>JACCEA012460165.1_pt1 | contig 26703 bp, 47 predicted proteins | sample 7449851 | NCBI WGS metagenome assembly JACCEA01 (sample SAMN15323453, study PRJNA562643) | freshwater metagenome | isolation source: river surface water | place: USA:Blue River Watershed | collected 2017-08-18
CCGGGTTGACCAACACGTTGGCCAGATTGCCCGGCGTGGGCGGCAAGATCAAGGCCGGGAGCGAAAGCGCACGCGCCCGGATCAATGCTTTCCTGACCCTGTGGGGGTCGATGTTCTCGCTGGCCGAAGGCTTTAACCGCAAGCTGACTTTCATTGCAGCCTGGGAAGTGGCCAAGGACAAAGGAGAGGCCGACCCTTACGCCTTTGCGGTCAAAGCCGTCAACGAAACGCAGGGCATTTACAACAAGGTCAACCGCCCGAATTGGGCGCGCGGCCCGGTTGGTCGCACCGTGCTGACCTTCAAGCAGTTCAGCATCACCTACGTCGAATTGTTGTCCCGCATGTGGAAGCGTGGCGGACCGGAGGGCAAACGGGCGGCGCTGATGATGCTGGCAATGCTGATGCTGGCGGCCGGCGAGGAAGGTTTGCCGTTTGCCCAGGATCTTGATGACCTGATCGATACCATCGGACAGGGCATTTTCAAGCTCGACACCAACGTAAGGCGTAGCAAGCGCAGGCTGGCCCACGAGATTCTTGGCAAAGCCGGTGGCGATTTGTTCTTGTACGGAATCTCATCGCAACTGCCGCTTGATTTTGCGGGGCGTCTGGGGCTGGGCAACCTGATCCCGGCAACAGCAGCAGCTAAGCCGTCAAGTAGCGAAAACCGCAACCGCGAGGCAATGGAGGCCATTGGTCCGGCGGCGGGGCTTTTCGGTCAAGTGATGGATGCGTGGGATGCCTGGACCGAAGAAAACACCGGGAAAGCCTTGCAGAACCTTGCCCCCAAGGCGGTGAAGGACGTAATGGCCGGGCTGGATATGGCCAACAAGGGTTATGCCACTGACACTAAGGGCCGCAAAACCGTAGACGTGACAGCGGGCGAAGCGGCAGTTAAAGCCGTTGGGTTCAACCCGACCAAAGTGGCGCAGCTCACCCGCAAGAGTATGCCCGTGCAACAGGATGTCGCGTTGCAACGTAACAAGGAGTCGTCCATTCTTGATCAGTGGGTGCGCGGGATTGCTGACGACGATCAGGCGATGATCGACAAGGCTCAGAAGCGCCTCGACGATTGGAATCAGAACAATCCAGATTCCCAGATTGTCATTACCCCATCGCAACTTAGAGCCCGGCGTCGTGCCATGTCTCTCGACAAAGAAACGCGACTACTCAAAGCGGCCCCCAGGGAGATGCGCGGGCGGGTCGCAGAGGGGCTGGACGATCTTGAATAGCGGATGAACCCCCGAGATGCAGGCGTCCGTCTGCATCTTGGTGGCTTTCAAGTGGGTCAACAAATGACTCTGTACGGCACGCAGGCGGTGCAGTTCGTCAATGGCCAGCTCAACATGCGGGCTGTCACTCTCGTTTAGGAGAAGCTCCAGAAAAGGGGTGGGCATCAAAGAGAACGGCACAAGCGGCTCCGTTTTTTAAAAACGCCGTGCGGAGCAAATGACATACCAGCCCCGGACTCCTGTGTGGCTGGGCCTGTGGCTGCGCCACGCTGCCTGTGGCTGCGAGTGGCTGTTCAGAAACGACAAAGGCCACCGCGGAGGTGGCCTAAGTCTTTGAATTTGGTAGGCGCGATTGGACTCGAACCAACGACCCCCACCATGTCAAAGAAGTGCAGAGGCGATGTAAGCCGATGTTTCCTATCAATTCGCTATGCGGCTGTGGCTGTGCTTTGTGGCTGTTCCTGATACGACCACGGCACCGCGTTCGCAGCATACCGCGCCAAGTGCTCCTGGGCCAAGTGCGCATAGTGGCGCTCGACCATGCGCAGATCCTCCCAGCCGCCCAGCTTGGCCAGGGTTTCGATAGGCGTGCCGGCCATGAGGTGCCAACTGGCCCAGGTGTGGCGCAGGCCGTGCCACGTGAAGTCGCCCACCCACTTCTTGCTGACCAGCTTGCCCGCGTCATCGAAGGTGCGCTCAAACCTGCCCAGGCCGGCGCGCTCCATGGCCAATTGCCACGCGGTTTTGATCTTGGCCACGGGCTTACCCTTGGCCCGGCCGCGCCCCTCATACGGAAACACCCATTCCGCACTCTGGCCGATTTGGCCGCGCAGGATTGCCACCGCCTCGGCCGATAGCGGGATGCCGATGGCCTTGCCGCCCTTGGCCTCGTCGGCGTGGACCCACATGCGCCCACCCTTGAGGTCAACCTGATCCCATCGCAGGTGGGTGACGTTGTACTGACGCAGGCCGGTGGCCACGGAGAAGGCGGCAAGGGGCTTGAGGTGCTTGGGCAGGGCCGCGTAAAGGCTCTCCCATTCCTCCTTGGTCAGAAACCGCAGGCGCGATCGCTTGACCTTCTTGAGCGGCAGCTTCAGTTTGTGCCCGGACAGATTGCAGATTGCGACGATGATCGCCCGGTAGCGGTTAAATGTCGGCTTGGACAGGTGCGCCAAGGCTTGCTCAAAACTGTCCGGGGTGCAGTCGCTCAGTGGCCGGTCCGGGTAGTCCAGGGCGCGGAGAATGTAACGGTCATTGGCCGACCGGTCATCGGCTTCCAGCCACTTTATGCAGGCGTCTTTCCAGGTGGTGGCGCTAGGACGAGATTGGGCGCGGATCTTGGCCCGGTACTCGTCGTAGAACTTCTGGGCTTCTTTTTTATTGGCAGTGCCAGTGCTTGCGCGAAAGCGTCGTCCCTCGTGGTAGAGCAAGACGTACCACGTTTGACTGCCTTCCCTTCGGTAGAGTCCGTGCGGCATGGCTTTGCGTATTGTGATCGCAGATGCGCAACAAGGTCAACGTCAAGGAACCGCCAGGACCGGCCCACCTTTGCCCCCGGAATGGCCCCGGAAGCCGCCAGCGATTGCAAGGTGGCCGGGTGGACGCCCAGAAACGCGGCGGCCTCCTTCAGATCAAGGGACGCGGCGGCCGGTGTCGGTGTCATGGCCAAGATTCAGGGAGCCCGCGAGCGTCAAGACACGCTCACGTTGTTGTATGACCTCGTGAAAAACGCAACTCTTATGCCGGGCTAACAAAGCTTGTCCTTCCGATAGTCAAAGTCTGGTTTGATGTAGTTCCAGCACGTGCCATTGGCAATGCTCGGGGCAATGAAAGTCTGCCACGTAGGATGCCCAGGCTCCTTGCGGCGGCATGTCTCGCACTTCTCATCCGTGGTGCCAGGGCAGCGCGCATAGTCAAAAGGTAGTTTTCTCATTAGGTGTCCGTTTCGGGGGGTGGTGCGGTGCTAGTCATTTAATCCTCATCATCCTTTAGGCATTCAATGTTGTTGATCCGCGCGTGAATCTCGACGGTCCGCGCCGCGTCGCGCAGCTTTGATGGGTTGGTCTTGGCAAAGACTTTAAGCGCGATGGCGATGAAAGTTTCAACCTCGGACCATGCGCTTTCATCGGCTTGAGAAGCGACCGGGCGCAGTCGGTTGACAGCGGCAACGATACCGGCGGCAATCTCTGAGGTGTCGGTGCGGGCTCTGGCGGTCTTCATTGCACATCGCCCATGAGTGCCGCCCACGACACCGGGAAGGCCGGTCGCAGTAGCGCGTCGAACTTCTGCGCCACCTCGCGCACTTCGCCCTGTGCGTGAAAGTCCAAGCGCAGTTTGCAGACGCGCGCCCATGCGGCAATCGATCCTGTCCAAACCCAATCGGTCATGTGATTCAGGCACAGAACAGCACGCGCTTGCTCGGGGGCCACACCAAGTTCGAGCAGTTCTAGGTAGGCGCGGTGCGAATGCTCGACAGCAGGCCAAAAGGTTGCATCGGCTTTTGCGCTCGCCTCTGGGCCCATTTCCCCAGCGCTGCCCTGCTTGACGTTCTCAGCAACCCCTCGCCACTGAAGCCGCATGTACGCAGGTTCGGAGTCCACGTAGCGGCGGCTGACTTCATTCCAGACAAGACCGACGCAACTCTTGACTAACTGACGGGCCACGAACACCGGGGCCTTGATCCGAAACTGCGCGCCCACGTGACCAAACGGTGTCCAGTGGTTGTGTCGTGCCAAGTATGCGATCAGCTTTGCGTCGCGGATTGAAAGCGAGCCGTCGACCTCGTACTCTGAAGACTTGTCGAACGACACGCGTGCGGCTTGGCACACATCAAGATCGCTGCCGTCTGTCCGCAATAGTTCGACTTTGATATCTGTCTTGATCACGCTATTTGATCCTCACGGCATTGTTTCAAGGTCTTCGGCTGTCACCACACACTCCCGCGATTTGCCGACGATCTTCCAGTACTTCGACACATTTACGTGCTTCTCAATCCAGGTGTTGAGTAGCTGGCGCAGTTCTTCCTTGGCATCGTCCGTCACGTTATAAAAATCGTTGTCAGATATCTCTCCAATTTTCTCGTACAAGTCATCGTCGAACTGCTCAAGTATTGATCCAATTCGATGCTTATTAATGAGGTCAGAGAGCAATAAGTTTCGAAAATCGGCCTCGTAGTAGACTTGACCGACGACTAATCTGCCGTCCGAATCCAGGGCGTCAAACAGTTCTCCAACGTCCTGGTATATAAAGTCCTCATCGTTGGCGCTATAGCACTTACCCATATCAATTCCTTTGTTAGTTACTTAATCCTCACTTTCAACATGGCGTCGGCGACGGCGTACACGTACTCCGCATCGTGTTCTGGGTCGAACCGAGGGCTGTTGGGGTTGCGCGAAGCCATCATTCCCATCAATGCATTAGCGGCGAAATAATCACGTAGGGCCACGTTTGGATCGCGGTTAAAATCTAAATCGGTTGCTAGGTTATCCATATCAATTCCTTTTTAGTTACTTAATCCGCACCGCGTTTGATGTAGGTGCAGGCCGCGTGACGTTGCGCAGTTTGTCGAGCGTCACGTGCTCTACCAAGATCTCAGACGCTACAGGCTTGAGCGCATCAACTAGAGGCGCGGCCTCTTTAATTGGTACAGTCTGGCAGTGCAGCTTTGGCTCGGCGCACTGCGGGGCGTTGTAGCGATAGAAAACGTTGATCATGTTCGAACCCTTACTGACAGTTAACAATGCATAACCGTGTTTAAGATCATCAGGCCATCCTCGACCATGTCGAGGACTTGCTCGGGATGGTTATGCTTTACCCCTTGCGCGAATAGCTGCGGCGCACCAAGTTGCCAATACATCTTCGCCTTCATATTCAACGTCAATGTCGTCACACACCTTCGCACACGCTTCACGCTCGGCAGCGGCGACAAGGGCGGCAATAAGGGTGGCCAAATGTTCAAGGCGGTTTGATCCGTCATCGTTCCAGTGCTTGTGCCAGTCAATGCCGGCTTCCAGCACTAAGTCTCTAAGTTCGTCGCGTGTCATTCCGCGCCCTTCGCTTTTGCGATGGCGGCTAAAATCTTCGCTTCGGTATGTGGATATTCTTCGCAGTCAATTTCATTCAGCCAAACCGCAAAAGCGTCTTTCAGCGCATCCAGCAGCTCGTCGCGCTGACGCTCAATTAGTGCAGCCTGCTTTTTCATTTCATGCGCAGCACGGATGCAGCCAATGTGCTCGCTCTGGTAGGTCATGTATCCGCAGCAGCCGCATCGGATATCCTTTAAGTCGTGCGTGTTACTCATCCGCCGTAGCTCACTTTCTAGCGCTGCTAACTGAGCACGCAGCGCATGGGTTTCTTGAGTTAGTTTGTGCGCTGTCCAGTCACGAATCCAGACGCACAGGAACTCTCGCGCTGATGCACGAACGTTGCACCTGTTCAGCCCGCCAATGATTGATTCAATCTGTTGAACGCTCGGAGCCATGCGGATGATTTCGTCTTGTGTCATTTGATCCTCTTTGGTAAAGGGCTCCAGGCTTGAAACCCGCCGTCTTTGTGCCACAGTCCAATCACTGCAACGCCGCCGTCAGTCAAAAGCAAAATCTTTCGACCTATAGGCGGAGGGTATTGCATGGGATCGCGCCAATAAACAGCGCCGGGTTTTGCGCTGTACGCCAATAAATTCAAGTTCTCACTCATTCGTTCGGTTCCTAATTCTGCTTAGAATGGCACGCCATCCCAGGCCCAGGACGGGCACCCGGCCGCTTTCACTTCTGGCGGGGGCTCAATGTAGCCCGCAAGGCTGCATCCCCTCCCCGCATAGTGCCGGCAGTTCCCGCAGCCCTGGGCGATCAGGTTGGAGAAAAACAACGCATCGGCTTTCAGCCGGTCAATGTGCGCCACGATATCGGCCCGTGTGCTGCCCTCTTGCGGATTCATGCCACCCCCTCCTTGTTCCATGAAAACTTGGCGCCGGTCACTTTCCAAAACTTGCCCTCGGGCTTAACGGTAATACTGGTAGGCGCGGGGATTTTCTTGCTCGCGGCCATGTCCAAGAACTCTTGAACGGTGTTCGGGCATTTGACTCCACGCTTCCAACACCAAGTCACCGCGTGCTTGCGCGCTTTTTCGTTCTCGATAGGCACCCATTCATCAAAGAACGCAATGCCGCACTCGTAAGTAACCCGGACCGATGGCGGGCTGCCAAACTTGCGATGCTCACGGTATCGAACGTTCGTCACCGCGTACTCTTTTGGCGGCTCCAAGCCGGCAACGATCACCGCATCAGCGGCAACAGTCCCGTGCGCTGGCTTGGCCTCCCAAACGTGGCCACACCCAGGGCACAACATCACCGACGTGTGAACCAGCTCATGACACGATGGGCACTCCTTGACCGGCGCAACCGATATTGCGTCGTCGCCCTTGGGGCGCTTTGACTTCACCCGGATCTGGTCGATTGGCCCATGGCGTTCGACGTTGCCGGCAAAGTCCAGGACCAGGGTGTTTTGCTTGACGCCATCCATGCGCAAGCCGCGCCCAAGTATCTGGCAGTAAAGCCCGACAGACTTGGTGGGCCGCAGCATTACGATGCAATCAATGCTCGGGAAGTCAAAGCCGGTTGTGAGCAGCATAGCGTTAAACAGAAACCGTATGCGCCCGGCCACAAATTCACCAATCACGCGGTCGCGTGTGGAGGCGTCCATGTCACCGCTCACATAGTCGGCAGACCAGCCGCGGGCGCGGGCCGCCTCGGCGCAGTGTTGCGCGTGCTCGATTCCGCTACAGAACCCAAGGATGTGCTTGCGGTCATGGGCGTAATAGTCAATCTCGTGCAGCGCGCCGTTAATCAATTCCTCCTTGTCCATCGCGGTCTGCAATTCCCCGGCAACAAACTCACCGCCTCGGGTATGCACGCCGCTTAGGTCGGCCTTGGTCGCGCCGTTTTTTGCCACTAGGGGGCATAAGTACCCCTGACGGATCAGGTCGCCCACATGAGCCTCGTAGGCCACGTCGGTAAATATCCTGTTTTCGCCCTCGGTCAGTAGCCCAGAGTCCATCCGGTAATGGGTGGCGGTCAAGCCAATCACTTTCATGTGCGGGTTGTGGTGCTTCAATCCGGCCAGAAAGCGCCCATACATGGTGTCCGCGTTTCGCGGTACCAAGTGCGCCTCGTCAACAATGACCAAATCGGTTCCGCCGAACTTGGCCGGCATCCTATGCACGGACTGAATCCCGGCCACTGTGATTTGGTCCTTGCGCTTTTGGCCGACGCCAGCCGACCAGATGCCGACCGGGGCTTGTGGCCAGTAGCGGATGATGGCCTTGGCGTCTTGCTCGATCAGCTCCTTCACGTGCGTCAGCAGAACAATCCGCGTGCTCGGGTACTGTTCAATGGCTTGCCTGATAAACGCGGCCATCGTCAGTGACTTGCCAGCGCCGGTGGGCAAAACGACAAGGGGATTTCCGCTCATGTTGCTGAAGTACGAATACAGCGCATTTATGGCTTCGGCTTGGTAAGGGCGCAGCTCAACCACGGCGCCCCCCTTTGAAAACTGCGCCGCTCATCAAGCACCTTCCTTTACAAAAATGCCGTTCGGCATCAGCGTGCCCTTGCGGTCCTTGATTTCGTCGTAGGCGTTGCGCAGGCACTCAACCAATCGAATGTTGCGCAGCGCGCAGTAGTTGATGAGGCAGACCATAACGTCGCCCACCGAGTCCTCGATCTTGGGCATTTGGTTGCGGGCCTCGCCGGCGGCAAGCTCCCCCATTTCTTCAAACGCCTTCATGAGTTGGCTAGTTGGCGTTGCGTTGGGGATGATCTGGCGGGCCTTGGCCCAGGCAATCACGGCTTGTTCAAGTTCTTCGTAGGTGTTCATGGTCGGTGGCTCGTTAAGAAATAATGGCGGCGCCAAAGGTGGTACGGAAAGCCTCAATCTCTTGGTTGCAGATGGCCTTGTGATCGGTCGCTGCGCTGATTTCATGACTGTTGTAAATGAACCCCGGCGGCTTGTGGCTGGGGTGCTCGGCCGCACTGGCCAGCACGATGAACGTGGCGCCGGTGTCCTTGCGCTTGAACTCAATCCAGTCCTGTCCGGCGTCGATGGGCTCGGCGTAGGTCAGCAGAAACGGTAGGGGCAAATGGTGCTTGCACCCCACGCGCTGAACGTGGATCGGTATTGAACTGATGTTCTTGTCGGCAACCTTGGCGCAGGACCAGCGCGCATCGCCGGTGCGCTCGGGGGTTGCGTGAACGCAAGTGCGGCACGACAGGGCCGGAACCTTGTGGTTATGGCACACGTCTTTGTGGTCGCACATGTTGCACACAAAGAACTTCGGATCTTCACTGATCTTGGCCGGTGGGTTGTCCGAAAAAATGATCTCCTCGGCCTTGGCGATCAATTGATGAAAGACTACGGGATTGAATTCCAAGCGCTCCGCGTACAACTCGTCGGTGTCTTTGTTGACGGCCATGTACAGGGCGCGGGTGAGGTCGGCCCATCCGCAGTACACCATCATTTGCGCGTAGTGCTGGGGCTTTGCGAGCTTGACGCCCTTATCCTTGAGTTCCTTGAACGATTTGGCGGAGTGCGTCTTAAACTCAAGCAGGTGAGGGGTCCTGCCCCCGGTGGGGATGTACTTGGCCACACCGTCCAAGTGCCCGGACATATGCCCGAACACGTCCTTGTAAGAAAATTGCTTGCCGGTAGCCGGGTCGCAATCCCACACTTGGCACCCAATATCACGCAAATTCTTTACGAGTCGTGGTTCGGCAAGATGCCCGGTTTCAAACAAGCGCATCATCCGGCCGGAGAACCGCTTGCGCGTGGCCATCCTGAAGTCGTACCAGATTGCCCGCTTGCACTCCTTGCCAATGATCGAGCCGCCAAGGTAGCCGCGGGGTTCCTCGGACTCGTTGCGCTTTTCGTAGTGCTCGTAAACGGCCTCGACAATCGGATCGGAGAAGGCTGAGATATCAACCATTGAACTTCTCCGGCTTAAAGCAGTGCTGAAGGTACTGCGCGCCGTCCATGCCGTGCATTTCGCAGAAGGCGGCCTTCGCCTCCGACCGGCACGCCTCAAACACGTGGCCGAGCAGCTTGTCTTGCATGTCCATGGTGTTCACATAGACACTGGCCTGGGCAATGGCGAACGACATGCAGCGCATGAAGTACGTCAATTCGTCAGGCGTCCTGTTGCCGTCCAGGTGCTCCAGCATTCGCGCTATTTCCTTACCGTAGTCCATCGCTTGCTCCGTGTTTACGCTTTGATTAGCGCATTAACCAACACGACTGACAGCTCGGTTGCGGTTGCGACCCGCGCAGCGCACCGGGGTGAATCGCCGTACACGTTGGGTGGCCACCCAGAGCGCGACTTCATTCGACGTGACCGGCCTCAGACCTGCCCAAACTGTCATGCGTGTTGGTGCCGTCTTTCCGGCTGTCACCCATTCGGCACACGTCAGGGTTTAACGCGATCACACGGGTGGAGGGCCCCGCGTTGCCAGCTACCGTTACTCGGCCTCAACAACCTCAACGGCTGCGTTCTTGGCCGCTTCCTCGGCCTCTTGCAAAGCCTTAAGGGCCACGCCGCGCAGAGCATTGACGAACTCCGCCACTTGCTCGTAAGGCATCTTGCCCAGGGCCGACAAGATCAGATTCACTTGGTCAATGTTGAGGGTGTACTGAATGGGTACTTGGTTCGGGTTCATTTCTGGTTCCTTCTTGGGGGCTGTCAATCTATTAATTGCCAATCTTCGGCAAGCATGTCGGTCTGAGATGCCAGCCAAGGCACGAACTTGTCGTCAGTTGTTTTCATGCCGATCCATGGCGCAGGACTGAGCGCCGCGTACTGAAACGACACAGCATCTGCCACCTTTTCCGGGACCAACATCAACCACATGCCCTTGCCGTTCCACCCGGCGCGAGCGACCTTGTGACCCTTCTTAAGGGCCTCGATAGCTTGACCAAACGTCATGCCGTCAACTGGTTGGTATGCTTGCTCGAATACGCTTAGCGGGGACCATGAGATGTATCCTTTGTGACGCGGGTCGTTGCCGGTTTGGCTTTCGGTGTACTCGACAAGCATCCCATCGTCGTCCCCGTTTTCGTTGTCCGGCATAGGCCAACCACGGTACGCGTTGTATTCATATCGCTTCATTGGCGTCGCATACACCTTCTTCACGCCTATGTACGCCTGCATTTTTGCCGTATTCATTGCTGGTTCCTAATCGTTTTCACTGCATACCCTTCGAGCGCCCACAATTTCTCGCGGGCGTTCTCTCGGGCAATCTTCTGGCCAATCTCTCGGTCGAAGTTGTTAAGGCTCAAGCACGCGCTTTCACCGATCACGCTAAATCCGTTCTTGGTCGTAAGGCAGCACACGGTAACGGTCGTGCCAGGAAACACGTGATACGCCTCATCATGGATGAGGGCGTCAATGTCCGCATTGGTGAGCCTGAAGGTTGAACCGGTCATGCTCGTGCTCCGTTATTGATCCAGGGTGGCGTAGCGGCGGCGGCCGCTGCGGCTGGGGCGGGCTGGGCAAACGCGGGCGCACCGCCGCCGTTTTGAGCCCCGACGCTGGCCTCCTCGTACTTCTTAATCACGTTGTTCTCGCGGTTGCGGTCGTCGAGTTCAACGCCCACCGTGATGAGCATTACCTTGTTGTGCATTGCATTAGAGTTCCCAGGCTTGTTTATCCCGATGGCGCGGCACATGGCGCCTAGTTCGCGCTGTGCGATGTCAACCGTAGTTTTGTTTGAGTGCCACAGATTCAAGCGCGCCCACACCTTGCGATTCTTCTGGGGGCCGTCAACCACTTCAAAAGTGAATTGCAGGTACTTCGCGTCGCCGCGCTTCGTGACCTTTTCCTCGGAGGCGGTAATAATTGCAAGGTACTTGCCCTCGGGCAGAGGGCTGAAATCTTGTTGCTCGGGGACTTGCGATGCGTCAAAGCCAGATAGATCAACCATTTTTTATGTCCTTTCGTCGTTAGTGTGAGAAAAACGTTACTTCGTGGGCGCAGACATGGCCGCGGCCAGCCCCGCCTGGAACGCGGGCCAGTTCAGGGCGGTATCGGCCATGCCGTAGCGGTTGCCGGCCACGTAGGCCGGGTGCGGGTTAACGTGCAACTTGCGCTGACCGGTGGTAATTGCCTTGGTTTCCTTGTTGTTGAAACCGGAGTCAACCTGCCGGGTCATCACTTCGTGCGCACAGAACCCGATAACGTCAGCCCACTCGCTGATGATGGCCACGGCGCGCTTGTTTAATTTCAAACTGTACGCATCGTAGTCCTCGGCCAGCGTCGGGTTGCGAACCTTGTTGATTTGCTCGTGCGCAATACAAACAACCGACATACCCCGGTGGTCGCGCAAACCGTCAAGCGCCTCAAACGTCTTGCGCCACAGGTCATCGGCCATGATGTAGCCTTTCCCGTAGCCGATTTTTTCCACGTTGTCGACGTTGTTGTCGCGGCACACCTTGGCCAGAATCAGCGGCTCCAGCCAGTCAAGTGAATCAACAAACACGGTTTGGAACTCGTGCTGATCGTTTCGCAGGGCCGAAATGGCCGCATGAATGTCCTCGTAGGTCTTGGCCACGGGGAAGGCGGCAACGTCGATGTTGTCCAAGCCTTCCTCGGTCAAGATGCCCACTGCGTTTGGCGCCGCAGCGGCGAAGGTTGACTTGCCAATCTTTGGCGGGCCGTAAATCACGATCTTGGGTGCCCGCAAACGCTTGCCGCGGGTGATGCTTGATAGATCAAATGCCATTCGTTCGCTCCTTCGTTCACACAATCAAGATTTTGGATGGTTCCGCCGGCTTACCATCAAGGTCGCCCGCGGTGTCCTCTACCGCTTGGTAGTTCTTAGCCGCGCCCAATACGCCGGACAGCAACTGGTAAATCATGGCGTGCGCTTGGCTTGTCTCGTCAAGCTTGTCGCCAAAGTCTGCGGATACCGTGACCTGTCCGGTAGACCCGTCGTCGGTGATAGTGATTGATGCCGATGCCATTGTGTTAAGCCCTCCCTGTTAGGTTTTGTCTGTGATTTCAACATCCACCGCCGTCTTGGCCGGGGACACCGACAGGGGCAGCAGCTTGTATATCTCGGGCTCGTTGGCCTGAAGGTACTTAACGCCCTTCTCGTCCAACTCCGGTTTCATCTTGACCGGGCGCAGGTGCACCGGGATTGATTGCTCAATCTCGGCCCATGCCTTCCAGTCCATCTTGCGCGACACCTTGCCGGTGATCGTGACCTTGTAGCCGTCAATGGTGTGGGTCTTGGAACCCTCATCGCGCTTGCCCAGGGCCGCAATCAGCGCCTCCTCAGCCGCAATGCGCTCGGCGTTTGCCTTGCGCTCAACAGCCTTGGCGCGCAACAACGCCTCGGCTAACTCCTTAACTTCCATCGCTCAGTCCTTTCGTGTGCTCCATCAGGAGGGTTGCATCGTAATCGACAAGTGAGGAAAACTCAACCTTTTGTGAACGACAAAAGCAACAACACCAATCAAAGTTTTTTGCGGACCGTGGTTTCGGTCACTCGCCCGATGATCTTGACGCCATCGCGCAAGCGATACGACGGGTATCGCGTGTCGTCGGCAACAAGCAATTCATCAGGGCCTTCGCGGACGTACTTGCGCAGCACCGGCTCACCGGCCCGCGACACTGCGGCCAAGACAATCTGGCCTGGGCGTGCGCTCTCGGCCTTGGATATGACCGCATAGCACCCGGTCGGGCAGGTTGAGGTGAGGGCGTCGCTTGATACCAGCAGGCCAGCGGCCGTGTTGCGCGGGTACGCAACAGAAGTTTGCAGCAGTTCCATGACGGAATCCCAGCGCCAGCGCAGCAAAGCGGACGCCTCAACGACAGGAACCGTAAAGATTGGCGGCCCGATTGCGCCCTTGCGGGTGGCCACATGGGCAGTGTCCACGCCCAGCAACCAATCTGCACTCACCTCAAACCATCGGGACAGCTCCGCTAAATCCTCGGCGCTCGGCTGAGTTTTGCCGGCCTCCCAAAGATTGATCGCGCTCGGGCTGCGGTGTAGTTTTTTTGCAACATCGCGCTGTGTGATGGCGGGGAAAATTGCCTGACGTGCTGCCCGCAGGCGTTGTGCCAGGATGCTTTTCATTGTGCGCTCGGTCGGTCGGTTGGTCGATCAACGCGGCCATGCTACATGAAAAAAGCTAACACTGGGAACTTTTTGGCCGTAGAATAGGTTTAGTTTTTCTCACCTTTGACGGCATCATGAAAGACAAGCAAAGCCCGGTGGGGTTCACGGTAGAGGGAATTATTGGCGTGGCCGGTGGTAAGGCGGTCGTGGCCAGGGCTTGTGGCGTAACCATTCAGGCGGTTGCGAAGTGGGGTCGGCGGGTTCCGGCGAAGCACGCCAGGACCATAGCCGTTATGGCTGGGCTGCCGTTGGAGATAGTGCGGCCCGATATGGTGTGTGGTCCTAACGCAGAAAGCATCCAATGATCGCGATCTTGGTGGCGTTTTTTGTCGGTGGATTTCTTGGCATGGTTTGCATGGCGCTGATGGCAATAGCACGTGACCCGCGGGACTCCGACGATTAAGGAGTCCGGCGCCGGAGTGGTCACGAATCAGGGGGGTTGTGAGTTGGCAGCAATAAGAGAATCCGTCTTTTCCGAGTTCGCTTGGAAGTTTATTGAGCGCGGCATCAGTGTGGTGCCCATCGCGCCTGGGACCAAACGTCCGGGCCAGTGGTCAGAGCACCGAGGCTGGGAAGGAATGTCGGATTGGACCCGATTCGGAAGTCGGTTGCCCACTGAACTTGAGTTAGAGATTTGGTCTGGGTGGCCCGAAGCCGGGATCGGCGTGGTGCTCGGGGAGCTTTCCAAGCTCGTGGGCATCGACAAGGATTACGACCTTCCGAACGGTAGTGACGCCCTCACGAACCTGATCCCATGGAGCCCCGTGGCCAAGAAGGGCGAAAAGGGGTGGCTGCGGTTTTTTTTGTACAACGGCGAGAAGTCGCGCTCGTTCGACGTTAACGGGGTGCGCGTGCTGGACATTCTGTCCGACGGGCGGCAGACCTTGGTGCCACCGACCGGGCATCCCTCCGGGTGTTCATATGTTTGGATCACGCCCGATGCGCTCGACACCATTGTCAACGTCACGGACCTGCCTAAGTTGCCCGACGATTTTGTCGAACAAGTAGAGCGGGTATTGATCCCTTACCAGACCGAGGCGGACCGGAAGTACCAGCGCAAGGCGCCCACGCACCGGGATGAGGGCAAGATCAACACGGACCTATCCATTCAGGCGCAGTATTTCAAAGACCTGAACCGGCAGGCGCTTGACCGCCTGGACGAATGGGTGCCCAAGATCGTGCCCTCCGCGCGCAAAGAGCGTAACGGGTGGCGGTGCGTGGCCACGTGGCGCCAAGCGCAAAACCCGAACGTCGGGATTGATCCCAACGGTATCCGGGATTGGGGTGGCAACTACGGCATGACCGCGATTGATCTGGTCATGTACTCAAACGGCCTGCCGTTTGGCAAGGCGGCCGAAAGCCTGCGATCTTGCTTGTCCATGAATGAGCCGGAGCCGATCGTGCTCAACGTCGGCACGGGCGCTGTGACCGCAGCGCCAGCCCCGCGCGTTGCCGCACCGTCGGTGTTGCCGTGGCACAAACCGCCCCCCGCCCCGGTCATGCTCCCGCCCCAGACCAGCCTGGAGCCGGCCCCGGCGCTGCCCAACTTCATCAACAACCCTCCCGGCATCCTCGGGGAGATTGCCCGATGGATCACAGAAACGGCGCCCAAGGCGCAGCCGGAGCTATCCGTGGCGGCGGCCATCGCCCTGTGCTCTGTCATCATGGGCCGCACTTACCGTAGCCAGTTCGGCAACTGGACCAGCCTGTACGTTGTGATGGTGGCCAAATCCACCGAGGGCAAAGAGCACCCGCAGCAGTGCGTGGAAAAGGTATTAACCGCTGCGCACCTGGAAAAGTTGATTGGTGGATCTGGCTACACGTCGTCCGGCGCGGTGTACTCAGCCCTGCTTAAGTCGCCAGCCCACATTGCCACCATTGATGAGATTGGCAAGCTCCTGAAAATGTCGCGGGCCAAGGGTAACGCGCACGCTGAGGCCGCCTTGGACAAGCTTGTCGAGGCGTTCGGCCGCCAGGATGGCATTCTCCGGCCGCCGACCTACTCCACCATGACACTCAAGGACCACCAGAAACCGGCGGAGCGAGTCATTCACAACCCGGCCATCACCATGCTCGGGGCCACTACGCCCGGCACCTTTTACGAAAACCTGACTAGCGATCTGGTCAAGGATGGGTTCCTTGGCCGTTGCATCGTGGTCGAATCGCAGCAACCCCGCCAGCTCACCCGGTTTGTGGACCGCACGCCCCCGCCCGATCATATTATTGAATGGTGCAATGCCGTTCATGTGTCCGGCGCGTCAGAGGGCAATCTGTCTGACGTGGTGGTGTGCGATGTTCCAACGGACCCGATCAAACTCCCGTTTTGTGACTCGTGCCGCTCATTGATGGAAGCGTTCGAGGCGGAATTGAACGAGGCCAAGACGGCGGGCGAGGGCGAAGGCTTGGATGTTTTGCTTGGCCGGAGCCTGGAGAAGTCTCTAAAGCTTGCCATGATCGCGGCCAAGGCAGAGAACGCGGAGGCGCGCGAGGTGCGAGCGTCGCATTTGGAGTGGGCCATATCCTACGTGCGCCACTACGACAACCAGCTATTACGCGCCGTGCGTCGCAATCGCATTGAGAGTGTGACCGATGGCGACATGAAGCGGGCAATCGAGTTCATCCGGCACGCCAAGAAGTACAGCAAGGATTCCAAGTTTGGCGAGGCGTGCGCGGCCGGTGCTATGCCGCACAGCAAACTGTTAAAGCTCATGAAGATGCCGGCCAAGCAGTTCACCGAACTCATGGACACAGCCGTCGAATCGGGTGTGCTCACAAAATCGCCCGCCGCGCAGTTCAATGCGGGCGGGGCGTTTGTTTATTGGCTTGGTGACGTTGACTGAGGGGCGGGCTTGCGGGGTCTTTTCACCCCTTGAGGGTATGGGCGCTTGTTTCTTGCCCCGAGCGGGCGCCCCGGTCCGGGGGGCACCCCTTCATAGACCTTACCCCGCGCGCCTGGGGACACTATGTAATCGCACCCGATCCGCCAGCGCCCGCTCACGCTCACGGCCGGGAATATCCAATCCTCCCGGCACCAGTGCGACACGTGAAGCTCTGACACCCCTTCGAGCGCGGCCACTTCGCGCGTGGTCAGAAACGCGCCGTAAATCTTAGGGGTGAAAATCTGGGACGGTCTTTTTCTAGGTTTGCGCTTTCTCATGTTTAAAGTGCAGCTCTTTGGTTAGTTTGTATGCAATAGCCCGCACGTCCGCAGAGTGGAACAGCTTGCCGGACTTTGCGTACTGATCGCTCAAAGCAAGCAAGTCGCCAATCACTTCATCCCTGACGATTTGCAGCATGGCCTTAGCGCTCTCGCGATTACTTTCCATTCCGTCAATCACGGATGCCTCCCACCACAAGGCATTGCCGGATAAACGCAAGTTTGTTGCGCGCGTCCGTGAGTGCGGCCCGAAGGTCGTCAATCTCCGACTGCATCCGCGCCTGTATCGTGCTATCGGCCGTGCCGCGCGTAATGTCGCAACGCTCAACCCACGTCGGGATGACGTTCCTTGGTTTGCATCGAGGGTTAGTCATCGTACTCATCCTCCTCCAACGATTTCCAATACTGACGTTCAAGGTTAGGTTTCATGCGGTCTGGTTCGGTTCCCATCCCGTACACGGGCAAATACCGCCTGTGCTGCATCGCCCATTCGTCAATCCTGATGCGCCCCGCCTTGTGCAACCTGCCCAAGACTTTTTGCGATTGGCGCGTCGTGCATCGGGCGTAGTCTGCTAAGGCGTACTTGCACACCTTGAGCCCGGATTCGATCAGTTCTAAAGCCGCTATCTCGACAAGCGGCGGCGGGCCTCCCATGATTGCCTCCTTTAATGAATCGTGCCGTTTTCCAACTTGTGCCGTAACCGGTCCATGATTGCCCGTAATTGGGCAAGCGCGGCTGCAACTTCTGGCGTCATGATTGCCCCTCCGCTTTAGCGATGGCGGCGCGGGCACTGCGGATTGCATCGGTCGATTCGTGCTTTTGGCGTATTGCGCCTTCCAGGTCGCCAAACTCTTGCATGGTCGGCCCCCATTCTTGGTCTATCGTGTGCCAGTCTCTTTCCATCGCGGCCACAGCCTGCTTGAGAGCATCAAGCACCTCCGTTGCGTATCTCAGAAGGGTGACGGCAGCTTTTACTTCAGGGCTCCAATCCGCACTGCTAAACCCTGCAATTGTGGTTGTGTGCTTACTCACTTGCACTCCCCTTGGTACGGAGGCCAGCCAGTTCGTGATCGTGGCGGTATTCCTGCTGCCGCGTCGGTTTTCCACCGCGCGACCATTTCGCAGTAGCGGTCCTCAGACTCATCGCGCTTACCGGCGCCCTCTTGACACCCAGACAAGGCCAAGGCAGCGCACACGGCGGCCACGGCGTACAAAAAAGCTTTGCGAGTATTCATCGTTACCTCAGACAATCAGTTTCGACAGCCACACACCAGCCACCGCGGCGGCAGAGCAAGCAGCAATGACAATCCAGGCAGCCGCCCAGATATAGGGCCAGCACCGCCGGGGGCGCCGCCAGGGCGCGCGCCGGGGCGCCGTGGGTTTGTGCTCGGCCCGTTCGACCATGGATTGATAAGCATCAAAGTCACCCATACAGCCTCCCTCGTTAAATCAAACCGCGTTCAGCAAAGCTCACCCACTTGCCCCCGCCCGTGACAATGTGGTCAAGCACCCGCACCCCGATCAGATCCAGAGCCGCCGTCAAGGTCTTGGTCAGTGCCTCATCGGACCGGCTGGGCTCAGGCGTACCCGATGGGTGGTTGTGGTGCAGGACCACGGCCGCTGCGTTGGCCTGCAAAGCCAGTTTGACAATCTCCCTCGGGTGCACCGTGGCCTGATTGATCGTGCCAAGCGACACGTCCACAACCCGAATCAAGCCATTCTGTGAGTCGAGCAGGGCAATCGAGAAAACCTCATACTCCATGTCAGCAGAGCGCACGGCGAAGTAAGCGCCGGCCTTGGCAGGGTCTGTGAAATAGGCATCGCGTTGCGCGCGGCGGTACAAGATATCGAACGCCAGGGATATCACGTCGTCGTCGTGATTCGTGACGGCGGGGCCGGTGCCGTAGCTGGGTGTGTCTTGAGATTCAACTTTCATTGTTCGTTCCTTCGGTCAGTAACCCCGGCGCTTGGCCGGGGGTGTTAGTTACAGCATGGCTTCGAGGGCTTCGACTTTCGCCCGGATGGCCTTGAGTGCTTCCACGATTTCGTCACTGTCGATGGCATTCAGACGGCTCACAATCCTTTCCGCCACCGATGCCGCCGGTTCGGCCCCGCGCGTTGTCAGCACCTCGCAAACCGTCGTGCCGTCAGGCTCGACAATCCAAGCCCGGGCGCCCTCTGTGTAGTAGTGCAGTTTCATTGCTTGGCCTCCTTCGCCTCGTAAAACGCCTTGGCCGCGGCCAGGGTGTCGTCAATCCGCGCCAGGGCGGCCCGGTGCAGGTCCATGACGCTCTTTTCAGTGGCGCGCTTGTCAGACTCAAGCAAGGCTACGGAGTAGTCGCCGAAAAGCACGTAAGATTTCATGTAGCCCTCAATCTTGTAGACCTGAGCCCGTGACACTAAGCCCGTGCGGGTCTTGCTGGTGCGGATCTCAAGCACGCGCCCCTCGGGCATCAGCACCGCGGTAGTGGCCTGCCAGCCGGCGTTGTGTCGTTTGTAAATTTGGGTTTCCATCGTTCGGTCCTTTCGTCGGTCGGTCAGTCTTACATCACGGAGTAGTGCAAAATTTCCCAGCGCAGCTCGTCGAGGTTTTCGACAGCATCAACGTCGCGCCGGTCCTGGTAGTAGTAAGCCGTCAGAGTGTCATCGCCGCACGGCACGCTGGCCGCGAATTCAATGAGGTCATCAATCTCCCGGTGCGAAAAGTCCGGGCTTGCGCTTTCCACGCGGTTCACAGCCTCAAGGCCGCATTGGGCAATAGCTTGGTCACGGGTAAGGGGTTTCATCATTCGGTCCTTCGGTCGTTAGCTAGTCAATCTTCCGGGAGACGTTTAATTGCTCGCACACGTCAATGCCCAGCGCGTCCGCGCCGGCTTGCGCAACGTCACACCCGATCAGCGGCACGACAAATTCCACCGCCTCATCTTTTTTGCCGTCCAGCCATGCCACCCACACTTCGTTTTCCATTTCGTTGTTCATTTCGTTTTCCATTTCGTTTTGCATTTCGTGGTTTTCCATTTCGTCACTCCTTCGGTAGTTAGTTGCACCCATCAGCCCGGGCGAGGGCGGCCTCGTAGGCCAGCGAATCAAAAGTCACAGTCCGTCCATCCGTCGATGCCACGGCTAGCCGGTCAAGATCTAACAACAAAGCACGCAGCCGGGCCTCGGCAGACAGCACAGGCTTAGACGGGCGCTCGCTCGGGGGCACAAAGCCCATCGCGCGAAACCGGGCCAGCACGTCGGTCTTAGTAGCCATCGCGCTCACCCGCGGGCCTCAAGGCCGTCAAGGGCGCAGGCCGACACGTAGCCCAGGCCCAGCGCCGCGCCGGTTGCTATAACAGCCACGGCGGCAGGAATCAGGCCCAGCAGCCCGGCCATGCCGGCCACGGCGCCGGCAAAGATCGAAACAATCATCAGAGTCGCTAGTACGTACAACATTGCTGCCCTCCCAGGCTTTTGTGCGTTGAGAATCAATCAACAGTTCCAGTATACACCAGGATATTTAAACTTGTGTGAGGGCTGGTGTGGTTTTTTGGCAACAAGGCCGACGGACGGTAGGGGGGGGGTGGGGGGTGGTGCGTTCGAGGATTCGACGCGAACATCGAACAAATTTTCTCGAGCGTTCACCCAAAAAGCCAAAGTCTGAGAACTGTGGATAAGTGGCCTAAGTAGTTGAGTTATATAGATAAATTATTATTAAAATATATATATATCTTAATTCTCACTGATACACCCTTTTCTAAAAAACTATGAAAAAGTGTTGAAAGATTGAAAGAGAGAAATATAGATAAGGGTGTCTGTTGGAGATCCGAGAACCGACCCCGTTTTTTGCCAGAAAAGCCTTACAGATCAACGAGTTAGGGGCGGTTGGCGGTTAGGCTTTTCAGGGAACGGCCGCGAACAAAAGTTCGCAGAGGTTTGCGAACCCAAAGCCCGCAAAGCCTTACAGATCAAGGAGTTACGCGCTTTATGGCGTGTGAATGGGCGTTGAAAGGCGGCGCTTTCAATTGAAAAAATGTATAAATTGTGCAAAAATCATTGAAAACAACGTGAAAGGCATGAAAATGACAATGACAGACAGCGAAGTACGTGCCCTGGCTAGTGCGCTCTTTGATCTAATGCGACCGATGATTCAGCAAGAGCTTGCCCAGCAGGCACAGCAGCCCGCGCCACGACGAGGAAGGATGGACAGCGTGAGCAAAGTCATCAGGATCGTGACCAGGACCGCTCGATACGCTAACCAAAGCCGTTACGGCCAGCTTTGCGCGCAGGGTTTGATGCCGAGGTCATATCTGCTCAGACTGTCTAGGCTGTCAGCCGATGAGTGTCGAGCCGCAGTCGATCAAGCAATAGCGGCTGGCCAGATACAAGAGGCTTACGACCCGGACACCGGACTGGCTTGCCTTGCGGCCACAAGTGCAACTAAAGCCACCGCCCAAGCGCCCACACAGCCCGCCGCACCCGACTACGGCCCGCTGGACGATCCAGCACAAGACGCCCACGAGTGGGACTTTGCGACCGCTTTGGCCAAAGCCCGAGAGCGAGATAGCTGGTCTTAAGGGTCGAAAGTGCGGTTTTTCCTTCATGTTTGCGATAAATGTTGAGGAAAACTCGATTGGTCATTTAGACTGCACCCAGCATTCACGCGGTTTTCGAGGTGATTGTGGCGAAAAGAAGTGAAGAAGTATCGGGATCTTGCGTCATCTACCCGGCTTGTGTTGCGTGCGGCTCAACTGGAGAGCGGAGAGCGGACAAGCGAATGAAGTCTGGCTGGTCGTCGTACTGCCGCAAGTGCGCAAACAAGAAGTCTCTTGATTGGAAGCGGAACAACCAAGAGCGCCAGCTTGCGAACACAAAAGCTTGGCGCGAAGCGAATCCAGACAAGGTAAAGCAGTACAGGGAAAAGGCAAGGGTTCGAGAGCAAGAAAGAGCTGCTGCGCTTGATTGGAAACGTCGAAACCCAGAGAAGGCTCGCATCAAAGATCAGCGGCGACGAGCAAAAAAACTCGATGCAGTTTGCGGGACGCCTATCAACAAGGAAGGTATTGACTGCCTTCTATCTGACCAAAAGGGTTTGTGTGCGTACTGCAAATGCGAGCTTGATGGGAATTACCACATAGATCACTTCGTGCCGCTAGCACAAGATGGAACGCACTCACTGGAAAACATTCTTTTGTCTTGCCCGACTTGCAATCTTCGAAAAGGCGCTAAGTCGCCACTGTCGTTTATGAATACGAAAGAGCCTTCAAAAATCAAGACAACCGAGGCTTGCGAGCAAGCGCGGGTTGTAATCTGGAGCCACAAGAAAACAGTGCGCGACTTGATGCCAGAACTCCAGTGGCTGCACCATTCTCCGAACGGTGAAAAACGTGACGTTAAAACGGGCAACAAGCTCAAAGCATTGGGCGTCAAGCGAGGTTTCCCCGACTTGATACTGCCAGTGGCTTCACGGGCCGTAGCAGGCGCTTGTGGGCTGGCAATTGAGATGAAGTCGGAAACGGGCTCGCTTGCGCCCGAGCAAAAGGGCTGGCTTCAGCTCTTAGACAGCCAGGGATGGATTACACACGTTTGCAGGTCAGCACAGGAGGCGCGAAACGCGATATGCAGCTATCTCAATGTGTCACCCGACAGTGCTCCGCCCCTCCCATGACCCTGCGGCACCGGGTCTGGGTTGTCATTCAGGACGCCGACGACACTCTGACCGGCGCCGAGGTCGCTAAAAGGGCCGGAGTGTCGTACCAACAGACGATTTTTGCGCTCAACGCGCTCTACAACATGGGCCGGATTGCGCGGACAGGACGCAAATTCACCGCTCGCTGGGGCTCGATTGAGCCCAGGCCATCACGCAGACGGCAAGACCCGCCTGCTTTTGTGCTCTTAGAGCAGTTTTTCTCACGTCGCAAGGGATAATTGACCGCATGACACACGATACCGTCGCACAAGTTCTAGCGGAGCGCGGCAAGCGCTACGGCGAGTTCATCGGCCACGCCACAATCAGTCAGCAACTTAAGGCAGTGATTTTCGCGGCACGCTCGCGCTGCACTCTTGACCCCGATATGTGCGAGGCGCTGGAGATGATCGCGCACAAGATCGCGCGCATATGCAACGGCGATGCTCACTACTCAGATCACTGGACAGACGTCGCCGGTTATGCCGAGTTAGTCGCCGCGCGCTTGCGTCAAATTGAGTCCGGGCCCATACCATCGGCCGACAACGCGCGCTCTGGAGAGTAATAAATGCTCGAAATTGTCGGATCAGGACTGCTGGGCTCAATTTTCGGGGGGCTGTTTCGCCTTGCGCCCGAGGTTTTGAAGTGGCTGGACCGCAAGGACGAGCGCGGGCACGAACTCAAGATGTTCGAGCAGCAGTGCCAGCTTGAAGCACAGCGCGGCTCGCAAAAGCTCCAGGAAATTGGCGCACAGCGCGATATGGCCGTGGACGTGGCCACGATGGATGCGTTCAAAGCGGCGATTGAAAGTCAGACAGACATGGCCAAGGCCGCGCCACAATGGGTGGCTGCACTGTCCGCCAGCGTGCGCCCGGTCGTGACTTACGCCCTGATCGGCACCTACTTGCTTCTACAGATCGGGATGGCTATCAACGCCGGGTCGGTCGCGGAGGCATCCAGGCTAGTCATCACCCCCGACTTTGTGAGCCTTGTCTCGGGCACGTTCAATTATTGGCTCCTCAACCGGACGCTTGAAAAGCGGAGTCTGGCGTAATGGACATTACCCTGGCCATCGAACTGTGCAGGCGCTTTGAGGGCTTTCGCTCCAAGCCCTACAGGTGCCCGGCCGGGGTTCCGACCATTGGATATGGCACGACGCGCTATCTGAACGGCCATCCAGTCAAGCTTAACGACCCGCCCATCACCGAGCAAACAGCCCGCGTGATGCTTATGGACGACCTGCGCACCAACTTCGCGCCCGGCGTGCTGCGCATGTGTCCGATCCTGCGCGAGCACCCCAACAGATTCAACGCCATCCTAGATTTCGCGTACAACCTGGGTCTAGGCAGGCTTCAGACTTCGACCTTGCGCCGCTGCATCAACGCCCAAGACTGGGCCGGCGCAGTCGAACAACTCAAAAGATGGATTCGCGGTGGGGGCAAAGTGCTTCCAGGCTTGGTCGCTCGCCGCGCGGCAGAATCGCAGCTCATCAGGTAAAGCACTATGGCACCAGCACAGCAACCGGCAATAAATCACGACATGGCATCACTTAGTGCATCAAATTGCACCGATGCGCTCACACAATACCGCATCAACATGCTAGAGACGACCCTGGAAGCGGTGAAAGAAAACCTCATCAAACTGGCGCAGCTTGAACAAAAGCACATTGAAACCAAGGAAAGCTTGACCCGCGCCTTCGACTCCATGAATGACTTGAACAAACGCCTACAGACCGTCGAGTCAGAAATGCCGACGCTCAAGCTCGTGCGCGGGTGGGTCATCGCCGCCGTGCTGGGGATTGTCAGCCTGCTAGGCGTGGCCATCTTCAAACTGTTTACGATTTCGGTGTGATGGATTCAGCCGAGTCATTCAAGCCAACCCGCCGCAACGGCGGACCCGCCCACGGCCCAGCCCGCGGATCGGTCAAGGGCAAGCCTGCCGAGCTGCGCAACAGCAATCGGACGCCAGAAGGACTCACGGTCGAGCAGGAAGCGTATGCCAGGGCGCGGGCCATGGGCATGAGCGTCGTAGAAGCCTCGGTTGCGGTAGGCATCCATCGCACTGGCGGTGCGAAATGGGAAAAGGACAATCAGAAGGTCAAAGACCGCATCATCCAGCTATCCCATATCGCCACTTCCAACGCGATCCTCAAAACGGGGCTGAATCGAGAGTGGGTGCTGAGCCGGCTTATGTCCGTGGTCGAGCGCTGTATGCAGGCCGAGCCGGTCACGGATGCCAAGGGTGAGCTTACCGGCGAGTACCGTTTCGACGCCTCGGGTGCCAATCAAGCGCTGCGGATGCTTGGCGACACCATGGGCATGTTTAAGCCAGTAGAAAAGAAGGACGACGACTTTGCAACCCTCAGCGACTCCGATCTTGTCCGAATCGCTCAAGAGCTTGCCTCCCAAACTGGCCTACTTGCCATCGAGGCAGACACTAAGACAGTCAAATAGTGAATTGATTTCCATAATTCATTTATGGAACTCAAATTGTGCATTACCTGCAAATGTGAAAGACCGGTATCCAGCTTTGCAAAACACGCAAAGCGGCCAGATGGTCTATCGGTTGTCTGCAAGCCTTGCAAGTCCACATACGACAAAGAACGGTATCTGGCACGCGCAGATCATTACAAAGCAAAAGCGAAAGCATGGAGAGAGCGGAACCCAGACCGGGCACGGCAAAACACTGAACGTCATCGCACGCAAAACCAAGACCACTACAACGCTAGACAGCGTGAGTTGCGCAAGATAAAACCAGATCAATACGCCGAGTATTCCAGGACGTACAGACAAAAAAACCCAGAATCAACCCGGAACATGGTCAGGCAATGGCGACAGGACAACCCGGATAAAGCCCGCGCAATGGTGCGAGAAAAGCAAGCCAGACGCCGCAAAGCAATGCCGCCATGGGCTGACAGAACAAAAATCATGGCGGTATACCGGCACGCAAAGCTGCTTGAGCAGCTAGATGGTGTCCCGCGCCATGTCGATCACGTCATTCCGTTGAGCCATCCGCTTGTTTGCGGGCTTCACGTTCACAACAATCTTCAAGTGTTGCCAGCCAAGATCAACATGAAAAAGTCAAACAAGTATGACTCCGGCGCTTCCTGAAAATCTGCGCAACATGCCGCCTAAGTTGGCATTGCTGCGCCTCCTGCAAGAGCAAAAACGCCGACAAGACAGAAACAAACTGGCGTTTTACAAGCCATATCCCAAACAAGTTTTGTTCCACAACCGCGGGGCGACGCATCGAGAGCGGCTATTCCGGGCTGGCAACCAGCTTGGCAAGACGTGGAGCAGCGCCTACGAGATCGCCTACCACCTGACCGGGCTTTATCCAGAATGGTGGCGGGGCAAACGCTGGAATCGGGGTGTGACGGGCTGGGCGCTGGGCGAATCCATGGAATCGACCCGCGACACCCTGCAACGCTTGGTCCTGGGCCGGCCTGGGGAGTGGGGCACTGGCACCATCCCCGAGAAACTCATCATTGAGGTCAAACGCGCGCAAGGTGTTGCCGACTCGGTGGACGCGGTTTTCGTCAAGCACGTGAGCGGCTTGGTATCGCGCCTGTATTTCAAGAGCTATGAAAAAGGCCGATCCAAGCTCCAAGGCGAAACGCTGGACTTTGCCGCACTGGACGAAGAACCGCCGCACGATATTTACACCGAGGTGCTGACCCGGACCAACGCGACCAAGGGGATTGTGTGGATTACCTTCACCCCGCTGCTTGGTATGTCCGAGGTCGTGCGCTTGTTCTTGCAAAACCCGACGCCCGACCGGTCAGATACCAACATGACTATCGACGACGTTGGCCACTACAGCGCAGAAGACCGGCAGCGCATCATCGCCAGCTACCCCGAGCACGAGCGCGAGGCACGGGCCAAAGGTGTGCCCATCTTGGGCAGTGGGCGCGTGTGGCCAATTGCCGAAAGCGCCATCAGTGTCGATCCGTTCCCCATTCCCGACCACTGGCCAATTATTTGTGGGGTGGACTTCGGCATCGACCACCCGAGCGCGGGGGCTTGGCTGGCTTGGGACCGCGACACCGACACGGTGTACGTGTACGACACTTACCGGGAGAGCAACAAAACCCCGGCGCAGATTGTCCCAATGATCATTCAGCGTGGTGACTGGGTGCCTGTTGCATGGCCAGCCGACGGCCTGCAACGGTCCAAGGGTGACGGCATCCAATTGGCCGAGCAGTACCGTACCCACGGCGCCAACATGCTGCACGAGTATGCGCAGCTCCCGGAAACGGGCGACGAGGAAGGCAAAAAGACCAGCCGCACCAGTGTCGAGGCGGGTGTGACGCTTATGTTTGACGACATGAAGCGTGGCAAGTTCAAGGTATTCCGGGGGCTGGAGGACTGGTTCGCGGAGTTCCGCCTGTACCACCGCAAGGACGGGCTTATCGTCAAGCTGCAAGACGACCTGTTGTCCGCCACCCGGTACGCGTATGTGATGAAACGGTACGCATCGACC
>JACCEA010099567.1_pt1 | contig 26677 bp, 25 predicted proteins | sample 7449851 | NCBI WGS metagenome assembly JACCEA01 (sample SAMN15323453, study PRJNA562643) | freshwater metagenome | isolation source: river surface water | place: USA:Blue River Watershed | collected 2017-08-18
AGTTTGCGCAAAGTGAGTTGACAAGCCCGCAGCGTTTATTGTCTGTTTGGCAAAAAACCTTTCTCAAAGTCATGACGGTGTGGCACAATTCCGTTCGTCCGTCGAACTTGTGGCAGCGCCTTTTGCTGCACTTTATTGTTCCGGACTCCTGCTAAAACCCGCTGACCGCGCTTGCTGATCGTGAAACGGCATGGCGGTAGCGTGCCTAAATCATCTTGAGCCTCGTATCCCCACTACAGAAATTGGCTGGTTTCCAAGAGGAAATCCAGTTCGAAGTCCTGCGCCGTTTGCACCAGACGCCCCAGGTTAGTCAGCGTGCGCTGGCCAAGGATCTGGGCGTTGGGCTTGGCACGATCAATTTCTGCTTTCAAGCTCTGGTTGAAAAAGGCTTGGTCAAGATGCAGAACTTCAGCCAGAGCACGAACAAGCTGCGCTACGCCTATCTGCTCACCCCTGCCGGGGTGGCTGAAAAATCCAAGCTCACGGCGGAGTTTTTGAGGCGCAAAGTAGCCGAGTATGAAACGCTTCAAGCCGAAATCGAGGCGTTGAGGGCCGAGCTTTGATAGGCGGCAATCATCTCGGACTAGCTTACGATTATTGAATGTGTAGAGAACTCAAATGGACACTAGCAAGCAAAAAATAGCTCTAATTGGCCTAGGTTATGTGGGACTACCACTAGCTGTAGAGTTCGGCAAGGTGCGTCCGGTACTTGGTTTCGACATCAACGAAGCGCGCATTGAAGAGCTGCGCTCCGGAAAAGACAGTACCCTTGAAGTCACTTCAGGCGATTTGGGTGCGGCGAACTTTCTAGAGTACAGCAGCGATCGCAGCAACCTCGAAGAGTGCGGCATTTTTATCGTAACGGTCCCCACGCCTATCGATACAGCCAATCGTCCAGATCTGACGCCGATCATTAAAGCCAGCGAGACAGTTGGCAGAGCAATGAAGGCAGGTGCGATCGTGATCTATGAATCGACGGTGTACCCTGGTTGCACTGAGGAAGTTTGTGTGCCAATCCTTGAGAGGGAATCGGGCCTCAAATTCAATAAAGACTTTTACTGTGGTTACAGCCCGGAACGCATCAACCCAGGTGACAAAGTCAATACGCTTACCACGATTAAAAAAATCACCAGTGGCAGCACTTCTGAAGTGGCTGAGGCGGTTGATAACATCTATAAAAGCATTATCAAGGCTGGGACTTGGAAGGCCTCCAGCCTGAAAGTCGCAGAGGCTGCTAAGGTCATTGAAAACAGCCAACGTGACCTTAATATCGCTTTCGTGAATGAGCTCTCCGTGATTTTCGATCGGTTGGGTATCGATACTATTGAGGTGCTCGAAGCTGCGGGCAGCAAGTGGAATTTTCTGCCGTTCCGTCCAGGCATGGTGGGCGGCCATTGCATTGGCGTCGATCCCTATTACCTCACGCACAAGGCGGAAGAGGTCGGCTATCACCCGCAAGTGATATTGGCTGGTCGCCGTATCAATGACAACATGGCACGCTATGCCGCGCGTAATGTCATCCGACTTATGCTGAAAAACGGCATTGACGTTGCGCGAAGCACAGTTGGTGTGATGGGCATAACCTTTAAAGAAAACTGTCCCGATATTCGCAATAGCAAGGTTGCTGATCTTGTCAAAGAGTTGCAGGGGTGGGGAACTAATGTCGTCGTCACAGACCCTTGGGCCAACCCAGGAGAGGTCGAGCATGAGTATGGAATTCGACTCGGCACTATCGATGAATCAAATAAAGTTGACGCCTTGATCGTGGCAGTCGGGCATAACGAATTTCGTGCAATGGACCCTGAACAACTTAAGAATCTATGCGGCTCTGAACAACCCGTCTTGGCTGACGTTAAAGCACTCTACAACCGCCATGATGCATTGAAGGCGGGTTTTACTGTCTTCCGCTTCTAATTTAGTTCATCCAAGGAAAATCGATATGCATCATTACCCAACCATCACAGGCAGAAAAATCAAGATAGCAGTTGTGGGTTGTGGGCGCATCTCGCGAAACCACTTCGGTTCAATTGAAAAGCATGGTGACGAATTCGAACTAGTCGCCGTATGTGACATCGACCCGGTGGTGCTGGCTGAACATGCTGAAAAACATAAAGTTGCTGCTTACCGGGATATGGAGGAAATGCTCCAGAAGGAGCAAATTGACCTCGTCGCCCTCTGCACGCCTAGTGGTATTCATCCTGACCAGGCCGTGCTGGCGGCTAAACACAAAGTCCATGTCATGACTGAGAAGCCCATGGCCACCCGCTGGAACGATGGTGTGCGCATGGTCAAGGCCTGTGATGAGGCTGGAGTGCGGCTGTTTGTGGTCAAACAAAACCGTCGTAACACGACTCTACAACTGCTTAAGCGAGCAGTTACCGAAAAGCGTTTCGGCAAGATCCACATGGTCCATCTCAACGTCTTCTGGACCCGCCCTCAGTCGTACTACGACCAGGGCAATGGCTGGCGCGGGACCTGGGAGTTCGACGGCGGTGCCTTTATGAACCAGGCCAGCCACTATGTTGATCTGCTTGACTGGCTGATTGGTCCTGTCGAAAAGGTGCAGGCCATGATGAGCACGACACGCGATATTGAGGTGGAAGACACTGGGGTGCTGAACGTCAAGTGGCGTAATGGGGCTCTAGGGTCTATGAGCGTCACGATGCTCACTTATCCTCAGAATCTTGAGGGCAGTATCACGATCCTCGGCGAAAAAGGCACTGTGCGCATTGGAGGCGTTGCCGTCAACGACATCCAGCTTTGGCAATTCGATGAGCCTAAAGACTACGACCGCCAAATTCAGGAGGCAAATTATGAAACCACTTCAGTCTATGGCTTTGGTCATCCACTTTATTACAAGAACGTTGTCGATGTAATGCGCGGGGAAGCCGAGCCCGAGACCGATGGCCGCGAAGGCTTAAAGTCCTTGGAGTTGTTGATTGCTGCCTACTTGGCCTCTCGCGACGGAAAAACGATTTCCTTGCCCCTGGAGTATTGATGAGTGTGACCATTCACCCCTCAGCGATCGTTGACGAAGGTGCGCAAATTGGTGAAGGCAGCCGCGTTTGGCACTGGGCACACATCTGTGCCGGTGCGCGCATTGGAGAACGCTGCTCCTTCGGCCAGAACGTTTTCGTTGGCAACGATGTGGTCATCGGCAATAACGTCAAGGTCCAGAACAACGTCAGCGTTTACGACGCGGTCACGCTGGAAGATGAAGTGTTCTGCGGCCCCAGTATGGTATTCACCAATGTCTACAACCCGCGTAGCGCCGTCATCCGTAAGGACGAGTACCGGCGTACCCTGATCCGGCGCGGCGCAACCCTGGGCGCCAATTCCACCATCGTCTGCGGCGTGACCGTTGGCGAATATGCCTTCGTTGGTGCTGGTGCCGTGGTGAACCACGACGTGCCAGATTACGCGCTGATGGTGGGTGTGCCCGCGCGCCATATTGGATGGATGAGCCAGCACGGCGAGCGCTTGAACCTACCGCTAAGCGGCAGCGCCGAGGCCGTCTGCGAGCAGACGGGTAAGCGATACGAACTGCGCGACGGCCGCTGCCGCCTCGTGGGCTGAACACTGACCAGGGATCTCATGGAATTCATCGACCTCAAAAGCCAGTACCAGCGGCTCAAACCCCAGATCGACGCTGCCATCCAGCGCGTACTGGACCATGGCCAGTACATCCTTGGCCCAGAAGTGGCCGAGCTCGAGGAAAAACTGGTGGACTATACGGGTGCCAAGTACTGCATCACAGTAGCCAATGGCACCGATGCATTGCAGATCGCGCTGATGGCCCTGGGCGTGGGGCCGGGGGACGAAGTCATCACCCCTGGCTTCACCTACATCGCCACAGCCGAGACGGTGGCGCTGCTGCGTGCCAAACCGGTCTATGTGGACATCGATGCACGCACCTACAACCTCGATCCGGCCTTGATCGAAGCTGCTATCACGCCGCGCACCAAGGCCATCATCCCGGTCAGCCTGTACGGCCAGTGCGCGGACTTCGACGCGATCAACACTATCGCAGCGCGCCATGGCATCCCTGTGATTGAGGATGCCGCGCAGAGCTTCGGCGCCAGCTACAAGGGACGCAAGAGCTGCAACCTCAGCACCGTTGGCTGCGCGAGCTTCTTCCCCAGCAAGCCCCTGGGTTGCTACGGCGATGGCGGCGCCATCTTCACAAGCGATGAGGAGCTGGCAAAGATCATGCGGCAGATCGCACGCCACGGCCAGGACCGTCGTTACCACCATGTGCGGGTTGGCGTGAACAGTCGGCTCGACACCATCCAGGCCGCCATTTTGTTGCCGAAGCTGGTCGTCTTTGATGAAGAGATGGCGCAGCGTCAACAAGTGGCGGCAAGGTATACGCAGCTGCTCAATGAGGCTGGTATCGGTAGCACGCCCTGCATCGAGCCTCACAATGTCAGCGCTTGGGCGCAGTACACGATACGCGTGCCGCAGCCCGAGCAAGTGCAGAAAGTTTTGAGCGCGGCAGGTATACCGACGGCCGTCCACTACCCGATTCCGCTGAATAAGCAGCCCGCGGTAGCCGATGCACAAGCGCGGCTGCCTGTGGGCGATGAGGTGGCTCGGCACGTCATTAGTTTGCCCATGTCGCCGGCCTTGACGACGGACGATCAGAAGAAAGTGGTCGAGACATTGCGATACATCCCTCAAGCACGCTAGAAGGACTGAAAGCAGGTCGTGCGGGACGTGGATCACACCAACATTGATGTAGAACACCTTATGAAAGCTGTCATTCTTGCCGGTGGGCTGGGCACCCGCATTTCCGAAGAGACCCATCTCCGCCCCAAGCCGATGATCGAGATCGGCGGCAAGCCCATCCTATGGCACATCATGAAGATGTACTCGAGCCACGGCGTGAGTGACTTCGTGATCTGCTGCGGTTACAAGGGCTATGTGATCAAGGAGTACTTCGCCAACTACTTTCTGCACATGTCCGACGTTACATTCGATATGGCGGATAACCGTATGGAGGTCCACCAGCAAAAGGCCGAGCCCTGGCGCGTAACGCTGGTGGATACTGGCGAGGAAACCTTGACCGGAGGCCGCCTGCGCCGCGTTGCCAAGTATGTCAAGGATGAAGAGGCTTTCTGCTTCACGTACGGCGATGGCGTGTCCGATCTCGACATCGGCAAGGCGATCGCTTTCCACAAGCAGCATGGGAAGCTGGCCACTGTGACTGCGGTGCAGCCACCCGGGCGATACGGCGCACTGCAGCTGGACGGTTGCAGCGTGAGCGGCTTCTCGGAAAAGCCGCGCGGTGACGGTGGCCTAATCAATGGTGGCTTCTTCATTCTGTCACCGCGTTGCATTGAACTCATCGACGGCGACAAATGCAGTTGGGAAGGCGCGCCGTTGTCGCGTTTGGCCGCCGATGGCCAGCTGATGGCGTTCGAGCACCAGGGTTTCTGGCAGCCCATGGATACGCTGCGTGAGAAGAATATGCTTGAAGATCTGTGGGCTTCGGGCACTGCGCCGTGGAAGACATGGCCCTGAATCGCTCCTTCTGGCGTGGCAAGCGCGTCTTCATGACAGGTCATACCGGTTTCAAGGGTGGCTGGCTGGCACTCTGGCTCAGCGACATGGGAGCCGAAGTACATGGTTATGCGCTCGCCCCGTCGACCGAGCCCAGCTTTTATGCGTTGACCAGGCTGGCAGATCGCTTTGCCACCAACACCATTGCCGATATCCGCGATGCGGAGCGTCTGCGCGGCGCTTTGCTGGCGGCCGCACCGGACATCGTTCTGCACCTGGCCGCACAGCCGCTGGTGCGCTATTCCTACGTGGCCCCTGTCGAAACCTATGCCGTTAACGTGATGGGCACAGTAAATCTTTTCGAAGCTGTGCGCCAGACGACCAGTGTCAAGGCGGTGCTGAATGTCACCACCGACAAGTGCTATGAAAACCGCGAACGCTACGAGCCGTACGTCGAGGACGAGGCTCTGGGTGGATACGACCCCTACTCAAGCAGCAAAGCGTGTTCCGAGCTGGTGACCTCGGCCTATCGCCGATCCTTCCTGGAGGCGCTGGGCGTGGCCCTCGGCAGCGCCCGTGCCGGCAACGTGATCGGCGGGGGGGACTGGGCTGCTGATCGTCTCCTGCCCGACTTCCTGCGCGCTATTGACGCGGGCAAAACCCTAACCATCCGTTACCCCAACGCAATTCGCCCCTGGCAGCATGTCCTGGAGCCGTTGTCGGGCTATCTTCAGCTGGCCGAAAAGCTATATACAGAGAACGGCGCTTTCGCTGAGGCCTGGAATTTCGGACCCGAGGAGGCTGATGCGCGCCCAGTCGCGTGGCTGGTAGAGAAACTCTGCGGCCGTGTGCCCGGTGCCTGCTGGCGGAGTGAGGCGGTCCAGCAGCCGCATGAGGCCGGGACCCTCAAGCTCGACAGCGGCAAGGCCAAGCAGCGGCTGGGCTGGCACCCGCGCTGGTCGCTCGACCAGGCATTGGCGCATACTGTCGATTGGCACTTGGCATGGCGAAAAGGCGAGGAAATGCGCACATTCAGCCTGCAGCAAATCGCCGCCTATGAATCGGCGGCGGGGATTGCATGAGCGGCCGTTTCGAAGTACAGACGACGCCGTTGCCCGGCCTAAACGTCATCTTGCGCAAACCGCTCAGCGACAGCCGCGGCTTCTTCGAACGCTTGTTCTGCGTGGAGGAATTGCAGGCGGTCTTCGGTGAACGCCGCGTCGTCCAGATCAATCACACGTTGACCGAGAGCAAGGGCACGGTGCGCGGCATGCATTTCCAATATGCTCCACATGCTGAGATGAAGCTCGTGTCCTGCCTGCGCGGTGCCGTGTTCGACGTGGCCGTGGATTTGCGCGCGGGGTCGCCGACCTTCCTGCAATGGCACGCCGAACTTTTAAGCGCCGACAACCACAGGACTTTCGCGATTCCGGAAGGTTTCGCACACGGATTTCAAACCTTGACGGACGATTGTGAAATGCTTTATCTGCATACTGCCGCCTACGCACCAGACGGCGAAGCTGGCCTGAATCCGCAGGACGCCAAACTGTCGATCTCGTGGCCCCTGCCTATAACCGAGATGTCGCGGCGCGACGCGGGGCATTCACCCATATCGCCTGACTTCGGAGGAGTCGCGCGATGAAGTGCCGCCACTGCGCAAGCGAGCTCAATTTGTCGTTGGTGGACCTCGCTAGCGCGCCGCCTTCGAACTCCTATCTGACCGAGCGCACCTTGCATGCCCCAGAAAAGTGGTTTCCGCTGCGTGTGCTGGTCTGCGAGCAATGCTGGCTGGTGCAGACCGAGGATTTTGCCCAGGCCGATAAGCTGTTCGATGCCGACTACGCCTATTTCAGTGGCTTCTCCACCAGTTGGCTGGCGCACTCCGAGCGATACGTCGAAAGCATGGTCGCCCGATTCGACCTGAGCGCACGCTCGCACGTCGTCGAAGTCGCCGCCAATGACGGATACTTGTTGCAGTACGTAAAAGCACGCGGCATTCCATGCACCGGCGTGGAGCCTACCGCGAGTACCGCCGCCGCAGCGCGCGCCAAGGACCTTGACATCGTGGAGGCATTCTTCGGCAAGCGTCTGGCGAAGGCACTGGTGGCGGATGGCAAGCAGGCCAACTTGACGATAGCCAACAACGTGCTGGCTCATGTGCCTGACATCAACGATTTCGTCTCTGGATTCACTCTCCTGCTCAAGGAGCAGGGCGTCGCGACCTTTGAGTTCCCGCACCTGCTGAAGCTGCTTGCGGAAACCCAATTCGACACGATCTATCATGAGCACTTCTCGTATTTGTCGCTTACCGCCGTCGAGCGCATATTCGCTGCTAACGGCTTGAAGGTGTTCGATGTTGAAGAGCTGCCTACCCACGGTGGCAGCCTGCGCGTATTCGCACAGCGAAGCGATACTGGGGTGCATTCCGTGGGCGCCAATGTGGCAACGGTATTGGCGGAGGAGAAAGCAAGCGGCATGCTGAACGCGGCCTGCTATCGGAATTTTCAAGATCGCATCAACCACATCAAGCACCAATTAACTCGGTTCCTGCTCGACGCCAAGCGCGACGGCAAGCGAGTCGTCGCCTACGGCGCTGCAGCCAAGGGCAACACCCTGCTCAACTATTCCGGCATTCGCGCCGACCTCATTGACTTCGTGGTGGATCGGAATCCGGCAAAGCAGGGCAAATACATGCCAGGCAGCCGCATCCCCATCCTGTCCGAGGAACGCTTGCAGCCGGTGAGGCCCGACTACGTTCTGATTCTGCCCTGGAACCTGAAAAAGGAACTCGAAGTCCAGCTTGCTTACGTCAAGGATTGGGGCGGCAAGCTGGTGACGGCGATTCCCCGACTGGAGATCGAATGAGCCAGCGCATCTACTACACCAAGCCATCAATCAGCGAGCTGGAGATCGAGTACGCCAACGATGCTGTGCGCAATGGATGGGGCGATCGATGCTACGAGTACATCGGCCGTTTCGAAGAGGCGTTCAAAAAGCACTTGGGTGTCAAGTATGCGATCGCCACTTCAAGCTGCACCGGGGCATTGCACATGGGCATGGCCGCGCTGGGCATAGGTCCGGGTGATGAAGTGATCATGGCGGACACCAACTGGATCGCTTCCGCCGCCCCCATCGTGTACCTGGGGGCAAAGCCGGTGTTTGTCGACATCCTGCCCGACAGCTGGTGTCTTGACCCAGATATAGTTGAAGCGGCCATTACACCCAAGACCAAGGCCATCTTGGCCGTGCATATCTACGGCAATCTCTGTGATATGGACCGCCTGCTGGTGATCGGCGCCAAGCACGGGATTCCCGTCATCGAGGATGCCGCTGAAGCGATCGGTTCGATCTATCATGGTCGGCGCGCCGGCTCCATAGGCCGCTTCGGCAGCTTCTCCTTCCACGGCACGAAAACCGTGACGACAGGTGAAGGCGGTATCTTCGTCACCAACGACGCCAAACTGTATGAGCATGTCCTTACCCTATCCAATCACGGTCGCGCTCGTGGTCAAACCAAGCAGTTCTGGCCCGACATGGTGGGCTTCAAGTACAAGATGTCCAACCTCCAAGCGGCAATAGGCTGCGCGCAGGTGGAGCGCATCGAAGATCTGATCGAGGCAAAGCGCCGCATTTTCTCGGCGTATGCCAGAGGCTTCGCCACGGCGCCTATTTCCATGAATCCCGAACCAGTAGGAACGCAAAACGGTTACTGGATGCCTTCCATCGTGGTGAACGAGGGCGTCCGCTTCGTTCGCGAGGACTTGTTGGCGCGGTTTAAGGAGGAGAATATTGATGGTCGTGTCTTCTTCTGGCCATTAAGCATTCAGCCGATGTTCGAAGCCTGCTCTGAGAACCGCATTAGCCAAGAAATCTACAAGCGCGCCGTGAATCTTCCCAGCTATCACGACCTGTCCCAAGCGGACATCGATCGAGTAGTCCGGGTCGTCCTCGATTATCTTGGTCGTGCAACCTGAACCGAAGGGCGGAACAAATTTGAACAAGAAGCCGTATGTCGTCGTCGGAGGTGGGCCGGTCGGACTCATGCTGGCCTACTTTCTTGCTTCCGTGCGCAAGCAGGAAGTCGTGGTGGTCGAGCAGCAGGCGAAGTTGGGTGGGCTTTACGCTGGTATTGACACCCCGTGGGGCCTGGTCGACCAGGGGGTGCATATTCCCCAGGAGACAGGCAACCCCGCCGTTGATGCGCTTTTCTTCGAGGTGCTGCCTGAAGAGCATTGGCATGTACTGAGCGGGGTTCGGCGAGATATCGCTGGAAATATCTTCGCCGGCCACCTGGATGCCGACTCGCTCTACCCCGACCTGCGGCGTCTGCCACGCGAAGACTATCTGGGCTGCCTCGCCGGCCTGTTGGATCGTTCCAGTGTCGCACATCCGGGTTTCGGCGAAGCCCCCAACCTCAAGGCCTTTCTCGAAAACCGTTTCGGCAGCTATTGCGCCGAACGGGTTTTCGAACCCATCGCCAGGAAAATCTGGCGCCAGCCAAGCGAACAATTGAGCCCCTGGGCCGCTAAGATCGTCCACTTGACACGCGTAGTTACCCATGACATGGAAAAATGTGCGGCGCTGAAAGCGTCCCCGGCGCTGGATGCTGTCATCGGTTTTTCCGAGCAGCTTGCCGCCCCGACGGCGCAGTTGCAGAGCCGTCGTTCTTTTTACCCGAAGCAGTTCGGCTTAGAGGGGTTCGTGAATGCATTGACGTCTCGTCTTAAGGCGGCAGGCGTTAGATTGCTGACTTCCGCGACTGTTGCAGGTTTCGAAGGCGAGCAGATGGATGTTCTTCAGGTCAAGCACCTGAAGTCGGGCGTGACGGAGCGTGTGGCAGCGGAAGGGGTCGTATGGTCGTCGCCGTTGCCGGTGCTGGCGAAGCTGCTCGGTTCGCCCAGTGGCCCATTGCCGGATGCGCCGTTGCCGCATCGCGTGTTGCATCTGTTCCTCGATCGGGCGCCGGAAACCGGACCGTTGTACTGGCTCTGGTCCTACGATAGTGAAGATGATCTAGTTCGCGTATCCACGCCCGAAGCCTATTGCCCGGATGCTGTTAAAGCAGGGGTACATCCCATCTGCATCGAGATGCATGCGCCGGCATCCGATGTGTCCGACGAAAACATGCTGGAACTGGCCGAAGTGCAGCTGCGAGCCAGGGGGCTACTTGCCCCGGAGACGCATATTCTTGGTGGCAAGGTGCATGAAAGTAATCGAGCTTATTTCATTCCTACTGTCGGTAATTGTGACGCGATGATCACCTGGCGCAAGGCTGTAGAGGAGCGAATGCCACGCAATCTGGTTCTGGCCACGCAGGATTTGAGCGCTGGCGTCTTTTATCTGCCGGATATTTTGAGTGCCGGCATTAATATGTTGAACAAGAAATAAGGCAGTCAGCGATGATCACTATTCCCAAAATGCCGTTCTACTGGCGCTTTAAGGATAAGCCAGGTATCGGGCCGAGCGAGCCACCCGGACTCGTACCGTTCTCTTTCGACTTCGACAGGGAGCTGAACCTCTTCATCGAAGGCCGCAGCCCTGAGCTGACGAGCCTGTTAGATGACATCTATTCTCGCCATGCCAACGTGGGTTTTCTTCAAGACGGGCATAGCTTGATCAATACCTACGGTTCGGATTTCTGGCGCTTTCTGAGCGAGCTGATCGCGGAACACCCCGTCGGTTCGGTATTGGAAGTCGGTTGCGGCGGTTGTGTGTTGCTTGAGCGACTGCGCGAAGCCGGCTGCCAAGTGCTCGGCATCGATCCCTCGCCGTTTGCTGCGGAGGCAGGTAAGCGCAAGGGTATCGAAGTAATTCAGGATTTCTTTCCTTCGCCAAAGCTGGACTGGGTGCCCGACCTGATTTTCCAGGTGGATGTGCTGGAACACATCGAGTCCCCGTTGGAGTTTCTAAAGAGCCAGGCGGATTACCTGAAGCCGGGGGGCATGATCGTGGTTAATGTACCGGATTGCTCGCGCAGTTTAGAACTGGGCGACGTCTCGATGGCGCTGCACCAGCACGTGAACATGTTCGACACGACCTCTCTGCCGTACCTGTTCAAGCGTGCGGGTCTGGAGCTCGTTAAGTTGGAGCGATCGCGCTACGGCGCTGCGTTGTATTGCGCTGCCCGCAAGACCGCCGAACTCATCCCCTTCGAACCGGACACCGATAATGGGGCGCGCTGGGACAAGTTCGCGATACAGGTGAACCGCAATATCAAGAGCTTCGGGGAACACATTGCGCGTGCGCGCGAAAGCGGCGATTCCATCGGTTTTTTCATGCCCCAGCGCGCCTTTCCTTATCTGGGGACCATCGACTGGTTCGAAGGCTTCCGTGTGTTCGATAACATGAATATGTGGCATCGCCGCTATCTCGACGGCCTGGACATCCCGGTCGAAAACCAGGCAGACCTCATCAAGAACCCGGTCCAGCAAGTGTTCGTGATGAGCCTGACCTTCGGGCAGGAAGTGGCCCAGGTGCTGCGCAAGGAGGTGCCGGAAATGCGCGTCACGACGTTGGATGAAATTCTGATCAAGTGACGACAAGATGACTGTATCGCACACGCTCTGGGACGAGGTAAGCAAAAGCTTCGGCATGCACGCCGCAGCGACCTTTTTCCGTGGCAGCGCAGGCCTGTTTGCCCTATTCAGCGTGCTCAGGGAAAAGTACGGGGCAGGGGAAGTGGTCGTGCCCGCCTTGTGCTGCGAGGCTGTCGCCATGGCCGCTTGCTATGCCGGCCATGAAGTACGTTTCGCCGACGTGGCCCCGTACAGCCCTTGCGTTACATCTGAGACATTGTCGCCGCTGATGTCCGATAAAACTAGAGCGGTGGTTGTCATCCATTTGTTCGGAGTCGAGGCTGAGACCGAGGCTTTTGCCGAGCTTCGCCGCCGTTATCCGGCTGCGCTTTTCATCGAGGACATCGCTCATGCACTGGGCGGGCGTACCCGTAGCGGCGCACTGCTCGGCGGCGGGCTAGATGTTGCGCTCATGAGTTTCGCTGACGACAAGATGATTCCGGGCGAAGGCGGCGCGTTGCTTTTTTCTGCGGCGCACATTGACTTACGCGACGCCGTAATGACGGTCATAGAGCAGGGCGAGCGTGTTGCACGCCCTCGTTTGGCGCTCAGCCTGCGCAACCTTGTCCATGCCATCGCCGACTGCTGGCGAGAAGGCGCCATGCGCTCGATCCCTTCCGTTTTTGTCGGAATGCTGCCAGCCTACCGTACCTTGATTGCGGCCCCAGGAGGTATCGAGAATGAAGGGCTGGTCTTGGAGGGGCTGGACACGCTGGATGAGAGTCGAAGCACTCGCTACCGCAACTATCTTACCTACGCTGCCGGAATCGATGCACGCAAGGCGAAGGCCATGCAGCTTCATGTGGGGTCGACCTGCTGGCGCTGTTCGGTGGTTTTCCCTACTCCAGACGCTGCGGACGTCACAACCCGAGCGTTGCGCAAAGCTGGCATACCCGCTTCGAACCACTATTTTCCGCTGAACGTGTTGTTCGGCGATACAGGATGTCCGACCGCCGAGGAATACGCCCGCCGCGCTGTCAACCTCTGGGTGGATGGCAGTGCCACTCCGTCAAGCGTAGCCCAAACGATAGATATCATCAATAGGACTTGACTATGGACCAGATTACGCAGACGCTGAAAAACTACTACGCCCGCACCTTCGACGAGTATGGCGCAACTGCCAAGGGCGTGGATTGGGGCGACGAGCAGGAGCTGCTGATTCGCTACGACAAAATGTTGGCCGTGCTAGCCAAGGATTTCGCCGAGCTGCCGGCGTCGCCGAGCCTGCTCGACGTCGGTTGCGGCTGGGGCGGTCTGCTGCGTCGGGCGCAGGTGCTGAAGATTCCGCTGCAATACAGCGGCATCGATGTAGTCGACACCATGGTGGAATACGGCAACAAGGAATTTCCGGACGCCGAATTCATCTGCGGCGATGTCTTCGAGCTGAGCGACGTGCAGTATGACTTCGTAGCCTGCAACGCCATACTGACCCAGAAGCTCTCCGTAAGCATTCCGGAGATGGAGCGCTTCTCCAAGAAGCTCATAGTGAAAATGTTTGAGCTGTGCCGTCATGGCATTGTATTCAACATGATGTCGACCCGAGTGAATTTCATGGTGAACAACCTCTTTTATCAGAACCCTATGGAACTCGTGTCCTGGCTTCTGACCGATGTATCGCCGCGTGTACGACTCGATCACGGCTACAGCAGCTTGCTCAATGGCAAAGGTAAGTTCTTCGATTTCACGGTGTATGTCTACAAGGATTGAAAAAGGGCAGGCGGGCCTGGTCCTGTCTCAACCTATGTTCCTGCCGTGGCTCGGTATGTTCGAGCAGGTGCGTTTATGCAAGCACTTCATCTTCTACGATGATGTGCAGCTACCGTTTGGCGGCGGAAAAGGGCGCGGCTTCCTCACGCGCGTGCAGATCAAAACCGCTCGTGGTATTGATTGGCTCACCTTGCCTGTGGCGCGCGCCGGCAAGGGAGAACAGCTCATCTCCGATTCCCTTTTCCCGCATATGGACTGGAAGCAGGAGCATTTGGGCAAGATTGCCCAAGCTTATCGCGGCGCGCCTTTCTTCCGTGAAATCTTCGAGCGTGTAGTCGAGCCCGTCTATGCGATCGAGACCGACCGCGTGTCGGACTTTTGCATGCAATCCATGGAAATGGTTTGGCGAGAATTCGGGCTGGCGCCAGAACATAGTGTCAGTTCTCAACTGGGCATTGCCACAGAGCTCGATTCTAGCGAACGCGTCCTGGCCATTTGCAGGAACTTAGGAATACAAGACTACATCAGCGGCCTAGGCGCAATGAATTACATTGACTACGAGCTGTTCGAGCGTGCCAATGTAAGAATCTACTATATGGATTACGCTCTCAAGGCGTATCCGCAGCAGCACGGCGAGTTCACGCCCTACGTGTCGATTCTCGATCCCTTGTTCAATATAGGTATCGAGGGGGTGCGCCAGAAGCTTGGTTCTTCTGCAGTGTATTGGAAGGACTGGCCCTACATGAAGGGCGGGCGCCCGACTCAGACGAAGGCCTAGCGCCGCGATCGAATAAACGTTTAATGATTCTTAAGCGAGACAAATATGGAAGCCAATAAAACCTTTGCAGAACAGGTCAGGAACAACATCGAATGCCAAGGCGCCGATGCTGACCTCAACAAGAAAACCTGGGACTGGGTCCTTCATGCAGCTAAGCTAGGCTACACCTACAATTTCCAGGCGCTGGGGCGGCCGATTATCCAGTTCCCTCAGGACATGGTCGCCATGCAGGAACTGATTTGGGCGTGCAAGCCGGACCTGATTATCGAAACTGGCATTGCTCATGGCGGCTCGCTTGTCATGAGCGCCTCCATGCTGGCGCTGCTGGACTATTGCGATGCTGTCGAATCCAAGACGCTTCTTGATCCTTCCAAACCGAAACGCAAGGTGCTCGGCATAGACATCGACATCCGTCCGCGCAATCGCGAGGCGATCGAAGCTCATCCAATGGCGAACCGCATCGAGATGCTCGTTGGTTCTGCTATCGATGAAGGCGTTATCGCTCAAGTAAAAGCGCGTGCCGCAGATTTCAGCCGCATCATGGTGTGTCTGGATTCAAATCACACGCACGAGCATGTACTGGCGGAACTGAAGGCTTACGCGCCGCTTGTTTCTATTGGTAGCTATTGCGTGGTTTTTGACACTGCGATTGAAGATGCACCTGTAGATTTCTTCCCAAATCGTAGCTGGGGGCCTGGTAACAATCCGAAGACCGCAGTGTGGGAATACCTCAAGTCGCATCCCGAGTTCTCGATTGACAAGTCGATTGATCACAAATTATTGATTAGTGTGGCACCGGATGGCTACCTGAAGAAGGTGGGCTGAGCTTGTCAGGCTGTTAGTGAGTCACACTCCATCGTTGTTCCTACTATCACCCCCGTAGAGTCAGATCAATGCTCGCACGAAATTTGTTCGCCAACTACTCCGGACAAGTTTGGACGGCTCTCATGGGTTTTCTTTTTGTCCCCATCTACGTCCATCAATTGGGTGTAGAAGCTTATGGTGTGATCGGGATATTTGGCGCCTTGATTGCTTGGCTCGCTTTGCTCGATGCCGGGCTCAAACCCGCACTTAGCCGTGACATGGCTCGTTTCACCGGCGGTGGGGACAACATTGGAGCCACCTGGAACCTGCTTCGGAGCGTTGAGATTCTGTGCGTCCTGATCAGTTTTTTGATTGCCGGGGCCGCTCTGGCCTCCGCAAACTGGATGGCAATATCCTGGGTGAAGACTGACAAACTCTCTCCCAGTGCGATCGCGGATGCGGTGTCTTTTATGGGCGCCATTGCCGCACTAAAATTTATTGAGGGTGTGTACTCTAGTTGCCTCGCAGGTCTACAACGTCATGTATCTATGAACGTAGTCTCCATAGTCCTGGCAACGGTACGTTCGGTGGGGGCTATGGCTGTTTTGGCTTGGATTGAGGCTTCACTCACTGCTTTCTTTGTTTGGCAACTTGTAGTATCAATAATTGCGGTGTTGGTCTATTGGCGTCTTACCTACCAAGCTTTACCCGCTCCTACAAGCCCTCCCAGTTTTTCATTGCCCGCCCTGAGGCGCAGTTGGCACTTTGCCGGCGGTATGTTGATGATAACCTTTCTGTCATTACTACTTACACAAGTTGACAAATTTCTGCTGTCCACATTGATTCCGCTGGAGGATTTCGGGCGATACACATTGGCCAGCGTCGCTGCAGGCGCAATCTTCACGCTGATCTCGCCTATTTCTGTTACTTTTCAACCCCGGCTGACTCAGTTGCACGCCGCAGGCCAGGAGCTGGAGTTCACTGTTACTTTCCACCGTGGTGCACAGCTGGTGGCGGTGCTGGGGGGCAGCGTTGCAGCCATCGTGATTTTTAATTCCGAAGCCTTGCTGCGTGTTTGGTTGCAAAACAACGAACTTGCGCGCCAGACCTCAAACCTGCTCGCCTTATTGTTGCTGGGTAACTTTATGAATGGCCTGTGCCATATGCCTTATCAAGCACAGATCGCCTATGGCATCACCCGCCTTTCTCTGCTCGTCAATGTCTTGGCCGCAATCGTTTTGGTACCGGCGATTTTCGTTGTGGTACCCATCTATGGTGTAATTAGTGCTGCAGTGATTTGGGCTGTTTTGAATTTCTTTTACCTCACTGTTGTTGCCTTTTGTGTTTTTCGATTGTTGCTAAAGTCTGAGCGTAAGGCTTGGGTGATTGGAGATGTCTTGAAGCCATTGCTTCCCAGCATCTTTGTGGGTGCTGCAGGGCATTGGATCCTGCCAGAAGATGCCGATTTGTTAGTCACCATACTAAGCTTGGTGGTTCTTACCATCATCGCCTTTGCAGCTTCCCTCTCTGTCAGTTGTGAGCTCCGTCCATTACTGCTGCGCTTACAGGCTAAGTTCCCGCTTTCCTGATAGCAGATTTATCAATGATTTCCAAAGCTCCAACTGTACCCCGACTTAGCATCGGAATGCCGGTGTACAACGGCGCAGCCTATGTGCGGGAGGCCATAGATTCGCTACTCTCGCAGACGGTTGGCGACTTCGAACTGATCATTTCAGACAACGCCTCGACGGACGGGACTTCGGCCATTTGCCAGGCCTATGCCGCGCAGGACTCGCGTGTTTTCTACATCCGGCAAGCCCATAACTTGGGTGCGGCAGGTAATTTCATATTTGTTCTTCAGGCCGCTCAATTAGGTGATTACTTCATGTGGGCGGCATGCGACGACACTTGGTCGCCCAACTGGATAGAGACTCTGCTGAAGGACTTCCAGTCTACTGATATTGGTCTCTTCGGTGGTTATCGGGAGGGAAATGGGGCGTTGATTCACCCGCCAACCTACTTGCAAGGTGATCAATGGCAGTTTTTCCTTGACTCGGACAGAAACGGCAAGTGTCTCTACTCGTATGCCATCTTTAGAAGAGACGTTTTGCTGCGCTCTGACAAGCGCTATTTCGAATGCCCCGTTGGCAGCGATCAAGTGTATCTGATTCACTTGCTTTCCTTTGGTGCACTGCGCTGTGTGCCTGGCGGCATTCTGAACTACCGGGTTCACGACGCCAGTGTTTCCGCCCAGCAGCGCAGCACGCGCAATCGGCTGAAAACCGTGTTCAGCCGATTTCCCTTCGTCTACTACCGCATGGCCTTTGAGGCAGTGCCAGGCCGACTGAAACTGGCAATGCCACTGCTGATTGTCTGGAAGTACATCAAGGAGCAAACTCCCTTGATGCTGGGCCTGGTGCACTCCGTTCTCAGGCGTAGCCGTATGCTTTTTAGAGCGTGACCACTTTCGTGAAGACCGAATCGAAACCGCGCTTGCTGGTTCTTACGGCTAGCTATCCCTTCTCAGTGGCGGCCGAGAGCACATTTCTGGGGCCTGAAATCCAGCGCTACCTGGGCCACTTTTCCCAGATCGTGTTGGTGCCGCAAGATGTGCGCGGCGCGCGTGCGCCGATCGCCGAAGGCATCGAGGTGGACACGTCACTGGCTGAAGGCTTGCAAGGCATGCGGCGCCTGACTATGCTCATCAGGGGCTTGCTGTCCTGGGGCTTCTACAAGGAGATTTGGTCGCATCCCCGGCTGATGAAGGCGCCGTTCAAGTTGTTGCGCATGGCACTCACCCGCGGCCGTGTCGAATGGATGGTCGGATGGTTCAAACGCCTGCGGCCCCTCCCTACGGCGCAATCGCCTATGGTCGTTTATGCATTCTGGCTGGACACGGCCTTTCTTGCGGCAGGCATCTTTTGTTCGCGAGGTGGGCAGGTCAGCGTCGTGGCGCGTGCGCATGGTGGCGATCTTTATGCCGAACGCCACTCACCCGCCCACATTCCCTTCCAGGAGGAAATGGTCACTCTGGCAGACCACGTCGCACCGGACTCCTCCGCCGGAACGGCCTACCTGAGGAACAAGTACCCCCGGCACGCAGGCAAGATTGATGTGGCGCTGCTTGGCACCGATGACCCGGGGTTTCGCACGGCCGCATCCACCGACGGCGTTGTCCGCATCGTGTCCTGTGCGTTTCTTGTCGGCGTCAAGCGGATCGACCTCCTTGTCCGGGGTATCGCGGTGCTGGCCGAAAGAAACCAGGGACTGTCCATCGATTGGACGCACTTTGGTGATGGTCCTTTGATGCCCGATATCCGCTCGCTGGCAAGCTTGCTTCTGCCAAGCCACGTCCAATGGCAGATGAAAGGGCATGTCGAGACGTGTGCCATCTACGACTGGTACCGTGAACACCCAGTCGATGTTTTTATCAATGTCAGTAGTTCCGAGGGCACTCCGGTATCGATCATGGAAGCCATCAGCTGCTCCATCCCGGTGATTGCCACGAGCGTTGGTGGCAACCAGGAGATAGTCAATGATTCGCTGGGCCAGCTGATTCCGGCGGATCCAACAGCACAAGACATCGCCGAGAGCATCGAGAAAGTCTGCCTTCAACACCAGCGCCGCGATATCTTGAAACGGGGAAGCCGCGTTCAATGGGAAACTAATTACAGCGCGGAGAAAAATTATTCAGCCTTCGGATTGCTCCTGAGGAGCAGGCACTCGCTTGAGCAGAATAAAATGGCAAATCGGAGATGACATGCCCCCTCTCTCAAAGCACAAGCGAATAAGTTGCCTGCTGACAGGCGCGAACGGCAATCTAGGTCAGGCCATCCAGCGGACTGGCGCTTTCGACGTTACTTGCGTCACGCGGGATACATGGCCTGAGATCCGGCGCGAAGCCGGCGCGCGCTACGACTTGGTTATCCATGCCGCTGGCGCCTTGCGGGTTCGTCCCGGCGGCCAGCCGACGGCCTTTGTTGATTCAAATGTTCGTGCTTTGACCGAGCTTCTCGAATGGGTAGGCCCGTTGTGCAAGCCGCGCGTATTTTTTGTCAGTAGTGGGGCGATTTACGGCGATTCGACTTCCACCTCGGAGTCGTCACCTGCCTGCCCTGTCTCAATCAACGGAATTGCCAAGCTTCTATCGGAGAAGCTGCTGCACGCCTATTGCGATGAACATGGCATGGACTTCGTCTCGTTTCGCCTGTTCAACATATTCGGCGGTAATGACCAGTTTTCGGTGATTCACCACCTCCTGCAAGCAATGCTTTCTGGGCGGGCCTTCGTGTTGAACAATCAGGGGCGGGCACATAGGGACTTCGTGCACGTCGATGATGCAGCAGTCGTGTTGGCCCGGTTGGCCTCTGTCGATCATTTGCCCCGCTACATGAACTTGGGAACGGGTGTGACCACCCGCATATCGGATGTGGTCGACACCTTCGTCCGGTATTTCCCGGCTTTGAAGATCGAACACCGCAACTGCCCTGAAGCAGAGTATTCGCGTGCAGACATCAGCCTGCTTCAGCAATATCTCACGCACTCGTTTAGGTCAGTACTGGATCAAATCCCCATCGTTGCCGGGGCAGCACAAGCTGCCGCAATCCGCCCCGCGGAGCCCGCATGATTGCCGTGCTGGACTATGGTGTGGGTAATTTGGCATCGGTCTGCAATATGGTTCGCAAGGCCGGCGGTGACCCGCATGTTGCCCGCATCTCGGCAGAGGTTCTTCAGGCAGATAAATTGCTACTGCCAGGCGTTGGGCACTTCGATCATGGGATGAAGATGCTGAATGCTTCGGGGCTGCGTGAGACGCTGGACCAGTTCGCGCTGGAGCTGAAGCGCCCGGTGCTTGGCATTTGCCTGGGCGCGCAAATTCTTGGCAGGGGCAGTGAGGAGGGGGATGCCGCCGGACTCGGCTGGATCGACATGGAATGTCATAAATTCCAGACCATGCCAGGCATACGCGTGCCGCACATGGGGTGGAACCATATCGTGCGCAAGAAGTCTTCGCCTCTGCTCGACCAGATGAGTGAGGACGCCCGGTTCTATTTCGTCCATTCGTACAAGATGCACTGCGCAGATGCCGAGGACGTGCTTGCGACGGCCACCCACGGCGTCGAGTTCACGTGCGCGGTTCAGGGGGGGAATATCTTCGGGACCCAGTTCCATCCGGAGAAGTCCTTGCGCCACGGCCTGGCCTTGATGAAGGCGTTTGTTGAGATGCCGCCCACATGAACAAGACACGCGTTATCCCGGTCCTGCTGCTGCGGGGGAAGGGCCTGGTCAAGACTGTGAAGTTCAAGGACCCCAAGTACATCGGGGATCCCATCAACTCAGTCCGGATCTTCAACGAGAAGGAGGTCGATGAACTGGTGTTCCTCGACATCACGGCCACGCCCGAAGGCCGGGGGCCGGACTTCGACCTGCTGGCCGACATCGCGGGTGAGGCTTTTATGCCCATGGCGTATGGGGGCGGGATCACGACACTGGAGCAGGTCCAGCGGATCTTCGCCCTTGGCTTTGAGAAGGTCGTCATCGATTCGGCTGCCTATGTCGCGCCCCAGTTGATCCGGGATGCCGCCGCCATCTACGGATCCCAGAGCATCGTGGGTTGCGTGGATGTCCGGCGCACCCTTCTGGGGCGTTATGAGATCAGTTCCCATTCGGGAAAAACCAAGCAGTCCGTCGGCCTCAAGGAGCATGTGCAGACGCTGGAACGGCTGGGCGTGGGCGAGATCATCGTCAATGCCGTGGACCGGGACGGCACCCAGTCGGGCTACGACCTCAAACTGATCCGCGAAGTCTCGTCGGCGGTCAGCGTGCCCGTGGTGGCCTGCGGCGGCGCTTCGGGCATCGACGATTTCGTCGCGGCGGTGCACGAGGGCGGGGCGTCTGCGGTGGCCGCCGGCAGCCTTTTTGTGTTCGTCGGGCCGCACCGGGCCGTGCTCATCAACTACCCCGCGCGCGCGGACTTGGCCCGGCATCTGCCCTGAGTAGGCCGCCGGGGCAGCGGCTGTGCTTCGCGAATATTCTCCGGGCCTCGTACCGAGTCTGCGGCTTTCCCACCTCTCTCTTTCCGACACTAGCTTATGCAAAATCCAGATTACAGCCGCCCAGTGGATGCGATCCGCGCGCCCGTGGACGGGCGTCCGATCCAGCAGGCTGCGTTTGTGCCCAAGGGGCGCGGGTATCAGGTCTGCACGCGCTGCGTAATGGACACGACCGATCCCGAGATCGAATTCGACGAACATGGGGTTTGCAGCCATTGCCGCAACTTCGATACCAACGTCAAGCCGGCCTGGCCTTCCGTGGACGGCGATCCGGCCAAGCTGGAGGCGATGGTCCAGGCCGTCAAGGCCTATGGCAAGGGCAAGCGCTACGACTGCATCATCGGCCTTTCCGGCGGCATCGACAGCTCCTACATCGCGGTCAAGGTCGCCGAGTGGGGGCTGCGGCCGCTGGTGGTGCACGTTGACGCCGGCTGGAACTCCGAGCTGGCGGTGATGAACATCGAGCAGATTTGCCGTCGCCTGGGCTTTGATCTAGTCACGCACGTGGTGGACTGGGAGGAGATGCGCGACATGCAGCTAGCCTTCCTGCGCTCCAACCTCGCCAACCAGGACGTGCCCCAGGATCACGCCTTCTTTGCCGCCCTCTACGGCTACGCTGAGAAGGCCGGGATTAAGTACGTGATCAACGGCAGCAACTTCGCGACCGAGTGCATCCTGCCGGCCCCCTGGGGTTACGACGCCATGGATGCGACGCATGTGAAGTCCATCCAGGCCCGTTTTGGCTCTCGCCCCCGCGGTGACTTCCCCTTGGTCAGCTTCTTCGACCTGTACGTGAAGTACCCCTTCCTCCTGAAGATGGAGGTGCTGCGGCCCCTGAACCTGCTGCCCTACAACAAGGAAGAAGCGATCAAGATCCTGGAGAAGGACTACGGTTGGCGCTACTACGGCGGCAAGCACTACGAATCCCGCTGGACCCGTTTCTTCCAGGCCTACTATCTGCCCTACAAGTTCGGCTACGACAAGCGCAAGGCGCACCTGTCCAGTCTGGTTGTCTCCGGCCAGATGAGCCGCGGCGATGCACTGGAAGCCCTGAAGGCGCCGCTCTACGACCCTAAGCTGCTGACGGAGGACAAGATCTTCATCGCCAAGAAGCTTGGCTTGTCGCTGACCGAGTTCGAAGCCCTGGTCGAGCAGCCGGCCCGCCATTTCAGCGAATTCCCCAATCACCAGCGCAAACGCCGTCTGGCGGTGCGGGTGTACCGGATGGCCAAGTCGGTGCTGGCGCCCGTGCAGCGGGTGCTTGCCGGATCGCGGGCTTGACGGTCTCGTCGCAGCGCGCCCGGGCGGGCGCCGCGCGAGACAGGGACACAGGGATTGCTTTGAATATCCATATCTATCCTTCCACCTTCGCGAACGAATCCAGAATTTTTAAGATCGTTCGCAGCCTGCGAGGGCACGCAGTGTTCGCGCGGGTGATGGTGCTGGCCTTGTGGAAAGAAGGGTTCTCCAGGCATGAGGTGCTGGACGACGGTATCGAAGTGCTGCGGGTGGCGCCGCTGTTCGGCGGCTCGCTCCAAGGGCGTGCGGGGCGTCTGCTCAAAGCCGTCGGCTGGTATCTCGGCGTCCTGTGGGCGCTGCGGGACCTGAAGGTGAGCTGCTTCAATTGCCACAGCCTGCCCGTCCTGCCGTTGTCGGTCCTCGTCAAACTCTGGAAGCGCTGCGTGCTGGTCTATGACCCGCATGAGCTGGAGACGGAGACGGTCGGTCTGCGCGGCCGGCACCAATGGCTGGCGCGCCGGGTAGAGGGCGCGCTGATCGGGCGGGCTGACGCCGTTTGCGTGGTGAACCGTTCGATTGCCGACTGGTATGCCGCGTGCTACCGGCTCCAGCAGGTCTGGGTGGTGCGCAACGTGCCGTATCGCAGCGAGCTGGAGCCCGTCCGCACTGGCGAGCTGCGCAAGGCAGTCGGGCTTGCACTCGAGGCGCAGCTTTTTCTCTACCAGGGGCTGCTGGCGCCCGGACGCGGGGTCGGCCTTCTGATCGACGCTTTTTCCGGGATGTCGGACCGGCATCTGGTCTTCATGGGCTACGGGGAGCTGGAAGGCCGGATCCGCGAGGCCGCCGCGCAACATGCCAACATCCATTTCATGCCGGCCGTGCCGCCTGAGCAGGTCAAGGACTACACGGTGGACGCCGACGTCGGCCTCTCACTGATAGAGAACGTGTGCCTGAGCTATTACCTGTGCCTGCCCAACAAGCTGTTCGAGTACGCGGCCTGCGGCGTGCCAGCGGTGGTGAGCGACTTTCCCGAGATGGGGCGCTTCGTGGATGAGTACGATTGCGGCTGGAAGGCAGCGCCCGACGCGCAGGCCTTGCGCCGTCTGGTGCAGGGTTTGACGGCGGACGAACTGGTGGCCAAGCGCCTCAACACCCGGGACTCCGGCCGGCTGTATTGCTGGCAGGAGGAGGAGAAGATGCTTTTGGCAATGTACCAGGCGCTGGGTTTCGATGCGGGGGGCGATCGTCATGCGAACCGCTGAAATCGGAAGGGAAAAACTGTGGGTCGTGTCGTTCACCTGACGTCCGCGCACCCGCGCGACGATATCCGGGTCTTTCTGAAGGAGTGTCGCAGCTTGGCCGCGCACGGCCATGAGGTCGTGCTCGTGGTAGCCGACGGACGCGGCGACGAGGTGCGCGACGGCGTCTCGATTGCCGACATCGGCCGCTCATCGGGGCGGCTGGATCGGATGTTCAATGTTACCCGGCGGGTCTTGCACAAGGCCGTGGCGCTGGATGCGGACATCTATCACCTGCACGACCCGGAGCTGCTGCCGGTGGGCCTGAAGCTCAAGCGCCGCGGCAAGAAAGTGGTGTTCGATGCGCACGAGGACGTGCCCAAGCAGATCCTGGGCAAGCATTACCTCCACGCCTGGGGGCGGCGCATCCTGTCCTTGGGCTTCGTCCATTTCGAGCAATACGCCTGTAAGCGTTTCGATGGCGTAGTGACGGCCACGCCCTACATCCGCGACAAGTTCCTGCCGATCAACCCGCGCTCGGTCGACATCAACAACTTCCCGATGATCGGGGAGCTGGAGAGTGCGGTGCCTTGGAACGACAAGGCCGACGAGGTTTGCTATGTCGGCAGCATCGCGCAGATCCGCGGCGTCAAGGAACTTGTGCGCGCGATGGAGTCCGTGCGCACGCTGGCGCGCCTGAACCTGGTCGGCGGCTTTGCCGAGGCGCAGGTCGAAGCCGAGGTCCGGACCTACCCAGGCTGGGGCAAGGTCAACGCCCTGGGCGTCCAGGACCGCCCGGGTGTGCGTGAAGTGCTGGGGCGCTCTGTGGCGGGGGTGGTCACGCTGCACCCGGTGTCCAACTACCTGGACGCGCTGCCGATCAAGATGTTCGAGTACATGTCCGCGGGCATCCCGGTCATCGCCTCGGACTTTGATTTGTGGAGGACAATCATCCAGGAAAGCCAATGCGGCCTGTGCGTAGATCCCCTGGATCCCGCCGCCATTGCCTCGGCGATCGACCACCTGGTGAGTCACCGTGACGAAGCTCAGAATATGGGCCGGAACGGCCGACAGGCCGTCCTGTCCCGCTACAACTGGGGTCGAGAGGAGGCCAAGCTAATCGAATTTTATGATCGGCTTCTGTCTTGATGAGCGTGACTATTTTAATTTCAGGGTAATCTAAAAAAATGTGCGGAATTTTTGGCGTCGTTTCCTCCTCGTCGGTGCTTGCGGATGAGCTGAATGTACTGGTCAAGCATGCCCAGCAGCGGGGGCGGGACTCTAGCGGCTTGGTGACCTTCCTCAACGGCGCCTATCAGATCTACCGAGCCGACTATCCGATCACCCGTCTGCTCAAGGAGGTCCGGCCTCAGGCCAGCCATCTCGTGCTGGGGCACAGCCGGCTGATCACCAACGGCCTGGGCGACAATCAGCCCGTAGTGCGAGACGGCGTGGCCGTGCTGCACAACGGCATCGTCGTCAATGACGAGGCTATCTGGCCGGAGATCGGCAAGACGCGGGCCTTGCAGATCGACACCGAAATCATCGCGGGCATCGCCGCCGCGCACCTGGAGTCGGGCGGCGCCCTTGAGCAACTGCCGGCGCGCATCTTGGGCTTGTGCCGCGGTGTCGTGGCCTGCGCGCTCATTTTGCCCCGTCTGGGCAAGCTTTGTCTGTTCTCTAACAATGGCAGTCTATATGTCGGGCGCAAGGGAGCAACAACGTTCTTTGCCTCAGAGGGCTACCCTCTGACAGTCATCGGCTGCGAGGAAATCACGCAGGTTCGCGACGCTGTGTTCGTTGACATTCCGGTTTCGACGGTTGAATTGGATATCTCGGACCGCGAGGAGCGCAGGAACGACCTGATCCCAGCTTTGTCTCTGTCGGGGGCGGCAGAAGAAGAGACGCTGCTCGGTTGTCGCAAATACGAAGGTCGCCGCTGCACCAAGTGCTTGCTGACCGAGACCATGCCCTTCATCAGCTTCGATGCCGACGGCGTCTGCAACTACTGCCGGCACTACAAGCCGCGCAACAAGCCGCGGCCGAAGGAGGAGCTGTTCAAGCTGGTCGAGTCCTACCGTCGCGCGCACGGCGATGACTGTCTGGTGCCCTTCTCCGGCGGGCGCGACAGCTGCTTCGGTCTGCACCTGATCGTCAAGGAGCTGCAGATGAAGCCCATCACCTACACCTACGACTGGGGTATGGTAACGGACCTGGGGCGGCGCAACATCAGCCGCATGAGTGCCGAACTCGGCGTCGAGAACATCATCGTCGCGGACGACATCGCCAAGAAGCGCGAGTACATTGCCAAGAACCTGCGTGCCTGGCTCAAATCCCCGCACCTGGGCATGATCAGCATCCTGACGGCGGGCGACAAGCATTTCTTCCGCCACATCGAGACCATCAAGCAGCAGACTGGCATCAGCCTGAATCTGTGGGGCATCAACCCGCTGGAGGTGACGCATTTCAAGGCCGGCTTCCTGGGGGTGCCGCCCGACTTCGAGGAAAAGCGTGTCTACTCGCATGGCGCGATGAAGCAGCTGCGCTACCAGGGCCTGCGCCTGGGCGCCATGCTGCAGAGCCCGGGCTACTTCAACAGCTCGCTGTGGGACACGCTGTCAGGTGAGTACTACCGCAGCTTCACGAAGAAGACAGACTACTACCATATCTTCGATTACTGGCGCTGGGACGAGAAGCAGATCGACGACACGCTGGCCACTTACGACTGGGAGCGAGCGCCCGACACCAAGACCACCTGGCGCATCGGCGACGGTACGGCGG
>JACCEA011446066.1_pt1 | contig 26656 bp, 23 predicted proteins | sample 7449851 | NCBI WGS metagenome assembly JACCEA01 (sample SAMN15323453, study PRJNA562643) | freshwater metagenome | isolation source: river surface water | place: USA:Blue River Watershed | collected 2017-08-18
TGATTATATGGAATGATAGAAAAAATGATGAACTTTCAAATAATGTATCAAACTTTGTGAAATATATCCATACATTGATTGTACTGGTAACGCAAAAATACTTTGCCTAGGGTGGTCACGAAAAAAAACCGTTGGGGATAAACCATACCATCTATATACTTATTATCCATGGCATTAATTAATAATACAATAACCAATTACATTACTCTAATACTCTAAAAGGTGACCGCTCCTGGGTGGTTCAAGAAATTGAACAATCAGGAATCAGAATATAGTCACCTCACCCCGGTAGTGGTCGACATTACTCACCATTTGAGAATGTTAAATTTGTTCAGTGGTTGGACAATTGACGCGAAGTTTCTATTGTTCAATGCAATTTTTATGTCCCAGCTGATGTTGTTATATATATATTGATTCTCTCTAAGAAGTGGTCCGTCCGCAGATAGAGTACTGTTTGTAGTCCATGTGCAGCGAGAACCATAACCATTGATCCGGATCTGGTGATCATGAGCTCGGAAATGGAGGGGATGTTACTTTAATCATTTTCCAACAGCCCAATTTTGAACTTCGTCACCATAACGAATTGCTTGTCCACGTTCGAACAAAGAACTACTAATCGCCCACAACTGTCACCGACAGCACAGGAGGTTAAATGTTGTCTGCATCACTCCAACGCAGCGTTGTTAGCAGCAAAATATTCAGTAACATTAGATACAGTGGCTGTTTAAAAAACTTAAAGATGAAGATGTTGTGGTTGCTCGTATCGAATTCTGTATATGTGTAGGTATGAAGTTCTTTATTGCAAAGATCCCTTTCGAGATCGTGGTACTATTGCAATGCAATATGTCCCAATCACTCTGAGTCGAAGGTCTCGTTTTGTGTACGAATTGCAGTGTATGATAACTTCAACAATGTGCATGTAGAAATTTCTAATTATTTTTTATTATATTGTGAGTTAATTTCTTTTTCTTAATTGAGATATTTTATTATGACTTTTGATCGATATCTCAATGAAAAATGTAGTGGTCAGTTATATGTTATATCATCATTTTCGAAGCTTTTATTGCTCACCTAATTGGATGGATAGCGTACTTGACGGTGTGTTCGCCATATGTTGATCGCGATTTGGAAAATATGATCGATTTTTGATGATAAATTAATGATGTGGATGTTAATCTTTGCTATGAGTGTTTATAATGAAGTTTCCATGACCCATGCTTAAATTTTCTTGCAAACAATTCTACAAATTAACTCCAGTGTGCATGTCTTAGATGATGTAACTTTTGGCTATAATATGTCGAATAAAATGTGGAATAAAGTCGAGTCCATATTCCATGTTCTAAGAAAAATTTAATTAAGACATAGGAATAGTATAAATATAAATTGTCCGACCGCTTAAAAATTCTTTGTTCGGTTATGTAATTTGGTTTACTTCAATTATTTTTGTTTGGGTGGTGTGAGGGAAAGGTGTTTTGTGGTTTTTACTGTACTCGCCGATCCGCCTGCTCTAAATTAATAAAAGAAAAATCAAATATTTTCGCACTATCGTGATTTTGGTCAAGACCGTCTCTAGGATTTTATCCTCTTTGGTAACATCTTTTTTGTTGTTGATTATTTATGTAACTTATATTTTCGTCAGTGAAAATGCTTGGTAAATTGATGCGCAGTACCAGCCGAGTTGCTCTTGGTGAGCGTGGATACAAGGTCGCTGTTCTTGGCGCCAGTGGTGGAATCGGTCAACCATTATCGTTGTTGCTAAAATTGGACTCCAAGGTCTCTGAATTATCTTTGTTTGACGTTGTCCGTACTCCTGGTGTCGCTGCTGATATCTCTCATTGCAGCACTCCTGCGAAGGTGGCGGGGTTCACAGGTATGGAGGAGATTGGAAAGGCTTTAGAGGGTTGTGATGTGGTGGTTATTCCTGCTGGTGTTCCCAGAAAACCTGGAATGACCAGAGATGACCTTTTCAACACCAACGCAAGTATTGTCAAGGGCCTGGCGGAAGCATGTGCAAAGAATTGTCCAAATGCGGCTTTTTTGATTATCAGCAATCCTGTCAACTCCACCGTCCCAATCTTTGCTGAAGTCCTGAAAAACAACAAGGTGTACAATCCTAGAAAGCTCTTCGGTGTAACCACTTTAGACGTGGTACGTGCGAATACTTTTGTGGGAGAGAACCAGAAATTGGATGTCAAGAAACTGAATGTCCCAGTTATTGGTGGCCATGCCGGCACAACTATCTTACCGCTTCTCTCCCAAGTTCCTGGCACTAACTTCTCCGAGGCTGATATTGCTTAATTAACTCATCGTATCCAATTTGGTGGTGATGAAGTTGTGAAGGCCAAGGATGGTGCTGGTTCAGCGACCTTGTCTATGGCGTATGCTGGTCAAATCTTCACCAGTCGTGTGTTGGAGGGATTGTCTGGTACTCCTAATGTGGTTGAATGCTCCTTCGTTGAAAATAACTTAACTGCTGCTCCATTCTTTTCTACTCCTGTAAGTTGTGACTCTGCTAGTTAGTCTGCATGTATATAAATGTCGTTTGGATGCAGATTCGTCTTGGCAAGAATGGCGTGGAGGAAGTTTTGCACTTCGGAAAGTTGTCGGCTTTTGAACAGAAGGGTCTTGATGCTATGCTTCCTGATTTAGTCGCGCAAGCTAAGAAGGGAGTTGAATTCGTCAAGAACAATTAATGAAATCCAATGCGGTGGTCACTTAGTTCGATTTAGTGAATTTAAATTAAAACACTTTGTTGATAAATATGACAGTTAATAAAAGGTTTTATAATTTGATCATTTCATCGATAGGAATAATGTCGACAATGATTTTTAGGACATGACTCGATATAATGTACTTTTATCCAATAAGGTAAATGATACTTGATTCTGAATATCTTGCAGAAACGGACTGGGTAATTTAATCGACCCAGTGTAGACAGTTTGCATAACTAACCGGAACAGCGCATATACCAAATGCCTCTCAACTAGTGATTTAGCAATTATTTTTTTCTTATTTCCACCCATATATTTCAACATGGCGACATTCCAGTATTAATCATAATCTAAGAGTTTCCCAGCGAGTAAACCGGAGTTAGCAATATACGATAGTTTGAATAATATCGAAAATATGCAACTTGAACAGAAACAGTACAGATGTATGTATTCATAATTCTCCAGTAGGAATGATCGTATTCATAGAAACATGTGGACAGCTTGCGATAGTGAGTTCCAAAATAATCGAATCTTCAGATGGATCAGTGGATTGCAAATCTCCTTCATTGCTAAGAGCAAGATAGTTGCGGCCATCAAGCTCAAAGTACTCCCAGTCTGTTGCACCAACAGTGGTAAGACTGGCCACAGTAATAAACTTCCGTAATTTGTTCGAGAAAGCAAGAATTGGTGACTCTGCAACATAATGTTTACCATGCCGATCTCCAAAATTTGCAATTGCCAAGAATATGAAATGATGTTCCAAGAATTTCACTGTGAACAATTCTGCTGCATGAGCACCATACGTTGGGATGGTTTGAATCAGTATAAATTCACGTGTTTTGAAGTCATATTCAAACATTTGGCTATCAATTCTGGATCCCTGATGATTGCGATCCTCAGAAAAGAACATGAACAATCCATCTTCACCATTTGGATGAAAATCTTGTACATAAATCATTTCTACATCATGCGCTCCCTGCGTTGGTAGCTGTTGCATTAACTGGAAATTACTTCGATGAGGAGAATTTCCATTTCTTGTAAATTGCCATATGAAAATAGGAGATCGGGTGTACCAGTTATTGTCAGCATCATAGTAAGAGGCTGCTGCCAAAAGGATATGATCCTGCAAAACAATTACAGCAATCGCGGCAACACCAGGACAACGTAAAACCTGCTCCAGTACGAAAATGTCTGTTCGTTCGTGATACCGATAGATAGAAACTTTACCACTGAAGTTTTCAGCCAATACCAAATATTGAACATTGAAGATTGAAAAATGATCAGATTGAGAAGGTCCATCACTGCGAAGTGATTGAAAGAAGTCGAATTGATTGGTTTCCTCATTCCATACTAATATTGTTGTAGCCTTACAAGGAACATTCTTTTCTTCACATCCGTAGTAGTTGGGGAAAACCAGAAAACGTCGAACTCTTGATGTAGAAGAGTCAGCAATCAAGGGAGTCTCAAAGTAATCTGCTCCATGCGCACCTTGAGTCCTTATTTCCATGATCTTCGAATAATTCATCACGGATTGTTGTTGGTTGTTGTGGAGCGAAATCACTTCTGAAAAAGCGCCCATTGAGCGATCCGATCCATCCCAGAAGTTTGCAATAGCGAGATATGGAATAGAGTCTATAGAAAAAAACTCAAATCCGGCGTTTCCATGGGTCCGAATTGTAGCTATTTGGGAAATAGAAACTTCGGCGAAAGGTAAATCTCCGCCAGTGCACGCCGGGCCTTCTTCTTGCGCTGTCTCTCCTAGCACTTCTCTGCCATTCAGAATATCAAAAACCAAGAAGAACAAAAAGATCAAGCACACGCCTTGCATGATATGATGCGAATGAGGACGTCAATGGATATCTGAATAAAATATCTACTATGCATTTAAATTTATTTACACGGCGAGCGGTGCTACTGTATGTACTATGTAGAAAATCCTTCGCCTAACTAAGCCAAAAACAATCAAGGTGCGGGTACCCCAATAATCAATGAACATTCTCATAAATATACCTGCTATAACATCCGGTGTGGAAATACTGCATTACAATCATACAAAATGAAAACAAGCAAGTAGATCCTGTCAAGAAGCTATCTGTATCTCAGTCATCAATTCGCCTCATTTTCCAATCTATTGCACAGAATCATCTCAATTACACAAGTTCGATCTAGGACTTCATTATATTCAGTAAGACATTGAATAATTTAGCATTTAGAGCAACACCACGACGTCGAAATTGAATAAATCGCGGAGATAAATCTTGTGAAAGAAATAACATGATCGAAAGTAATGGCAGTGGACTATCATCGTTCATTACAATAACACCTCACCATAGGCATTTTTGCACGAATCCTTAAATGTTCTTTGGGAAAGTAATAAAGGATTCTGATTCAAATGAGTAAAGTAGACTAATTCAATTGAACCCATAATTTTAAGAACTGCGAGCTCCATGGATGGAACTGAAATCCACATGGTTCAATGTTGGCAAATAAACAAGGTTTTCCAGCAAATTGTCACGCCGTGGATGAAGATATTTCGTTTCGGTATCCTTATTATCAGTTACAGTAGCTTTATACAAAAACAAGGTTTTCCCGGTTGAGAAATATTACAAAGTACTACTTCTCCAGTATTGCGAAATAAGGGAACACATATCAGCCTGGTTTGCTTAACTGGGAGGGAATTATTAGCCCTAACTAATCGAGATTCGTATGAAGGCTAGAAAAGATATTGAAGTATATTACGTGTGACATTTTGCTTGCATTGGAGACCACTGACCTGGTTACCGGCAAAAAAAATATCAGGAAGTTCATCCACTGAGATAATAAAAGGGTCAGTTTCAGCATAGGGATAGCAAGGTGTCGTATCTGCATAAAACATAACAATTTTAGTGGCAAGACATTTTCCGAGTTTTGTATCTTACCAGGGATTGTTGGACACAAATGTCCCCAAGCAAGAGTATCTCTCAATATATCCATTCTTCTATTTCCATCTCGTAAATCAACTTTTAGCTTTTGCGGCTTTGGGTCAAAAACCACTGTTTCCTCCAACTCCATGTCTATTCCACCATTAATTTGGTGGCTTTCTTCGGGCTCCTCTTCAGATATAGTGACAATATGGCCAGCAGCGGTGCATGTATGACTCAAATCACCTGCATTCGGATGAGGAACCATACTACAAGATGGGTCAACAACTTGGAAAGTTTGCCGAGCAATATCATTAACAGGTTGACCAGAGTGTCCAAGTATAACTACATCATCTATCTGTATTTCTACTGGATTTGTAACTCTTTCAAAAGAATTAAACCTTGCGGATTGAGGAAAAATACACGGGTGTAATGGCTGTAAGACAAAGAAAAATAAGAAATATATAAACATTCAAATAAACATTCTTTCCTGCTGAGGCATAGAGATATTGGCAGGATCGTGATACCCAGGCAGTATGTCAACTTCACAGTTGTTCAATATTTGGGCCAACATCAAATCAAACTATTACGAGGCAACCAAATCATTGCTATATATATTACGGATTCTTCAAATTGGCCTTACCTGTTTACTAGGTGTTGACAATGATGTTTTGAGTTTTTGAGGGTTATATTTATCTTTTACAACGGTTGTTTCACCTTGGGAAATAGAATTTCCAGCAATTATCACACGCGATATATGAGCTGCCAACTGAGTAAGAGCGGGATCTCCCAATCGACCACCTATAAACTCTCCCAATAGATGAAGAGAAAAATCATGAACATCATTATCTCCTGTGCTACCAACACCTAGTCCTGACACGATCATCACAAACTTATCATTCTCATTTGATAAAAATGGAATTAGCTCAAAGGAAAGTGGGTTAATACAGCTTTCTTCCTCCTCCTGTATATCATGGTAGTGTGCCCAATCATTCACCAAAAACTCTCCTGATTCATCAATACGTCCCTTCACTGCAATAACTATACCAGTGACCAACATCGAGGCGAACGAGGCGATGCTACCTGATAGAGATGCACGACCAGATGGGTCTTCTAATATTAAGTTATCTTTCTGCAGGAGAAACTCATAATGTCATGAAACATGGGCCAGGAAGTATAAATTTACATTGGAACAGATAATTGCAGTACTACTTATGCCACCCGTTACTTTTCCTTCTTTTGCTTCATCCAAGATCTAATTTACCAATGATACATCAGAAAATTTACAAAATTGATGCAAACCACGTACCGATCCTCTCAATTTCAGATCTTTAAATATCATTCCAATAATAACACAATCTGTTGTTTTATACTGCTCATTCTGAATATCGATGATTTGCGGTAAAATGTCAACACCAGTTCCCCATTTCCTTGTGGCTTGCTCACTTAGATAAAAAGTTGCCCAATATCATGGACGAGAATTCATGAACGCGTATAAGAATCAATAATTACCGAAGGTGAGGTTTCATTAGTTCCGTACGACGTTGATAAATTTGATTGTATTGCTGAACATAATTCTTTGAGTGAAGCAAAAACTTGTTGTAACGAGGCTCATACTTTGCGATTCTTCGCTGATAGGCATGATTAGCTGGTAGGTGGGGACAGTTTGCAAAAATGCAAAAATGACACTCATTATTATAGTAGATGGCCAGCAAAATATCGAAATGCCCTACCTGATTCCAACATTACTGTCTATTTTCCCACTGGGCGATAACTTTCTCTGAACGTGTTGAACCTCTTAGCAACTAGTGTATTGCTGGATGCCCAGTCAGCTTGAGACAAGCGAATGTACTTTTTTTGCGAATGTACTTTGCGTTTGATTAGATTATTGGTAAATTCCAAATTTGAATATATGTAAAACGTAATAGCATTTTGAAAGATTGGTGTTTCGGAATTTCGGTCGGCATGTGACCGTTTCTTTTGAAAAGTAAAACGCTCGCTCGACCTTTCTTTGCATCTCTTTTTCTTTTTTGCATGTACGTGCGCCAGCTGCTCAACAATACATCAATACATGCCAATAGCATATGCTATTTGATAATCGTGCTAAGAGCGGTTTCAGAGTTTGCTTTGTAGATACTGTGGTTACTTGATTCAGTGTGTAATAACTAGTTGTCAGTCTTTGATCATGTCCTTAGATTTGAAAATCAAGTCTGTCATTGGTTTCAATGGTAAGGTTTTTTGTCGCTTTTGTGACTTAGTTTGAAGGTTACAACAACTTCTCACAGGCAAAATTGCCAGAGCATTAAGTTATACTCCATGTGGGAAGTATATAGTGTACCCCCTTGGCTCATTCATCGTGCTGAAGAATATTGTTAGCGACAAAGAAGGTTTTCTTGATGGTCATAGTCATGATATAACCTGCATTGCCATGTCTCATGATGGTAATAAGCTGGCATCGGGTCAAACCCAATTTGCAGGGGTTAAGGTAAGTTTATTTGCCAGCAACCCAGCGCTTTAACCAGTTTCTGTATTTTTAGGCTGATGTAATTGTCTGGGATTTGTCAAAAGCAAAACGATTATTGGACTCAGGAAATGTCATGCTTGGGGAAGCCTGTCTGCTTCACAGACTTAAGCAACATTTGGGAAAAGTTCAAGACGTTTCTTTCTCGCATCGTGATGAGTTCATAGCCACCATTGGTGGTCAAGACGATAATGCCCTCGTTGTTTGGAACACTGAAAATGGAGAAGCTATTTGCGGATCACCAGCTGCTTCTGACTCAGTCATCACTTGCACATGGCATAATCATCGTCATGATAGGTTGGTTACCGCAGGCAACTATCATGTCAGAGTTTGGCAGATTGATTTTGGACTTCCCAAGTTACATGCCATGGACGTAAAGTTGGGTGCAGTTAGAAGGGTTTGCACTAGTATATCTATTACTGAGGATGACCACTTTGCTTATATTGGAACCTCGACTGGTGATGTTTTGAAGGTTTGTATTGATCGTAACGAGATTTTGTCCTATAAAGACCCAGATGTAACCGTTCCGCAATTGGTTGGAATTACAAAAGATCGAGTTGCACAGGGTATTGTAGCACTTCAATGCATCGTCAATCCTGCAACAGGCGGTACAAATTGCTTAGTTGGCGCTGGTGATGGCACTTTACTCTTCATCAATTCTAATCTGAATCGTGTTGCTGGATATAAAACAAATTTAATGGGCGGAATCACCTCTATTTCAGTTCATCCGAAAGGCAATAAATATATGATTGGAACGGATCAGTGCAATAGATATGAAGTATCAAAGGACTTGATTGAATCGGAGTTGAAAACATCTTGTCATGTTGGTTCGGTACATGATGTTGCTTTTCCTAGTGGCTGTCCTGATTTGATTGTTACTTCCAGTCGTGGTGATATCCGTATTTGGAACACGAAAGCGAGGCAAGAATTGTTAAGAATTCAGGTGCCAAATTTGGAGTGTTTGTGTACTTTGGTGTCCCCAAGTGGAACATCCATTGTCAGTGGATGGGATGATGGTCGAATCCGTGCCTTTTATCCTGAAAGTGGTAGAATGAAATTTGTAATTCCCGATGCTCACACAGAGAAAGTGACTGCTTTGGCAATCGCAGATAATGACAATCGTTCGCCGTGGCGCATTGTATCGGGTGGTGCTGAAGGCCGTGTCCGCGTATGGAATGTTACAAGTTCACATCAAGCTATGGTTGCCTCACTAAAGGAGCACCGAGGCCCTATCAATTGCATAAAAGTCAACCATGACAGCACTCAGTGTATCTCCGCTTCATCAGATGGCAGTTGCATCATTTGGGATCTAGTCAGATACGTTAGAATCACTGCATTATTTGAACCAAATGTATTCGAAAGCGTTTTGTATCATCCAGATGAGTCCCAGATGCTGACCTGTGGTTCCAATCACAAAATATCATACTGGGATGCAACTGACGGCCAAGTTATTCGTGTGATTGAAGGTGGTGAAGATATGATGACAACACTGGATGTTACTACAACAGGAGAGTTTTTCGTGTCTGGATCCAAAGATAGGCTCCTAAAGATTTGGCATTATGATGATGGATTGACAGTGGCATCTGGCAAAGGGCACAGCGGATCAATTAATCGAGTGAAGATTAGTCCCGACGAGCGGTCAGTAGTGTCTGTTGGTTCCAGTGGTGAAATAATATTCTGGGAAATGCCCAACCTCGAGCAGGCGCGAAAGGCGTTACTGGATCAATTGTAGCCTCGTAATTATATATTTCGATAATATTGTTAGAGTATTATTATGAATATTGTACAAAGAACTGCATGTAGTGTCGTTTAATATCCAAATTTTTATTTTCCAAATGCTAAAACTGCACAAGTCCAAAATGGAATGCTTGCTAAATTTGGCAAGATTATGAGCAACCAATTGAGAAAATATTGCATTATCCCATCAAGTACATATGCTGATGTGAAAGTTCTTATATTGTAACTGTGTTATTTGGGTGTAGGATGAATGTCTGTTTGGTATACAATAAATGTGAGTTAAAGAAGCTCGTTCCACCGTTAAACCCTGTGAAATAATTGACATAAAGCTGCACTTTAATTCACGCTAATTTTATATCTTTCAATTGACGGAAACCAAATGAATCAACCCTTTTGGCACGTAACATTTCCAACAATTTCATTACACATTTACATAGGAAACTCTGCGAAGGACCATACAACATTAACAATTGATTTACGGCCTGGATGGGCACAATTGAAACCAGTTCATTCAAGTTCCACTTGGCCAAAATCATTGCACCACAAAACATATTGATCATTGGAAATCTTTGAAGGAAGTCGCAATGAGCTAGAAATGTGTCATCCCGCAAAAGCTCAAGGTAAGGTCGTCTATTTGAAAAACCCTCAAAAAAACCTCCTTCAATGCATCCATCCAGGTAACAAATGCGAGAGATCAGCATTGCTAACTCATTTCCAGTGGATGTACCACAATCTCGAATAATGACAGTACATTCACAACAGCCAACAGCATTACATAACTTTGCTTTCAATATGTTATACTCCAGAAGGGATTGTGGATTATTTTCGGTACCTTGAAGAATAATTACCCACAGCTTTGAGAATTTTAAGCTCATTTTGATGACCGCCAGAATAGATCTCGCAAGAATTGATTTTGCGCGCAGATTGGATTCGGATATGAGGATAATACCGCATTCAGCACTGACAATGATGTCGATGGGATCAATTATAAAAGTGTCCACAGCTATAATGGCATACCTAAAGTGCAATTCTGCAACAGTCATGGCATGCTCTTCGAAAAATCTAGCTGTCACGAGAATTTTGGTTTCAGTGGGACTTTCTTCTCTTCTGGTATCACGAATAACGGAATGATGTGATTTCCCATCTATCATGTTTTTCGATCCTTTTGATTCGTGAATACATGACGCTTCTTCACGGTCAACAAAAGCCATGAAAGGATGGAGTTCGGTTTTTGCATCTTTCGTGGTGTATTCTTGATCATATTTCTCCACCAACCCGATGCGCTGTTTTTTCGGTAGGTGTTCTGTTGTTTTCGAAGTCTCTTGCGACCACTGTTTTCCGACAATTTTTGCCGGAAGTTCAGTATCTATTGACTCACCGGGAAAATCTTTCGGCAGATGGAACGTCACTTTTCGATTGTGCTTCACATTTAAAACTCTTTCTGTGTGTGGTTGAAATCCTTCACTTTTCGCTGTCGATACAATTTCAACGCGACGAATTTTGTTCTGTGTTTGTGGATCTCGCTCAAAATCCCGTTTTCTATTCAACTTATTTGATGCAAAAGGATAGGCAAATGCACCAACCTCATTTAATACAGTACTACCTCGAGTTGAATCAATATTCAGTGGGCTGTTTGGGACATGAGCAATATTGTCGACAACTGTTGGTTGGGGCAGGGCAATTGGAACTGGATGTAGATTTGATAGGCGATTCGGTGGATGCATCCTACCACTAATTGCTAACCACTTCAAAATAATTCGTCTCAATAACGACGATGACCAATGTAATGATCGATAATGTCCTCTTGTTACAAAATACTCCAATTGCTTTTTCAAAAATGGTATTTCTAGTAAATTCCATATCATGGTATCAACTGCATCATGATTAACCACAGATCTAATGGACCATATCGTGCTGCGTTCGATATCAATGGTTAAATATGACCTTATTGGTACTCGAAATAGGTCCTTTGCAGATGATAATGAAGATGGTATCTTCGTTCGCATTGAAACAATGCAGGTACCAAGAGAATCCAATACCGATAAATTTTCCTTCATCAAACGCAATGGACAACATGAATAATCTTCCATGGAAAATTCTTCCAAAGGAATCTCTAAAATTTTGAAATATTCACGACAGAACTCTTTATTGGCGACAGTCGGAACACTTATAGTAAAGCCTACTACAGGACAGTCAATCCCTGATCTCAAGAAGGGAAATAACTCACAGTGCAATAATATGGACCTTCTCAGAAGGTCCATATTCAGGGGGGATTGAAACGCTTGTTGCGAATCATTGATCCTCAACATTAGTATTCTAGGATAATCAATAAATTCAAAGGATTTGTAGCTCACACAATCAATCCATTGACCATTTACTAATGATAGGTATGATTCTCTCAATTCGAAAAGAGATGTTTTATATGAATATTCTTCGACAGCTATCCTTTCGCACTCGTTTATTTCAATCATTTCATTTGAATTACTCCCTCGACTAATTACGGATTTCTCCACTACCTGGATATCATGTGGAACCACTGGATAGTTTCGGGCTTCTCTAATCGGATCTACCACGAAAGAGAAATCTTTCAAACAAGATATGAAAGGTAATATGTTGCATGCTGACCAAAACAAATCGAACAAGTGCTGATAGAAAACAGAGTTTATTTCCGATTCCTGTTCATTTTGCAAACACTTTTGATTGTTGCTCATAGGACAACATGCAGTCCATATGCTAAGGGAAATTATGTTCACCCCGAAATAGGGTGGGGATCCTATTGGCTGAGAAAGGCGAAGGACAGAAAGACAATCTTTGAAATGATCCGCCAAGAGTTTTGGACTTAGGTTAGAGCCAGCATAATGGCGAGGTTTACAAGGAATAGACACGAGAAATTTTGGTTTCGTCCCATTTCCCATAAACTGTAGATTGTGATGGAATGGGAGAGGCGGTGTTTGACTATTCAAATATATCATAACGACGACGAAAACTGTTCATGAACTTAGGATGCAGAGAATTGATAATACTTTTGGGGCACTAACTAAATACATGGAAAACTCGCACTACAGCATAATCGAATTCTAATTGTGGTTCTTGTTTGTCGCATGACTACTGACATGATTTAATTTTATGTGCAGTCGAACATTTGATAACTAGATATGTTGATAGGACAACATCGATATTAATATGATTGGAGAAATGCACACATGTGTGAGAGTTGGGTGTACCGACAATCCGGTTGGTATTCACTGACAAGAACTCCACCAATAATAGATACCAGAAGATACCAGTTATTCTGCACTTCTCCATTCTGCACAAGGCATAACACCATACTGTTGCTATATTGGATGCAATTCAATATATAAAAAATGGAAAAGGCATATTAGGTATTCCATATTTATTGTGGCTGGTATGCTCATATTGTTTCTTACGGTGAAGCACGAAAAACAGAGTTAGGCTATTAACTTAATGTGCCATGCTCAAAGAGATAAAATCATATATGATATTGAAAATAAATTGCGATTTTTCGATCGTCAACTACTGTAGGAGCTGTTGTTGGCTCAGACATAATAATGTCATGATGTGTCGTGTACCCCGTCGTCAACCATAACGAATTGGTCGTCAACTGCTACAGTTGCACTTCTTCTACTTGCACGATGAGTCATCGAAGCAGACGCTGGAAATAAAGAAGATGATAATATGGTGTCACGCTTGATGCCATTGGATTAGTGCGTTGTGCAATCAATGGCACTTGCTATGCACTAATTGCTCGGCAAAATATACACGCTCTCGAACTATTATAAGATCGGATAAAGATGTAGAGAAGGCGGTGCTTAGCTTTTCGTTGTTCGTATCCACCAGACACAAAGTTACCTATTGTATTATATCTCTAGAGGAAAGAGTCATGGATGTTGGATATCTAGGCGAACAACAAGTACGCTAATTCTTCAGCGGGCAGCGGGCGCAGAGAGCAGCAGCGCAGAAACCTTAATTAAGCTGGTAAGCCAACTATGTAAATCGTAAAATTGCTATGTATTGTACTTTTTCCTAATCCCAATAAATACATATTTGGTATTACTACTATTCCATATTCCATGATGAAAAAAATCGGTTTATATATACAGTTTGATTGTATATTTCTAATCCAATGCTGTATGTAACGTCCTTGTGTCATTAACTTCTTCTGTGGTGGATGATGAGTTGAATTTTGAGAAGTTTCTAGTTTCCTTTTCAGGTGGATCGAATTTCAGCAGCGATGGATCATCAACACCAATTCAAGAGATCTAGTGAAGGACAGGGTTGTTCTTTCTGCAATGACTTGTGGCCATCTGTTGATGGTTTAGTTTCCAAATATCAGCACTGCGAGTTGTGTGGTAAGCTCAAGAATATTCTTCAAAGTTATTTCACTCTGAATTGATGAATGATAGGCACCGTTGTTCACACAAGTTGTAAATTGCTAGGAAATCGTTGCATTCCTTGCAATTCACGAAGAAATGCGTCCATGGATTTTCATTGGGACAAAAACCTGAAAGGTTTGCTGACAATTACATGTTGTTGTGATTGATTCATCATCATCATATTAGGGCAGTTACGTCTTAAGTTGCGGCAGTCCTTTGATATGGGAGGCAGTGCCGGGAACATGCTCGTAAGCTCCATTTCTGATTAAATTCTACGTTTGTAAATTCCCTAAACATTTAGTATGGTGTTTGGAAATATTCCGATAATCCTTTTCAAAGAACTGCAACCGCGGTAAATTTTATTTCAATTAGACAATCGTATCTATTTATACATTATCATTTAGACCTCGAGCGAAAATGAATGTGTTTGGGAAGAGAATCTTGAAAATACAAATGAGATTCTAGTTGATTTTGCGAAAGGTGGAACCATCCTTTTCTTTATTCATATATATCATGATTCCCTTTGAAACTATCTTTAGATGTGTCGGTGGATTTGAAATTGGAGTTGTGGAGCAGTTATTATGAGTGAGTTTTTCAATAATTGCGATTGAAAGTACATTGACAGTATAGTTACGTTGGTGCTCCTATTCTTCAGGATTTTTGATAAAAAGCTTTTTTCTTGTAGTATTAGTATAATTCCTGCGGTAAAATATCCAAATTATCTTTTGGAAAGGTATGCCTTTCTTTTAGTTAATTATTATGTAAATAACATTCTTGTCCCGGCAAAGGTGGTTTACGTTGCGGAATATTCTGACTGGCCATGTAGGAAAAGTACTGGTAGAAATAAGTTTCATTAGCAATTCTACCCTTGAGATGGAAAGGATTCAAGATGATCTGAATTTAGCTTTCGACCTTGTCTTGAAAGAAAAAGATCAACCCAGGCAATTGAACAATTGTGGTGACGAAAACGAAATCCCAATTTGCGGGGTTGATCCAAATAACAATTTATCTATCGATATTCCACCTTCTGGTGGACATATCCTTAACACTACATTGGAAGCAACAACGGATTATTATGATTCTGCTGAAGATATAAGTATTCCGCAGCAAAATCAAATTGAAGATACCACTGATCATATGGTTACGCTACCGTCAACCACAGAAGATCATTGTATTGAGAATACAGACACCGTAACCAATTCAAGCAGAGAGAATCCGTCAAGGTTGGAAGATCAGGAGAAAATAATTTCCGAACAATGCGATTCTAATGTTTCTAAAGGAATTGTCAACATCACCACCCCAGCAAAACTTATAAGTGATTTTCATATCAGCAGTTCTGGTAGTGGAGAGGAAGAGAATACTGTTCATAATGTTTCAATTTCAAATCAATCAATTGTGGATCACGTAATGGAGACTCCATTTGCTTCTCTTGATATGGTGAAAGCTGCTACTAAGTGCATGCTAATAACCCCTCCCAGTGGCCCTGCTGTGGAATCTTCTACTGATTTGAGCGACCTTAATACAAATAGATATCTTCATTCTTCATCAAATTTTCCAGAACGATCCACTCCACCTTTGCCCCCATTGTCATTGAGTGAGCGTTTCTTCGGGGTAGCTACGGAAAGCGACAAGAGTTATGAACAACCATCCACAAGTAGTGATTCAGAAAATGGCGCATTTTTGAAACACCTTGAGCAGGGTTATAATATTGCAATCCAAAGATGGACAACCTTGTGGCAAGGGCATAATATTCTTCCCCATCCCAACTATCAATCTCTATCGAGATCTTCCCAAGATTTAAAACATGCAGTGGATAAGAATTGTGAAAAAATGCATGCTTCATTTATTGGATTAATGCATATTCGTCTAAAGGAGATTCAGATATTGGGGGTAAATGAACCGGGGGAGTATTATTGCGGGATTGCTGTTGACGGACGTGATATATCATTCTCAACACCAGTTTCTAAATCTTTCTTCCCTTCATCTTCATCATGGAAGAAAAATGAACATCAAACGATAATCAACAGTCAAATTGCTACTTTTAATTGTAATTTTAGTATTGGAATTCCGCATTTTCGTTCCATTGTTCACATTATGATCATTGAATCGCGATCAAAGAGAAAAGTTGGATTTGCGACGACAACAGCATTTGAAGTAGTTCAACGAGAAGCAGATAACAACATTAATGGTAACCTTTATCCCCCTTTTAAAAGTCTTTCATTGAAAGATAAAAGCGGAAAAGAAGAACTTGGAATTTTTTATGTAGACCTCAATTTTGAAGAAAATATTGATGATTACTTTTGGTCTCCTTTCGTCAAGTCAGCCCCTTCAGGATTAGAAGAAGATATGTCGATGGATAGGTTTGCGGTTCATATTGCGCGGGTTTCTGCAATAATCGAACTACTGAGTGGGATATATACCGACTACTTACGAATCATGGATTGGAGCGATCCCATATACACCGCTACTCTGTTTTTGATCTTTTTGTATTGCACTTTGCGAGTCCCTGCAGAGTACGGGCTCAGTGGTATTATGTTCTTCCTGGTGTTGGTCATGACCAAAGCGTGGATGCGCAGAAAGTATGGAGCATTCAATAACTACTATGTTTCCAAAGGAAAGAAAGACCCATCACTGGAATATTTACCATTGGCAAAATTGAAGATCTCCTTGATCGCATTAAAATACCCACTGAATTCTATTCATGATGAAACCGTGATGAGAATCCCCTCAGTGAAGGTTTCGTATTTTGCCATCAAAGAAAAAGATCAGAATGATCCTAGCAATATCAACAGTAGTAATATCGATAGTTCATTACATGGAAAAGAGTACTTTGTGGGATGTTTTGGAGAATGTATTGGGAGTGAAACTAATAGCGGTGTAACCGGGGTACCAATTTTTGTTTCGCCGTTCGTTAGTCAAGATATTCATCGCAAAGATGGTTTGCTTCAGAATGTCTTTGATCCTTGGCCTTTCGACGTTTCAAAACTACCCGATATGGAGAACAGAATACGGTTCATCAGAACTCGCGAAATTGCATTGGTATATCCTATATTGCAGCCATTGCTGAGTAGAATTGATCGACAAAACACTCGAATTCGTTCAAATAGTGATGTCTTTTTTTCGAATGCTGCCGTAGATGAGCTCCAGTCAGAGTCATCCGCACATTGCAATTTATCTACTACTACTAATACGCCAGTTGCTCCTGAAAGATCGAGGTTCCTCCCTTGGTCGGAAAATACTGGAGTCATCAAACTCACACTATTGAATCATCGGCAAGAAGATAATGAATTTATTACCATTAGTCTAAGAGATATACAGAATAGTGGTACGCCCAACAACTCTGACATTAAGAAATGTACCGTGCATGAAATACTGCGTTGGTTTGAAGCAAGTCCATGTCAACAGAAAATATCAGATGTAAGTTTGAGATTATCCTGAGCAAGTTCTTTATAACGTGTTTCTTGCAGAACGCTGCAGCGTCACTGATACTGACAGACTTAGATAATTTCTTGTATGATGATTTTCATTCAAATGGAAGAAATGTTCGTGGATTTTCTGGATCATCAGTCCACCCTTCAAATAGGAGGACACAAATTTTAGTTCGTGTAAGTTTAGAAGTTCCTGATGAGCGAAAAACTTTTTCTCCTACGGAAGAAGAAAGAAAGACCAGTTTTTTTGTGCAACAAGCCCTTTCTGATCACAAAATACAAGAATCATCCACTTTAGCAGTGTTGTGGAACATGAGGGATCATGTACGGTATGTCCAAAATATGATGAATAATATTTTGGATTGGATTGAAAGTTGTAAAAATCTATTCAATTGGACTTCTCCTTCGAAGACTCTTCCATTGTATTTCGCGGTTGTTGCATTTTGGTTTGTCACAATCGTTATTCCAGGTCGCATCCTAGTCTTCTTGTGGGGCCTTTACCAATTTTTCTATATCTTTTTACCTATTCCTGATGGTAATGAATACGTCATACGATTTCAAAATATCGTGAATTCCTTGCCGAACGATGACGATTTGGAACAAATATACTCTAATGAACGCAAGATATATTTCAACCAACAAGAGAAACAACAGAAAAGAGAATTCCGGGAATATCTCTTGAAATCAACGTTGCCCATCATTTGGAGTGGGAATCTTCAGATTAAAACCAGTTCAGGAATCAACATGAACCAAAACTATCGTGAATGGTCCTTTGTCCACCTAGTTATCCAAGGAAAGAGAGTTTTGTGGTGGAAATCAGAGAGTGATGCTGAAGATGGGAAAGTAGCTCAAGGGCAAGTTATCTTAACCGGATTAGCTGGTATTACACAAGTGTCTCCACTGGATATGCGTATGGTAAGTAGATATTATGTCATTTATTGTACTTCGATGTATATACATACATTCGAGTCAACCATACTGATTTATATTTCTGTTTGTTTAGTTTAATGGTGCAACACAACTGACTGCAATCTTTGGTCAAGATTATTCTGGACAACCCATCAAAGTGTCCATGTATTTCGGTGATGAACAAGACAAATGCATCGTTGAAAATATTATTCATAAAATATCCAATTAATATATTTTTTGTTTATAATTTATTTCTTATTGTCTAATTGTACGTTAATGTATTAATTTTGTCAACTTAGCAGATTTTCATGGCCAAATGTGAGCTCTGATTCCCCTCTTTCGCAAATCTATGAAAAACTGTAGAATTTGCGGTCTATCTAATATCAAGCCATGTGATTCAGCTGGTACCCTCTTTCCCCATCCACAACTAGTCATCACTTCACATCTGAAAAAAGATGGGATACTTACAACGTTACATTATTACATGCATAAGGACTCACCTAAAATGCAGCTCAAAAAAAAATTCGTCGACCAGATTTGAAATATCAGGATCGGACAATAAGCTTAAGGCTATTGGCATTTCCATATCAGGATGATCAATATCCAACTTAAATGCAACAAAATCAGATGGATCGGCCAACTGTTGAAGATATCTGAGGGGCGAATCAGCATGACCGAGATCGGAATGAATAGGTACATTATAAAAATGCCAAAAGGGTTTCCATTGTGGAGGAACCCTTCGCCAATAATCATTCGGTTCTAACAATGTCATTTCCCAAGCAAAAACCTGATCAAAGCCAACTTTTCGCTAAATATATAGATAAAAGAGATGTTGTGCATAAGAAAATAAGGTGACAGACCTGTGAATATGCACACGTAAACCAAAACAGGGATGAGTCGAATGTGGAGGTTCCAGCATCGAGCATAAAATGCTTTATCGGTGTATATTGATGGCGCTTCATATTGTTAGACCCCATTTGATTGTTGCTATCTTCATACAACACCCTCCGACCATTGCGATGATATGTTTGATCAAAGAGGCCTTTACCAGATTGCAACAAAACATAATCGACATCAGAGCGCCCAGTATTTGGAGTACCGGGCTTCAAATAAGGTTTCACTGGGCGGCACCTTCCAAATCCAAAAGGATGCCTCGCAGGAATAGTAATGGGCTCTATCCATTCAATCCATTTTTCCACAGAATTGCCACACTTTCGCGTAAATTCAAATCTAGAGAGGAACTCCCAATCATCTTTGTGTGTAGAATGATCAGTTGTGCTATCGCTTGTCATGTGTTCATGGACTCGAATGAGCCATTTGGTCGAGTTGGTTACAACCTCATCAGAAAAAACATAATTAATAAGTGCTTCAAAGCGTTTGGGATCTTTGTAGTCCACCGACAACGCGCTAATTTGCATCGCCTTTGCAAAATCTCTTAACTCTTGAGGGCTTGAAATATATTGCTTCTCCAAAGTGCATTTCTCATTTTTCCCAACTCGAGAATTTGATTCTTCAATTATCTCACGCCTTTCATGCATTGCGCCATAGTTAGATGGGTGAAAATTCCATCCAACTGGTTTTGAAAAAGAGTCACTTTTGGTGTAATTCATCAATGCTGAACAGCATACTGCCCTGCCATCTGGTAACTTACATGGACGCAATAAGTTTTTTGAATTCAACGGGACGTCGAAAGTGTTTCCCCAACGCGCGCAAGGTCTCTCGCTTTGGGCAGCTAATCCACGAGATGATTGTTGATCCAGAATCGAAATGTTACTGAAATCAGCATGGGTAAATACTTTAGCGCAAGTACAAAAAATTATCAAAAGAATAGATCTGGTCATTTGCTTCTTATCCCAAGCTACCAGTTGATCCATCATGATGAAGATGAATGGTGACGCTGCACAAATCGCGCATTGGCATATGTACCATGTGGAAAAGTGAGGAAAAGCCTTAATTAAGAAAATCCCAAATCTCTCCATATAAGTACTACAACGGCCTAACTAAGTCCTAATAAATTCTCAATCATGTTCGGGTTGGAGGCAACAATTATTATTAATTTTTGAGTCAATTTCAAGGTCTGAGTACTGTTGATTGTCATGGATATGAATATGTTTATGGCATCATCTACAATTTTGACTTTGGCTCTTCTATCGTTATTCCAAGAAGGGGTTTTGAGTTTGTTAGGGAGGTCCATTCGAAGTCCACTTATACTGAATAATTTTGGAAATGTGAACATTCCATTTCGATCTATACGAAATTCTCAAACTGCTGTTTTTGCAAGCAAAGTACTGACTACTGATGTTCTAGTCATTGGCTCTGGTATATCAGGCTCCACGGCTGCATTCTACTTGACCAAAGAGAAACGTGATGTGATTCTCGCAGATGCTAAAAGTGAAGTCGGAGGAAACTTATTATCACGCAAAGGTAACTTTATTTTGTGACATCGTAGTAAATATTTTACGACTTCGATGTTAAGGAGATGGCTATTTGTGGGAAGAAGGTCCCAATTCCTTTCAACCAAATGTTGCAATATTAAGATTAGCCAATGATCTGGGAATGACGAGTCAACTTGTTTTGGCAGACCCTTCATTACCTCGTTTTGTTTATTGGGATGGAAAATTGTATCCATTGCCATCAGGATTGAAAGATTTGATCAATTTCGATCTGCTGACATGTAAAAATAGATATATAATTCATGTTGTATCTGGTTTGTGATTTTACTTATCTTCCAGGGCATGCAAAACTCCGAGCCGCTATCGGAGCAGTCGGTTTAATAAAGTCAGCTCCGAGCTATGAAGAAACGATTCAAGAATGGGTAACGCGCCACTTGGGTGCCGAGACATTTGAGCGCATTATTGATCCTTTTGTTTCCGGTGTGTATGCTGGTGATCCCAGAAAACTTAGCATGAAAGCATCTTTAAAGAAAGTAAAAAACTTAGAAGATCTTGGTGTGACAAGAGGAATCCTGGATGGTGCAATCATGCGCATCAACCAGGTATGAACTGATGGAAAATTTTCTAATATTCTCACATATGTTACTGTTTAGATATCACAAGAAAAGAAGAAATATCAGTTCGCGGATGATGAGAACTTGCCTAGAGTTCCTGGTGGAAGCTTAGGTTCTTTCCGCGACGGATTACAGTCCATTGTGCTGAAGGTAATAAGGAATTGTTGAAATACGACTAACTTTTAATATGTGTTGGGACAACAGATTAAGGAAAGGCTCGGTGATGATCATGTCCTTCTTGATCATAGATTGACGTATGTGACACAAGATCATGATGGTTGGACAGGTACATTTGAAACCCCTCATGGAAAAACAAAGGTAATAGCACAAATTTGTCCTCGCTTGGCTTTCTATGAATGGTTGTTGAAAAGGTTAAATGCAAGGCGCTATTATTGACATCTCCTGCCTATGCAACTTCTGAGGTGCTTACTCCTCATGTTCTTCCAGCAGCTTGGGAATTAAAGAAGATTAATTATCCCCCGGTAGCCTCAGTGACTTTGGCCTACCCGAATGATGCGTTCAAGGTATTGGTATTGTGGGTGTTCTTTCTGATCTACTTACTTGCACAAATTTCTGTGTTGGGACTACGTAGATATCCATGGTCGGGTTTGGAAATTTGATTCCGCGGTCGATGAATATTAGGACACTGGGCACAATATGGTCTTCCTCACTTTTCCCGGTATTCCTCTCTTTCCATTGTCTTTGATTATCTGACAAAAAATTCTTAAGGATAGAGCTCCTCCCGGATATACGTTACTGTTGAGCTACATAGGTGGTTCCCAAGACACACAAATTATTAATTTATCTGCTGAAGATATTGTGCATCAGGTAGTCGTTTCGAAAATAATATATATTTCATTTATAACCTATATTGTATCGATCAGGTTCACTTGGATGTAAAGAAGATATTACTAAAAGACAATGCTCCAAAACCGACAATTTTAGGGATGCGAATGTGGCATAGAGCTATTCCTCAATATGAATTGTAAGACTATTTATGTGTGTCACAATCCTACCCTAACATTTTTGTTAGAGGACATCTTGAATTGTTGGATAGAATCAAAGAAGCAGAACAACACAAACCGGGACTGTTTCTTGGAGGCAATTATCGCTCTGGTATAGCATTTGGGGATTGCGTTCAATTTGGTAGTACTGTTGCTCGGGATATTGCGAAGTATTTGAGTACCAATGGATAGAATCGGGAATTTATAATAATGTCAATTAAAAGTTAATGACTATCGGTTCAGGTCGTGGGCCACAAGCTTGTGGAATGCCGTATCTCTTGACATACTCGTGACAAGCAAATATTGAGTCAGGTGTGAATTTTTCTCCTACATCAAAGCGTTGTAGAATTTCTTCCATTGTCATCATTTGTACGCTTTCGACCTCTTCCAGCTGTAGTTTCAACGATCCCTCATACACCACTTCCCAAGCATCGCCAAAACACTTAATCCTGTGGTCTTCATAGTAGAAAGTAAATAAATGGCATGGTGCAACTCCGGAAATTCCCATTTCTTCTTCAATCTCTCTGGTATTTGTATATTCGTAACTTTCCCCTGCTGCAACCACTCCTCCTGGACATGGATCGAAATACCCTGGACAGTAATCTTTCAATGAACTACGCTTCTGAACATAGTAATAATTTTGGGACGTTCGTATGAATGCATAAGTTGCTCTGTGAATAAGCTTATCTCTGCGCATTTCAAAGCGATATTTTGGAGATAGAACTAGATTGCTTTCATCAACGATTTCAATCAATTCTTGTCCAGAAAGTGCCGCCTCGGATGCTACAATTCCCTCTACTGCTGTGTTTAGGACACTCATTGTTTATCAAATAACATTGCCACACATTTTTTTGTTTGGTTTTCTTCAAAGAACAATTCAGCGATAGTATACCTACCATATACACCATATACAGCACTACACTACCTACTACTTACAAGCGCTTGCACCACTGCTGTATAATATGGGGAGTATTATATATACAACCGCACAACCAGATCCAAGATCTGCACAAACACAATATAAAACCAAAAAGCAATGCGTTGGTCCTTGTTGCCTTGATCAAGTCTGCTATATATTGTAGAAGCAATTGAAATATAGATATAAAAATGAGCGGAAATTCTGATTCCAGCATTCACGAACATCCAAGTCACCACCATCAAAAAATTTCAAGTCGTGAGGTAACCATCATTGCTGGTTATCTCCTCCTTGCGTTTTCTCTCTTGAACTTCTACTTTCACAATGATATTTTTCACAACTTTGTTGATACGTGGAATGAATATTTGGAAGGGGCGATTTTTATTCACAATGACTACTTTCCGCCCATTTCTATATTAGATTTCGCTGGTTCCGTTATATGTTGTTATAAGTATAGAACTGAGGCGAAGGGTTTGAAGTCTTGGTTCGAAGTGTTATTTTCAGTCACGTTAATGCAGTTTGGAGGAACCACCATAACGGGGATCGTATTCCTTGGCCAAACTCCTTCTTGGATAATGAGTCGTGCTGCATTTCCAGCATTGCTTGTGGCATGGTGGTTGACTTTCTATTGTCCAGGCGATGCTTACTGGAAGTTAGTCCGTGAGATGCCATTTTTCGTTACTGTGATGACCTTCTTCGCCTATATCTCAATTGCACATGCTATTGGTTCCTGGGGAGTGGACAGTGTTTTGAAAAACTCATACCATATCAATCCAAATTATTCTCGAGGTTTTCTACTCAATATTTGGGTCGGAACTATCGCTGCCTGTGGTGGTGGAGTTCTTTGTGAGCTGTTTGGATTTCTTCGTTCGAACAGCTACACTATTCAGAAGACGCCTTCCATCTTCTCTGTTGGTAATTATCCGGCATCAGCTTCCATCAACCGTTGCTTTTGGTTCGCTTTGGTGTACTACTTCCTTGTTTCGGATAGATCCACTTTCTTACCATCTCCCCATTTACCACTCGTTACTGCGCACAGTGTGATGGCAATTTTGCATGTAGTATTGTTTTTTCTGCACCAGCATAATATTTCATTCGATATATTCCAGTTCATGAGCGATGAAGTTTTGGAAACTTTAGAGATCCCCCCTGCTTTGGAATTTGGAGAAGAAGACCATGCAAAGAATGATTAAGAGGATCTGATCCTGTTTGCAGAAATAGCCTTTGAATCAGCATTAAGTTTTTAGTGTTTCGGGGAGACCGACTCCGAGTGATGAGTTGACTGGAATGTCAAGTTACGACTTAAAATCATAACCGTATCATACTTCTCATAACGTGCAATATATTACAATACATATGTTACTTCTACTAATCTACTAAATATAGTATATACAAATATACATTTACCGTTTACTATATATTTGATGGTAAATGAGTAAATTCAGTAGTATTCTTTAGCCAATTTGAGAAACATTCAATTTGTAACCGATTATCTTCATAAGTATTAGAGCCCTTGAAGGCCAGGAAAGATGTTAGAAAAGCTCTCCGACCACTATGATTTCTTTCTTCTATGAAGAGCATAATCACAAACCGCATCGCAGTTACATCGTTCATTCGTGAAATAACCTAGCGAATGTGTTTGATATTTGAGGATACATTTCACTCATGACGGTTTCAATCGTTGAATTTAATAGATCCTCCTCGTAATGATCTTCCCATTTTAAAACCGCTTCGGGTACTGCTCCAGTATGGTTCCCTATGTTTCGTCATAAATTAGAGGAGATATACACTCAATGTTTTCAAATAATACCATGTTGATAAACATAGTCAAGCAGTCTTCTCCAGTATGGATCAAGGTAGAGAAATTCTGGATGGCCAACGACCACACATAATGCCATGCCTCGAGTGATACTCACATTAAAGCGTCTATTCAAATATTCAAATTATGAGAACCCAAATATGGTCAAAACTAATTTACTCACTTTGCATCGTTGACCATTCCATAGGAACCCTTATTTGCGAATCGCTTGATGAGACTCGTTGTAACCGTGGAAATTATTACAGCAGTAACTTCTTGTCCCTTTGAAATACCATCGTGAATTTGTGCATCTTACGGCGATGTAGTGGCAATATACCTGAAAATCCTCAACGCTCCCAACATTCACAGCACCCAAACTCACTGCACGCAAAGCTACTCTTATTTTCAAAACTTGTCTGCGGAAAGCAGCAATCACACCAATATTTCGTGGCTCAACCAATTGTGAACTAGCAAGACTTTGACAAATTTCCACGACCTTAGCAACCTTTAATAAAGCGACATGATGACGAAACAGCAGAGAGAAAAAAGTAAGAGATGCCTACCTCTTTATCATTATAAAAAGAAGGAGAATCTATATCATGTTCCTGTTTTCCCTCCACTCCTGCAAATTGTAGATATTAAGAAATTGTCAACTTAAAAAATGACGAAATATCTCACCTGCAAATAGTAAAGGAGCTTTACGGTTGGAGAGCATTTCCCAACCTAACAAAGAATTGGTAATATTGCTATTGGCGCATGATATAAGCCGATGTCCGTAAAATAACTTCGATGGAACATCTAAAAGTAACCGATGAGATCGGTAGTTCCTGCTCAAAAAGACACCCAACGAGACAGATGAAGGGACGGAAAATGCATCATTGGAAGGGAGGCAATCACTATAGAATGGTAGACCCAATAATCTTTCTTGCAGAGACGCTGCTGGCGCACAATCCCTGTTTGAACAGCAATTGATCAGTAATCTTGAGACATACCACAAAAATAAAAACTCACTGATAAATAGGAAATTTCGTTGCCGGACCCAACTGATTGATATCTCCAGCTAACACCATCAATCCACCGGGCTTCGTTAAACTTAGGGGAATAAGCGACTACAAATGGTAAGAGATGAGCATGGGGGTATAAATAGAAATGACTACAATACTCACCTCTGCTTCTGTGGCTTGACTAGCTTCATCAATTATCACAACATCAAACCGGAGGTTCTCGTAAAACGCCACTGCACCAGCCGCGGAGCATGTGGTAACAATCACGGAATAGCTCTTTAATTGTTCTTCCGAGGGTAGTTCAAATAGGTTACCATGCTGACAACA
>JACCEA011129226.1_pt1 | contig 26635 bp, 19 predicted proteins | sample 7449851 | NCBI WGS metagenome assembly JACCEA01 (sample SAMN15323453, study PRJNA562643) | freshwater metagenome | isolation source: river surface water | place: USA:Blue River Watershed | collected 2017-08-18
CAACAACGACCCTCACCAACGCAACGGCAAGTGGCGTCTGGTCCAGCTCTGCAACATCAGTAGCGACAATTGGATCGTTAACAGGTGTCGTTACCGGAGCAACAGCTGGAACAGCATTGATCAGTTATTCTGTCACGTCATCCTGCGGTGTCGTTGCAGCAACAAAGACAATAACCATTAATGCAGTTCCTGCCACTATTTCGGGCTCTTCATCTATTTCGATCGGGGCAACTACAACGTTCTATACCGCCACAACGGGAGGCACCTGGACTTCTTCAGCCCAATCAGTTGCTACGATAGATAGTGTTACCGGTGTTATAAACGGAATTTCCTCCGGATCTGCTACTATTACATACACCCTTCCTTCGGGCTGTTTCACCACAAAGGCTATTGCAGTTACGACTTGTTCACTCTCTTTTGCCGGACTCACCGCCACTTGTGCAGGTAAAACTGATACGGTTACCGCAAGTATATCCGGCGGAACCTGGACATCATCAAACACATCCGTTGCTACTATAACTTCCGCTGGAGTGATCACTGCAATTGGTTCGGGCACATCCATCATCTCCTATATAACCCCGGGAGGATGTGCCGGATCAGACGTATTTACTGTCCTTCCATCTCCCGCTGCGATTACAGGTAGTTCATCCGTCTGCCCTGGCGCTTCGGTTACACTGACTAACGCTACCTCAGGCGGAACTTGGACAAGTACCGGCACGTCCACTGCTTCAGTTGGTTCTGGCTCTGGTGTTGTAACCGGAATTACATTAGGTACCACCATTATCTCCTACACCCTTTCTTCAGGCTGTTCTGCTTCTTTGCAGTTTACAGTAGGTATCCTCGGTGCCATTGCGGGACCGGGCAACGTATGTGCGGGAGATTCTATTTCACTGTCCCACCCTGTTTCCGGTGGCACGTGGTCATGCAGCACACCTTCATTAGCATCAATAAATTCTACTACCGGTGTGTTGACCGGCATTGCAACCGGAATGGCTACAGTGTCATACACTGTATCGGCGGGCTGTTATGTTACCAAAACGGTTTATGTCCAAAATCTGGCTTTGTCAATGGCGGGCACAGGTACGGTATGCGAAGCGGCAACAACCACACTTTCTTGCAGTTCTACCGGTGGTGCATGGACCAGTGGCAACCCTTCAGTTGCTACCATCAATGCCAGTACAGGTGTACTTACCGGTGTTGCTTCCGGCACAGCGCGTATCACCTATACATTGGTAGGTTGTTATAACACTCGCGACATTACAGTGAACCCAGTTCCTTCATCGATTATAGGCACCGCTGAGACATGTATAGGTAGCGGTACCACCCTTACATCCACAACTGCAGGAGGTTCTTGGAGCAGTTCCAACTCAGCACGAGCAACCGTAGGTAGCACAACGGGTATCGTTTCAGGTGTATCTGCCGGAACAGTATTCATATCATATACTGCAGGTGGCTGTTATGTTACCAGGATCGTCACAATAGGCGCTATGCCTGGTGCCATTATGGGCACAAGTACGCTGTGCTCCGGCAGCACCACCACACTCAGCTCATCAACCATTGGAGGTGCATGGAGTAGTTCAGACACTACTATAGCTACAACGGGTCCCGCTGCTACATCTACATCTGCAACAATTTCCGGATTGGCGGTTGGCACCAGCACTATCAGTTATTATTTAGCCGGATGTTCCGTAACAAAAACCGTTTCGGTAAATCCAGGACCGGGAACAATCAGTGGAAACAACAGCCTTTGCGTTGGTGGAACAGGTATTTTGTCCGCAACTACGGGTGGAGGCACCTGGAGTAGTAGTGCTACAGGAATAGTTTCAATAGGGACTTCCGGCATTATAACAGCAGTGGCAGCCGGCACCACCACCATCACATACCGCACATCTTCATCATGCTATTCTACGCGTACGGTTAGCGTGAACAGTGCACCCGCTGCCATTTCGGGCACAACGACAGCTTGCCTGGGCTACACCACAACACTTTCGCATACTGCTTCAGGAGGCACATGGTCAAGTAGCAACTCCGCTATCGCAACAGTCGGCTCAGGTACAGGTTTCGTTACAGGAGTGGCTACCGGCGCCGCAAATATTACGTACACGGTCTCACCGGGCTGTTTCAGATCTATAGCAGTAAATGTGGCAGCGACACCGGCTGCCATCGCAGGGTCAGCAAGCCTTTGCGAAGCAGCTGCAACTCCCCTTACCAGCACTACCACTGGTGGCACATGGAGTAGCAGCAATACCGCGATTGCAACTATACCCACCACAAGTGGCATAGTTACCGGTGTGTCTGCGGGAACTGCAACAATAACGTATAGACTGTCCGCTACAGGTTGTTTTGCGATCCGGGAGGTTACTATAAATGCAAGACCCGCAGCTATCAGCGGAGCTACAAGTATCTGCTCCGGCATTACAGCAACTTTTACCAATACTACAGGAGGGGGCACATGGAGTAGCAGCACTAGCACCATTGCACCCATCGGCACAGCGTCAGGAATCGTAACTGCCGGCACAGCCGGTGCAGCGACAATATCCTACACCGCAGCCAACGGCTGCAGACGCACATTAGCTATCACTGTCGTTGCGCTTCCCGCAGCGATAACCGGCGTCAGCACAATGTGTGTTGGCAATTCAGCTACCCTCACTTCGGCATCAGCAGGCCTCACATGGAGTTCAACCGATGTTTCTGTTGCAACCGTCTCTGCGGCAACCACAACTACGTGCATTGTTACCGGAATCACTGCGGGAAGCGCACTGATCAGCTACACCAACGCTGCAGGTTGCGCCCGCGTTCAGACTATCTCTGTAAACCCTACACTCTCTGCTAACCTCGGAGAAAATGTGGTTTGCGTCGGCCAGACTTTAACCCTTTCTAATACTACAACAGGCGGAACGTGGGTCAGCAGCGCGCCGACAAAAGCCACTGTCGGCATCTCAACCGGCCTTGTTACCGGGGTTGCCGTCGGTACCACCAACGTCACATATGCTGTCGGAGCAGGTTGCTCCAGTATTACACAGGTTACAGTAAATGCGGCAACTGCAGCCATAACCGGCACACTCAGCGTCTGTGTCGGTGCAACAACTGCGCTCAGCCATGCGACACCGGGCGGCATTTGGTCTACAAGTAACCCGGCAAAAGCTACAGTCGATTCTGCTACGGGTGCTGTTACGGGTATATCTCCTGGTACAGCTACCGTCACTTACTCACTTGGCAGCGGATGCATTAAAACGACAACGATCACCATCAAAGCATCACCGGCAGCTATTACAGGTGCACCCTTCGTGACCATCGGAGCCACAACTACTCTATCAAACGCTACGACTGGCGGAAGTTGGTCCAGTGCCACTCCATCTGTTGCGTCAATTGGCTCTGCCTCAGGCATTGTAACGGGTACAGGCATCGGATCATCTATGGTTACTTACAGGGTCTCCTCAACTGGATGTATCGCTACCCGTACTATCGATGTAACAGACAGTACAGCCGGAAAAGGTTCGGTCGGCGACTTGCCGAAAACTGATGATTTGACTATTTTCCCAAATCCCGCCTCAGATCACATAACAATTACATCACAGATACCAGGTAGCATCACCTTATCAACTATCGACGGAAAAACAGTTTTGGCGCAGACTATCAGTTCGGGTATCAACGATATACTCTTGCCAGTCGAATTACCTACAGGTGTGCTGGTACTCAGATTCTATGGAAATGACCGCTCTATCCAAGTTTTCAAACTAGCGATCAAAGCCCGTTGATCTTTATAAATTGGATTTACCAAAAGGCTATTCCGCAACGAATAGCCTTTTTTACTTAATCATAGCTATAAAACTGGAGAAATAATTATTCAATTACATTTACGCTCTATTCCCGCGTTAAGTATGTGTTGTATCCGTTTCATCTTTATGTTGCTACTCATCTGTGCAGGCAATAGCGCATTTGCCCAAAAGCAAGGGAAGGCGCGGGTTGATTCTTTACTCGAAGAATACAACTCTCCACGCTTTCAAAAGATGTCGGACACTTCTAAGGTGAAACTGATTAACAACATTTCTTTCGCCATTCATTACTTCGACCCAACAGAAGGCCTCCGATATGGGCACAAGGCACGGGCTCTGGCAGAGAAAATTAAATGGAAAAAGGGTTTGGGGCTCGTCTACAATTCGCTCTATGCAAGCCATAGCTCTCTTTCAGTTTATGACTCAGCAATTGAATACTGTACAAGATCCCTGAGTATTTTCAGAGAACTGGGAAATATAAAAAATGTCGCAATAAACTATGGCAATATTGCTGAATGCTACAGTAACACAGGCGACTTCCCATCAGCACTCAAATACGAATTCCTTCAATTGAATATCGCCGATTCTCTAAAAGACTCCGAGATGCGCGGGCTATCATACATGAACATCGGGTCAACATACATGCAATTGCAAAAATTCGATAAAGCCATTAATTACTTCCTGGTTGCTGAGCCTGTCATCACAGCGATGAATGATCAACGGGCATTGGCACAATGTTATATAAACCTCGCGGGCTGTTACCGAAACCTGGACAATTATCAAACAGCCTTAAACTACGGAAAAAAAAGCCTTGCCATTTTCAGTAGACTTGAAGAAAGAATCGGATTACAGGATGCATATTCAACGTTGGCCAGTATCTACAAAGAGCTCAAAGACCACGAATTGAATCTTGAATACGAATTTAAAGCCTTAGATCTTGCGAACTCCATTGACTACAAGCAAGGTGTCATGGTTGCATCCCTGAACATAGGCCTTTCTGCATTGCAGTTTGTTTACGATTCATCCGGAATACCGATACCAACTAAATACCTTCCGTCGGGAAAAATTGCTTTGGCAAAAACTGCGCTCAGATTTCTTAAACAGAGTGCCGGTATAGCCGAAGAACTTCACGATTGGCATAACCTTACTCGCACCAACGAATACCTGCATAGCGCTTATCGTATTTTAGGAAAGAATGATGATGCGTTTAATTCTCTGTACGCCGCGTCAATCGCTCACGATTCCGAAATGAACTCCGACAGGCAGTTGCGTATCGCGGCAATCGAGACAGAACGTGAAAAAGCCCTGAAGGAAAAACAGATCCAGATAAACGAACTGTTGGAGAAAAAGAAGAAAAACGAACGAAACGTCTTTCTCGCCACAATGGTGCTCTTGACAGCTATAATTATCGCAGTTGTCCGTGTATACCTGCGCATAAGGAAGCAAAAAAGGAAAATCGAAAAGCTTGCAGAGAAAAAAGATCTTCTGCTGAAAGAAATTCACCACCGTGTCAAGAATAACCTGCAGGTCATTGGTTCACTGCTAGACCTGCAGATATACGACACTAGCGACGAAAATTCCAAAAGTGCACTGGCAGAGAGTGCCGCTCGTGTACGATCGATCTCAATTATCCACCAGCAATTATACCAGAATGACGACATCGACACTATCGACTTCGCTCGATTCTGTAAAGATCTGGTTTTTCAACTATCATCAACGTTCAGCTCAAATAAGCAGGTTATCGACCTTATAACCGACGGAAATACCGGCGACTGGCATATTGACATCGACACGGCAATACCCTTGGGCCTGATCCTCAACGAACTGGTTACCAACTCATTCAAGTATGCTTTCCGCGACGCCGAAAATGCGGCGATCACGATCCATTTCTCGTCCACAGAATCTACCTATACGCTATCATATAGTGACGGTGGACCGGGTCTTCCGGAAGGCTTCGAGATCACAAGAGCAAAAACACTTGGCATGACCTTGCTTACGAGTCTTTCAAGACAGATCGGGGGTAGCTTTCAATTCGATTCGGCCACACGATCATTTTTAGTTACTTTCAGCAACAAAGCAAAAAGAAAAATGATCGATTAAGCACTATATTGTGTTGAAAATCAGTCTTATTACAGTCGTTATATGAAAATAAGGATCGGTATTGTTGAAGACGAGATGATCATAGCCAAAAACATTGAAAACTCACTCATTCAATTGGGTTATGACACCATACCACCTGTTGGCTCATACTCCGATGCCCTCACAATGATCCAACAACACAATCCTGACATTCTTTTGATCGACATTCAACTTTCTGGACGATTAGACGGAATTGATCTGGCCACAAAGGTCAAAGAGTTTAAACAGATTCCGTTTATCTTTCTCACTGCCAACTCCGACCCGGGCACCGTAGATCGTGCCAAGGAAGTCAACCCTGGGGCATACCTCATCAAACCCTTCAACAAAGAAGAACTTTATACTTCCATCGAGATCTGCTTATACAATTTCGCGACCGCTTCTCGTTCGTCTATAGCGAGTGAAAAGGAGAATATTATTGTAAACGATGCTATTTTCTTGAAACAAGGAACAAGTTTCCAAAAAATAAAATTCGAAGACATCCTCTATCTGGAAAGCGAAAATGTTTACGTTGTCGTATACACCGCAACCGGAAAATTCATGGTCCGAAATACGCTTCAGAACGTCCTTGACATGGTGAACATTCCTTCCCTACTAAGGATCCACCGCAGTTTCGCTGTCAATATCACGCACCTCACCGCCATTAACATTGACGATGTTGTGGTAGGCGGCAGGACCGTCCCACTTGCCAAAACTTACAAAGACGACCTATTCAAGGCCGTGAAGCTCGGCTGACACGTCATCCCACATCATTTTTCTGCAATTTCACAACACATTTCATACCATTCGCAACATTTCCAAAACCGATGTTGGTCTGATGGCTAATTTTACTTTACCATTCATTAGAATAATGTAGCATATACATTAATTCCATTTATAACAGAGTATATCCGGGGCATTCTGGCCCCAATAAAGGCGGTTAGTTTCGAATAATACCTTTCACTATGGGAACTGACCTTATAAAAATAAACCCCGGCATGCCGGGGTTTACTGTTTAAATTACATAACTAAAGCACGCTACTTCTTGAAAGCCCCAAGCAACTCATACAACCTGTAGCAATCCTCATAAGTGTTATACATCGGAACAGGTGCCACACGTATCACATTAGGCTCCCTCCAATCCGCAATAACACCGTTTTCAGTAAGGTGATCGAACACCTTCCGGCCATCAGCACCAAACAGCATCGACAACTGTGCCCCGCGACGATCAGTTTCCTTCGGAGTAATGATCTCAAATTCGAGATTATCTATCTGACGAAGCAGGAATTCCAGATAAGACGTCATCTTAACACTCTTCTTTCGCAGATTGTCTATCCCTGCTTTATCAAAAAGGTCCAGAGATGCGTTGTGCGCAACCATGTTGAACACAGGCGCATTACTCATTTGCCAGCTTGCAGCGCCCTTCTGCGGCACAAATCCCTTCTGCATCTTGAAACGCGACTTCTCATCATTTCCCCACCAGCCGGCCAACCTGAAGACCTCAGGATTATCGCCATGCCTTTCATGCACAAACACACCACCTACACCACCCGGTCCTGAATTAAGGTATTTATAAGAACACCAGCACGCGAAATCCGCATCCCAATCATGCAGTTTCAAAGGAATATTCCCTACCGCATGCGCCAGATCGAAACCACACTTTGCACCCACCTTGTGAGCTGCCTTCACGATGCCCTCCAAATCAAAAAACTGTCCGGTATAATAATTCACCCCACCGATCATCACAATAGCCAGTGAGTCACCGGCTTTCTCTATTGCCTCTTTTATCGCCTCATCATCAATGAGGTGCTCGCCTGCCTTCGGTGCCACTTCAATGATCGCATCATTAGGGTCATACCCATACATGCGCACCTGCGTTTCCATCGCATACTGGTCAGACGGGAACGCTCCTGCCTCCATAAGTATCTTATATCTCTTACCCTCAGGACGGTAGAAAGACATCATCATCAGGTGCAGATTCACCGTCAGTGTATTCATCGCCACAACCTCATCCTTCTTGGCACCTACAATTTTCGCCAGCCTTTCGCTGAAAAGATGATGATACGAAAACCATGGATTTGCAGCCCTGAAGTGGCCCTCGACTCCATGTTTCGCCCAATCGCGCAGCTCTCTATTCATCAGATACTCAACGCTTTTGGGCTGCAGACCTAATGAATTACCACAGAAATAACGCACATCCTCACCATTGTGCTGAGGAAACAGGAACCGCTCCCTGAATGGGAATAACGTGTCCATCTGATCTTGCGTCTGGGCATACTCAAGTGTCGTATCAAAAACTTCAGGCATCGTGTTGTTCGTTTAAAGGTGCAAAAGTACTTACCTGCTGCGAGAAACCCGAATTTAACCCCGCTTACGGAAAATCATGCTTATCTTTGAAAGAAGTGATACCAAAAGAAAGTGTCATATGAAAATAAAACATACCGCAACGCTACTGGCATTGGGCCTCAGTGCCATATCTCATGCTCAGGACCACAACCATCCCTATGCCGCAGGCCTACGCGCTTCACCCGACGGTGCCGGTGCAACTGTCCGCTATCATCCATCCGAACTGATAGCCATAGAGGGACAACTCAATTTTTCCGGCGGACGTCCGGCAGGGTTACCATCAAGCTCTGGGAAAAGTACCATGGCCGGTATCCTCGCCCAGGTAAATACACCATTGATCGGACCACAAGTAATGGTATTTTTTGGTGCCGGCGCACACTACGGCTCCTGGATACGTTACAAAGATGTGAGCAAGAACGAGACTATGTACGGACTTGATCTGGTTTTCGGGGTCGAGTACCGCTTCTCAGACATGCCCCTTGGCGTCTCTGTTGACGTAAAACCGGCTCTCAACTACGCACCCGATGTCACCTACTTCCCCAATAATATCCTCGGACTCAGTGCCAGGTATTATTTCGGAAACAAGGTCCGGATGAAGGTCACACCAAATCACAACAATAAGAACAACACCGGCCGCCGATGATCCGGCCATTTTCCACCTCATTTGTAGAACGATCACCGATATTTTTACTCCGTCTGCCGATTACCATTAGTTTCTGCTGAACACAACATCGTAATTTTGACCTAAATTAAAAAACCAATGAAAAAAGGACTTCTTATTACCTTGGGCGTCATTCTGATGCTCGTATTTATGGGTGGCTGCGGCTACAATGGCATGAACACAAGCCAGAAAGAGGCACAGCAAAAATGGGCCGATGTGCAAAGTAGTTATCAACGTCGTGCCGATCTCATACCGAATCTCGTAGCCACCGTGAAAGGTGTAGCCAATTTCGAGACCACTACGCTTACGCAGGTTATTCAGGCACGCGCCAATGCAACGTCAATTAAAGTTGACCCTAAAGACCTTACTCCAGAAAAACTGCAGCAATTCCAGCAGTCTCAGGGACAACTCAGCCAGGCATTGGGTCGTTTGATGGTAGTTTCAGAGCAGTATCCTGAACTGAAAGCCAACGAGAGTTTCCGCGATCTGCAAAGCCAGTTGGAAGGTACCGAGAACCGCATAAAGGTATCTCGTGACGACTTCAACGAGGCGGTGAAGGTGTATAACGTGAAGGTGACCAACTTCCCCAACAACATACTGGCCGGTATGTTCCATTTTAAAGAGATGGCAATGTGCCAGGCCGAACAGGGCGCTGAAAAAGCACCTAAAGTACAGTTCTAACTTTTGTTATCGTCAGGCGCTCATAACCGGGCGCCTGACTTTTCAAACACAAGCCATCCGGCAAAATCCACGGTCGCAACGCCATGTTTTCTCTCTTCTCTCGCAAGCAATTTCTTGATAAATCGGCTCAGAACAAGGTCGTTGAGTGCATCCAATTGGCCGAAGCGCGCACCAGCGGAGAGATCCGCGTATTCATGGAGTCTAAATGCACCTACATGGATCCAATGGTTCGTGCCCGGGAGATCTTCACCAAACTGGCCATGGAGAAAACAGCCGCCCGAAATGCGGTGATCATCTACATTGCCTGGAGCGACAGACAATTCGCCCTTTTCGGCGACAAAGCCATTTATGAGAAAGCCGGCGGACCCGACTTCTGGCAAAAAGCAGCCGCCACTCTTTCCGGGCACATGCGAAACAATCAGTACACCGAGGGCTTGTGCAGTTGCATCAACGCATTGGGCGACGCATTAGCCACCCACTTCCCTCCGGACCCCAACATTCAGAAAAACGAATTACCTGACGAAATAGTCTTCGGAAAATGACACTCATAAAACGCCATACAGCCCGCATACTTAAAGTGTGCATGTCCGTACTATTTCTTTTTACGGCCTTGGTTTCCTTTGCCGGCGACGATATATACCCCGACAAACCCAATCCTCCCCGTCTGGTCAACGACTATGCCGGAATCCTTAACTCGGGTGAAGAATCCCGTTTGGAAAGAAAACTCGAAGAATTCGCACGAACTACCTCTACACAGATTTCTATAATAACTATTTCCAACCTCGGCGGCCATGACGTCGCTGAGTACACCACCCGCTTGTTCAATAAATGGGGAATTGGTCAGGCCGGCAAGAACAACGGCGTACTGATGCTTGTGGCCGTGGAAGACCGCAAGGCGTTTATAGCCACAGGCACCGGCTTGCAAGGGGTCCTCACCGATGCCAAAACTTCACGCATCTTCCGCAACGAGCTGCGCCCTGCATTCCGCGAGGGACAGTATGCAAAAGGGCTGGATAAAGCTGCTGACGCCATCATTGCTGTAACAAAAGGCGAATACACTGCCGATGGCACTGAAGGGTCAGGTTCTGGCAACGGTATCCCCGCAGGTGTCATTGTCTTCATCATCTTTATTATCCTGGTCATCATCATCAAGAGCCGCGGTGGCGGCGGTGGCGGTGGATATATGAGCCGCGGCGGGGCCGGCGATTTCGCAACCGGATGGCTCATCGGCAGCCTGCTGAACCGTGGTCGTGGCGACTGGGGTGGCGGAGGAGATTGGGGAGGTGGCGGCGACTGGGGCGGCGGAGGTGGCTTCGGAGGTTTTGGTGGCGGTGGCACCGACGGTGGTGGCGCCGGCGGCAGTTGGTAACAACCTTCAGCGCTCAGCAACAATTTTTAGCGTCTCTAATAGCTGATTCCAGCCATCTACGCCATGTCCATACCGGGTTGGACCATCGGTAACTTTTGAGTAGTCACCTTGAGACACAACTAAAAGCGTGCCACCGGGCGTCTCACTCAATTCGCAGCTCACTGTCAGATGATCTTCACGATTGTCAGCATATGACGCATTCGGATCAACAACCGTATATACCAGCGACTTTCCCGGCACAAAGGCAACAAGAAAGCCCTTCACAAATGTCACCTCGTTATCATCTACCTTTCCAACCCAAGCCACAGTTGCGCCATCCGACCAATCAGACACCACTCTGCACCCGAACATATATTGTTCTGTCCGGTCCGGATTGATAAGTGCATCCCACACAGTCGCAATGGGCGCATTTATTACAACGCTTGTTTTGATAAATGGTTCCATTGGTGTAGTTGCTAGTTTTGGATCATTATTGTGCTGACATTGCTCTTCTTACCCGCCGGTGTCACCTGTATACACTTAAACCGGACAGTACCCTCAGTTGGCACCGTGTACTCAAGTGGTGTCGTGTAAACCATATCATTCTCACTCGGCTCCGATTCGTCAATCGTATAGTAGATCTTGGCACCGGCAACCGACGGCGCAAGAGATATAGTGTATTTAGCTGCCTTCACCGAGATCATGGTATCGGCCGCACCAATAGGCACCGGAACACGGTAATTGTATCCTATCTTCTCTAGGTTACTCAAATGACCCGGGATACGCTGCTGCGCGAAATCCTGATAGTCTTTATTATTCTTTGGCGTCCATCCCACCTCAGACATTGCCAGCATCCTCGGCAGCAACATATACTCAACCTTGCTGGGCGTTGCAATATATTCGGTCCATACGTTCGCCTGAACACCCAAAATGCGCTTCGACTGCTGGTCATTCAGAACAGACGGTATCGGATCATAATTGTATGTCTTTTCCAGTGGCGCGAATCCACCAATGCTCAACGGTTCCTGAGGCGATTTACTCTGCACATGATCAAAGTACATACCCCCGCTACCCGGTGTCATGATCACATCGTGCGACAGTTGCGCTGCAGCTATCCCTCCTTTCTCTCCTCTCCAGCTCATCACTGTAGCATTAGGTGCCAGACCTCCTTCCAGAATCTCATCCCAGCCTATCATCTGCACACCCTGAGAATTCAGGTACTTCTCTATCCTCCCTATGAAATAACTCTGCAATCCTTCTTCATTCTTCAACTTCTGGTCTATGATCAGCTGCCTGCAGAACTCCGATTTTTTCCAGGCAACTTTGTTACACTCATCTCCGCCAATGTGAATGTACTTCCCCGGAAACATATCGATCACCTCTCTCAGAATTTCAAACAGTGCTTTAAATGTTTCTTCCGTAGGGCAGAAAACATCATCATAACTACCCCATGTCTCACCTACCTTATAGGTCTTTGTCGGGTCACAGCTCCATTCCGGGTAGGCGGCCAGTGCGGCCAGCGAGTGACTCGGCATCTCTATCTCAGGTATCACGTTAATGAACTTCGACGATGCGTATTCAACAACTTCGCGTATCTGCTCTTGTGTGTAGAAGCCACCGTGTGGTGTGTTATCATATGCGCCGGGCACTGCTGTCGGGCCGGCAGCCCTGCCTACCTTTGTCTGAGCACGCATACTGCCCACTTCAGTAAGTTTAGGATACTTCTTGATCTCTATCCTCCAACCCTGATCATCGGTAAGATGCCAGTGAAAATTATTGAGCTTGTACATAGCCATCACGTCTATATACTTTTTCACAAACGCAACATCAAAGAAATGACGCGATACATCCAGATGCATACCCCTATAAGGAAACCTCGGATGATCCTTAATGGTTGCACACGGGATCGTAGCCGAACCCGGAGACGTTTTATGGATCAGCTGGATCAAAGTCTGCATCCCGTAAAACATACCTGCACCATGCCCCCTCAACTCTACATGGTCATCAGTTATCTTCAACTCATAACCCTCCGGCGGAAGTTCCCCCTTGAAGTTCATAGACAGCACCACCGTATTCTTCAATGATTTCGGCTTTTTGTCCAGTCTCGACATGTCAGTAACACCTGTTGCCAGATCTGCCTTTTTCAGATACTCGGCAAAGAACTTCATTGGCTTGCTATCAGGCGAATCCACCAGCACCATCGTCTCCGGACTGAACTTGAATTCTCCCCTACCCTTGGTCACCGACACCGGCGCAGGAATGATACCGAGGTTCGGGTCGCTACCCTGAGCAAACGAGGCGAAGGGCGCTGCCAAAAGCAATAATGCAACTATTCTTTTCATGTGTTACTTTTTTTTAAGGTTGTCATGCAACCCGACATATTAATAATGCAAGGTACTCAAAAACATCCGTGAGCGCAATGCGCACTCTTAAGGCTATCAGTTCACATCCACATACCTCTTACCTGTGTTCCATTCATCTATACAGACCTGCAGTGCCACACCCTTCGGTGGTTCAAATTCCATGACAATCTGTTTGTGTCGCTCCGGAGATATAATAACAAAATTATTGCTGTAAAAAACCGGCAATATCCGCTTTTTTGTGGCCTTGTCCACAAGGGTGATGTGATTGAAAAATGATACGTTTACATCCGATCTGTTCCTCACTGACACCTCTATTCTACCCGGTGCCTTTCTTGTAGCTGTCACGTCGAGCGAAGCAGGTCTCAGATACGACAGCCATTTATACGTACTATCTGCCCCCGGAAACCAATAGGTATTATCGTCTATTATGTTCTTGGTGGTTCCTTCATACAACCGCAGCGACATGAAGGCGCCACTCGTGCTGTCTACCTTATCCAGCCTTCTGTCCAGATCAGGAGCTTTTGCTATAGCGATACAGGTGTCAGGTGGAATTGTGTATATCGAGTCATTGATACCCTGTATAGAAGTTACACCCTTAGTTATGCTATACCACAGGCGCACCTGCCTCGGCTTATGGTCACTATTCACCACCATTACACCACCCCACTTGGGTTCATACATCACGTGCAGCGGTTTCGCACCCTCCATCAGCCCGAACATGCAGGCATTAGGGTCCAGATACACATCATACATCTGCCCCTCCATAGCCGTCCATGGGTTCTGCGTCTTCCATATCATCACGCCCGTATACCACTCCCATTTGTGCGACCTGAAACCCTCCATCAATGCCCTGTACTGATTATAGTTGACCAACTGAGCCTTTCGGGCAAAATCTGCAACATCCTTAGGATGCCCATACTGCTCTACTGCCGAGTCGTAGGAATAATACTTGTGATACCGCCACATAGAGTCGGCCTCCCATTTTCCCTTCTCATTATTGTAAACCGGTTGCACCAGATTCGCTTCCGGCATAAACCGCTTCAGCGACTCAATGTCGCCTATCCCCACCGACCCTATTTCGGAATTAAAACCCCACGAACGGTGATTCCAGAAATAGTCCTCCTTCTGAATGGTATATGGTCCGTCATGCGCTTTGTAAGACATGCTGTCGTGGTTGGAGTATTCGAAGAAATACCGTGTTCCGTCCATTGCCGGCAGCAGGCTATCACGCAGGGTACATAGAATATCTTCCGGCGGTCTGATCTCGTTGCCGCCACACCACAACGCCAGCGATGGATGATTGCGCAGCAACTGCACCTGATCGGCGCATGAGGTCAACCACAACCTGTGATCATCGGGATAAGACCTCCTCGTTGTGGTGTCATCCTTTTTAGTCGCATCATACCAACGACCGTTACAGTCACCGGTCATCCACAGGTCCTGCATTACCAGCAGCCCATACTTGTCACATGCGTCATAAAACTCAGGTCGTTCAGTAATACCTCCACCCCACACACGTATCGTGTTCAGATTCATGTCGCGGTGATAGCGCACCTCTGCATCATAGCGCTCATCTGTAAAGCGCAGCATGGCATCCGACAGTATCCTGTTCGCACCCTTTATAAAAATGCGCTGACCATTCACATGTATCTCCCGGCTTTCTGTTGTGGTATTCCATGCAGTCGTCAGTTCTCTCATCCCGAATGTCACCTCCTCTTCATCCGACAGTCCTTTACCGTCCACCAACACCCTTAGTTTAATACTGTACAAATTCTGCGGACCATATCCGTTTGGCCACCACAACCTCGGGTTGCGAACCACCAACTTGGGCAACTCTACATTCAGTCGCTCACCCGGCTGCAAAGAAATGCGTTGCGATGCGGTTTGCCCTTGCAACTCATACATCACCATCGCATTCACCGCTCTGTCGCCGCTATTCACCATCGTAGCATCAACTGTTACAGACCCGGGCAACTGGTCTCCATCAACGGTTCGCTTCCCGGGTACATGCGGCACCACATGCACGTCTTCAATATTCACCATCTTGGTGCGCTCCACAAAAACCTTGTCCCAGATCCCCGTGTTGCGGTCGTGTACCGGTTGTATCCAATCCCACCCCGCCACATACTGGTTCGTAACGTCGCGAGCTATTGTGCCATCGCCACCCTGCCCCCCGTTGGGGTTGCCCACATGTACAGGCGGGAATACCAATACCGCCACACGGTTGTGTCCATCCGTAGCCAGGTAAGAGGTGATATCGTAACTGAACCGGCGAAACATGCCCACTTCACGGTCCTTATTTACTTTCTTGCCGTTCACATAGACATCAAAACTGTAATTCACCCCACGAAACGTTAGCCAAATGTGCTCACCCGGCACCGTACTCAGGTTCAGGTCATTCACAAACCAATAGGTGTAATAGTCGCGGCCTATGTCCGAAATATCCGGTATCAGGCTGTTGTTATACCCAAAGAACGGATCAGGAATACGCTTGTTGTGCAGCAGATTGGTAAGCACAGTTCCAGGCACTATTGCAGGCATCCAGCCTGTAAGTTTCATCCCCGGCATCGACAGCTCTTCCGCCGATAGTTTTGTGTCCGGCACATTGATGCACACCCAGTTTTTCTCAAGCACCATCCGTTGCTGTGCCGTGGTGGCCCCGCACGTGCTCCAAAGCAATATCAGTAAATATCCAAAAATCTTATTCCTCATAAACAATTGACCCGCAAAGTAGCACAGGCAGCGCACATTGGCAAAAATGAACCTTTTTGCTTTGCCTTAGCGCGCAATAAATACCGGGATGTGTATGAGGTGGCGCACTGTGTTTATCGTCTCGCCGAAAATAAAGTCCTTCGCTGTTTTGTGACCATGACTGCCAATGATCAGCAGATCACAGTTCTGCTCATTCACTATCCTGGCTATCTCTCCCGATCGGCTTTTGTACCCCAATATCCCTTGCGCCTCAAAACCGGCTTCCTTCATCAGCCGCACATAACTATCCAGGTGGGCCTGATCTTTCCGTGTCTCATAGTCATGCGCCTCATTCCCTATCAGCCGTGCCGATGCGCTCTCTACCACATGAATAAGTACAAATCTTGCTTGGTCTTTGCCCAGATGCATACCATATCGAAGCACTTTCTCATCATTGTCGCTAAAATCGAGGGCAAGTGCTATGCATCGGAACGGTTCGGCCGGCGCGCCCACTGTAGCAGCAATGTTTCCATGAACGCTGATGTTCGCCTCCTTATGTTGCAAAATGAATGGATAAACGATAGTAACAAGTAGCAAAATCGCTATCAGCACCACCAATGTCAGCACCAGCACTTTCACCCACCAATGGTCGGTCACTTGTAGCCACTGCGCCACACTTTCACCAAATAGTTTCAGGTTCAGTGCTATGATCACCGCAGCTACTACCCAGGCGGCAACCTTCGTTCGCATTGAAATAGCAAAATCGCCCATCTTCTTGCGGTCACTCACAAAGTGAATAAGCGGCACCACTGCAAACGCCAGCTGCATGCTCAGTAACACCTGACTGAACAACAACATCTGGTCCACCATTTGTTCGCCCCACACAACCAACACCACCACCGCGGGCCCTATGGCCAATACCCTCGTGAGCAGGCGCCTCAGCGCCGGATTGATCCTCAGTCGCAAATAACCTTCCATTACTATCTGCCCCGCAAGTGTGCCCGTTACCGTAGAGCTTTGCCCGGCTGCTATCAGCGCCACGGCAAAGAGTATAGGCGCCCATTTGCTGCCCAGCAACGGAGCAAGCAACTGATGTGCATCCTGCAACGAAGCCACATGATGCAGACCCGCTGTATAAAACACCGAACCCGCCAACACCAGTATCGCGGCATTTACAAAGAATGCCATATTCAGCGCTATCGCACTGTCTATATTGTTGAGCTTTATCGCTTTCTTTATCGACTCGTTATCGCGCCCTATTTTGCGTGTCTGCACCAGCGCCGAGTGGAGGTACAGGTTGTGCGGCATCACCGTAGCACCAATAATACCTATAGCTATAAAAAGCGCTCCCTTACCCGGCAACGACGGTGCAAAACCCTTTACTACCTCGCCCAGATCGGGTTTAGCAAGAAATATCTCCACAAGAAAACATCCGCCTATTATCGCTACCAGGCTCACTATAAAAGCCTCCAGCTTGCGCATCCCCAGCTTTTGCAGATACAGGAGCAGGAAGGTGTCCAATAAAGACAACACAACACCCCAGATAAGTGGCAAACCGAAAAGCAGTTGCAAGCCTATGGCCATCCCCAGCACCTCAGCCAGGTCGCACGCGGCTATTGCGATCTCAGCCAGAATGTACAACACAAAATTCACAGCGGGCGGATACACCTCTCTGTTACATTGCGCCAGATCGCGCCCCTGCACAATACCCAACCTCGCGCTTAGCGACTGTAGTAGCAGTGCCATCACATTGCTCATCAGCAATACCCATATCAACGAGTAGCCAAACTGACTGCCGCCTGCCAGATCCGTGGCCCAGTTGCCGGGATCCATATAACCCACGCTCACCAGATAAGCCGGACCGAAAAAAGCGAACACACGCTTCCACTTACTACCCGCTTCCGCCGGATTGACCTGCCCGTGCACCTCGCTCAGCGATATGTCGTGCTCCTCTCTGTTCATTTCACGCCAAAACTAATTCATAAAATTAGACACACCTAATTATCGCCTGATTTTTAACAGAATTGCACAAACAGGTTGTGCATGATGTTCCGCAGGGCATCCGGAAATCTAATCCCCCTGCTTGGCGTAGTCTCCGACTACGTCATCGCGGTTGCCAATCTCCAGATTGGCCAGGGGCTTTTATTTGGTTTTCATAGCAACCAACCGCCAAACTTTTTTCTATCATACACCCAAAAACGCCCTGCTTGGCGTAGTCTCCGACTACGTCATCGCGGTTGCCAATCTCCAGATTGGCGAGGGTCTTTTATTTGGTTTTCGTTGCGATCAACCGCCAAACTTTTTTCTATCAAACCCCCAAAAACGCACTATCATAAAACTTTCTTTTGCCTGTTTTCCTGCATGGGTGTAACTTGAATAGAAGTTGAAGAAAATGGGTGTCCGGATGCTTATATTGCAAAATAGTTTTACTTCTCAAGTGAGAAGAAGTGCGCAGTTTTTGCGCAGTTTTGAGAAGTAGTGAGAAGCTTTACTTCCCACCTTTTTATTGACAATCAATTAGTTGGATAAAAAACTGGAAGAAAAGAAAATTCCCCGATCTGCGCACGGCACCAACACCTCCATCTCAAACGGGACGCTGTCAACCCAACAACAATTGTCACCAACACAAAAAGGCTTTTCGCTACCTTTGACCCGGAACAGCAGAACAAAATATGAGAACAAGAAAACCTACTAAAGGCCGTGTAAGCGGCGTAAAATTCGCCCTCAACAACACAACCGAAGAAACAGACCTGAAAAAAGTAAAAGCACAGCTACTGAAAGAACTGGAAGAAAAGGAAAAGAACGACAAAGAGTGGTATGATAAGGAAATGGAAAAGAACCTCAAGAAACTTTAATGTCACCCACAAGCACCCCTTCGCGGTAGTTACAACCCCGCTGGAACATGAAAATACTCCCCTACGCAGGCCAACTACCTATTTATGAAAATTTGATCGCTTCTGCGCTTGTGCATGGTGTTTGGCTTCATCCGTAAGGAACGAACCGGCTATAGCGTGATGACCATGAGCAAGCAAAGCATTGTGAGCAGCCTTCTCCAGATTTCCGGCCTCATAATGCCGCACAGCCTCCAACATAAAGTTGGATGCTTCCAACTGGTGAGCAGCGGCCTTTTTGTAATTGTCAATTGTGCTCTTCAGCGCCTTCTTGGCCAAAGTTGCAATTTCATTGTTTTGAACAATGGTTTTGTCTTCCTTTTTAGATTTTTTCGTTGCCATAGTATATTGATTTTAAAATTCGACCTCCAATTTTTCAGTACCCATGCACGACAAATACGTTTGACACAATAATTATTACAGTATAAATTTACATTAATATTAATTGAAAAGTTCTGACATTGGTCAGCTTAATTACACCGCTTTTGAAACAACAATATGAGCAACGAACAGAATCTCACAATAGCCCGCAAGTGGTTTGATGCCTTTAATACACACAACCTGGAAGACCTGCTTTCACTCTACCACGAAGAGGCCAGGCACTATTCACCCAAGTTGAAGATCAGACAACCCGAAACGAACGGCTATGTGACCGGGAAGCCCGCCCTCCGCCTTTGGTGGCAGGATGCATTCGACAGGCTTCCCACACTGCACTACCGCTACACTACCCTCACCGCCAACGAAGACCGGGTATTTATGGAGTATATCAGAACAGTTGACGGTGAACCCGACATGCTGGTTGCAGAGGTTTTGGAGATAACCGGGGGGCAGATCGTCGCATCCCGAGTATATCACGGGTAAATGCCTACAACCCAGAAAGTTGACGACTATCATGCAACCTTGTAACTAACATCATAATATGTATTTTTATATAAGAATACATTTGTGAATATTTACAAAACACTAACCCCTCAGAAATGGCACAACAGGATCTAATTGCATTACACAACGACTTCTTTAACCAGGCCGAGATGCATTTTATGATCTTCGACCGTAACCTTGACGTCATTGACGCCAACGATGCAATCCTGAATTTCTACCACTTTAAACGGGAAGATATTTCGGGACGCAACCTGGCCGATCTGGCACCAGACATAAAAGAAAAGGGCCTGTATGAGAAGTACCTGCATGTTCTAAAAACCGGAGAACCCATTGTAATTGAGAACAGTATCAGCCATAGCATTTATGGCAATCAGGTAAATAGGATCAAAGTCTTCAAAGTGGGAGACGGTGTAGGATCAGCTACATCAAACATCACTGAATTGAAGAACTCCATAGAAATGCTGTCGGTACTTTCGCACCGCATTTCTCATGATGTACGCAGCCCGATAGCCAATATCCTCGGTTTAGCCGACCTCGCACTCGATGAAGAAACCGATCTGGCTGCAATCCGTGGCTATTGCAGCCTGATAAAAGAGTGCGCTGTTTCGTTGACAACAACCTTAAAATCGATCTCAAGTACACTACGCATTCACGAAGAGTCTTTCACTTATACACTTATCGATTTTGCGAAAGAACTGCACTCCGTAAAGGATTCACTGAAGTATGTTGAAGGATACAATTCAATCACTTTCTCAGAAAGCATCGACCCTATTAAAGACTTCTATTTCGATCAACCATTGCTACACTCAATTCTTCAGAATCTTCTTGATAATGGGATCAAATATCGCAAGTTAGATAAACAGGACTGCCAGATCGATATCAAAATATCACAGGGAGACAACTATGCAAAAATTGTGATCGCTGATAACGGAATAGGCATCGACAAGTCGTTTCAAAAGAACGTATTTAAGCTCTTCAATCGTGGCACTGAACAATCAACCGGCACAGGTGTGGGCTTGTATTTGGTGCGCACAGGCATCATGAAAACAGGCGGTAATATCTATTTCGAAAGTGAAGCAGGCGTAGGCACAACGTTTACCATCATTCTCCCGAACAAAAAAATGGAAGCTGATGATACCGGGCCTAAGGAGAACTAACAGCGTTATTTGTTTTTGCCCTGCAACATAGGCACAAAAGAAAAATCGCCCATTTCATCCATCAATACGGTACCGGCAGTGTCTTTCTTTATACGTAGCATCTTTTGTTTGCCGTCCTCCCCCACCGGTATCACCATGATGCCACCCGGCTTCAGTTGCTCCACCAACTTAGGCGGTACAAACGGTGCTCCACAGGTTATCAATACCTTATCGAAAGGTGCATAGGTAGGCAAACCCTCAAAACCGTCTCCGTAGAAACGTTTGATATTGAGGTACTTATTCAGAAAGAAGAATTTACCCACATAGTCATACAACGCTCTTTGCCGCTCTATTGTATATAACGTTACGCCCAGTTCAGCCAGCACACATGCCTGATACGCACTACCGGTACCTATCTCGAGAACCTTATCGAACTTCTTGAGGTCGAGCAACTGGGTCTGGTAGGCAACGGTAAATGGGTGAGATATGGTCTGGCCGGCAGTTATTGGGAACGCCCTATCCTCGTAGGCCTGTTTTTCAAATGCCGGGTCCAGGAAAAAGTGACGAGGTATTGCATCTATGGCGGATAGTACCTTCTCATCAGTGATCCCCTTTTCACGCAACTGCTGCACCAACTGCCTTCTTAGTCCTTTATGCCTGTAATTATCTTCCTTGGGTACACTCTGCAACATGGTGACAAATTTAACCCACAATCGCTACAAACCGAAGCCTGAATGCACTTTGTGGATAAGTGGGCTTCTTAAAACAAGCGCCCGGAACTAGTCCGGGCGCTGATTATACTTGGTTAAAAAAGGAATCTGATATTATTTTCCCTTAGATTTTGCAACTACTTCTTCTTCAATGTTGCGTGGAGCCGGTGAATAGTGGCTAAACTCCATTGTAGAAGTTGCGCGACCAGAAGAAAGTGAACGGAGCTGAGTTACGTAACCGAACATTTCGCTCAGTGGAACTTTTGCTTTGATCACCTGCAGGTTGTTACGGCTATCCATACCCTCGAGCATAGCGCGACGACGGTTAAGGTCACCTGTAACGTCACCCATGTACTGGTCAGGAGTGATCACCTCTACCTTCATGATAGGCTCGAGGATCACAGTTTTAGCTTTACGGCCTGCCTCACGGAAACCAGACTTAGCACACAATTCGAATGACATACCGTCAGAATCGACCTGGTGGAACGAACCGTCGAATATACGAACCCTCATGCTCTCTACAGGGAAACCTGCCAGAGGACCGTTGGTCATTGACGCTTCGAAACCTTTCTGGATAGGAGCGATGAATTCACGTGGGATAGCACCTCCGAATATATCGTTGATGAACTGGAAGTTACCCTTACCTTCTTTCAGGAACTCTTCGTCAGCAGGGCCTATCTCGAACTGGATATCAGCGAACTTACCACGACCACCTGTCTGCTTCTTGTACACTTCGCGGTGTTCAACCTTGATAGTGAACGCCTCTTTGTAAGCAACCTGAGGAGCACCCTGGTTGATCTCAACCTTGAACTCGCGCCTCATACGGTCTACGATGATCTCAAGGTGAAGTTCACCCATACCGCTCAATACTGTCTGACCGGTATCTTCGTCTGTTTTAACGCGGAGAGTAGGATCTTCTTCAACGAGCTTCGCGATAGCCATACCCATCTTATCAACGTCGGCCTGTGTTTTAGGCTCAACAGCGATAGAGATCACCGGTTCCGGTATGAACATGTTCTCCAGAACGATCGGATTTTTCTCATCACAAAGTGTATCGCCGGTTTTGATCTCTTTGAAACCAACCGCCGCACCGATATCACCTGCTTCGATGAAATCGATAGGATTTTGTTTGTTTGCGTGCATCTGCATGATACGGCTGATACGCTCGTTCTTACCGGAACGCATGTTCAATACGTATGAACCTGCGTCGAGGTGACCTGAATAGCAGCGGAAGAACGCCAAACGACCTACGAAAGGATCGGTCATGATCTTGAAGGCAAGAGCAGCAAAAGGTTCTTTCGCATCAGGCTTACGCTCGATCTCCTCACCAGTGTTTGGATTGGTTCCTTTGATCGACTCGATGTCAACAGGTGAAGGCAGGTAGCGGATGATCGCATCCAACGCTGTCTGAACACCCTTGTTCTTGTATGCAGAACCACACAACATCGGGATGATGCTGAGGTCGATTGTTGCTTTACGAACAGCTTCATGTATCTCAGCTTCGCTGATGCTGTTTGGATCTTCGAAGAACTTCTCCATCAGCTGATCATCGTATTCAGCAACCGCCTCAACCAGATATTGACGCCAGTGGTCAACTTCATCCTTCATATCTTCAGGTATAGGCACTTCTTTGTAAGTCATACCCTGAGTTGCATCTTCCCAGATGATACCTTTCATCTGAATAAGGTCAACTACGCCTTTGAAGTTGTCTTCAGCACCGATTGGCAGCTGCAGTGGCACAGATTTAGCACCCAGCATGTCCTTGATCTGCTGAACAACCATAAGGAAGTCGGCACCGATACGGTCCATTTTATTTACGATACCGATACGTGGTACACGGTAACGGTTTGCCTGACGCCAAACGGTCTCAGACTGTGGCTCAACGCCGTCAACGGCACTGAACAACGCCATCAGACCATCAAGTACACGCATAGAACGCTCCACCTCAATCGTGAAGTCCACGTGACCGGGAGTATCGATAATGTTGAATTTATATTTTTTAGAGTCCGGCTGCGTCTTTCCCTGAATTGTTGGGAAGTTCCAGAAACAGGTAGTAGCGGCCGATGTGATCGTGATACCACGCTCTTGTTCCTGTGCCATCCAGTCCATGGTTGCAGCACCTTCGTGCACCTCACCTATTTTGTGGTTTACACCTGTGTAATAAAGGATACGCTCGGTAGTAGTAGTCTTACCGGCATCAATGTGAGCTGCGATACCGAAGTTGCGCTGTAAGCGGAGGTCTGCCATTGTTTATTTTATTAGAATTGTTTGGATTTTAAAATTTGAGGTGCAAAGGTAGGCAAATTAATGGGAAAATAAACAAATATGCCCGACCAAAGCTGAAAAAAGGTTTATAACTCCAAAAAGGTGCCATGTGTCGGAAAAACGACACGTTCAGAATGTTATAAACCATGATCGGGAAAAGCGATCTACCGCACTAATAATCTTGCCTCTGCTGTTTCATTGCCCGTGATAAGACGAACGATATACTCGCCCTGTGGCAGCCCCGACAGTTCAAGACTTATCGCATTCACACCCTTGGTCAATTGTGCAGATTTCGTTTTTACAATTCGTCCTGCCTTATCAACAAACGAAAATCGTGCTGTCTGGTCGCTCACAATGTTTACGGTTGCAACCGCTGACGACGTTGCCGGATTGGGTGAGATACTGAAACCGGAATTTGATTTTGCAACAGAACGTGTTGAAGAAGGAATACCCAGCGCGGCGTTGATACCATTCCTGAGTTGCTCCATGTCAAACGTATTATTCTGATTATCATATACTTTATGATCAGTGCCACCAAGAACCACTACTTTTGGCATACCGGGCGTACCATATTGGGTTTGTACGAATGCGGGATCGGAAAAGGTTGGCATAATGTGCAAGCCATTTGAGTTTCTCCAGGAATTCAATTCAGTACAGGTGGTCAGTCCGTCATCATCTACAAGATACATCTCTACACGCCCCGGATGGGATGTAGCAAAGCTTTGAACAACGTTTTGAGCATCTATAGCCGGGATCATGCATCCTGAGCAGGGCATCACAAAAACCGCCACAATTATTTTGCCGCCGTCCAGCTCACCGAACAAATGGTGCGAAACACCTGAACAATCATTGATCGTAAAATCAGTGGCCGTCATTTGACCGCTGCTACGAAAAACAAAAGAACTGGCCAAAAAGCAAACTGCAGCAAATACCTTTTTCATTTAATACCCATTATACACTCAAAGGTATTGAAATATCCAAATCAATACATTTTAAAAGGAAGAGAAGGACACACAAGCGAGGAATTAGTCTGGTCTAATTCCTGACGGTTTTGCTTATATGCCCCTCGCTCATCAGTAGCCGTAAACAGATCGCTACAATCAGTAAAATCATTTTAAGTTAGTTTTCACAGTGACAGGAAATAATTTACATTAAACTTATTCAATACTCATACAAAACGATAAAAAGGACAACATAGCGCGCAGTCTTTTCGTTTCGTATGTGCCAATGTTCCAGGGCAAAGGTGCGACAGGTCTTGCACCTGCACAACGGGATTATACTCATACAGCATACCAGATTATCACGGTAGTACCAATACGGGAAAAAACCCGTATCGATCAAGACAATGCACTTAAACAGAACTGATATCGGAAGTGGAATCGTACCTTGCATAGGCAATCAGACGGCAACAAAAATGGCCCGTTCCGTAATTCAATTCACACAAGAAACAATTTAGCACATGCACAATCATGGAGATGACATCCGCCCGCTTGTAATGAACAAGTCAATGAACGACGAAGGCAAGTACAACTTTGCATATGCCTATCGCGACACGGGAGCCAACCAAAGCTTCCTTACTGACCTGAGTGTCAATTGGCTCGATTTTCAAAACACAGTCCTGCAACTGAACAACCTCAATCCCGTGCCCATGGAGAGACTTGCCATCAAGTTCATACACAGGTATAACGCACTCACCAATCGTTGGTTTTTAACTGCACAATTGTGTGAAATATACGGAAGCCCATTGCCCGACACCGATTTTATGCGCCGTTATGAAACCTACCTGCTGATCAGTCGTGATGTGTATTTTACCATAAATGACAATGGGATAATAACACAAGATGGCAGTAACGGCCTTGGCGGAACAACCGACAGCCGCTATGGTATTGACTACTTTGATAACGTGTATTATGGGTTGAATAAGGTGGTTATTGGCCGAAATGTGCAAAGCGTGACCTATTCGTGGAGCGTTATCTCGAAACTTGTCAGCGATAACCAGTCTGTTGACCGACCAAATGCCCAGCTATTCAGTCTCACATTCTGCCACTCGACCTACAAGGCACTTTTACCATCAAAAACTTCCTACGTTGAATACCCACACTGTGTGACGTTATATCTGAAATATGACAACGTTGATTGCCTGGATGACACAGATGTTGTGTTGGGCAATTTTGCCAACAGAGCAGCGGACTACAATACCCCCTGCCCGAAACGGTGCGGCGTATTTTTGTGGAATGCTGATATGGCGCGCCCGGCAGAACAATCTTTCTGATCTTTCACTCATTTTGATGTCTGCGAAATAAATAGCGGCCTATTTATTTCGCAGACTTTTTTAGGTAAATGCAACATTATTATGTCATAATCCCCCTGTGTTGTGCTGTTGTGGCAGTACTCGCCGGGCTGAACTACCGCGAGTGGCTACCTGCATCTGTACGGATATTGATGGTCGAAGCAGTGCTGTCTATTGGGAGCGACATCACCGGTTTATTGAACCCGACTCACACAAATGTTGTCTTCAATGTTTTTATGTTGTCGGACACATTTCTACTTATACTTGCTTCCACTTCGTTACAGAGGTCAAACAGAAAACTCATACTGAAGACCATCTTCCTTTTAACTTTTTTCGTGGTATGGGCGTTATCGGTAGGAATATCATCAATATACACCTTTGCGAATTTCGCATTTGCAGTTGGCGGGCTATGTGTAATACTAGACTATCTATACACAGTTTTCCTGAACGAGACAGGCGAAAACCGTAAACTTGCGGTAC
>JACCEA010826242.1_pt1 | contig 26575 bp, 22 predicted proteins | sample 7449851 | NCBI WGS metagenome assembly JACCEA01 (sample SAMN15323453, study PRJNA562643) | freshwater metagenome | isolation source: river surface water | place: USA:Blue River Watershed | collected 2017-08-18
ACTTTACCTGGGCCGCATCTACGAACGCTCCCACGCCAATGCCGCCGCCGGCAACGCGCTCCCCACGATCGCCGCTCCGGCGACGCCGGCGCCCGCACCCGCCGCCGCGGCTCCGGCTGCCGGAGCTGCCGCCACGACGGCGCCCGCGGTCGCGGTGCCCACAACCACCGCGCCGGCCGCCACTCCGGCCCCCGCCACCCCCGCTCCGGAAACGCCCAAGAAGTAACCGCGGCGCGCGTCCATGCGGATTGTCGGGAAACTTGCGCCCGCCACGATGTGGCGGGCGTTTTTTGTGGCCGCCTGTCTGCCGGCCGCGCTCCACGGCGGCGCCGCCCCGGCGACGCCCCCCGAGCTCGCCCAGATCGGGCGGCTCGACGCCGCCGAAACCGCGGCCCTTGTGCAGCAGTTCCGCCGGTCCGGCATCGCCGGCGAGCTTTTCCTGCGCCTCCAGCTGGTGGCCATGCCCCGCCGGGCCCCGGAGCGCATCCACGAGGGGCGCCTGTGGGGCGCCCGGAACGACCAGGGCACCGTTTTCCGGCTGGAACTGACCGACGCCGCCGGCGCGACCCAGCGGCTGCTGATCCAGAACGGCGAACGTCCGGCGGTGTGGAAGTGGAACGGAACCGAAGCCGTCCAGCTCGACGTCGGCGCCTGGTTCGCGCCGCTGCTCCCGGGGCTGGAGATCACCGCGTTCGACCTGCAGATGCCGTTTCTCTACTGGCCGGCTCCGGCCTTCGAGAAGATCGTGCGCATGCTCGGCCGCCCCAGCCATGCGGTGCTTTTCCGCCCGCCCGCCGGGTTTGCGGCCCCGGCGCCGGGCATCAGCGCGGTGCGCGCGTATCTCGACACCCAATACAACGCGCTTTTCCAGACCGAGACGATCGACGCGTCCGGGGCGGTCGCGAAGACGTTTTCCTTTCTCGCGCTGAAGCGCATCGGCGACCAGCACGTGCCGAAGCAGGCCGACTACCGCAACGAACGGACGCGCGACAAGACCCGGCTTCAGGTCACGGCGGCGGCGCTCAACCTCCGGCTGCCGGGCACGCTCTTCGAGTCGGCGAGCCTCGCGGCCGACGCCGCCCCGCCCGCGGTCGGCCTCGTGCCGATCAATCCGTGACCATGGCCGGCGCTCCCCGCACAGTCGTCTTCGACCTCGACGGCACGCTCGTGGACAGCCTGCCGCTGGTGCTCTCCGCCATCACGCACGCGCTCGGCCCGGTCGGCGCGCCGCCGACGATGGAGATCTTCGCCAAGCTCGGCGGACCGCCGGAGCGCTTCATTCCCGACTTGGTGTCCGACCCGGCGCAGGTCCCGGAGGTGCTGCGCCGTCTGGGCGCCTTCTTCGTCGAGAACGAGCATCTCATCGTGCCCTTCGCCGGGGCCGCGGACCTGCTCGGCGAGCTGGGTGCGGCGGGCATCCGCTGCGCGGTCTGGACCGGGCGGGATCGGTTTTCCACGGAGCGACTGCTGGCCCGCCACGGATGGCAGGCGCTGGTGCCCGAGGTGGTGTGCGGCGACGACCTGCCCACCCACAAGCCGGACCCCGCCGGGTTGAGGGAGCTGCTGCACCGTCTCGGCACGGCGGCCGACGCGGCGCTGATGGTGGGCGATGCCGACGTGGATGTGCTCGGCGGCTCGGCCTGCGGGGTGGAGACCTGTCTGATTCGTCACGCCCGGGAAATCGACGGCACCGTGCTGGCACGGGCGCGCCACGTGGTGGCGACTCCGGCCGAGGCGTATCGCCTCGTGCGGGAGCGTGTCCGGTTCCGCTGAGGCCCGGTCCGCGCGCGCCGTGGAGCGGGGCGGGTAAAAATTCGAGAAAACGTGCATCCGAATCCCGGATGCGGCCGGCCGAGGAAAATTATCGTTGCCGTAGCGGCGCCGGAAGTGCCTTCTCGGGCGTTCTCAGTTTCAGCCCAGCTTGTTTATGGCCAAAAATTCCCGCAAGCCTTCCGCCCCGCTTACCTTTGACCTGCCCGAATCCCTGATCGCCCGCATCGAAACCTGCCGCAAGGGCCACGGTTTCGCGACGGCCAGCGAAGTTGTCCGCACCGCGATCGCCGGATTCGACTTCGACGGATGTGTCCCCGCCCGCGATCCGCACCGCCAGATTTCCGTGCGCATCACGGCCGACCAGCGGGCGACCTTGAAGCGCTACTCGCGCATCAAGAACGCGAGCGTCGGCGAGCTGCTCCGGCTCGCGCTCGAGGCTCTGCCGGCGAAAGCCCCCAAGGGGAAAAAGTAATCCCCGCGGCGTCGGCGCCGCGGTCCCGACGAACGGCGGTCCTCGACCGCCGTTTTTTGCTTGGGGCGATTTGAATCCGGCCGTGAGCGCCGGCTTGCTTTTACCGACGGGCGACCCTTTGGTCGCCCGGTTTGTCCCATGAGCAACCCTCCCGCGCCATTGTCCATCTGGGCCCGCAACGTCTCGCCTTCGCCGACGCTCGCCGTCGACGCCAAGGCCAAGGCCCTGCAAGCAGCGGGTGAAGATGTCTGTGGTTTCGCCGCCGGCGAACCCGACTTCGACACTCCCGAACACATCAAGGAGGCGTGCATCGCCGCGCTCAAAGCGGGCAAGACGAAATACGCTCCCACGCCCGGCATCGAGCCCCTGCGGCAGGCCATCGTCGACCGCTACCTCGCGGAATACGGGCTCAAGGCGGCGCCGTCCCAGGTCATCGTGTCCCCGGGCGGGAAATTCAACTGCTACCTCGGCGTGCTGGCGACCTGCTCGCCCGGCGACGAGGTCATCGTCCCGGCGCCGTATTGGGTGAGCTACCCGGAGATGGTGAAGCTCGCCGGCGCCGTGCCGAAGTTCGTGCTCGCCGACGACACCACCGGCTTCCGGCTTACGCCCGCGATGGTGGAAGCCGCGATCACGCCCCGCACGCGCCTGCTCATCCTCAATTCCCCGTCGAACCCGACCGGCGCCGTCTACTCGCGCCAGGAGCTCGAGGCCATCGTCGCCGTCGCGCTGAAGCACAATCTCTACATCCTCTCCGACGAGATGTATGAACACCTCGTCTACGACGGGGCCAAGCCGACCTGCATCGCGACCTTCAGCAAAGAGGTCGAGGCCCGCACCATCACGGTTGCCGGCTTCTCCAAGACCTACGCGATGACCGGCTGGCGCATCGGCACCACCGTCGCGCCGGCGCCGATCGCGAAGGCCATCGCGGAGCTGCAGAGCCAGATGTCGTCCAACGTGACGACGTTCGCGCAGTTCGGCGCGCTCGCGGCGCTGAAGGAAAAGGAAAAGACCGCCGCCGCGCTGAAGACGATGATGACGGCCTTCGATCGCCGCCGTCGCCACCTCCCCGCCGAACTCAACAAGATCCCGGGCATCTCCTGCCTGCTGGCCGCGGGCGCGTTCTACCTCTTCCCGAACATCAAGAGTTTCGGCCTGAGCGACCTCGATTTCTGCAACCGCCTGCTCGATCAGGAAAAGGTCGCCGCCGTCCCCGGCAGCGCCTTCGGCGCCGAGGGTTTTCTGCGCCTCAGCTACGCCACCAGCGACGAGATCATCCAGAAGGGGCTCACGCGGCTGGCGCGCTTCTGCGCCTCCCTCAAGGCCTGACGCCCGCGTCGCGCGGATCGGGATCGGCTTTTTCGGCCGGGGCTTCGCTGCCCCGGCTTTTTTTGCCCCGAGGGAAGCGCCCGCCGGGCTTGCCGGCGATCGGGCGGGATTCCAGGGTCGGCGGCATGGGATCGGCATGGCAAAGCGCGCGGGGCGTGGTCCGCCGCGGACATCGCGTCGCGTCGGGGACAGGACCGGACAAGCGGTATCCCGCGGGCACGCTGGCGATGCAACGGCCGTTCTTTGCCGCGCTCGGATTCGACCTGGCCCCGTTTCACGACGGAACCCTGAACATCGACCTCGCGCCGCACACCTTCGTGCTGGTGCAGCCGCGCCACACGTTTCGCCGGGTCGAGTGGACGCACCTCCATCCCCCCGAGGATTTTTCGTTTTCCCAGTGCATCGTCGGCTTCGGCGGTCGCGACTACGCCGGTTGGGTCTACACCCCGCATCCCGAGACCAAGGCGGCCCACTTCCAGCCGCCCACGCTGATGGAGATCCTGGCGCCCTCGATCCCCGGGATCGCCTACGGCGATTGCGTCGATCTGCGACTGCCGGCCGGGGAAATCCTGCTGCGTTAGCTCGCGGCGCAGCGGGCGCGAAAACGATGGCGTCCGGGCGGGGCGCCCGTTTGCCTGACCTTTCCAGCCCCACCCATGAGCATGCCCTTGTTCCCCGCGCGGTTTGGCCGCGCCCTGTTGTCGGCCTTGGCCGGCGTAGTCCTGACGACGTTGGTCGGCGCGCAGCCGGCGGCGACGTTGACCGGTCGCGTGCAGAACGCCGCCGTCGGCGCCGTCCTGGAGAATGCCCGCGTCACGCTGGCCGGAACCAACCGCGAGGCCTTCACCGATGCGTTCGGCGAATACCGGTTTACCGGACTGCCGCCCGGCGCCGTCACCGTGCAGGTCTTCTTCACCGGCACGGTGCCGCAGACCGCCGGAGTCACGCTGGCGACGGGGGAGACCGTGCGGCGCGATTTCTCGCTCGTGCCGATCGCGACGGCCGGCGCCCCCAAGGCGGCCGGCAGCGACGGCGTGGTGCGGCTCGACCAGTTCGTGGTCGACTCCGGCCGCGACCTGAGCGCCGCGGCCATCGCGATCAACGAGCAGCGCTTCGCGGGCAACATCAAGACGGTGCTGCACACCGACGCCCTCGGGGACATCATCCAGAACAACCTCGGCGAGTTCGTGAAATACCTGCCCGGCGTCGACGTGGGCACCGACCAGATGAACGCGGTGCAGATCGGCCTGCGTGGACTCCCGTCCGCCTACACCAACATCGCGATGGACGGCGACGACGTGAACGCCGCGGGCTCCGCCGGGCCCACGCGCAACACCCTCCTGCAGGCCTTCTCCCTCAACAACGCCTCGCGTGTGGAGATCTACAAGGTGCCCACCCCGGAGATGTCCGCCGCAAGTCTCGGCGGCTCGATCAACATGGTCAGTCGCACGGCGTTCGAGGCCAGCCGGCCGGAGTTCCGGTTCAAGGTGTATGTGAACAAGAATTCGCGCGATCCCTCGTTCCTCCCGCAGCCGGGCGGCGGCGACGGCGACGACCAGGCGAAGACCTTCCATTACCAGCCCGATTTCGATTTCGCCTACACCGTGCCGGTCTCGAAGACCTTCGGCTTCTCGATCAACGCGGTGAAGAACGACCAGTTCGGCGTGGCGCGCCGGATCAACCGCACGTTCAACACGACGACGACGGCCGCCAACCCGCTGCGGGCGGGCGTCGACAATCCCTATCTGACGACCTTCCAATACAACGTGTTTCCCGTCTTCGAACACCGCTACGCGGTGGGCACGCGGTTCGACTGGAAGCTGTCGCCCCTCGACACGGTGTCGTTCAGCTACTCGGGCAACTGGCTCGTGCAGGACTACGAGCAGCACAACTTCGTGGTGAACACGGGCACCAACCCGCTGGCGTGGGGGCCGGATTTCACCCGCGGGCGGCCCGGCTCCGGCGCGCTCAACGTCAACAACACGGCCCGCTACGTCCGGGTGCGGAACAATGTCTTCCGCGCGAATTACCGGCGGATCGGAGCCGACTGGGACATCACCGGAGCCCTCGGCTACAATTTCTCCGACCAGACCTACCGGGCAAACTCGCACCGGCAGTTCGAAACATCCTCGGCGCGCATCCAGGGCGCCACGATCGACCTCGAGGGCTTCGGTGAATTTCTGCCCGGCCGCATCACCGTGCGGGATGCCGCGGGGCAGGCGATCGATCCGCTGAATCTGCAGAATTACAATTTCTTCCTCAACGGCGCCTCCACCACGCGGGACAACGACAGCACGGCGAAGAGCGCCCGCGTCGACGTGAAGCGGAAATTCTTCGGCGACCGCGCGAATCTCGCGCTCAAGACCGGGCTCTCGACCGTCGAGCAATACCGCGCGCGCCGCACCTCCTCGTTCAATCCCATCTACGTCGGCGCCGACGGGCGGGCCAACACCGCCGACGACGCGGTGCGGCTCGCGCCCGTCGATCTGCTCAACCGCGCCATGCTCTCCTACGCCATGCCGCGCGGGGCCCCGCAGGCGCAGTTCACCAGCGCGCGGCGCGCGTGGGAGCTGTGGGAGCAGTATCCCCGCCATTTCGACACGACGACGAACCTGCGCACCGACCTCCGCGCCGACGCCCTCAACACCGAGCAGATCACCGAACGCATCGACGCCGCCTACCTGCTCGCCGACCTCTCGCTGCTGAACAACCGCCTGCGCCTGCTCGGCGGCGTGCGCTACGAGCGCACCACGGACGACGGCCGCACCGTGCTCCAGGACAACGCCGCCGCCTTCCAGCGCGACGCCGCCGGCAACTTCATTCTCGATGCCAACCGCCGCCCGATCCGCATCACCACCGACGGCATCGCGGAGGACAGGCTGGTCTACAAGAAACTCGGCGCCCGCCTGAAAAAATCCTACGGCGACTACTACCCGAGCCTCAACGCGACCTACAACTTCACGGCCAATGTGCTCGGTCGCCTCGGCGTCGCGCGCACGCTCGGCCGGCCGGATTTCGGCAACATCCTCGGCGCGACCAACGTCAACCAGGTCGACTTCTCGCCCGAGAGCAACGCGACCGGCTCGGCCCTCGGCACGATCACGACGAAGAACCCCGCGCTGATTCCCTGGACGGCCAAGAGCCTCGACCTGCGCCTCGAGTATTACACGCCCAACGGCGGCGAACTCTCGGCCGGTTTCTACCGGAAGCAGATCAGGAATTTCTTCGCGACGCGCAATTTCCTCGCGACCGCCGAGTTTCTCCAGGGCATCGGCCTGAGCGACGACTACGTGGATTATCAGGTGAATGCGCCGAGCAACGTCGCCGGCATCGCCCACATCAACGGCTACGAGGTGAACGTGAGCCAGCCGCTGGCGTATTTCACGCGGGTGAGTTACGCGCGCTTCTTCCGGGTGTTTGCCAACGCCACCTTGGTGCGCAACCGGGGGCCGGCGGAGGCCGACTTCCGCGGCTTCACGCCGAAGCTCGTCAACTGGGGGTTCACCTACAACCGGAACCCGGTGCTGTTCAACGGGCGCTGGACGCTGGTGGGCAAGAAGCGCGTCGGCACGATCGCGGCGGGCAACATCGGGGCCGCGGGGTGGAACTACCAGCAGGAGCGGTTGCGGTTCGATGCCTCGATCGACTACCGCCTGAGCCGCAACTGGGCGCTCTACGCCACCGGCCGCAACATCTTCAACAACCGGGATCGGAACGAAGCCTACGCGCCGGGCAGCCCGCGTTACGTGCACTTCGCCGCCGAGGGCGAATACGGCGTGAATTTCCAGTTCGGCGTGAAGGGGAATTTCTAGCGCGGCGGCGGCGCGCGCTCAGAGCTCGATCGTTTCGCCCGGGGCCAGCGTCTGCACGCGGTGGCCCGCGGACGCGGCCCGCCGGGCGAACGCAGCGGCATCCTGCGCGATGACCGGCCAGGTGTCGTAGTGCATCGGGACGGCGAGGCGGGGGCGCAGGAAGTCGAGGGCCAGCAGCGCGTCGTCCGGTCCCATGGTGTAGTTGTCGCCGATCGGCAGGAGGGCGAGATCCAGCCCGCCGCGGCCGATCAATTGCATGTCCAGGAAGACCGCGGTGTCGCCGGCGTGGTAGAGCGTGCGGCCGTCGGCCTGCAGCACGATGCCGCAGGGCGAGCCCAGGTAGATCGGTTGCAGGCCGGCTTCGAGACTCGAGGAGTGGTGGGCGAGGGTGAGCTTCACCCGGCCGAACGGAAAGGTGTGCCCGCCGCCCGGGTTGAGGCCGTGGGTGCCGGCGCCCCGCGCGGCGAAGTATTCGGCGAGCTCGAAATTGGCGATGATCGTGGCGCCGGTCCGCAGCGCGATCGGGAGCGCGTCGCCCGAATGGTCGTCGTGTCCGTGGGACACGACAACGTAGTCGCAGGCGATCTCGTCGGCGCGGCGCACGGCCCGGGGATTGCCGGTGAAATAGGGATCGAGCAGCACGCGTGCGCCCGACGTCTCCACCAGGAAGCAGGCGTGGCCGTGAAACGTGACGCGCATGGCGGCGCGGCGCGGCGGTTCAGGCGCGCGGCCCCAGCCAGGCCTGGGCCGCGGCAACGTCCTGCGGAGTCAACGCGTGGGAGGCTGGAAAAACCCGGGCGGCGACGTCGGCGCCGCCCGCGGCGAGCAGGGCGGCCAGCCGGCCGGGATGGTCGGGCGGGACGAGCGGGTCGGTGCCGCCGTTGCAGAGCAGCACGCGTTTTCCGGCGAGGGAGCCGGGGGCGGCCGGCTGGTCGAGCACGACCATCGAGCGGAGGAGAATGGCGCCGCCGAGGGTCTCGGGGCGGAGCAGCAGGAGCGTGGCGGCGATGTTGGCCCCGTTGGAGAACCCGACGGCGACGAGTTGGGCGGGGACGAGCCCGTAGTGCGCCGAGGCGGCCAGGATGAAGTCGCCGAGGGCCTGGGTGCGCCGGCGGATTTCGGCGGGATCGAAGACGCCCTCGGCGAGCCGGGAAAAAAAGCGCAGGGCGCCGTTTTCGTTCACGTCGCCCCGCGGGCTCAGGAGCGCGGAGCCGGGCGAAATCGCGCGGCCCAGCCGGACCAAGTCGTGTTCGTTGCCCCCGGTGCCGTGCAGCAGCAGCAAGGGCGGCGCGGACGCGTCGGAACCGGGTTCGAATAGGTGCTGGTAGCTGAACTGCGCCGTCGGTGTGCGTGGCATGCGGGTGCGTCGGCCAGACGCACCGGATACGGAATCGGTGCGCGGCGAATGCGCAAGCGGCCGCGATGCAACGCGGCGGGTCGGCCGGAGGGCGCGGCTCCGCGGCGGGCCGGGAACGGGACGGCCGGGCCGGCTCAGGTGCCGGGATCGATCTTGCGGATGCGGGCGAGGTGGCGGCCGCCTTCGAACTCGGTGGCAAGCCAGATGCGGACGATGGCGAGCGCCTCGGCTTCCGAGACGGTGCGTTGGCCGAGGGACAGGACGTTGCCGTCGTTGTGGGAGCGGTTCCAGACGGCAACCTGTTCGTTCCAGCAGAGTCCGCAGCGGACGCCGCGCACGCGGTTCGCGACGATCGCCTCGCCGTTGCCCGAACCGCCGAGCACGATGCCGCGCTCGAATTCGCCGCGCGCGACCGCTTCGGCGGTGGGGCGGATGAAGTCGGGATAATCGCAGGCGGCATCGGAGTGGGTGCCGAAATCCCGCACGGTGTGGCCTTCGGCCAGGAGCATGGCCTTGATGGCCTCCTTGTAGGTGAACCCGGCGTGGTCGGAACCGATGGCGATGGTGAACGTGCGTGGCATGGGAGCCGGCAATCGGGGACGAGCGGCCGGGCGCGTCAACTCCCGAAAATCCGCATGACGGCCGGGGTATCGGCCAGGTCGGGCAGGACCGCGGTGGGGCCGTGGCGGCGCAGGTGCTCGAGGTCGAGGCCGCCGGTGCCGAGCGCGAGCGTGCGGGCCCCGATGGCCCGGCCGCAGGCGATGTCGTGCGGGGTGTCGCCGATGATCCAGACCCGGTCGGGCGCGAACCGCACGCCGTGCGCGGCCTCGGCCCGGCGGACGGCGTGGGGCCCGAGTTCGTTGCGGCGCTCGCTGTCGTCGGCGAAGGCCCCGAAGGCGAAGCGGGTCCAGAGCCCGTGGTGCTCGAGTTTGGCGCGGGCGCCGCGCCGCAGGTTGCCGGTGAGCAGGCCCTGGGCGATCCCGCCGTGGGCGGCGGCGGCGGCCAGCACCGCGTGCACACCGGGCAGGACGGCGGCCTGCGGGTTGGCCAGTTCCCCGGGCAATTCCGCCACGTAGCCGTCGAACAGCCGGGCGAAATGCTCGGGTGTCTCGGCGATGCCATACTTGCGGAAGATCTCGCGCATGATCCATGGGTCGGTGCGGCCGCCGAACTCGATGTCGGAAAAGTCCCCCTCGAGGCCGAAGCCGCGCCGCAGCGACGTCCGCAGGGCGCGCAGGCCGGCGCCGCCGGAGGTGATCAGGGTGCCGTCGATATCCCAAAGCAGAAGCAGTTCCATGGAGGGCGAGCGGGCGACGCTCGGGGGCGGACCCGGGCGTGGCGACGCGAAAAGCGCCGCGGCGCGCCGGGACGGCGGGCGCGGGGCAGGGGCCGCTTGCCATGGACGGTGCGCGCTGTTCCGCTCGCGAAAATGGGAGACTGGTTCGCAGCCAATCGGGATTACCTGCTGTTCGCGGCGGCGGTGGCGGCGGCGTTGGCGGGATTGGACGGCTGGCTCCGCCGCCGGCCGAATCCGGGGCGGCTGCCGCGCTGGACCGGGCCGGTGGCGGCGGCGGTGCTGGCCGCGGGCTGGTTGCTGGTGGCGGAGGGCGGCGAGGCCGAGCACGCGCGCATCCGGAACTTCCTGCAGGGGGTCGCCCCGACCTACGCGCAGGAACTGGAGCGGATGGGACATGCCGCCATGGCGGAGAACACGGCGCCGGACGACCCGGCCTACCTCGCGATGATCGAGGCGCAGAAGCGCTGGCTGCGGGTGAATCCGACGGTGGCCGATATCTACACCTACCGCCGCACGACGGGCGGCGTGCGCCTGATGGTGGACAGCGAGACGGACTACAACCGCGACGGCCGCTACGAGGGACCGCGGGAAGCGCGTCTGCCCATCGGCCGGCTTTACGAACAGGCGGACGAGCCGATGCTGCGGGCCCTGGACGGGATGCCGACCTTCAGCGCGCGGCCGGTGCGGGACGAATGGGGGGTCTGGGTAAGCGCGCAGGTGCCGTTGCGCGACGCGCAGGGGCGGGTGGAGGCGGCCCTCGGGGTCGATTACCCGGCGGAGGAGTGGGTGCGGGCGATCGCGCACGGCCGGCAGCGCATGCTGTGGTTCCTCGCGATTCCGCTGCTGATTCTCGGCTTCGCCGCGACACTCGCGGGGGCGCTGCGGGCGGAACTGGCGGCGCGCCTGGACGTGGAGCAGAAACTCCGGGCGAGCGAGGCGCGCCTGCGGGCGGCGATCGAGAACCTGCCCTGCGATTTCTGGATGATGGACGGGGCGCTGCGCTACACGCTGCTCAACGCCGCGTCGCGCGAGCACTGGGGCGACACGATCGGGCGGAGCCTCGACGATCTCAAGATCGCGCAGACGACGCGGGCGGAGTGGGCGGCGGTCAACCGGCGCGCCTTTGCCGGCGAGGTGGTCCGGCACGACGTCGCCTACGACGTGCGCGGGCGGACGCATCATTTTTCCAGCGTCGTCACGCCGGTGCGGATCGACGGCGCGGTGGTCGGAATCCTGGGCGTGAATTTCGACATCACCGAGCGCGTCGAGGCGGAGCAGGCCCTGCGGAAGTCGGAGGAGAAGCTCGCGCTCCACGTGCGGCATACGCCGCTGGCGGTGATCGAGTGGGACCTCGCGGGCCAGATCACGGCGTGGAATCCGGCGGCGGAGCGGATTTTCGGTTTCTCGGCCGCGGAGGCGATCGGACGCACACCGGTGGGGTTCATCATCGCGGAGGAAGGGCGCGCGCGGATCGAGAAACTGTGGGCGGCATTGCTGACCCACCGCGGCGGCACCCGCAGCACCAACGAGAATCTCACCAAGGCGGGCCGCGTCATCCGCTGCGAGTGGTATAACACGCCCCTGGTCGATGCGACGGGGGCCGTGATCGGCGTGGCGTCGAGCGTGCAGGACGTGACGGAACGGGATGCGCTGGAGCGCCAGCTGCGGCACGCGCAGAAGATGGAATCGGTCGGGCAGCTCGCGGGCGGGGTGGCGCACGAATTCAACAACCTGCTCACGCCGATGCTGGTGCAGACGGATCTGATCGCGTTCCACTATCCGGGCGACGCGAGACTGCTGACCTACCTCCGGCCGGTGCAGGATGCGATCGACCAGGCGGCGAAGCTCAACCAGCGCATCCTCGCGGTGGGGCGGCGGACGGCGGAGGTGAAGGAGCTCCAGGCGTTCAACACGCTGATCGAACAATCGCTGGAGATTCTGCGGCCCTCGCTGGACCGGCGGATCGAACTGCGGGTGGACCTCGCGCCGGGCCTGGCGCCGCTGTTGCTCGAGCGGGCCGCGGTGGTGCAGATCGTGATGAACCTTGTGCTCAATGCCCGCGACACGGTGCTGGAGCGGCTGCAGCGCGGCGCCCCGGATGGCTGGCGGCCGCGGATCGGGATCACCACGGCGACGGCCACCTCGGCGGAGCGGCGCGACGGGACGTCCGCGATGCCGTTTCCGCTGCCCTTCGAGCGGCTGTCGGTCACGGACAACGGCTGCGGGATCCCCGACGCGGTGCGCGCGAAGGTCTTCGAGCCTTTCTTCACGACCAAGGGCCCGGGGCAGGGCACGGGCCTCGGGCTGGCGGTCGTCTGGAACGTGGTGCACGGGATGGGCGGCTGGGTGGATTTCGAGCCGGGGCCGGACGGCGAGGGCACCCGGTTCAACGTGTTTCTGCCGCTGACGGATCTGCCGGGCGCGCTGGTCGGCGCCGAGCCCGCGGGGGCGGCGCCGCCGGTGCAGGCGGTGGGCCGCCCCGCGGTGCGGCCGCTGCGGGTGCTGCTGGCCGAGGACAACGCGCTGGTTGCGGAAACGATCGCCGCGCTGCTGGGCGCCTCCGGTCATCAGGTGACCGCGGCGCCCGACGGGGAGCAGGCCTGGCAATGGTTCTCGCGCCGGCCGGACGGTTTCGACGCGATTGTCACGGATTACAACATGCCGGGGTTGAACGGCGCCGACCTGGTGCAACGGGTGCGGCATGCCTCGGGCACCGTGCGCATCGTGGTCGTGAGCGGCTACCTCTCGGCCGAGCGGGTCGATCAGCTGCGTCGGGTGGGAGCGGATACGGTGCTGCACAAGCCGTTCGCGCCGGCGAGCCTGCTCGCGGCGATCGAGGACCGGGCCTGACCGGCGCCGGCGGGCGCGGAAGCGGAAGCCTTGCCTCGGCCGCGGATCGGGGCCGAGATTCCGGCCGTGCGATCACCCCATCGTTTCCTGGCGGCGGCCCTGGGCTTCGCGGCGGCGCTGCCGGCCGCGGAAAGTCCCGCGGACCTGAATGCCGCGGCCGTCGCGGCGCACGGCAAGCGCGACCTGGGCACGGCCTCGGCGCTTTACCGGCGTCTGCTGGCCGCCGACGCGCCGGCGGAGGCCAATGCGGAGCAGCGCGCGCTGGCGCGGCAATTCGCGCCCCGGCTCCTGCTGGTGGCGGGCGAGTTTTTTCCGCTGAAAGACATCGTGGCGATCCTGCACCCCGACAAGCCGCTGATCGGCTACCACCTCTTCTGGGAGGACGACCTGGGGTTTCCGAGCGACAACGACCCGTGCGACCACGAGGTGGTGTGGGTCGAATACGATCCGGCGACCAGGCGTGCGACCAGGGTCTCAACGTATTGGCACGGCCGGATCGTCTCGACCGAGGCCGCGGCGACGGACGCCAATTCGCACGGCGGCCGGCCCTGGATCGGGGTCGAGTGGGGCTTCCACGGCAGCGTGCCGTGGCAGGCGCTTGGCACCGTGCCGGAGGTCGACCGGATCCTGCGCGACCACTGGGACAAGGCGCACCACCGGATGAAGAACCAAACGCCGGATCCGCTGGCGCGCGGATGGCCCCGGGAATTCGCCGGCGACTTCGCGGCCTTCACGAAGTGGACGGTGCCGTTCGATCCGCGGCCGATGCTGCGCGAGCGGGGCCTGGTCTTTGTCTCGCGCTGGCCCAACGCGACGATCAACCGCTGGGCGCTGCGCTACAATTTCGCGGCGAAGACGGAGTGGCCCTGACCCCGCCCCGATGCGTCGCACCGGCGATCGCGCGGCCACGGCCGAAAACTCGTTCGTCGGGCTCGGCGGTCACACGTCGGGCGGGTTTCCCGCAGCGACGAGTGCGCGGAGATGATCGGGATTGCGGCGATCGATTTGCCCGGAGGCACCATGTCTTGCCGGGAGAGCGGCGTGCCCGCGAACCTGCGCCCGACGTCGGTCGACGGCCGGCTGGTGGCGGTGGCCCGGCCGCGGGCGCGAGCGGCGGCGGAGACCGCCGTGGGGCTGGATCCGGCGCGGTTCCGCCAGACCGGCCGGTGCCGATCACCGCGGATCGGCCAAGATCTCGGCCAAGGCGCGCCCCTCGACGCCGGGGAGCGGAACGTCGAGCAGGCGAGCGATGGTCGGGGCAATGTCGATCGTGCGGACGCGTTCGACGCGTCCCCCGCGGCGGACACCGGCGCCCTGGGCGATAAAAATGCCGTCGAGCTCCGGGTCGCGGGAATTGTAGCCGTGCGTGCCGCCGTAGTTGACGGTGGGGGCCGCGATCTCCGTGCCGGCGGCGGAGGCGTTGAAAACGTGGCCGGGTTTCGGATACAAAATGAGTTCGCCCATGCCGTCGTTCTCGGCGGGCGTCGGCATGCCGTGGGCGTGCGCGCCGGTCGTGGCGTCGATCACCTCGGCGACGCCCTCGGTGGCGGCGAAAAGTTGCTTGAGTTTCGGCAGGAGTTCGGCGCGCCGGGCGGGATCCGTGATGTAGATGAAGGCGATGCCGCCCTGGGTGCCGGCGTAGGCGTCGCAGTGGGCGATCGTGGCGCCGGCGGTGCGGAGCAGGCCGGCCTGTTTGAGGGCGACGTTGAGATAGACGTAGCGGTCGACCTTCTTGAAGCCGTGGTCGGTGGTGACGAGCACGGTGGTCTGCGCGCGGCGGCCGCTCGCGTCGATGGCGCGCAGGAGTTCGCCGACGAGACGGTCGGCGAGGGCGAGGGCGGAGATGCTCGGCGGCGTGCCGGGCCCGTAGCGGTGGTGGGTCGAATCGGTGTTCAGCAGGTGGTAGAGCAGGAGATTGGGCTGGTGCCGCGCGAAGATGAACGAGGCGGCGCGGGTCCAGAGCTCGTCGCGCCAGACGATGTTGCGCTTGCCGGAACGGGCGGCCTCGATCTCCGCGACGGTCGCGATGCCGGCGGCGCCCAGCTCGGCCGCCAACGGCGAGGCCGGGTCGGGCAGCTCGGCGAAACTCCAGGTGATCGTGCCGGGCTTGGAAATCGCGACCCAGTTGACCTCGGCGGTCGTGAGGCCGGCGTGGAATGCCGCGTCGTAGACGGTGGGAACGCGGACCATGCGGGATTTCTCGGCCCACTGTTCGTTTTTGGTGGGTTTGCCGGGACCCTGGCGGGTGACGAGACCGTTGTAGAGGACGCCGTGGTGGCGGGGCGTGACGCCGGTGACCATCGAGGTGTGGTTCGGCCAGGTGATCGCGGGATTCACGATCGTGAGGGCGTCGGCGGCGGTTCCTTCGGCGGCAAGCTTCCGGAGGTTGGGCAGCGGGATGGACTCGTCGCGCCAGAGGTAGGCGGGAAAGCCGTCGAGGCTGATGAGGACGACGTGGCGGTCCTTGTTGGCGGCGGACAACGAGGTCGCGGCGGCCGCGAGAAAAGCGAGCAAAGCGAAGGGGCGCATCGGAGATTTACGGTGCGCCGTGCGCGGGGCCGCCGCGACGCAAAAAGGGCGGATCGAGCGATCCGCTCCGAATGATTATGCCGCGGCCCGAGATCGGAAGCCCACCGAGAGCGTGGGCATTTGGTTTGCCGGGGTGAGAAAGGAGACGACGTCGGTCGCGAGCCGTTCCCGTTTGCCTGAGCCTCAGCGTCAAAAGCGACGCGACGCAGCCGGGACGTCGGGAGACGAAAAAGCCCGCGCCGAAACCGACGCGGGCTGGCGAGGGCAGCTCGGCGTCGTTTCAGCGGCTGGGGCCGGCGACGAGGTCGGCGACGGGCGTGGCGGCGGCGGGGAAGGCGGCGCGGAAGTCCTCGCCGAGCAGGGCGGCGAGGGTGGCGGCCACCTGGGCCTGGTGGACCGGCGGGACGTCGCGCCGCTCGCCGAGCGACGGGATGCCGGGGCCGAGGGCCGCGAGCCACGTTTCCTCCGCCCGGGGCACCTTGGCGCCGTGGCTGGTCCAGTCGGAGCCGAGCACGCCGCGGCCGTGATCGGGCGTGAGCAGGAGCGCGGTCGAATCGCGATACTGCGGAAGCGACTGAAGGTGCTCCCAAAGCTGGCGGACGAAGCGGTCGACCCGCTGGATCGAGTAGAGATAGCGATCGTAACGCCGGGCGTGGGCCCACGAGTCGGGTTCGCCGAACGCGACATGGAAGACGCGCGGCTGGAGGCGGGCGTAGAGGTCGAGCGTCGCCGCGTAGACGAAGGCATCGAAGTGTTCGCCGGCGGCGACGGGCGGGATATCGGCCATCCACGCGTCGATCTCCCGCAGGCGAGGCGAGAGGAGACTGTCGGGCTGGCGGCGGTCGGAGAGCCAGACGGGAAGGCGGCTGCGCGGCACGTTGTAGATGGCGTGGAAAACGCCCCACTGGGCGGCGACGCCGACGCGACCGGCGAAACCGGGACGGCCGTGCAGCCACTCGAGCACGGTGAGGTTGGGATTGAGGATCGGGGTGTTGGACGCGATGAGCGGATCGGCGCGGCCGGAGAGGAGTTCGTTGTAGCCGGGATAGGAGACGCGCTGGGCGTTGAGGACGGAGGCGACGCTGCCGACGTCGCGGTTGCCGAAGGCCTGGCCCCGGCGGGCGACGGTGCCCCAGAAGAACGGCATGAGCTTCGCGCGGCGTTCGGCGGGGGTGGCGGCGAGGAAGTCGCGGCGCAGCGGCTCGATCTGGTTGGCGGGGACACCGCCGTCGTCCTTGTTGATGAACCTTTCCTCGGCGCCGGAGAACACCTCCTGCCAGCGCAGGCCGTCGATGGAGACGAGCAGGACGTTGCGAACGGGGGTGGCGCCGCGGGCAACGCCGGCGAGGGCGAGCAGCGCCAGGGTGCAAACGGCGAGCGGACGGAAAGGACAACGGGCCGGGGGGCGCATAGGGGAGAGGGCGACGAAGGCGGGCCGACAGCCGGTTGGCGAGCGGGGAAGCGGGTGTCGCCTACTTTCCGATACGCACGGGCCGGCCGGTGCGCAGCGACCTGACGGCCGCTTCGGCGAGGACGAGGGCGCGGCGGCCGTCGGCGGCGGTGACGGGCAGCGGGGACCGCGACTCGACCGCGGCGACGAATGCGGCGAGTTCGGCGCGGTAGGCGTCGGCGTAGCGTTCGAGGAAAAAGTGGAAGGGTTTGTCGGCGGTGACCGCGCTGCCGTCGGCGAGCTCGACGGACGTGGGCGTGCGGTTGCCGGCGAGCAGACGGCCCTTGGCGCCGTGGACCTCGATGCGCTGGTCGTAGCCGTAGGCGGCCCGGCGGCTGTTGTTGATGTGACAGAGCCGGCCGGAGGCGGTCTTCATCACGATCATGGCGCTGTCGGTATCGCCGACCTTGGCGACGGCGGGGTCGACGAGGACAGAGCCGTAGGCGAAGAGTTCGACGGGCTCCTCGCCGAGAAGCCAGCGGGCCATATCGAAGTCGTGGATCGTCATGTCGCGGAACTGCCCGCCGGAGACTTTGAGGTAGGCGAGCGGAGGGAGGCCGGGATCACGGCTGGAGATGATCACCTGTTCGACGGAGCCGATGGCGCCGGCGGCGATGCGGGCGTGCAGGGCGGCGAAGCTGGGGTCGAAGCGCCGGTTGAAGCCGACGAACATGGGCACGCCGGCTTTCTTCACGGCGGCGAGGCAGGCGTCGACGCGCTTCAGGCTGAGGTCGACGGGCTTCTCGCAGAAGATCGCCTTGCCGGCGCGGGCGGAGGCGATGGCGAGGTCGGCGTGGGTGTCGGTCGACGAGGCGATGATCACGGCGTCGACCGCGGGGTCGGCCAGCGCGGCGGCGGCAGTGGAGACTTTGGCCCCGTGCCGGTCGGCGAGCGTGCGGGCGGCGGCGGCGTCGACGTCGACGACGTGGAGCAGCCGGGTGCCGCGGGTGGCGGCGAGGTTGGCGGCGTGAATGGCACCGATACGACCGGCACCGAATTGGGCGAAGCGAAGCATGGCGGCGAAGGGACGGACGATGGGCGAAGGATTCAGGGCAGCATGCGGGCGCGCACGGACGCGATGAGGTCGTCGTAGCCGCCGAGGAACTGCTTGAGCGTGTGCTGCGTGGCGCCGTAGCCGAGGAAGGCGGAGGGCGGGAGGCCGTTTTCGTCGTGGGCACGGACGAAGTCGGGGAACTTGGCGCGAAGCTCGGCCAGCAGCGCGGGATCGACGGGGCGATCGACGGTCAGCTCGGGCACGGTGGGGGAGGCGTTGAACTTGGTCCACCACCCGTAGGGCACGGTCTGGAGCACCTCGCGGCCGATGATCTGCGACCAATGGCCCTCGTGACGGTAGGCGGCGGCGAGGAGCGTGCCGACGCGGCCGCCGGCCCGGAAGATCCGGTGCGCGTGCTTGAAGACGGCGATGCCGGCCCAGTCGAGAAGGCCGGGCGTGAAGGAAATCCTTTCCGTTTCGGCGACCCGCTTGAGGTGATCGTCGACGCGGCCGATCATCAACGTGATGTAGGGCCGGATGGCGTCGGTGTCGCGGCCGGCGGCGTGCGCGCGCCGCAGGCCGCGTTCGAGCGCGGCGGAGACCGCGAGGGCCTGGGGGACGGTGAAACTGACCGTCGCATTCACGCGGATACCGCGGGCGGTCATCTCCTCGATGGCGTCGAGACCGACGGCAGTGGCCGGCGCTTTGATCGCGATGTTGGGGGCGAGGGCGGCGAGTTGGGTGGCCTGCGCGACCATCCGGTCCTTGCTCGGGTAGTATTTCGGATTCACCTGGACGCTGAGCCAGCCCTTCGCGCCCTTCGTCGCTTGAAAAACGGGAAGCAGCCGCGATGCGGCGTCGAGGGCGAGGGTGTGGATGAGCTTCCACGCGATGTCGTCCTCGGTGTCGGCCGGATTCTCGGCGAGCAGCCGGTCGATGAGGGGGTGGCACAGGGCGGGCTGGGCCTTGACGGCCTGCGCGACGATGACGGGGTTGGACGTGCCGCCGACGGCGCCGAGCGCGACGGCTTCGGAAAGTTCGCCGGGGACGCCGGAGTCGTTCCACCAATCGGCGCCGAGGGCCGTCATCTGGGACATGCGGGAGGACATCGGGAAAAGAGGGGAGGCGAAGAAAGGAATCAGAGACCGGTGTGCCGGCGGACGTAGGCGCGGGCGGCGACGGCCTTGGGCAGCGCGGGCACCTGCGCGGGGTCCTCCTCGGCCTCGACGACGAGCCAGCCGCGGTAGTCGGCGGCGGCGAGGAGCGCGAAGATCGCGGGGAAGTCGACGCTGCCGTCGCCGGCGACGGTGAACACGCCGGCGCCGACGGCGCGGCAGAAGGACCAGCCCTCGCGGCGCGCGCGTTCCGCCACAGCCGGGCGGAGGCTCTTGAGGTGGACGTGGCCGATGCGGGCGGCGTGGCGGCGGGCGACGGCGACGGGATCGAGACCGGCGAAGGCGAGGTGGCCGGGATCCAACAGAAGGTCGATCTCGGGGACGTCGGCGAGCAGGCGTTCGAGGTCGGCCTCGCCTTGGATCACGGTCCCCATGTGGTGATGGTAGACGATGCGCATCTCTTCCGCGCGGGCGACGGCGGCGAGGTGTTTGAGGCCGAGGACGAAGCGGGACCATTCGGCGGCGTCGAGCCGCGGGGCGGGCGTGTCGCCGAACCCGAGCGCGGCATCGCGCGTGCCGTGGATGCACCGGGTGCATTCGGCGACGATGGCCACGCGGGCCCCGAGGGTCTTGAGCAGAGCCAGGTGAAGACGAAAGGACTCCTCCTCGAGTTCGAGTTGGCGCGAGGCGAGATAGGTGCTGTGCCAGCCGCTGACGAGGCGCAGACGGTGCCGGGCGAGGGCGTCGGCCAACGCGGCGGGGGTGCGCGGGTAGGCGTGGCCGAGTTCGCTGCCGGCGAAGCCCGCTTGCCGCATTTCGGCGAGAATGGTGTCGAGGGGGACATCGCCGGCGAGTTCGGCGAAGTCGTCGTTGGACCAGATGATGGGATTGGCGCCGACGAGGCAGGAGGGGTGGAGCACGGGCGGGAAGGTGGGAGCTGGGAGTTGAGAGCCGGGCGTCGGACCGCGGGCGGTGGTGCCGCCGGCGCGGGCGTCAGTAGTAGAAACGTTGTTTCTTGAGCGCCCGGTCGTAGGCCCGGCGGGCGGCGCGGACGCCGGGAAGCGCGGAGGTGGCGGAGACGGGAACGTCCCACCACGAATAGCCCGGGAGACGGACGTCGGCGGGAGTCTCGACCGCGATCAGGACGACGCCGCGTCGCATTTGGGCTTCCGCGAGGGCATCGCGCAGTTCGTCCGGCGTGCGGGCGCGGAGCGCGGTGGCGCCGAGGCTCTCGGCGTTCTTCGCGAAGTCGACGGCGACGGGGCGGCCCTCGAGGCGGGCCTGCGGCCCGGCGCGACGGCGGAACTCGTTGCCGAAACTGCGGCCGCCGCTGCCGCGCTGCAGGCCGTGGATGCAGCCGAAGCCGTGGTTGTCGACCACGACGACCGTGAGATCGAGGCCCTCCTGCACCGCGGTGACGATCTCGGTGTGGAGCATGAGGTAGCTGCCGTCCCCGAGGAACGCGTAGACCCGGCGGTCGGGGGCGCCGAGTTTGATGCCGAGGGCGCCGGCAATCTCGTAGCCCATGCACGAATAGCCGTATTCGCTGTGGTAGTCGGTGGTAGCCTGCGAGCGCCAGAGCTTGTGGATATCCCCGGGGATGCCGCCCGAGGCGTGGATGACGGTGCCGGCGGGACCGCAGGCGCGGTTGAGCTCCTCGATCACCTGGGCCTGGGTGAGCGGGACGCCGCGTTGCGGGGCGACGAGGGTCGCGCGGGTGGCGTCCCACGCGGTGCGAAGTTTCCGGATACGCACGGTGTGGGCGGCGGGCACCTGCCAGCCGGCGAGGGCACGGCCGAGCTGAAGAAGAACGGTGCAGAGGTCGCCGACGAGCGGGACGGCACCGTGCTTGCGTGCGTCGGCGGGGTGGATGTTGACGGCGATGAAGCGGACCCGCGGGTGCCGGAACTGGGATTTGGACGCGGTGGTGAAGTCGCCGAGGCGGGTGCCGAGGCAGAGGACGACGTCGGCCTCGAGCGCGAGGGCGTTGGCGGCGGCGGTGCCGGTGACGCCGACGGCCCCGACGCAGCCGGGGTGCGAATCGAGGACGGCGCCCTTGCCGGCCTGGGTCACGCAGACAGGAAGGCCGGTGGCCTCGGCGAGGCGGGCGAGGACGGCGGTGGCGTCGCTGTAGTGGACGCCGCCGCCGGCGATGACGAGCGGGCGGCGGGCGCGGCGCAGGAGCGCGACGGCCGCGGCGAGCGGCTCGGCCGCGCAGGGCGGGCGCTCGACGGTGTAGACGCGTTTCTCGAAGAAGTTTGCCGGATAGAGGCCGGTCTCGGCCTGCACGTCCTCGGGGAGGGCAAGCGTCACGGCGCCGGTTTCGGCGGGGTCGGCGAGGACGCGCATGGCTTCGGGCAGGGCGGTGAGCAGCTGCTCGGGGCGGTTGATGCGGTCCCAGAATTTCGAGACGGGACGGAAGCAGTCGTTGACGGAGACGTCGTGGGATCCCGGATACTCCAGCTGCTGGAGGACGGGACCGGGGCGGCGATTGGCGAAGATGTCGCCCGGCAGCAGGAGCACGGGCAGGCGGTTGACGGTGGCGACGCCGGCGCCGGTGATCATGTTGGTGGCGCCGGGGCCGATGGAGCTGGTGCAGGCAAAGGTGCCGAGGCGCTGGCGGGTCTTGGCGAAGGCGACGGCGGCGTGGACCATGGCCTGCTCGTTCTTGGCCTGGAGATAGGGCAGGGCGCGGCCGCCGTATTCCTCGAGCGCCTGGCCGAAACCCGTGACGTTGCCGTGGCCGAAGATGCCCCAGACGCCGTTGATCAGCCGGTGCTCGACGCCGTCGCGGCGGATAAACTGCTGCGGCAGGAAGCGCGCGAGCGCGGCGGCCATGCTGAGGCGAACGGGGGCGGAGGAACGTTTCATGGAGCGGGGAGGGGCGGGGCGCGACGGGAACCGGGTGCGGTCAATGGAGACCGGCCGGGAGATCGGCGGGGCGCCAACCCTGTCGGGCGGGATCGAGGACCCACCGGTGCTCGGGCGCGAACGTGAAACCGGTGTAGGGGTTGCCCGGGAGGTGGCGGATCGCCCAGAGATAATACATGCCGTAGCCGGGCGCGCTGACCTGGGCGTGGTCGAGGCCGGGCGGGATCACGACCGTGTCGCCGTGGCGGATCTTGAGCACGTCGTCGCCGAGCTCCGCGTGGCCGTAGCCGTCGGGCGCGGTGAAGCGATAGTGGTAGAGCTCGGGCTGATCGTGGTGGTGGGGCGGGTAACTGGACCAGCGGCCGGGGAAATTGATCACCTCGCCGAGGACGAGGTTGGCGTCGGGGCGGGCGGTGCGGTCGAAGATGAGGCGCACGTTGCGCAGGGCGGCGTTCTGCACGAGGCCGGCGCCGCGGTATTCCGGAGTGCAGTCGGCCGGGGTGAAGAGGCGCGGGGCGAACGTGCGCGGATTGGCGGTGCGGATGACGGCCCACTCGGCGGGGGCGGCGGCGCGCACGGTGACCGCGGTGTCGCGCGGGACGTGCAGGGTGGTGGGCGCGGTGGAAAAGACCTCGTCGCGGGCCACGGTGACCCTCATGCCCGCGAATTCGAGTTCCGCCGCGCCCGCGAGCAGCACCCAAGCCGCCTCGAGGGGGGACGCCTCGCGGTGGACCTCGCCGGCGGCCTGCCGAAAGATCCCGAAGTCGAGTCCGCCGTGCGGTGTGACGGGCTCCGCGCGGGTGACGGCGTGGTAACCCGCGGGAAAGTCGGGCGCGGGGCGGCGGTGCAGGCAGTCGTGGGGCGTCATGAGCGACGAAGCGGCGGTCGGAAGGCGGGTGCCGGGGCAAGGCGAGCCGAAGGGGTGAAAAAATGTAAACGTTACCACGCGGAGCGGCGTCAACGGGTAAATTGGGCCGGTGCGGCCGACCCCGGGCGGGGCCGACACCTGGGCGCACGCGACGCGGACCCGGAGTCCGCGCGCGGGCCCCGGAGTTCGGAGCCGTCGGATTCGGGCTCGCCGGCCCGGGGCGGATGCGGCACCGGTCGAGGCATGGCAGACGCGATCCAGGCGGCGGCACGGGCGGAGGCGACCGCGGAGTTATTTTCGCTGCGGGGCCGGCGCGCGTTGGTCACGGGAGCCGGCCAGGGCATCGGCCTGACGCTGGCGCGGGGACTGGCGGCGGCGGGTGCGGCGTTGATTCTGAACGACCGCGAACCGGAGCGACTCGAGGCGGCGGTCGCGGCGCTGCGGGCCGAGGGGGCGAGCGTGACCGGGCGGGTCTTCGATGTGGCGAAGGCAGAGGAGGTGGACGCGGCGCTCGGCGGCATCGAAGCGGAAACGGGAGGCGTGGATATTTTGATCAACAATGCGGGCATCCACCGCCGCGCGCCGCTGGAGTCGATGCCCCTGGAGAACTGGCAGGCGGTGCTCGATGTGAACCTGACGAGCGCCTTTCTCGTTTCGCGCGCGGTCGTCGGCGGCATGCTGCGGCGCGGCTCGGGCAAGATCATCAACATCTGCTCGCTGAATTCGGAGATCTCGCGGCCGACGATCGCCAACTATGCGGCCGCGAAAGGCGGCTTGAAGATGCTCACGCGGGCGATGGCGGTGGAGTGGGGCGGGCGCGGGGTGCAGGCCAACGGGATCGCGCCGGGCTACCTCAAAACGGAGATGACAGGGACGTTGACGATCGATCCGGTGTTCGACCGGGCGATCTGCACCCGCACGCCGGCGGGGCGCTGGGGCGAGCCGCGGGAGCTGATCGGTGCCGCCGTTTTTCTGGCGGCGCGGGCGTCGGACTTCGTCAACGGACAGATCGTTACGGTCGACGGCGGATTGTTGGCGGCGCTGTGACGCGGCGCGCGAGAAGAGGCTGGCGGCCAGGGACGAAGGGACAGGCGCGAGCCGGCGAGGTGGGGCCGGCGGCGGCCGGTTCGGATGCGGACTTGTCGGACGCCGGGCGCGCGGTGACGCTGGGCCCATGATGCGAGGCCTTCGTTTGCTTGGATTCGTGGCGATGGTCGGATGCCTGCGGACCGCCGGGGCCGAGGCGGTGGCGCCGTTGCCGGCGGCGCATGCGCACAACGACTACGAGCACGCGCGGCCGCTCGCCGACGCGCTCGCGCACGGGTTCGTGCACGTGGAGGCGGATGTGCATTTGGTGCGGGGCGAATTGCTCGTCGCCCACGACGCGAAGGAGGTGCGCCCGGGACGGACGTTGACGGCACTCTATCTGGAGCCGCTGCGGGACCGGGTGAAGGCTCAGGGCGGGCGGGTTTACCCCGGCGGCCCGACCGTGACGCTGCTGGTCGACGTGAAGACGGAGGCGAGGGCGACCTATGCGGCGCTGGACGCCGTGTTGCGGGGCTACGCGGATCTGGTGACGGAGTTCCGGGACGGAGCGATGAACGCGCGCGCGGTGACCGTGGTGGTCTCGGGAAACCGCGCGATGGCGGAGATGGCGGCACAGCCGGTGCGCTACGCGGCGGTGGATGGCCGGGCGGTCGACCTGGAGTCGGCGGCGCCGCCGACGTTGGTGCCGTGGATCAGCGAGAATTGGAAAAAGGTTTTCACGTGGAATTGGGCGGGCCCGATGCCGGAGGCGGAGCGGCTGGCGCTGGCGCATTGGGTCGGCCGGGCGCAGGCGCAGGGGCGCAAGGTGCGGTTTTGGAACACGCCGGACCGGGCCGACGTCTGGCGGGTGCTGCGGGCGGCGGGCGTGGATGTGATCGGGACCGACGATCTGGCGGGGCTGGCGGCGTTCTTGACCACGGCCGACGGGCGCTAGGACGGGCCGGCGGGAACCGGGGTTGACGGCGGGTGAAATCGATTTCACCCATCGGCGGTTCCATGGCGAGTCTCCAAGAAGTTGCGGCGCGGGCGCGCGTTTCGATCGCGACCGTGTCGCGCGTGCTGAACAACTCGGACAAAGTCGTGCCCGCGACGCGCGCGACGGTGCAGGCGGCGTTGCGCGAGCTGGGCTACCGGCCGAGCCGGGTCGCGCGACGGCTGCGGATGAACACGGGCCACGCCCATCTCGTGGGCCTGATCATTCCCGACATCCAGAATCCGTTCTACGCCGAGATCGCGCGGGGAGTGGAAGACGCGGCCTATGCGCACCACTACGCGGTGATGCTCTGCAATTCGGACGAAGATCCGGCGAAGGAGCGCTTCTACCTCGACGTGATGCAGGCCGAGTCGGTGGACGGCCTGGTGCTGCCGCCGTTCAGCGAGGACGACGCGGCGGTGGCGGCGGCGGTGAAGTCGGGCCTGCCGGTCGTCTGCGTGGACCGGAGTCTGGCGCAGGGGAAAACGGACCTCGTGGAGGTCGACAATTACGCCGGCGCGCGGGCGGCGATGGAGCACCTTATCGGGCGCGGGCACGAGCGGATCGGCCTGATCGAAGGGCGTTCGCAGGTCTCGACCAACCGGGAACGGCGGCGCGGCTACACCGATGCCCTGGCCGCGCGGGGCCTGGCGGTCCGGAAGGATCTGATGCGGGCGGGGGATTTCCGGCAGGAGAGCGGCCGGGTGCTCGCGCAGGAGCTGATGGCGTTGAAGCGCCCGCCGACCGCGCTGTTTGTCGGCAACAACCTGATGGCGGTGGGCGCGCTGGCGGGCTTGCGGCAGGCGGGCCGGCGGGTGCCGGACGATGTCGCGGTCGTGGGGTTCGACGACGTGCCGTGGGCGGAGGCGCTGGATCCGCCGCTGACGGTGGTGCGGCAGCCGGCGCACGAAGTCGGGCGGCAGGCGATGGAGCTTTTGTTGAAACGGATCGAAGCGCCGGAGCGGGCGACGGTGACCGTGCGGCTGCACCCGGAGCTGGTCGTGCGGCGCTCGAGCTGACGAGGGGAACGGACCCGGGGGGGACGGCGCGGCGGCGGACGGTGTCCGGCGCCGTCGACGTTGGACGAAAAAAGCCCGGGATCCCTGGCGGGATCCCGGGCGAAGCAGCGGGCGAGCGGGTCGGACTTGCCGGTCAGCGCCGGGCGCCCTGGCGATTGAGGGTGTAGGACAGGAAAATCGCGCGCTTCTCGCCGATGAGGCGGTTGACGCGCAGGTATTCGAGGTCGAAGAGATTGTTGATGTTCAGGGCGAGGCTGTGGTCGTAGTTGCCCTTGCTCGGCAGGCGATAGCGCGCGCCGAAGCTCCAGACGGTGAACGACGGGACGCTGAGGCGCCACTGGTTGGTCGAGCGCGTGACGACGCGCGTGCCGTTCGCCAGCGTGGTGTAGGTATCGCCGGCGTTGGGCGCCTCGGTGGGCGTGCGCGCGACGTGGGTGACGCCGAGGTTGGTGGAGAAATTCTTCCACGCGGTCGGGGCGTATTTGACGTAGAGGCTGCCGTTCTGCGGGGAGATGCCGTTGACGCGGCGGCCGATGGCGGCGGGGAAGGCGGAGCCGAAGTCCGTGTAGATCGAATACACGTGGCCCCAGCTGCCGCCGGCGGACCACTCGTCGGTGATGCGCCAGTTGACGTCGATTTCGTAGCCGCGGACGAGCTGGTCGCCGTCGCGGCGGGAGATCTGGACGAAATTGCCGGAGCCGAGGGGCGTCTCCTCGATCTCGGTGACGCTGACGTTGTTCCGGATCGCGTAGAAACCGCTGACGGTGTAGCTGAGGCGGTCGTTGAAGGCGGAGCCCTTGAAGCCGTAGTCGTAGC
>JACCEA012527045.1_pt1 | contig 26545 bp, 6 predicted proteins | sample 7449851 | NCBI WGS metagenome assembly JACCEA01 (sample SAMN15323453, study PRJNA562643) | freshwater metagenome | isolation source: river surface water | place: USA:Blue River Watershed | collected 2017-08-18
AGGGCGTAGGTAGAATTGGCTTAGCGGTTTATCCAAAAAATCCTTCTATCGTGTATGCTATTGTTGACAACAACTTTCATCAACCAGATACAGCAATGCAAAAAGCGGCGGATACTTCTAGGTATGTGTTGAGAGATTTCAAAACCCTGACAGTAGATCAGTTCATCGCATTGGATGATAGAAAATTAAATGCTTTTTTAAAGTCTCCACGCAATGGGATCCCTGCTAAATACAATGCAGAGAATTTAAAACAAGATGTTAAGTCGGGTAAGTTAGCTCCTAATTGTATCTGGGATTATTTATATGATGCAAACACTGCTTTATTTGAAACACCAATATATGGTGCTCAGGTATACCGTTCAGATAATGCTGGTTTAAGTTGGGTTAAAACACATGCCAAGCCAATAGATTTATATAGTACTTATGGATATTATTTCGGTAAAGTTTTTGTTAGTCCGAGCAATCCAGAAAAAATTGCGATCACTGGTGTTGGCGTCTTGTTGAGTACAGATGGTGGAAAGACTTTTAGTCAGATTGGAAAAGAGAATGTGCATGCCGATCATCACTTTGTATGGATGAATGGTCAAAGAGATAGTCATATGATTATTGGTAATGACGGGGGATGTAATATTACTTATGACAATGGTGCTCATTGGTTCAAAGCCAATACACCAGCAGTTGGACAGTTTTACAATATCACAGTAGATATGGCAAAGCCTTACAACGTATATGGTGGATTGCAAGACAATGGAACTTGGTTTGGTGCTAGTACTACAAAAGAAAATTATGACTGGTATGATAGTGGACACAATCCTTATACTATGTTAGGTGGTGGAGATGGTATGCAAGTTCAAGTTGATTGGAGAGATAATAAGACGGTGTATAGTGGTTCTCAATTTGGTTTTTATAGCAGACAAAATTTGACAACAAAAGAAAGAAAAACGGTAAGGCCAATGAGAGATTTAGGGGAACCAGCAGTTCGTTACAATTGGCAATCTCCAATTTTATTAAGTCGTCACAATCAAGATGTATTTTATTTTGGATCAAATAAGTTCCACCGTTCAATGAGCAAGGGAGCTAGTCTTGTTACTTTAAGTACAGATTTGACAACCAATCCTGTACAAGGGGATGTGCCATTTGGAACTTTAACGACAATCAGTGAAAGTCCAATCCGTTTTGGTTTAATCTATACTGGTTCGGATGATGGAAATGTACAAGTATCAAAAGATGGTGGAAATACTTTTACATTGATTAGTCAAAAGTTGCCAAAGGGTTTATATATCAGCAGAGTAATTGCAAGTAAATACAGTGTTTCTAGAGTTTATGTAACCTTAAATGGATACAGAAATGATCATTTCAATGCTTATGTATTTCAAAGTGACGATTATGGTACTACATGGAAACAAATCATGAAAGATTTACCGATTGAGCCAGTGAATGTAATTAAGGAAGACGCTGTTTCAGATAAAGTATTATATGTAGGAACAGATGGTGGCCTTTATGTAAGCCTAGATGGAGGAAATAGCTCAATGGCTTGGACAAAAGGTTTGCCTGCAAGTGTTCCAGTACATGATGTAGAAATTCATCCAAGAGATCATGAGATAATTCTAGGTACACACGGACGTAGTCTTTATGTAGCTAAATTAGAAGCATTAAGAAAACAAATAAAATAAAAGTAATCAATTAACATACATCAATCCATTAACGATTGATATATGCTTGTTCTTTTTGAACTAACATATTGAAAACTTTTTCTAAAATAGGCGAATCTGTGGCAATCACGGATTCGTCTATTTTGCTTACAGGGATAATACGTTTTGTAGAACTTGCTATAAACGCACCTTTTGCAGTTTTAATTTCCGCTAATGCAATTGGCCTCTCTTCTACTTGTATGCCATTTTCGCTAGCAGCAGCAAGGATGTTTTTTCTTGTAATTCCTTTTAATATATCCTCCTTAGGAGTTACAATATGCCCTTGCTCTGAAATCAAGAAAAAATTAGATCTTGGGCATTCTCTTAACATGCCATCGTTTGTGTATAAAATATCATGACCTCCAAATGCCTTTAATTTTGGCTGTAAGTAAATAGCCATTAGATAGTCAGTTGTTTTTACTTGAGGTAATTGACGTTGAAAAGGATGACTCATCAATATAAATGGACTTACAGAAAAATTATTTGAAGGAACAGGAAGGGGTTGCTGAATAATGGTTAATCTTGGCTTTTCAAGTGTATAGCCATCTGAACTATCCCCGCCAGAAACTATTAATTTCAGTCCTGAATAAGGCATGTCATTTTTAGCCACTAATTCTAATACAATCTTTAAAATAGATTCTTTTGACTGCGGCACTTCCATATGCATTATAGCGGCCGATTGGTACAATCTATCTAAATGATCTTCTACAAATAACGGTTTGTTATTAACCACTCTTAAGTAGTCGAATATGCCATAACCTCTTTGAACCAATAAGTCATTCAAGGACATACCAGTTTGGTTAAAAGAACTTATTTGTCCGTCGTAATAGCAGCTAATATTTTCCAAAATTGATCGTTTTATGACTTGAAATTACAAAAAAATAAGACATGCTAGCAATGAGTAGAAGGCCAAAAGGTTAAAATCTACTAATATCGTATCTTTAGCACCTGAAAATTTATAATATGAGTCAATTGGGTAAAAATTCATTCGTCGGATATATAGCTGCATTATTTTACTTACTTGTACATTTTATTCCAGATTTCGGAGGTGCCGATGTGATGGGTGCACAATGGCTTTATGTTTCGTCTATTGATTTTTTAATTTTAGTATATCTTTTTCTAAATAGAGTTGCATTCAAAGAGGCCATTAATTCAGTATTACAATTAAAATTTACAATTGTATACAGTTTTCTAATTATCTGGGCAGCCATTTCTGTTGTATATGCAATAAATGCTATTGAAACTTTGGTTTGTTTCGCACGACTATTTAGCACCTATTTGATTTTTATAAATTTATCTATTCTATTTTATAAACAAAACTTAAAGACCTTATTTAACATAGTGGCTTCTTTTATCACAGTGGTTTTGTTTTTTGATGCGCTCTACGTGGTATCCACTTTTTCAAAGAATATGGTGGAGATGAATTTAGATCAAAATATTGTTAGCCTGACAGGTAAAAATGGAAATAAAAACGTGATGGCCGCAAGTTTATTGATTAAGTTTCCTTTTGTATTATATGTGGTACTTCAAAATAAGTTATTTGGTAAAATTGCTGGACTGATTGTATTGTTTTTGGGCATCATGGGGCTTTTTATTTTAAACACAAGGTCAACCTATGTTGGATTAGGCATGGTGGTTGTTTTATTTACAGCTGCAACCTATTTATTAAATAAAAAAGAGGGGATTAAGAAAGTTGGAACAAATTTAGCCTACTTTTTAGTCCCATTAATTTTTGCATTTTTTGCTGCCAATGCCATGTTAGCTAAGGCAGTCGATTTACAGGGATTTCAAGGCGGTTATGGTACGATTACAAAAAGAGCGGGCGACATTAATGTTGCAAGTGAACAAAATAGCCGTATACATTTATGGGAAGGGGCAATTGATTATACTTTAAAACATCCAATTTTAGGTGGTGGCTATGGCAATTGGAAATTGGCATCCATCCCTTATGAAAAAGAATACACCAACGATCTTTTTGTGCCCTACCATTGCCATAATGATTTTATTGAAATGTTCGCAGATCTAGGATTATTAGGTGGGACTGCATTTTTAGCCTTGTTTGTTATCATGGGTCTTGCTGTAATTCAAATATGGAAATCCACAACCGATACAAACACAAGGCTAATCGCATCTATTGCTTTGATTGCAATTGGTTGTTATTTCGTAGATGCGTTTTTTAATTTCCCTGCTGAAAGAACATCTATGCAAACCATGTTTGCAATTTCTGCAGCGCTACTATTTGCACCTGTATTTTTAAATGATTCATCCAAGAATTTGCCAAAAGAGAATATAACCGGAGTGTTGTTTTTACTCATCACAATACTAATGATCATGGGGGGGACCTATGTCAATTACCAAACCTATAAGTCTTTAAAAGTGCAGAAATATGTGATGGGGGAGATCAATGAAGATCCAAAAATGTCTTTAGATGAAGTGAAAGATGCCTTCCCGCCAATTCCTAATTTATCAACTTCAACGCTACCAATTAAAGCATTGGTAGCAAGGTATTATTTGAGAGACAAACTATATGATAGTGCTGCAAAATTATTGGATGAAAGTAATCATGTGAATCCATATTTACATTACAATGATTTTATTAGAACAGCTGTATTTTCTGTTCAATTAAAATATGATAGCACTTTCCATTATGCTAAAAAAGCTTTTTATAATTGGCCTAGAGCAACTAGTTATTATAAGAATATGATTTTTGCAGCAGCTAAGATGAAAGATACTGCAGAAGCAACCAAAGCATTTAAGACGTATACAAAATATAGAAATACAGGGGAGGGTTGGAATCAATATATTTTAGGATTAATTGAAATCAATCAAACACCAATAGAAATAACGAAAGCTTTATTAGATACAGCTAAGAAAAAATTTCCTGCTGATAGTGCGATTTTTGTTAGAACAAGTGGTTTGTTATATGGCAATGCAATGGCTACTGGGAGTTTACCAAATTATGCCGTACTTGGCGTTCAGGCATTTCAAAAAGGTCAATATACAACAGCTGCAAAATGGTATATTAAAGCCAGCGAATTAGATCCTACAAATTATACGCATCTAGAAAATATTGGCATTTGTTATTACACAAGTAAGTCTTACGATAAAGCGGTCATCTATTTTGATAAAGCGATTTCACTGCCAGCTGCGAATACAGGGAAGTCAGAATTCTTTAAAGCAATGTCCCTTATAACCATGGGAAAGAAAGCCGAAGCATGTGGTGCTTTGCAGGCTGCTAAGGCGAAAAATTACCCAGGAGTTGATCCTTTCATTGCACAAAATTGTAAGTAGAATTAAGTTGAAAGGGCTTATTTATTGCATTTAATCTAATGACATAATGACTTAATTGACGATTTTATAGCATTTTTTAAAGAAGGGATATTTAGAAATTTGCTTTAGTCGTACATCCATTTGGTGCTATTTAGTAGCTGTTTTACCAGCTGTTTCTTCAGTTTACATCCCAAAATAGTATCCTTAGCACCTAAATTCGACAAATTTCTATTTTTTTGTCCGACTTTATAAATCAGTACAAATTCTATACTTGATTATTTTGTCGTTTATACCATTCTATAGATATTGAACTTGTTATCATATTAAAATAAATTATGTTATGATAACAGCGATACTTAATGGTTTATCAATAGGTTTAAATTTTCCATAGAGACAAATTGTCATAAGGTAGGTTTTTATAAAGACTAGATTTTAAATTAAAAAAATGGCCAACTGGATTAAATTCAACAAAATTGGGATAACTCTAATGCTTCTATTTGCAAATGGTTATGCTCAAGCCCAAACCGAACCGATGTACTCCCAGTATATGTACAATATGTTAGGGGTCAATCCAGCATATGCGGGAAATAGAGAGGCTATTGGACTAAATTTCTTTCAACGAAACCAATGGATTGGATTAAAAGGAGCTCCAAGAACTACTTCGGTTAGTATTGACAAAGCTTTTGAAAATATCAATGGAGGATGGGGGGCTCAAATATTTGATGATCGACTAGGTGTTGAAAAAGCAACCGGTGCAAATTTTATGCTTGCTTCAAAAGTTAGAGTTTCTGATAAAGGCTTATTAAGTGGTGGTTTAAGTGCAGGTTTCATGAATTATCGCATTGATTTAGCAAATGTCTCTAATCGTTATACAAATACGGATCCTGCATTTTATGCCAACCTAAATAAATGGTTACCTAATTTAGGCTTAGGTCTTTTCTACAATACGGATAAATATTATGCGGGTATTTCTGTCCCCAATGTTTTAAGATCGAGGGTTGCTGCTTTTGATGTGATGAATTCAGGAATACAAAAAGCAAATGATTTTCATTTGTTTATTACGAGTGGTTATGTTTTTGATTTAAATGAGGATGTTCAAATTAAACCATCCACAATGGTAAAAATGGTTGCAGGTGCCCCAATGCAAGTAGATTTGAATACCAATGTGTGGTTAAAGAACACGATAGGCCTAGGGTTGTCTTATCGAACTAATGATGCAATCATTGCCATGTTTGAAGTGCAAGCTTCTCCAAATTTGAAGTTTGGCTATGCTTATGACCGTACGATTTCTCCACTAAAATATTACAATAATGGTTCGCATGAAATCATGTTAAGGTATGAGTGGGGTAATAACAAAACGAAAGTAATGTCTACGCGTTATTTTTAAACTAGCTGAATATTAAAATAATTTTCGAAGTTTTATAATTGACAATTCAAATGAAAAAAAGATTTCTTTTTATACTGTTTGTTTCTCTTGTATTAAATAATGCATATGCACAGGGTAGTAAATCACTTTTGAAAAAAGCAGATAAAGAATACAATCAATTAAGATTTGCATTTGCAATTCCATATTATAAAAAGTATCTAAAAAGCACCAAAGCCGATAAGAATGCATTTAAAAATTTAGCGAATTGCTATTTTAAAATTAACCAATATGATAGTGCGATTTTATATTATGAAAAAGCAGTTCAATTAGGGGCAATCATTGATAATCAATTAGGAGAGCTTTATGCAGTCAAGGGAAGATATGATTTGGCTATTGGGCAATATCAAAATAAAAAAGAAATTAAACAAACCTTGTTAACAGATGCTAGACTTTATGGCTTTCAACATTTAGATCAATATTTAAGAGATTCAATGGATTATAAATTATCTAAGTTGAATTTAAACACGGGTTATGATGATTTTGCTGCAGTGCCATATAAGGATGGGATTGTTTTTGTATCAAATAGACCAAATGTTGGTAAGTCAAATTCAAAGAAAAATATTTTATCAGGTTGGGATGGTAAAAAATACACGCAGTTATTTTATAACAATGCAAAAGATAGTGTCAGTTCCTTTTTCTCAACTTCGTTTATCAATAAATTAAATACCGGTTCAATTAGTTTTACAAGTGACTTTAAGCAAGCTTATTTTACAAAAAATGCAAATAAAAAAGGGAAGGAGGGTATTTATCAGTTAGAAGTATGGTATACCGAATGGCAAAATGGAAATTGGATAAAGCCAAAAAAGTTGTTTTTCAATAATGCAAGTTTTAGTTATTTCCAGCCTGCTATTACACCAGATGGTAAAAGATTGTATTACGTTTCAAATGATACCAGTGGGTATGGGGGTACAGATATTTACTTTGTAGATAGAAACAATGATGGGTCATGGAAGAGTACGCAAAATGTGGGTCAAGCAATCAATACTGCTGGGAATGAAATGTTCCCTAGCTTTTACGATGGCACTTTGTTTTTTAGCTCTAATGGACACGCGGGAATTGGCGGGATGGATATATATCGAATTGCAAAACAGTCTTCTGGTGAAATGGAAGTGATGCATATGGGTTATCCAGTAAATTCCTCTCAAGACGATTTTACATTTTCATTAAATGGTCATCGTGGATATTTCACATCTAACAGAAATGGGAATGATGATGTTTTTTCTTTTGAATACAATAAGGTGATGGTAGAGGTTGAGGGCTCCATCATTTTAGATTCCTTGAATCAAGTAAGACCGACTGTTTATTTAACACAGGTTGATATTAAGGGCAGAGTGGTTATTGTCGATAGTGTTGTAGTAGATCAATCTGGTAAATATAAATTTAAGTCTAGACCAAATCGCGCAATTCAATTGGCTATTAAAGATGCATTTGGAGTGATACATCATTTCGATTTCAATACAAGCGGTGCAGAAAATAAATCTGCTAATGTGCTTGCAAAACAAATTGAGCCAATTCAATTGAAGTTACCAGAAGAAATAATTATTGCAAGAAAACAAAGAGCAGATTCAATTAAAGCAAATGATTTAGCTACAATGCAAAGGCAATTCAAAAGAGCTATTGATTCACTTGCAACCATGTCCAAGGATTATACCGTATTGCATCATCCATTTGATCAAGTCTTTGTAGTTAAAGAAGATTTAAATAATTACTATAAATTGATTGAGCGTATAAAAGGTATGCGTGGTAAAAGAGTAGTGATTGTTTCAGCTGCTGATTGCACTGGTGATGAAACCTATAATAATGATTTGTCAAAAAGAAGAGCGAATAGAATATACAAGACTCTTTCTAAGTTGGGTGATCATGAAGTGGTTATTAATGCTGTTGGAGAAACAGAATTAATTCAATCATGTAATGAAACGACACAAGAATTGAATAGGTATAGTTATGTTTTTATTGTAAATAAATAAAGTGCTATCGGAATATAAAATGAATTTAAAAGTTTTGTACTAATTATGAATAATAAATTTTCTTTCAAAAACAATTTAATACAAATTAAAATTGTATTAGCTCTATCAATTGCTTTTTTGTTTTCTAATACTATTAAAGGACAGATTGTTTATAATTTTACGACTGCTGGTGCGACAGGTAGATTTGGTCCAACGCAGGCTCAAGTGAATGCTGCATATGGTTCGGGGAATAATTTGAATGGTGCAGTTACAATTAATACTCAAGGAGTTCAAGAATGGGTGGTTCCAAATACAGGGTTATATCAAATAAAAGTAGCAGGGGCTAAAGGAGGTGGTGTAGGAGGTGGAAATGGGGCAATTTTGCAAGGCCGTATAAACTTGACTGCAGGAACTGTCTTAAAAATAATTGTTGGTCAAAGAGGACTTGTTGGTACTGGTAATACAGGTAGTTATAACAGTGGTGGAGGAGGTGGAGGTTCTTTTGTGGTGGCAGGGAATACTCCATATTTTATTGCTGGTGGTGGTGGTGGTGGTAATGGTGATTATGGGGCATCTTATCCAAATGTTAATAATCAAAAAGGTGCTGCTAAAACTACAACTTCAGGTTCAAGTACTAATTCGAGTGGAGGTGGTACAAATGGAAATGGAGGTAATTATGGACTTTCTGATGGATCTGGTGCATCTGGTGGTGGTGGTTTGAATTCAAATGGTTTTAATCAAGATGGAACTTTAAGTAATAATTCAAGTGGAGGTGCTTCTTTTGTAAATGGCTTAGTTGGTGGTTTTGCAAGTGGAGGATATAATGGTGGGAACGGAGGGTTTGGTGGAGGTGGTGCTGGTAATTCAAATATCTTGGTAAGAGGTGGCGGTGGAGGTGGGTATTCTGGTGGACAAGGTGGATCTTATTATTCTGCTTTAAATACAATTTATTCATATCCTCTAAACTATTCTGACATTGGTTATGGTGGTGGTGGTGGGTCTTTTTTGCATAACAATTCAACATTTGTTTCTACAAGTGATGGCTACTACGAAGGGAGTGCAACATTTAATGGCAGTTCAATTTCAAATTTTGCTTCAACCAATGATGCAGTTGGATATGTAACAATCACTCAATTATTCTCTGGAGGTACCATAACATTAAATGGAGGTGCGCTCTCAACTGAAACATGTTCAAGTTATTCTCCTGGTACATTTGCATCAACAGGGGGTGCTATAGGAGGAAGTGGTGTGTATAATTATCAATGGCAAATTTCTACAAACAATAGTACATGGAATGATATTAGTGGTGCAACTAATACAACTTATACACCTGGCGCAGACATAACTGCAACCACTTATTACCGTAGGAAAGTAACAGATAATTCAACGCCAAATCCAAATGAAGGATATAGTAATACATTAAGTGTTATAATTGACGCGATTCCTACAACTTCTATTGCAGGCTCTAATATTGTATTATGCTCTGGCACTTCTACCACTTTGGCTGCGAATGCGCCATTAAGTGGAACAGGTACTTGGTCTAGAGTTTCAGGGCCGAATACACCAAGTTTTTCAAATGCAAATTCTAATATTTCAAGTATTTCAGGTTTAACAACAGGCACCTATGTGTTAGAATGGAAAATTTCTACAAGTAGTTCTGGCACACCTCCAAGTTGTGCGGTGTCTACAAGTAATATTAATTTAGTGGTGGGCGCTCCTGCGATTACATCAACAACGCCAGGATCTACATGTAATCCCGGTACAGCTACACTTGGCGCTGTGGCTTCTGCTGGTACCATTAATTGGTATAGTTCAAGTACAGGTGGAAGTTCGCTTGCAACAGGAACCAGTTTTACTACGCCAATTTTATCTTCAACAACCACTTATTATGTGGATGCAACTGGTGGGGGGTGTACATCAGCATCTAGAACTGCTATAGTTGCAACTGTGTTGCCCAATAATACAATCACATTGAGTTCTTTAGTTGGTACTGATGCGCAATCAAAATGTATCAATACTGCTATATCAAATATAACATACACTACGACTGGTGCAACTGGTGCTTCTGTTTCAGGTTTGCCAACAGGAGTTTCTAGTAGCTGGTCTAGCAATACGCTTACAATAAGTGGTACGCCTTCTGTTGCTGGCATTTTTAATTATACAATTAATTTAACAGGTGGCTGTGGAACCGTTACCAAAACTGGAACAATTACTGTAAATCAAGCAAGCGTTGCTTCAGTTACAGGATCAGATGCATTGTGTGTAGGTACAACCGGCACTTATTCTGCAACAACAGTTGTATTAGCTGGTGGTACAGGAGCTTGGTCTAGTTCGAATACTGGAGTAGCAACAGTGAATGCAAGTACTGGTGTGGTAACTGGAATCGCAGCAGGAACAGCAACAATTACCTATACCATCACTGGTGGGTGTGGTGGTACTACTTCTACTTCAAAAATAATTACTATCAATCCATTGCCCGTGCTTGCTGCAATCACAGGTACAAATACTGTTTGTAATATTGGCAATACAACAACCTTGTTAAATGCGCAAGCGGGGGGGCTTTGGAGTAGTTCTAATACTTCTATTGCAACAATTGATGCGTCAACAGGAATTGTAACAGGCATTGCATTGGGTAATGCGACTATTACTTATACTTATGTCAATAACAATGGATGTGCTAGTTCAGTTTCAACATCATTATCTGTAAGTGCTTTGCCAACAACGCCATCGAGTTTGTCTGCGACACCTATTTCATTATGCAATCCAGGTACAACTATATTGACTGCAACTTCTACGGGAAATTTAATCAACTGGTATAATGTTGCTTCTGGGGGTTCTGTCTTATCAACTGTTGCTAGTGGTGCTAATTATGTTACTTCAAGTATATCAAGTAACACTACTTTTTATGCTGAAGCTGCATATAATTCAATACAAACTTTCAATTATACTGGTTCTGTACAAAATTTCGTTGTTCCAAATAATATATATTCTATAGAAGTTGAAACATGGGGTGCGCAAGGTGGAGGTGCAAATTCGGGAATTGGTGGTAAAGGAGGATATGCAAAAGGAACATTATCAGTTACACCAGGTGAAACTTTAAATATTTATGTAGGTGGAAAGGGAGAAGCAACCACTTCATCTGTGCAAGTAAATGGTGGATTTAATGGTGGAGGATATGCAATGGGTAAAGCTGTAAATACTTATGCTGCTTCTGGTGGTGGCGCATCTGATATAAGAAAAGGTGGGACAGCATTAGCAAACAGAGTAATTGTAGCAGGTGCAGGTGGTGGAACCGGGTATTATATTTCAGGTGCAACTTTTTATGCCGGTGGAGCAGGAGGAGGAACTACAGGATTAGCAGGTGTTCCATATTCTTCATATACAGCTGCAGGTGGAGGAACGCAGTTAGCCGGTGGAGCAGGAGGAGCAACTAGTAGTTATAGTCAAGCTGGATCATTAGGATTTGGAGGAAATCAAACTGCATCATCAAGCGCGACTGACTGGAATGGATCTGGTGGTGGTGGTGGTTATTATGGAGGAGGATCTGGTGGTGCTGTTGGATCTGGAGGCGGGGGTGGATCAAGTTATATTGGCGGGGTGACAAATGGACAAACTATTGCAGGTAATGCCTTAATGCCTAATCCTGCAGGTGGTGCAAATATCACAGGTAATACTGGTCATGGAGTTGTGAAGATTGGATTTGTTTCTAATCCTTGTGTATCACCAAGAGTACCTATTGTTGTTACGATGTCAACTGCAGCAAGTGTTGCTTCTGTTACAGGATCAGATGCATTGTGTGTTGGTTCAACTGGCACTTATTCTGCAACAACAGTTGTATTAGCTGGTGGTACAGGAGCTTGGACTAGTTCGAATACTGCAGTAGCAACTGTGAATGCATCAACTGGTGTTGTAACAGCTATTAGTGCAGGAACAACTATAATCAAATATACCATCACAGGAGGTTGTGGAGGAACTGTATTTGCGCAAAAAACAATAACTGTAAATGCATTACCAGCAGTTGCAGCGATTTCAGGTGCATTGGTTGTTTGTGATATTGCAGGAACTGTTACATTAACAAATTCTACTGTAGGAGGTGTATGGTCAAGTACAAATTCAAATATTGCGACTGTTAATAGTAGCGGTGTTGTGACTGGTGTTGGTTTTGGATCAGTATCCATTACTTACACAGTGGTCAATAATAATGGTTGTGCACAAACAGTTGCAACGACGGTAACTATAAACACTTTGCCTGCGACGCCAACAAATTTAACTGCGACGCCTGCAACAATTTGTTCGGGTGGAACAACTGTGCTAACTGCAATATCAAGCGGCAATAATATCAATTGGTATTCCGTTGCAACTGGTGGTACTCCTTTGTCAACTGTAGTTAGTGGAGCTAATTATACAACCACAGCTATCACTACTACAAAAACTTTTTATGCAGAAGCATCGGTTAGTGGTAAACAAACATTTAATTATACAGGAGCAGTACAAGATTTTGTGGTGCCTTCAGGAATTAATTCAATTACAATTGAAGCATGGGGTGCACAGGGTGGAAGAGGTTGGATCAATGGTAGTCTAGGTGCTGGTTTAGGGGGTAATGGTGGATATGCAAAAGGAATATTAGCTGTAACGCCTGGCGAGACTTTGAAATTATATGTGGGTGGTAGAGGTGGAAGCGCTGCAGCATATAGTGCTGGTGGTTGGAATGGTGGTGGATATTCAGATGATACAGACTCCGATACAGATGATTCTGGTGGTGGTGGTGGTGGTGCAACTGATGTTAGAAAAGGAGGGACTGCACTAACTAATCGTGTGATTGTTGCCGGTGGTGGTGGTGGTGGTGGTTGTAACTCTGGTAATGGTGGTGCAGGTGGTGGATTAAATGGTATTGCAGGTTTAGGAACGACTGGTGGTATTGCAGGTACACAAAGTGCTGGAGCTAGTTTAGGTAATGGTGAGAATGTAACAACGACAGTTACTGGTGGTGGTGGTGTAACTGGAGGCGGTGGTGGTGGCTATTATGGTGGCTATGGTGGTCGTTCAAGTTATGCTACAGGTGGTGGCGGTGGATCCGCCTATATTGGTTTTAATGGGTTAACAAATACAACAACAATTGCTGGAAATGCATCGATGCCTAATCCAAATGGTGGTACAAATATTACAGGGAAAGATGGTGACGGAGTTCTAGTTATTTCATTCTCAACTAATCCTTGCGTTTCTCCAAGAGTGCCGATTGTTGTCACTTTGGCTACTTCTGCAAGTATTGCTTCTGTATCAGGAAATGCAACTATTTGTATTGGTGCAACAGGAAATTACACAGCAACATCTGTTGTGTTAGCAGGAGGAACAGGTGCATGGTCTAGTTCAAATACGGCTGTTGCAACAGTCAATGCATCCACAGGTGTTGTAACTGCAGTGAGTGCTGGAACTGCTAATATTATCTACACAATAACTGGAGGTTGTGGAGGAACAGTTAGTTCTCAAAAAACAATCACTGTTAAAGCTTTGCCAACTGTGGCAAATATCACAGGTACAACAACAGTTTGTGGTGTGGGTGGTACATTGACATTGTCAAATGCAACATCGGGAGGTGTTTGGTCAAGTTCCAATACTTCTATAGCAACCGTTAATAATAGTGGGGTAGTTACAGCGATTGCGAATGGTACAATTTCAATTAGTTATATCGTAACTGATGCATTTAGTTGTGTAAATAGTCAATCAACAACTGTTAAAGTAAATCCAATCCCAACTACACCAACTAATTTGACGGCAAGTCCGGCATCTTTGTGTGCTGGTATTACATCGACTTTAAATGCCACTTCAGCAGGTCATTTGATAAATTGGTATGATGTAGCAACTGGTGGTTCGCCTTTGACATCTGTCGCTAGTGGCGTGAACTACACAACAAGTAGTATAAATGCGACTAAAACATTTTATGCTGAAGCTGCATACATTAATTCACAAAAGTTTACTTCAACTAGTGCTGTTCAAACCTATACAGTTCCTGCAAATACATACACAGTTACAATTGAAACATGGGGAGCACAAGGGGGAAGTGCGCAAGGTTATGATGGAGGTAAGGGTGCCTATGCTAAAGGTAATTTAGCTGTTACGCCAGGAGAAGTGTTGAATGTATATGTTGGTGGTATGGGATTTGCGCTGAATACGCCACCAACAGTATTAGCTGGAGGTTTTAATGGTGGTGGTAATTCTTATAGTGAAGCAGGTTCTTCATATGGTGCGAGTGGTGGTGGTGCATCTGATGTTAGAAAAGGGGGTACTGCATTAAGTAATAGAGTCATTGTTGCAGCGGGTGGCGGTGGAACTGGATTTTTTAATAACAGTATTGGTACAGGAGGATATGGTGGTGCAACAGTTGGAGGAACAGGTACTACAGTTGGTGGATATACTGGTGGAGGTGGTGCAACTCAATCTGCAGGTGGTATTGCGGGAGTTACAAGTGCTTATAGTGCTGCAGGTACACTCGGTCAAGGTGCAAATAATACAGCAACTTCAGGTGGATGGAATGGTGCTGGTGGTGGTGGTGGATATTATGGTGGTGGATCTGGTGGTGCACTTGGTGCTGGTGGTGGAGGAGGTTCTAGCTATGTTGGTGGAGTTACTGGTGGTGTTATGATTGCAGGAAATGCAAGTATGCCTAATCCTGATGGCGGTGCAAATATTGTTGGAAACGTTTGGGGAGGTGTTGTTAAAATTAGTATTGCAGAAGTGAATCCATGTTTATCTCCTAGAGTCCCAATTGTAGTGAATGTAATCCCACCTGCAAGTGTTGGATCTGTAACTGGTAATGCGACCGTATGTATTGGTTCTTCTGCAACCTATACAGCAACGAATGTTGTGTTATCAGGTGGAACTGGTTCTTGGTCAAGTTCAAATAATTTAATCGCATCCATTAATGCTGTTACTGGGGAAATTACTCCAGTAGCTGCAGGAACAGTAAATATAATTTATACGATTGTAAATGGATGTGGAGGAACTGCAACTGCTCAAAAAACGATCACAATCGCAGCACTTCCAGTTTTAAATGCAATAGTTGGATCCGCAACTTATTGTAATAATGAATCTGTTACATTAACCAATTCAACTTCAGGTGGTGTTTGGTCAAGTTCAAATACCACAGTGGCTTCAATTTCAAATGCAGGTTTATTTAGTGCACTGTCTGTAGGCACAACGACAATAAGTTATACATATTCGAATTCAAGTGGATGTGTGGCGACTGTACAAAAAATTATTGGTGTTTCTGCATTGCCTTCAGATCCTGTTGTAACAGCAACGCCTTCTGTTGTTTTATCAGGCGCATCAACTAATTTAAATGCGACGACTAATGGGTCCGTAATTAATTGGTATGACGTAGCAGTTGGTGGTAATCCATTGACAACAGTTAATTCTGGTGCCAATTTTTCTAGAACCGTTTCGTCAACAACAACTTATTATGCGGAAGCAAAAACAGGGGTTTCAGTAAACCAAACATTTAATTATAATGGCGCACAACAATCTTGGGTTGTCCCAGCTGGTGTAACTAGTGTTGTGGTTGAAACATGGGGTGCCGAAGGTGGTGCTGCACAATCTGGGGTAGGTGGTAAAGGGGGTTATGCAAAAGGATTATTAGCAGTAACGCCTGGGCAAACACTTTATATTTATGTTGGAGGAAAGGGTACATCTGCAACTACTTCTACAAGAGTGAATGGTGGTTATAATGGAGGAGGTTCTGTGGCATTGGCCATGAATTATCTTTCTGCTTATGGTTATTATTACTATGCAGCAAGTGGTGGTGGCGCGTCTGATATTCGTAGAGGAGGTACTGCATTGAGTAATCGATTGATTGTTGCTGGCGCTGGTGGTGGTACAGGACATACAACAAGAGGTGGCCATGCGCTTGGTGGAAATGGAGGTGGTTCTGTTGCAGGAGATGGATATTACGCTGAAAGTTTTTATGGTGGTGGAGGTGGAACACAGTCTGCTGGAGGAGCTGCTGGGGGTGGTCCAAATGCGCAATATTTTTCATCCGCAGGTTCTTTAGGAAATGGGGGAAGTAATAATGCAAACGGAACTGGCGGAGGATACAATGGTTCTGGAGGTGGAGGTGGTTATTATGGTGGTGGAACAGGCGGTGGTGCTGGAGCTGGAGGTGGTGGTGGATCAAGTTATATTGGTGGCGTTACGAGTGGCGTAACTATTGACGGAGGTTCAGCAATGCCTAGTCCAACAAATCCAGATGCAACAATAATAGGTAATACTGGGAACGGGGTAGTTAAAATTTATTCAACAGGCATGGTTTGTGGATCTGTAAATAGAGTCCCAATTGTTATTACTGTTTCTGATATGGCAGCAGTTGCATCAAGTGCAGTAACGAATGTGGGTTTACAATCTGCAAATGCAGGGGGTAATGCAACTTCGGATGGTGGTTCTGCAATTACAGCTAGAGGTGTTTGTTGGAGTACTAGTGCAAATCCAACTGTTGCTAATTCAAAAACAACCAATGGTACTGGAACTGGTGCATTCACATCTTCAATCACTGGGTTAATTCCTGGTACGACTTATTATGTTCGAGCTTATGCAACAAATGGTGTTGGTACGACTTACGGTGCTCAATATAGTTTTACAACTTTAACTGTTCCAACAATTACTTCATTCACACCAACTACGGCTGGAAAGGATGTGCCTGTTGTAATTACGGGAACAAATTTTACTGGCGTTACTTCTGTGCAATTTGGTGGAGTGAACGCAGGTTCATATACGATTACATCTTCAACACAAATTACTGCATACCCTGCTGCTGGTGCATCAGGTTCTATTACAGTAAGTTCTGCTGGGGGCACTGCTTCAAAAACGGGGTACACATATCAAGTAGCCCCTACATCACAAGCAAGTAATATCACATTTGCATCGACGACGAATATTCAAACTACTATTGCATGGACCAATGGAAATGGTGCAAGTAGAATTGTATTTGTAAAAGAAGCAAATACGGGAAATGCATTGCCGTTAAACGCAACAAACTATACTGCGAATAGTACATTTGGAACAGGGGATCAAATTGGTACATCTGGCTGGTATGCAGTCTATAAAGGAACGGGAAGTAGTTTTACTTTGAGTGGATTAAATCCAATGACCACTTACAGGGTCATGGTTTTAGAATTCAATGGTAATACAGGTGCAGAAGTTTATTTCACAAATACATTTTCTGCTAATCCAAATAATGTGACAACGCTAGGACCAACTATCACAACAAGTGTGAATAGTCTGAGCCAAATGCAGGCGTGTATTAATACACCATCAGCAACACAATCTTTCACTGTTAGTGGACTTTATTTGACTTCTAATATGAGTTTGACAGCGCCTGCTGGTTTTGAAATATCGACGGCATCTTCTTCTGGATTTTCAAGTACAGTAAGTTTGTCACCTAATACAGGAATAATTTCAGCTACAACAATCTATGTTAGATCAACTAGTGTTTCTACCGGTACTGTTTCTGGCACAATTTCAATCACTAGTATGAATGCAAGTGTTAGGTCAATTAATATTAGCGCTTTAGTAAGTGAGCTTTCATTAGCTGGAACAATTTCAGGTAATACTGCCGTTTGTGTTGGGGCAAATACGACTACCTTAACGCTTACTGGATCAAGAGGATTTATTCAATGGCAATCTTCAACTGACAATATTAATTTTAACACAATTGCAGATGCTAATTCAACTGCATTAACAATAAATAATTTAAATACTTCCACTTATTATAGATCAAGAATTACCAATGGCGTTTGTACAAGTGTTAATTCTTCGGTACATACCATTACTGCAAACGCTGCGCCTAGTGCCGGCGTCTTAAATGTATCTTCGCCAGTTGGTGCAATTTGTAGTGGAACAAATATTACTGCAAGCTTAACTGCTGGTTCTGGTGGCGCTGGAACGATAACAGATGTCTTGCAATATCAGTTTGATGGGGGTGCATGGTCTACTTATGTTGCCAATGCAATCTTGTCCACAACTGGGCACACTACTGTTGGCTTAAGAACCTACAGAACTGCAACTGGATCTGCTTGTACTACTTCAAGTTCTAATACGTATACTTGGACTGTAAATGCTTTACCTAGTATTGCAACGCAGCCTTCTACTGCAGTACAAAATATTTGTCAAAATGCAACAGCTGCATCATTAACAGTTACTGCTTCTGGTGCAGGATTGACCTATCAGTGGTATAAAAATACGACGGCTTCAAATGCTGGTGGTGTTGCTATTTCTGGAGCTAACAGTGCAAGTTATACACCAACTACATCTGCATCTGGAACGAGTTATTATTATGTTATTGTCTCTGGTACTTGTAGTCCATCCGTAACAAGTAATGTTTCTGGTGCCATAAATGTAAGTGCTTTGCCATCTATAACTGTTCAGCCTTCTAGTGCCAGTCAATCCGTATGTTTAAATGCAACTGCTACAGATTTATCTGTTACCGCATCAGGTGCAGGCATTGCATATCAATGGTATCAAAACGCAAGCAATTCTAATACAGGAGGTGCAATAATTCTAGGGGCTACTTCTGCAACTTATAAACCATTGACAAATACAGTTGGCACGTCCTATTATTATGTTCGAGTTTCAGGTACATGTACTCCGCCGGTGACGAGTGTTAGTTCTGGTGCAATAACTGTAAACGCATTGCCTACTGTACAAATTACTCAAGGAAATACATTGTCTATTGGGGCAATAGGCGCAATTGAGTTAACTGCAAGTGCATCAGGTGGGACTTCAACTTATACGTATCAATGGTATAAAAATGCAGTGGAAATAAGTTCAGCTCCATCTGCTTTAAATAATTATAATCTTCATTATGATGTTACATCTGTTGGCTCTTATACAGTAAAAGTAACAGATGCTAAATCTTGTTCTGCATTAAGTCAGTTGACAAGTATTCAAGCGCTTCCTACCTTAGCGGTAAATGGCTCAAATGAAATTTGTGAAGGGGCAACAGTTGAATTTGTATTTGACGCAACATCAGGGGTGGATCCAAATGCTTTGGTATGGGAATCTAGTTCGGATAATACAAATTGGTATCCAATTCAAAACGCGCTTGTTGTAAATGGAGGTCAGGCGGCCATTCAAAAATATACTGCTTCTGTATCTGGCTACTATAGAGTGGCTTATACAAGTGGAGGTAGTACAACTTATACAACAATTTCGAGTGTAACAGTTTATGAGAATCCTGTTGCTCAAATTAGTTCAAGCGTTTCATTGGTTAATCTTTGCGAAAACACGCCATTGACATTTACTGCATCTGTTGTTTCTGGTGTAAATACATACACTTACTTGTGGACAAAAAGTGGATCAACAGTGGGGAATACAAATCAATTAGCTGTTAATTCTAATGGATCTTATAAGGTAAAAATTACAGATACGCATGGTTGTTTTGGAGAAGCGACAAGTAGTCCAGTTATTTTTAATAGCTTGCCAACTGCAACAATAATTGGCTCAGCTACAGTATGTGAAGCTGCTGCCAATCCGCAATTGCAATTAGTTGGATCAAATGGCACTGCACCATTTACTTTCACCTATGATATAAATAGCGGAACTGATATAACAACAAGTGCTGGTGTAAATTCATTAGCTGTACCAACAAACGATGCGGGTACATTTATTTATAATTTAAAGGGTGTAAGGGATGCGATTGGTTGTTTTCAATCTATTTCAAGTAATGCTACTGTCATAGTCAATCCTTTGCCTACAATAACATTAGGTACGATAGATCCAATAAGTAGAGCTGCTACTTCTGTTTCATTGCCTTATTCAAATACAGCAAATAGTCCTAGTATTTTTGCAGTAAGTGCTGGGAATAGGGCACTTGCAAACTTCAGTAATATTATTTCAAGCAGTATTGTAAGTAGTCCTTTGAATTTCGTTATCCCGCAGTCCGCTGCTGGAGTGTATGATTTTAATTTAAATGTGATAAACAATCAAACTGGTTGTACTTCTTTAAATGTACCTTTTGAAGTGCATATTATTGCTCCAACTGTTTCGGTAGCTGGTACATTTAGTGGACAATCAACAAGTTATGGTACGCCTTCTTCAAGTTCAAGTGTTATTGTATCAAGTACCTATACGATTGATGATCTAACCTTTACTGCTCCATCTGGATTTGAAATATCTAGTAGTATCAATTCGAATTATAGTAACCAACTTGTATTAACGCCGGTAAATGAAATCGTGCCAAACAGCTTGGTGTATTTAAGAGTAAAATCAGATGCTGCTGTGGCAAATTCGCCTTATAGTGGCCATTTAAATATTACTTCGAATGGATTGACTACAGTGCAGGTAGCGGTTCCTTCTAGTACCATTACTACTGTAGCTTTAAATGTTACAGGAATCAATATTTTAGATAAAGATTATGATGGTAATAGTAGTGCAAATATAGCGGGTACTCCAAATTATACTGGGTTAAAGAATGGAGAAATTTTTTCAGTTACAGGAACTCCAATTGCTTTGTTCTCTAATGCAATAGCAGGAAATGCAAAGGTTGTTTCGGTTACTGGATATACTTCGCCATCTTCCAATTATACAATTGTTCAACCTTCAGGATTAACTGCATCAATCAATAAAGTTGTTTTAGATGTAACAGCATCCGCAATGAATATTGAGGAAGGTACTTTAGAACAGACTGTCTTAGCAAATGCTTCAAGTAGTATAACTGGATTTGTAAACGGTGAAAACTCAAATGTTGTTAGTGGGACAGTTTCTTATACAACCACCTATACGTCTAATGCATTAATTGGTACTTCTGGTTTGTTAATTAGTCCAGTAACTACGGGCTTGTCTGCAACCAATTATGACTTCAATGCAATTGATGGGGTGGCCAATGTTATAATTAATCCAACATCTTATGTAACAGTAACAGGAAATGCTAATTTTGAATATAATGGATTAGCTCAAGGCCCAGCCTCGGCTACAACTATAGGATCAACTGGCTTAATAACCTATACTTATACGGGAAGATTGGGCACGAATTATGGACCATCTAATGTAAAGCCCACAAATGCAGGAGCTTATTCAGTTGTTGCAAATTTAGCAGCTGATAATATTTATAATGCAGCTTCTTCAAATGCATTTGATTTCACTATTTCAAAGAAGGGGTTAAATCTAAGAACTAGAAATCAAACTGTAAATTATGGAACTACAATCAATACAGTAATCAGTAATGCAGGGTTCGATTATGAAGGATTTGTACAAAATGACAATGCAGCCAGTGTTACAGGCACTATTACTTATACAACCAACTATACTCCAACAAGCTTAGTTGGAGCAGCTGCTTTAAATGTTACACCTAATATTTCTCAATTGAATAGCGTCAATTATGATATAACAGCTTATTCAAGTATTATTAATGTAGTGGATGTGTCGCCGACGATAACATACCCTCAAGCAAGTTATACAATTACAAAAAATACGGCTGTCTCATCCATCATACCGCAATTAAACGGCACAAACTTGATTTTATCAATTGATAGTTTGCCTGCAGGTTTAAACTTTAATACATCAAATGGCGCAATAACTGGGACGCCAACATTGTCTAATACTTCGGCTACAAATTATGTTGTCACTGTAAGAAACGGTACTGCAACAGTAACTAGTACACTAAGTTTCATTGTGATGCCAGATCAGCCACAAGGTGGAATTAATTTGGTAGATAAGAATTTATTGAAATCAGACTCTGTCTCAATTAAATTCAATTTTACTCAAGGAATTGCGCCATATAGCGCTATTGTTCAAAATACAGTATCCAATAAATATGACACGCTTACAGGACTTCAAAATGGATCTATTGTAAGCATAGCGCCAGTGGAACTTTCGACTATTTATAAGTTAATAAAATTATCTGATGCAAATAATACACATAGAATTAGTGCATTTGATAAGGATACAGTTGCATTAAGTATTTTAAAACCTTCTATGCTTTTACAACTAAATGCTTCGGTTCCTGTGCTTAAGTCAGCTGGACTTTATGACCTTGTACTGACTTTAAAAATGAAAAATAATGGACAAGTAAATCTTTCAAATTTGCAAATAGACGCAGATTTATCTAAGTTATTTGCCGCAGGGTTCCAATTTAAGATAGATAGTGTAACCGTTTCAAATAGTGCGTTAAGGATAAATCCAAATTACACAGGTCTTGGGGTTGCCAATGCTTTAAACTCCTTATTGAATACTTCGATAACGAAACAAGGTTATTTGAAGGGTTTGTCAACTTTATATGGCAACTTCTTATTTGATAATAATGTTGGCTTATCAGTTGGGGAAGAAGCAATTGTAAAAATTAAGTTAACGATACCAAAAACCAATGTTTCTATCCCTGTTGCATTACAATTTGGTTATACAGCATTAGCAAGCCTGCAATTGTCAAATAACAAGTCAAGTTCCCAGGTGATTGGTGCTTTATCTCATGATGCAAGTCCTTCGGATCAAAATGTCCAAGCAAATCCAGTTAAAACAATTGTCAATTTATTCCCTAATCCAAATGTGGGTACCTCATTGCATGTTTCTTCTGCTACTGCAGTAAATGGGGGGTATGAATATCATTTTACTGGTAAATTGAAAAATCTAGGAAGTACAAATCTTGATAGTTTAGATTTCTCTTATAACATTGCTGATGCATTCAAACCAACAGATGTAGCTGTCTTAAAGAGTGCTCCTTTAATTACAAGAGGTAGTTTAGATTACAACACTCAATTCAATGGGGCTAGTCAAAAAGTGCTATTACAACATCCAAGAACTTTGGCAATTGGTGATAGTATATCTTTTGAATTTGATATAGTTGTTAGTACATCAAAAACTAGCGCTACTTGGTTAAATCAATTAACTGTTAAAGGTTATTCTACATTAGACAGATCGGTTGTTACTGATACATCTGTGTCTGGATTAATAATAGATCCTAACAATGACGGACTTGGATATGAGTCGAGTTACACAAGCGCAATTTTGAATTATACATATCCAGTTGCGCCAGTTGTAGAAAATTTGACTTTTGTTTATGGAACAACTCCAGCAAAATCAATAAAAGACCTTATAAAATCTTATCCAATTTCTACTACACCTGTTTGGTGCGATATGATTACTGCAAAATGCGATAGTATTGCTCCGATAATGCCAACTGCAATTGGTAGATATATCTATGAACTAAGATCGTATGATCCTATTTCAAATTTGTATAGTATTACACCTAGTTACGATACTATTATTATCAAGCCAACATTGCCAGTTGTTAAGAATCGAATATATATTATTGGATTGCCTACTAATCCACTAGATATTAGTGCACAAGTGATAGGTATGAGTAATAGTAGTATACAATATTATTTACAAGGCAGCTTGCAAGCTTCAACACCAAGCTTATTGAATACTTCTTCAACTGTAACTTATTCAGTGAGTCAAAAAGTAAACAACGTAGAAAGTGATAAATTGAATTTAGTCATTCAGTATTTGACAGCAAATCAGGTTGTTCATTTGCAAAAAAATGCTTTAAATAGTAAAATGTTGCCAAATGGTTTATATGAAGTGAACTATCAATTTGTAATACAGAATTTGATCAATGACACGCTTTCAGCTATTTCAATAAAAGATGATTTGGCAAACCAATTACCAATTGGAGTAACGCCTATTGTTAACTCAATAAGTAAAGTATTTAATTTGAGAACAAATGAATTATTCAATGGTCAATCGAATATTGAATTGTTAAATCCGGCTAGTTTTGTTGCCCCAATGAGTGTTGATACAGTTATGTTATCTCTACATTTAGATGCTGGCGGATATGCAGGATTAATTTCAAATCAAGCGGTTCTAAAAATTACAACACCCTATGGGGATGTGGTAATGAATTCTTCAGATAAATCTAAGGCTTTAGAATCCTCAAAAATGCCAACTGTCTTTACTTTACCTGTTGTTTCAGTAAAGATAGCAGAAGGATTCTCTCCAAATAATGATGGCATTGATGATAAGTGGATTATCATAAAGCCTTATGGTACAAGAATCTCAGTTCGTGTATTTAATCGTTGGGGTTCTGAAGTGTATAGCAATAGCAATTATCAAAATAATTGGGATGGAAGAGCGGAGAAGCAATTGCTAGGGGAGTTCTTACCAGAAGGTACTTACTATTATATAGTTGAGTCTACAGATGGCAATGGGGTACAAAATAAATTTAATGGATCATTAACAATTGTTAAATAAGTCTGACTTCAATAACTATGCATAAAACAAAAGCCATGTTTTACATGGCTTTTGTTTTATGCTATAATATTTTCTTTCTTCTAAACCAGATATAGATTACAAAAACAACAGTTAGCATTAATGTTATCGCAAATAGGTAGCCATGCTTCCATTTTAATTCAGGCATAAAATCAAAGTTCATTCCATAAACACCTACAATAAACGTTAGTGGTAAGAAAAAGGCCGAAAAAATAGTTAATAAACGAACCACCTCGTTATTCTTTTGTTCACTAATTGATAGGTAAGTAGTCATTAATTGATTTGCATTTTCAACACATTCGTCTATGACTGTGGAGAATTGAAGCAGTTGGTCTCTTATATCTTGGTAAAAAGAAGACTGGTGTTCATTGACTTTGATTTGTTCAACTACAGCCTGTGTAATATGTAAAACTTTTCTTAGAATTCTAGATTGTGATTTGATATAGTATAATTCTTTTAGTAGCACATTTCGATGGTCTTTTAAAAATATAGTTTTTTCAATATCTGATATTTTCAAGGCTAAATCTGTGGTTGGTTTTTTATAAGTTTCTAACATAGATCCTATGATTTTCAAAAACAACACATCCATCGTTAATTTTGGATCTTCCTCAATTTGTAAAAAGTTAAATGGGGTTCTGTGTATTGTAATTAATTTCCCTTGCGCCATAAAAAATGCGACCTTATTGGACATTTCCTCTACTTTGTCTATTTGTAATCGCACGTCGGATGTATAGGCCCTGAAAATGTAAAAGTCAACATTATTGTACTTTTCATATTTAGGTAAGTGGCCTTTCTCTAAGCTGTCTTTTACAAGGTGATGATTTAGATTATGCTCCAAAGCAATTTTTTCTAGATCGGTTTTGTTAGGGTGTTCAATATCTATCCAGGTAAAAGACTCAAATTTTTTTTCTGCTATTTTCATAATTATAAATTAATTCAATGCTAAAATGGGCTCGTTCGTATTACAAATTAACTGATTTTAAGAAGACATTGCCATTTATATCGCACAATTCTGTTTTGTAATTGAACGGATAGGAAAGGAGCTCCATTTGTGATATCTTCGCAGAATGAATACAAAAAAGAAACAATCACACTTTTATTTAATACTCATACTTGGTCTTTTGTCTGCAATTGGGCCATTGTCAATTGACATGTATTTACCCGCTTTTCCAAGTATTGCAAAGGGGCTAAATACTTCAGTCGCTTCTGTGATGCTTTCTTTGTCCTCTTTTTTTATTGGTATTTCAATCGGGCAATTATTATATGGCCCATTATTAGAAAGATATGGACGTAAAAAACCTTTGTATTTTGGTCTTGCGCTATATGCGCTATCTTCTCTTGCATGTGCGACTGCTATGTCAGTAGAAACTTTGATTATATTTCGATTTTTTCAAGCTTTAGGTGGATGTGTTGGCATGGTTGCATCAAGGGCAATGGTTCGTGATTTATTTGATGTAAAAGACAATGCTAAAGTATTTTCTACTTTAATGTTAGTGATCGCTATATCCCCAATTATTGCACCATCCTTAGGTGGATTAATTTCAACCTATATTGGCTGGAGGTATATTTTTGTAATGCTGATTATTGTAATTGCATCAATAATAGCAGGTATTTATTTTTTATTACCAGATAGCAAGGGACCAGATCCAAATTATTCATTAAAGCCTATTGCTATTCTTTCAAGTTTTGCAAGCATCATTAAGCATCCTCAATTTTTTCGTTTTACTTTTTCAGGCGCAATTGCTTCGGCTGGTTTATATGCTTTTATAAGTGGTTCCCCTTATGTTTTTTTAGAAATATTTAAGGTTACTGAGCAGCATTATGGGTGGGCTTTTGCATTTGTTGCATCGGGCTTAATTGGATCAAGTCAATTAAATAGTATTTTATTAAAACGATATAATTCTGAACAAATCATTAAAATGGCTTTGTATTTTCAAAGTTGTATCGCATTGGCATTAGCAACT
>JACCEA011631329.1_pt1 | contig 26543 bp, 17 predicted proteins | sample 7449851 | NCBI WGS metagenome assembly JACCEA01 (sample SAMN15323453, study PRJNA562643) | freshwater metagenome | isolation source: river surface water | place: USA:Blue River Watershed | collected 2017-08-18
AAAAGTGTCGTTAGGGCAGGGGGAAAATCCAAGATCAATTGTAGGCATAACTTTTCTGAAATTTTTTATTTTGCTTGATTAGACAAAGCCTCTAAATATTGCAAAACAGTTTCATTCAAATTATAAATTGCTTCTTGCATCTTCCATTTTGCTTTATTTCTTTCTCCCACATAATTGGATACAGCTCTTATTTGAATAAATGGGATACTTAAATCTCTACCTATATAATGTAAAGCAGCGCCTTCCATGGATTCAATCTGTGCTTTAAATTTGGTTCGATATCTTTCTATTATTTTTTTATCCGTAGTAATGGTATTGACTGTAACGCCCTTCTTAGTGGGCAACTTCAATACATTATATTGATTCAACCAATGATTGGGCAAGGATTTTTTTTCAAAAGGCGCATCGTTTGGCGCATCTAATTTTAAATCAAATAAATCTTTCCATTGTTTATTTTCTGTAACGCCAATATCACCCACATAATCATCTTTAATGGCAAAAACTTTACCTAGTGGAATTTTTGGATCTAGGCTTCCTGCAACACCCATTTGAATAATTAATGAAGGGGTTTCTTGTACCACCATTTTTACCAATGAGACGCTACTAGCTAGCATGCCCACACCAGATTCATGGAAGCCAACAGAGAACTTTTTGTTGGGTGTCACGAATTTTGGGTTAATTTTTTGAAAAAGGGGCATCCACTCCCCATTGGTCGCTGCAGATATAATAACTCTCATAGAGTAAAGTTCCATCAAATTTATATCTTTGCAAAAATAAACGGTGATGGTGTACTTAACTAGAGTGGAACATTTTAACGCAGCCCATAAATTAGCCAATCCAAATTGGACTAAAGAAAAAAATGAGGAAGTGTTTGGCGTATGTGCTAATGAAAATTGGCATGGACATAACTATGAGTTATTAGTAACCATCAAGGGCAATCCCAATCCTGAAACTGGTTTCTTATTTGATGTAAAGAAACTCAGCACCATCATTAAGCAACATGTTATTGACCCTTTAGATCATAAGAACCTCAACTTAGATGTCCCATTCATGGAAGGAAAATTATGTTCTACCGAGAACCTGGCGATCGCCATTTGGGAACAACTACAACCTCATATTCCTTCGGAAGTACAATTACATTGTATTAAGCTTTACGAGACGCCCCGTATTTTTGTTGAATATTTTGGTTAATCATTGCATTATTAATAAACATTTACCTCTTTTTTTCAATTTTGTTTAGTTTATTTAATTATAAGTTAAACAATATGGCCGTTTCCTTGTTCTTTATATTGTAACTTCATCCTCTTAATTAGGAACCTATGGAACATCAAGTGGCGGTATATAGAAAAGAGCATTTTAATGCCGCACACAAATTGTATTGTGCAGATTGGACAGACGAAGAGAACAAACGTGTTTTTGGTGCCTGTAGCAACCCTAATTTCCATGGTCATAACTATGATTTAATTGTCAAAGTGGTAGGTGTCCCAGATCCAATCACAGGATTCGTGATTAACACAAAAGACTTAAGCAAGATTGTAGCTGAAGAAGTGATTTCCAGATTCGATCACAAAAATTTAAACCTAGACACCGAGTTGTTTAATAATCTAAATCCATCAGCAGAAAACATCGCTATTGTGATTTATAATTTATTAAGACCTCGTATTGCCGAGCAATTGGCATTAAAAATTCGACTTTATGAAACAGAAAGAAACTTTGTTGACTACCCCGCTTAGTGAAGAAAAAATTGAGTTAAGCCATTTAATGATTGAAGAAATGGGCGATGAGCATAAAGCAAGTTCAGTGGATACACCATTGCGTGCTGATGCATTTGAAAAAACAGATGAAGAAAAGATTGCCCTAATCGAACCTCATTTTAGAGCGATCATGGAGACGCTGGGCATGGATTTAACCGACGACAGTTTAAGAGGTACGCCCTTAAGAGTTGCAAAAATGTATGTGAAAGAATTGTTCCAAGGATTGAATCCTGCGAATATGCCAAGTATGACTTTGTTTGAAAATAAATTTCAGTACAATGAGATGCTGGTTGAAAAAAACATTAATTTTTATACAAACTGCGAACACCATTTCGTGCCCTTCTTTGGTAAAGCACACGTGGCTTATATCAGCAGTGGCAAAGTAATTGGACTAAGTAAATTGAATAGACTGGTAGAATATTATTCAAAGCGTCCACAAGTGCAAGAGCGTTTAACCATGCAAATTGGTAAAGCATTGCAAACAGTCTTACAGACACAGGATGTAGCGATCATGATGGATGCTAAACACCTTTGTGTTGCAAGTAGAGGTGTAAAAGACGATAGTTCTAATACCATTACTGGTTTTTATGGTGGAAAATTTCAAGAAGAAGCAACTAAGGCTGAGTTTTTAAAATATTTGGACATCAACGCTTAATCGATTTGGGTCTTGGTTTGGGTTAGTTTGTTAGTGAAAGGTGGAGTTTAGCTCCACCTTTTTTATTTGTTGAAGTATTGCATTTTGATTTATTTTTGGCCAAACGATTCAATATGTCAAAACATGCATACGTATTTCCTGGACAGGGTAGTCAGTTTTCTGGAATGGGAAAAAACTTATACGAGTCTAATGAAGCAGCAAAAGCTTTATTTGAAAAAGCCAATGAAATTGTAGGTTTCAGAATTAGTGATATCATGTTCGAAGGAACTGATGAGCAATTAAAGCAAACAAATGTAACACAACCAGCTATTTTTATACATTCTGTGGTGGCCTATTTAACAATGGATGCAGTTGTGCCAGATATGGTTGCAGGACATTCATTAGGAGAATTTTCTGCATTGGTTGCAAATAAGACTTTAAGTTTCGAAGATGCACTTCGTTTAGTAAGTATTCGTGCAAAAGCAATGCAATCTGCATGTGAATTACAACCTTCTACCATGGCTGCAGTGTTGGCTTTAGCAGATGATAAAGTGGAAGAAATTTGTGCTGCTGTTTCTGCTGATTCTGGAGAAGTAGTGGTACCTGCTAATTATAATTGTCCTGGTCAATTGGTTATTTCTGGGTCAATAAAAGGAATTGAAATTGCTTGTGAGCAAATGAAAGCAGCAGGTGCAAAAAGAGCTTTGATTTTACCAGTAGGAGGTGCATTTCATTCACCTTTGATGGAGCCTGCTAAAATTGAATTGGCTGCAGCGATTGAAGCAACCACTTTCAATCAACCAATTTGTCCTGTATATCAAAATGTAACGGCCGCAGCGGTGACCAATCCTGCAGAAATAAAAATGAATTTAATCGCTCAGTTAACTGGAGCAGTAAAATGGACCCAGACAGTACAGGCAATGGTTGCTGATGGTGCAACAGAATTTACAGAAGTTGGACCAGGAAAGGTATTACAAGGATTGGTGCAAAAAGTGCATAAAGAGGCCCTTGTGAATGGGGTACATTAGTCGAATTGTACACCATTTAGCATAGACTTTATACTATTTATTGTAATTTTAGGGGACTTTTGGAGTGTATCCAAAAGACCTTAAAATTTGAGTAATTGGGTAAATGGCTTTTACATATATTTTTTTTCGTCTTCTTTTCTTTTGCATTTAAAGTAGAAGCGCAGATTCGAGATTTCACTGGTTCTAGTACGACTATTTGTAGGAATAGCACTTTCACGTTATCAATGCGGGCAACGCAGCCAATCAGGTATAAGTTTATGTTTTCAACAGATAATGGGGTCACATGGACTAATTTATCTAATTTACTTTCTGATGCAAATGCGAATGTTTGGTATACAGCCACACCAACTTTACAAGTAAATACAAAGTTCAAATTAGTTTACACGACTGATTTGTCAGATGGTTCAATTCCCAATACAGAATATGTTAATCAGGTTGCGGTGACGGTCAATCCTTTACCTGTTGTGAATCCAGTCACTTATAGTACAAATGAAGTTTGTCAAAATAGTAATATTACTTTTGCGTCTTCAACAGCAAATGGTGTTTGGGCTTCAGATGATTTGAATATAGCTACAGTAAATTCAACTGGAGTAATTAGTGGTGTTGTTCAAGGTTCGGCCTATATAAGTTATACTGTAACAGATGCCACAACCGGGTGTTCAAATACAGAAGGAGCATTAGTTACAGTAAAACCAACCCCATCTATAGCTTCATTTAATGAGGCCATTTGTACTGGCATTAATTATACGCGTGTGCCAGGTAGTGGTAATTTTATTCCTCCAAATACATCTTATTCATGGCCATTGCCTACAGCATCTGCAAGCGGATTGAATGGGCTTGCGGCTTCACCTAGTGATCAGGCCAATATCAATGCGACGCTAACGAATACGACGAATGATGCTATTAATGCCATTTATTTAATCACACCAAAAACAGGTGCCTGCGTTGGACCGTCATTTACTTTGACTTTAACGGTAACACCAAGACCAGCTATTTCTGATAAAACTAAAGAAACTTGTAGCAATAGTGTTTATATATTTCAACCTGCAAATGGGACAGATGGCATCGTGCCATTGAATACAAGGTATACCTGGTCGGCGCCTACACCTGTAACCAATTTGACAGGATATTCGAGTGGATCCAATCTTAATAGTTTTAATGCGAATTTGGTGAATACTACCAATGCACCTATTGCTGTTGAATATACAATAGCCACAACGAATAATGGTTGTGATGGTTCAAGTTTTAAAATCAACTTAACCGTTAAACCATCTCCAATCGTACATGCTAGGTCAGTGGCTATTTGTAGTGGAACAAGTTTTAATGAACAACCTACCAACGGCACGAATGGGGGTGATATTATTCCATCTGGCACTCTATACAATTGGAGTGCGCCGACTGCAGGCGGCATCAACGGCTTACTAGCAGGAGTTAGTCAATCTTCGATTAGCGGAACCCTCAGTAATTCAACCAATGCACCAATCAATGTGGTATATGTAGTAAGTCCAATTGCGGGAACATGTACGGGGCCAACTGCAAATATTAATGTTACAATTAATCCTGTCCCAGTGATTGCGAATAGGTTACAGGAACAAGTAGGAAGTACAAATCCTTTCAATTTTGTTATCAATGCAATAGGTAACGACATCGTTCCTGCTAATACTGTATTTAATTGGCCTGCACCCGCAGCACAAACTGATTTGTCGGGACAAGCATCAGGGATGAATCAAACTACTTTAAATGGGCAATTAGCCAACGCGGGTCAGTCGCCTCTTTATGTAACTTATACCATCACGCCAAAATTTTTGACTTGTGAAGGGGTTAGTTTTAATTTTCCAATTGCGGTTTATCCAAAGCCAATTGTTTCGGTAAAACAAAGTGTGATATGCAGTGGCGAACTATTTTCAATTACACCCATAGATGGACAGGGACTGGATGTAGTTCCCACAGGTACTACTTATCGTTGGGCTGCACCAACAACTGCAAATATTTCAGGATTACAGGCTGGAAACAATGCATCTACAATCTCTGGGACATTAATCAACAATACAAATTCGACGATACTTGTTGTCTATAGTATAATTCCTACTGCTAATACGCAAGATGGTGACCCATTCAATGTTGAGATTACAGTTCATCCACTTCCAACAACTACAATTTCTTTGTCAGAAAATTCAGGATTAAATCAAAATGATGCCATTATTTGTAGTGATGCAAACGCTCTACTTACTGCTGCGCCAAGCACTGGGGGATTGGCAGATTATTTTTACGAATGGACTTTAAATGGAGGTTTAACTCAATTTACCGATGCAAGTTTTACTGCAACTATTTCTGGAACTTATGGGTTGCGTATACAAAATCGTGCAACAACTTGCAGAAGTGCTACGGAAGTAACACAAGCAATTGCTGTTTATACTATACCTACAGTGGGTGCTATAACAGGCACAAATAATGTATGTATTGATAAGACAGTTGTTTTGTCTACTAATAACGTTGCAGGTGGTTCTGGTGTATACAATTATTATTATTGGTACGACAATCGTGAATTGGTGGCGCCCCCTTTTTCAAGTGCGACTGTACAGATTACAGGTTTGATAGCAGGTCCTGCAACTATCACGTATAAGGTTAGAGACAGTCGGGGATGTTTTTCTGATTTTAGTCCTAATTTTCCTTTTTTAGTCAATGCATTGCCTTTATCTCCAGTTGCTGTAAATGTGAATCAAGTGTATGATGGTTTATTGCATACTGCTAGTGCCAATGCGGCTAATCCAAGTACGGAACAATTGTTTTGGTATTTAAATAGTACTGGAGTGACAACTTCTGTACCGCCTTCGGCTACCAATGCAGGTCCGACCATAACGCGTTATGTAGAATCAAAAAATCCAAGCACTGGCTGTATTAGTGCAATCAGAACAGCAATTACAGTGGATATTTTGAAAAAAGATTTAACTGTTACAGCAAACAATAAAACGAAAGTGTATGATGCGCAAGTATACAATGGAGGTTATGATGTTACATACGATGGATTTGTAAACGGAGAAACGACTTCGGTATTGACTGGTACACTGACATTCACTGGTTCAACTATAAACGCTGTGAATGCAGGAAATTATGCAATTACACCATCGGGTCTTTCTGCAATTAATTATACGATTCTTCCTATTGATGGTGTATTGAGTATCACTAAAAAGCAGTTGACTATTTCAGGGGTTTCAGTAGCTAATAAAATTTATGACGGAACCGATATTGCGACCATTACATCAGCAAATTTAAATGGTGTGGCCAATGCGGACTTGCCCTATGTTCAACTAAATCCAATAGCGAAATTTCCAAATAAAAATGTTGGTAATAATTTATTGATCACTTCTTATTCTACTATAACAGGTACGGCAAGTATTACATCAAATTATCTATTAGATCCTACTTTTACAGCATATGCAAATATTACCAGCAAAACAATAGATGCTTCTGGGTTCAACACGTTTGATAAAGTTTATAATGGAACGACCAATGCGGTGGTTACTGGAGGTGCATTTAGAGTTGCAATTGCTCCTGGTACAGGAATATCAAATGATAAAACGCCCTATATAGGTGATGTAATTGGTATCAATCCCTCTGGATATTTTACAAATAAAAATGTGTCAAATTCAATACCTATTATTTCGACAAGTGTCTTGACGGGGGCAGATGCTGGTAATTATATTTTAGAAACGCCTATTCTAACAGCTAGAAATATCAATCCTAAAAATTTATTGATGACTGGCTTAAGTGTTGCTTCAACAAAAGTATATGATGCAACTTTGCAGGCGATTGTTTTAGGCACACCTCAATTGTTAAATGCAATAAACCCAGGCTCAGGAACAGATACAGATGGGTTGCCGTATGTTGGCGATGCACTATCATTTATTGGTACACCAACAGCAACCTATAATTCAAAAGATGTTGCAATAGCATCATATGTAACATATGCGGGATTGACAATAGGAGGGGCTCAAGCAAATAATTATACTTTAACGCAACAATCAAATAGTGCTGCTACTATCTTGCCAAAAACTTTGACTATGTCAGGCTTGGTTGTTCCATCGTCTAAAATATACGATGGGAACACAACGGCAGTGGTTACAGGTACGCCATTGCTTCAGTCTTCAATTGTAGCAGGAACAGGATCTGCGAATGATGGAAAGCCTTATTTTGGAGACCAGTTAAGCTTTACAGGAACACCAGTTGCACAATACAACACACAGCATGTATATGCAACCAAAGTAAGTTTTTCTGGATTAACATTAGCTGGAACTGCAGCATCAAATTATGCCTTGGAGAACCAAGCTGATGCAAATGCGAATATCACACCATTAAATAGAAAAGTATTTGCAAATGTACAATTTAAAAAATATGGTTCAGTAGATCCTGTTTTTACATATACACATGAACCTTTAATTGCTGGGGATGTTTTTGCAGGGGTATTAACAAGAGCGCCAGGAGAATCAATTGGCACTTATTCAATCAATAGAGGTTCATTGGATTTAGGTGTTGATTATACCATTACCTATTTTGGATCTACTTTGACAATTTCGCCTGTTGATTTGTATATAAGACCCAATACGGTACAACGAAAATATGGAGACGATCCCCTTTTAGACGGATTGGAGACCAATGACTTTGCAACAATCGGTTTACAGTATGGCGAATCGCTTGGTACCGTTAAATTGTATTATGAGGCAGGTGTAAATTCAGGCAATAATAAAAAAGACAGTGTGGGCTTGTATTTAAATAAAGTGGAAGCGCGTGATTTGAAAACTGGTAACACTGATTTGAATAATTATAATATTATATATCAATTAGGCAATTTACAAGTAAATAAATATGATCTACTCATAATTGCAGAAGATAAATTAAAAAGAGAGTCAGAATTGGATCCAGCATTAACTTATAAACTAGGAAATGCATTGATCATTGGTGATTCCTTAATCGGTGAATTAAAAAGAGAGCCGGGCATTACTCCCGGTTTATATCAGATTCAACAAGGGACATTGTCAGTGAATAATAATTATAATTATTTATATACACCTGCCTATTTAACGATATTAACCATTAAAAATGTATTTGTTGTGCCAACTGCATTTACACCTAATAACGATGGGTTAAATGATGTCTTAACGATATTGCACAATCCGAATGTGGCAAATTTGATCTATTTTAAAATTTTCAATCGTGCTGGTAATATTGTCTATCAAACGAACACATTGTCTGGTGCTTGGGATGGTAAAGTAGGAGGTAAGGTTCAAGATGCAGACGCATACTATTGGATTGCTGAATATATCACTTGGAATAATTTAAATCTAAAACAAAAAGGCACATTCCTTTTGATAAAATAAAAATTGAGTGAAATATAAATTATCCATATTCATATTCTTTGTTTTGCATGCTCAATTTTTAATGAGTCAAAATATAGATTTATCTCAACCCTATTTAGCCGGGCAATATTTTTCTCCTGCAGCTGCAGGTGGCGGCAACTTCGGAAAAAGATTGAATGGAATATTACGAACACAATTTAATGATGGCAATAATTTATATCGTACAATGCTTGCAAGCTTTGATACAAAGTTGAAAGCGGCTGACAATAGATCAAAGAACTATCTTGGATTTGGTGCACAAATTTTATCAGATCAATTAATGTCTGGCGCATTACAATTAAACTTTTTAACTTTTAATGCAGCATATCATATTTATTTAGATGAGGATTTGTATCAGGAGCTTTCGCTTGGATTAGGTACCGTTATTGCACAGTCAACTTTAGATAAATCAAAAGTTCGCTTTGGTGACCAATACACTTTCGAGGGCACCTATATTGGTTCAAGTAGTTTAGAACTGATTACTGATTTTCCAATTGAGATTTCGGCTACAACTGGATTATTATATACGATGCATGATGAATATAAATTTATTCAAATTGGTGCTTCTTCCTTTTTAGTATCAAAACCAGTGATTACAAATTCGCCTTTTAATGAAGCAGAAAAATTAAAACTAAGATTTTATACTAATATTGAGATGCCATTGTTGAATACTGCAACTATTTTGTTACATGGGAATTATGTGCTTGCAGACAAGTCCCAGTATTATACTGGTGCTGCATTAGGTCTTCCAATTGGTGATGGCAGGTATAAGCCACAAGAGCGACTATATATTGGCTGCAATTATAGAAATCAAAATGCCATCATTCCTAATTTTATGTATAAAACAAATAAGTATACTTTTGGATTCAGCTACGATATTTATACAAATAATAATGCAGGTGCTAATATTAGGCCGAATAGTTTTGAGCTCAGTTTCACCAATTTAATTGGCAGGCCTAAACGTAATTTATTTACTACTTTATTTGATTAGATGCTTTAAAAAACAATTGAACAGTTCACCCATTCAGGGTCAAAGTTGGCGTTGTATTTTTTGTAAAAATGAATAGCAGGTTCATTCCAATCTAATACCTGCCAGTTCATCCCATTGAAGCCTTTTTCTTTTGCTTCAACTATGAGTGCATCAAATAAAAGGCTACCAATTTTTTGACCCCTCATATCCTCAGTAACTAAAATATCTTCTAGGTACATTCTTTGACCTTTCCAGGTAGAATAACGTACATAATACAAAGCCATTCCAACTACAACACCTTGTACTTCGGCTACAAATGCCCACCAAACTGGGTTAGCGCCAAAACCACTTTCTTCAAAGTGTTCCATAGTGACAGTGACTTCGTCGGGTGCTTTTTCATACACAGCAAGTTCCTGAATTAGCTCCATCATTCTTACACAATCAGTTCTAAGAGCTTTGCGTATAATAATTTCCATAAGAAGTAGTTAATTGAATAGTGGTTATTATCAAAAATAGATAAAATGAGTCTTTTTTTAGATCAACTATAAGCTTCCTTTCTCTAAAGCTTGTGCTAAGTCTGCTTCAAGGTCTTCAATATTTTCAATACCTACACTCATTCTAATTAAACCATCCGTAATGCCATACTTGATTCTTTCTTCTTTAGGTATCGACATATGGGTCATACTTGCTGGATGTGAAACCAACGTATCTACTGTTCCAAGAGATACGGCACGTGTACAAACCTCTACCGCATTGATGAATTTTTTTCCAGCTTCGATCCCTCCTTTAAGTTCGAAACTTATCAAAGGAGCGTGTTGCTTCATTTGTTTCTTTGCAATTTCATGGTGGGGATGTGAAATTAGTCCTGTATAATTAACATGTGCTACCGCAGGATGTGCTGCTAAGAAGTTGGCTACTTTGGCAGTATTGCTACAATGTCTTTCCATTCTAACCTCCAAGGTCTTCATGCCTTGTATTAATAAATAAGCATCAAAAGCATTGCTGTTTCCACCCATTAATACATGCCATTTCCATGCTTTTGTGCGCATGAATTCCAAATCTTTACCAAGTAATACGCCATGTAATGCACTGCCATGTCCGTTTAAAAATTTAGTGGCAGAATGAAAAACAAAATCTGCACCCAATGCAAAAGGTTGTTGTAAATAGGGTGTTGCCACCGTATTATCAACAGATACTTTTATACCATGTGCTTTTGCAATTTTGCAAATAGCATTAATATCGACACATTGCAAGGTTGGATTTGCAGGGGTCTCTAAGTGAATTAGTTTTGTTGTTGGGTTTGCCTTTATAGTATCTAATAAAAGCGCTTCATTATGGATGTCTATTAAAATTATTTTCACACCTGCTTCTACTAATACTTTTTGCATTAATTCTTGTGACCCGCCATATAAAGAATAATGAGAAATCAAAGTGTCTCCAGCACTAAGATTGCTGAAAAATAAAGTGGTCATAGCCGCTTGACCACTTGAATGCAATAATGCTTTAAGTTCAAGTGGTGCACCATTATCATTGCATAGTCCGTGCGCTTCTAATGCAGCAATCGTTTCCTCTGCGGCAGTAAATGTGGGGTTGCCCCATCTTGTATATAATTTGGTTTTGTCCTCTCCCTTAAATCGCTCCATGCCTTCTTCTGCAGAACCAAATGTAAATGTAGAAGTGGCATAAATAGGAGTGGTATGAGAAAAATTATCATTTTCATGACCAGCAGTATGCAATGTAACCGTACTAATTCCTTTAAATTTCTTTTGACTCATAATGTGGTTTTAAACATGAATATAAATGCACAAAAATTTCTTACTAAATATACAATGAAAAGACCATTACTAATAGGCCCATTTAACCCATGCAGCACCCCATGTGAATCCGCCACCAAAAGCAGCCAAGATCAAATTATCTCCTTTCTTCAATTGAGATTCCCATTCCCATAAGCACAATGGGATGGTTGCTGCTGTTGTATTACCATATTTCTGGATATTGATCATCACTTTTTCTGAAGGGATGCCTGCACGATTGGCTGTGGCGTCTATGATTCTTAAATTGGCTTGGTGCGGAACCAGCCAAGTAATATCGTCTCCTGTTAAATGGTGTTTTTCTAATAAGTCTGCCGTCACATCTGCCATTCCCTTTACAGCAAATTTAAATACAGGTTGTCCATCTTGAAATGCATAATGCTCTCTCGCCATTACGGTCTCAACAGATGCAGGCTTTAAGCTTCCACCTGCTTTTAGATGCAAGTATTCTCTGCCACTACCATCGCTTTTTAAAATAGCATCTTGGAATCCATCTTCATCCGCACTTGGCTCTAATAAAACGGCACCAGCACCGTCTCCAAAAATGATACAAGTGGCTCTGTCAGTATAGTCGATGATGGAGCTCATTTTATCCACTCCTACCACAATCACTTTCTTATACCTTCCAGCTTCCACAAAACTTGCCCCAGTGGTTAGTGCAAATAAGAAGCCGCTACAAGCTGCGCCTAAATCAAAACCGAATGCGTTTTTTGCGCCAATTTTGTCCCCAATAATATTAGCTGTGGCAGGAAAAACCATGTCAGGTGTCACAGTAGCGCAAATAATACAATCAATATCTAAAGGATCTAAATTCTTTTTTCTTAGGATTTCTTCAATTGCTTTCACCGCCATATCAGAACTCGCTTTTCCTGGCTCTCTTAAAATTCTACGTTCAGAAATACCAGTTCGGCTTCTGATCCATTCATCGTTCGTATCTACCAATTTTTCTAGGTCAAAATTGGTCAATTTTGTCTCTGGGACATAACCTCCAACAGAGGTAATGGCTGCTTTCAGCTTTTGGGACATAGTTTGTTAGTTTGTTTGGGCCACAAATATCTTAAAAAATGGCCAAGAATTGCCCCAAATGCCCATTTTTCATTGCTTAAGTGTTATTTTTGAAGCAATTATGATCGCATTTTTACAAGGTAACTTTGTCCAATTAACCCCAGCTAAGCTCATCGTGGATGTTGGTGGTGTTGGATATGAAGTCAATATAAGTTTGAATACTTACGAGTCGATCTCCGGAAAGGAGAAAGGGCTATTGCATACTTATTTACATATCACTGAAAATTCACAGGTATTATTTGGATTTTTTGGGCAGGATGAGAAAGAATTATTCTTACAATTAATTAGTGTTTCAGGGGTAGGAGCTAGTACCGCAAGAATGATGTTATCGGGTATGCGACCAGATGAAATTATTAGAGCAATAGTTCATGGCGATGCACGCCAATTAGAGCAAATAAAAGGAATTGGCAAAAAATCGGCGGAGCGTTTGGTTTTAGAACTAAAGGACAAATTGGCTAAATCTCCAGTAATGCAGGTGGGCGGATCTACATTTAGTAAAACAACGCCACATCAAGATGCGATTCAAGCATTGGTTTCTTTAGGAATACAAAAAGCGGTTGCAGAGAAAGCGATTGATAAAGCAATTCAATCAGAAGGGGCGGATGTGTCTTTAGAGGTCTTAATAAAGCAGGCCCTTAAAAATTGTTAATCGATCATTTTAAATGCGTTTTACTTGAGATTTTTTCACACTATTATTTTATTGTCTAGCCTTCTTTTATTGAAGCAGCAGGGTCATGCGCAAGATAGTAGTAAATCAAAGTTGCCATTTAAGGATACAGCTTTATTAAAGAAAGTGGATACTGTATTAGGTAAGCTGAGGTATCCAATCGCTGATAGACGTTCAGATTTTTTATCTCAACCAAGTAATAATCCATTTGATATTAGGGACTCAAGTTTATTAAAACGTAGAGTAGATTATGATCCAAAGACGAAGCAATACTATATAACAGAAAAACTTGGGGCAGGGTATAATCGTTTCCCTTCAACTTTGACTTTTGATGAGTTTTGGAAGTTAAAAACGCGCAAAGACGAACAAGCTTATTTTATGCAGCGTTCCAATTCATTAGGGGTATTGAATAGAAAAATAACAAGGCCAAAAACCAAAGTTTTTGATAGTTATTTCGATAGGCTCTTTGGTAAGACAGGATCGGATTTGAAAATTGACATTAAGCCAGTGGGCGAAATTAATATTAGAGCAGGTTACCAAGGGCAAAATGTTAAAAATCCAACATTGCCAGAAAGGGCTAGAAAAAATGGGGGATTTGATTTCGATGCCAATACGAACTTTAGTATGAATGCAAGTATTGGAGATAAGCTTAAGTTTCCAATCAATTTGAATTCTTTATCAAATCTTGGATTCGATAATCAGATTAGGTTGAATTACAAGGGTAAGAAAGACGAGGTGATTAAATTCATAGAAGCAGGAAATATCAATTATGTTTCTAGAAGTACACTGATTCCAAGTACACAGAATTTATTTGGTGTTAAAGCGCAATTACAATTCGGTAAATTATTTGTTACGGGTGCAATTGCCAATCAAAAGTCCCAAAGACAATCTATGGCCTTGCAAGGTGGGTCATCTACACAGCGCTTTCAAAAGCGATTAGATGATTATGAAGAGAATAGGCACTTTTTACTAGCACAGTATTTTAGAAACAACTACAATAAGGCAATGAGTACATTGCCTGTGATTAATTCACAAATACAAATCAAACGTATCGAAGTTTGGGTGACCAATCGTAATGGCCAAACCACCAATGCGAGAGACGTTGTTGGATTAACAGATATTGGTGAGCCAATTTTAAGAGCGGAACGAAAAGCATTAGAGACAAATCCAAATAACTTGTTTCCTGAAAATAATGCGAACAAATTATATTCAAAAATTATTAACAATCCGAATGCGAGAAATCCTGCATCCGTTTCTGCTTTTTTAGCGCAGGAAGGATTAAGGTCTGCCGAAGATTATGAAAGAACTTTTGCAAGAAAATTAACAGAGAACGAATATTTTTTCAATGGTCAAGTAGGTTTCTTATCGTTGAATATTCCATTACAAGCCGATGAAGTGTTGGCAGTTGCATTTCAGTACACCTACAATGGAAAAGTATATCAAGTAGGAGAATTTTCTGAAGGGGTGGCATTGGATCCAAATAAAGGTGTTCAACAGATTTTATATTTAAAATTATTGAAAGCAACTACGCAAAGAACAGATTTGCCTATTTGGGATTTAATGATGAAAAACGTTTACTCGCTAGATTTGTTTGGCGCCATTCAACCACAAGATTTTCAGTTGAATATTTTATATGAAGAACCTAGTGCTGGATTGAAAAGATATATGCCAGTAACAAATAAAGCATATGAAGGAAAATCATTGATCAAAATATTGCAACTTGATAGATTGAATAACCGAAATGATCCACAGCCAGATGGTGTATTTGATTATGTAGAAGGGTATACGGTTTTATCCAATATGGGTAGAATTGTTTTCCCATTAATAGAGCCATTTGGCAAGGACTTACAAGACATTGCATTCACAGGTATTGACACCAATATTTCTAAAAAATATATTTATCCTCAATTATATCGTACGATTAAAGCAGAGGCACAAACATATGCCAATTTAAATCGTTTTGTGATGGAAGGTCAGGTGAAAGGAAGTGCCGGAGGCTCGGAGATTAGTTTAAATGCATTTAATGTGCCACCTGGTTCTGTAAGTGTGCGAGCAGGGGGGCAAATTTTAAGAGAAGGGGTGGATTATATGGTTGACTATGGTTCTGGTACGGTAAGAATAATTAATCCAGGTATTTTAAGTTCGAATATTCCAGTGAATGTGTCCTTTGAAAACAACTTAGGTTTTGGTTTTCAAGAGCGTGGCTTCAGGGCATTAAGGATTGATTATTTAGCTAATAAGAATTTTAATTTTGGATTATCTTCTTCAAGGTTAAGTGAAAGGCCATTTTTCACCAAGACCAATTTTGGTTCAGATCCTATTAAGAACGCCATGTATGGTTTCGATTTCAACTATAAGAAAGACCTGCCAGGTTTAACAAGGATATTAGACAAGCTTCCATTTTATAGTACTAAAGCCAAATCATCCATTGTAGCCTATGGTGAAGCAGCAATTTTAAAACCAGGTCATGCCCAGCAAATTGGTAAAGGGGGATCTGGTGTTGTTTATTTAGATGACTTTGAATCAACGAGAACGAATATTGATTTAAGGTTTCCTTTTACAGCTTGGACCCTCGCATCTACGCCATTAGATCGTTTTGCAGAAGGTGCTTTAACAGATTCTGTAGATTACAATAAAAATAGAGCAAGATTGGCATGGTATACTATTGAACCAAATTTGCAAGATCGTAATAGTTCCAACAATCCATTGGCGAATAATGTAACAGCTATTAGTGACCCAAGAGTGCGTCAAGTATTTACCAATGAATTGTTCCCTCAAAAAACAACGAATATCACCGATGTTCAGTTACCAACTTTTGATTTAAGTTATTATCCAAAGGAACGTGGCCCTTATAATTATAATTACAAGGACTTAGATGCAACAGGTCGTGTTAAAAACCCTTCAGATAAATGGGGTGGTATCATGCGTTCATTGGATCAAACAGATTTTGAAACGGGCATTATTGAATATGTAGAATTCTGGGTACAAGATCCATTTATTAGGTCTGCTGCTTCAAAAGGTAAATTGTATTTGAACTTAGGGAATGTGAGCGAGGATATTTTGAAAGACGGCAGACGATTTTATGAAAATGGTATGCCAACACCAACCATTCCTGCTAGCATTGATAGTTCTACTTGGGGAAGAGTCCCGGTGAATCCAATTCAGGTAACCAATGCCTTTAGTAATAATCCAGAAGATAGAAAATTCCAAGACGTTGGTTTAGATGGATTGGGAGATGAAGAGGAGAGGTTAAAGAAAGCGTACTTAATCAACCAAATTGGCAGCAGTGCAGTTGCGCAGCAATTCCTCAAAGATCCCTCAGCGGATAACTATGTTTGGTATCGTGATGCAAGTTATGATGCAGCAGGGGCTACAATTTTAAATCGTTATAAGTATTTCAACAATCCGCAAGGTAACTCTGCATTGGCTGGAACTAGTCAGTTTAGCAGTGCTGCCACTTTATTGCCTGATAATGAGGATCTGAATAGAGACAATACATTGAATGAAACGGAGGCTTATTTTGAATATGAAATTGATTTACAAAAAGGGCAATTAGGGGTGAATTCAACAAGGTATGTGACGGATTCAAAAACGGTAAACGTTACTTTAGCGGATGGATCAAAATCGATTGAGAACTGGTATTTATTTAGAGTGCCAATCAAATCGTTTTCAAACAGGATGGGGGGTATTCGTGATTTTAAATCAATTCGTTTTTTAAGAATGTATTTAACAGGTTTTGAAGACTCCATTACCTTGCGTTTTGCAAAGTTAGATTTAGTCCGTAACCAATGGCGACAATTTACTTATGATATTGACAGCTCAGGTGATTATAAATTAATTACACCGGAGAATAATACGGCAACAGTAAATACAATTGCTGTGAGTTTAGAAGAAAACGGTAGTAGAACACCGGTGAACTATTTAGTGCCCCCTGGTATTGAACGTGTTCAGTTATTAAGTAATAATGGGGTTAATCTTTTGCAGAATGAACAAGCATTAAGTGTGCAGTTAAATCGTTTACAAAAAAATACAACACCAAGAGGGGTATTTAAGACCATGAATATTGACATACGTCGATATGGAAATTTGTCCATGTTCTTACATGCCGAAAATAAAAATCAGCCGGATGTAGTAGAAAAAGGGGTTATCACGGCTGTATTGCGTATTGGGCAGGATTTTCAGAATAATTATTATGAGATTCGAATTCCTTTAACAACTACAAAACGAAAAACTTATTCAATCTCTGAAGTAAGAGATGTATGGCCTTTAGAAAATGAAATGAACTTAAGCTTGAACGATTTGGTCAAGCTTAAAATTGATAGGGATAAATTAAATTACAATTTCAATAGCAAGTATAGTAAGGTTCAGGCCAATAATCATACTTACGCTGTTATGGGTAATCCAAACTTGGGGGAAATTAGAGGTATTTTGGTGGCATTTGAAAACACGTCTAGCCAAAGTTTTATTGATGCAGAGGTATGGGTTAATGAGTTGAGGCTATCAAATTTAGATGAGCGAGGATCTTGGGCAGCATTAGGTAGGATGGATTTAGTTTTGGCAGACCTTGGAACCCTAGCTGTTTCTGTCAATAATCGAACTGCTGGTTTTGGAAGTATTGAACAAAAAATGAATGAACGCTCTAAAACTGGCTTCACTCAATTAGATATTGCAACCAATATTGATGCAGGTAAATTATTGCCAAAACAAGCAAAAATATCTTTACCAGTTTTTGCGGGATTAAATAAGACCCAAGAAAATCCAGAATTTGATCCATTTAATAAAGACATTTTATACGCAGATAAAATTAAGTCTACCTCGGGCGCAATGAGGGATTCTATCAAGCGCGCATCTATCGATGCAACAACAATTAAGACGCTGAACTTTACCAATGTACGTTTCATGCCTGGCAAAAGAAACACGATGCTAAGTATAAGTAATTTGGATTTTAGTTATTCTTATTCTCAATTACAACAAACGAGTCCTGTTATTGAATTAAATCAAGTAGTAAAGCAAAGAGGTTCAATTGGATATACATTTAATAATAATGGAAAGAGTATTCAGCCATTCTATAAAATCATTAAAACAAAATCACCTTGGTTCTCGCTCATTAAAGATTTTAATTTTTCTCCAGCACCAAGTTTAATTAGTTATAGGACTGTTTTTGATCGTCAATTTGGTGAATACACGCCAAGAATGGTTAATTCATTCGATGGTACTACAGAAAAGGTAGAGACAACTTATGACAAGTATTTTACAATGGGTAGAATATTTAACCTTCGATGGCCAATTACAAGGTCAATGAGTTTTGATGTCGTTGCTAATTTAAATTCAAGAATAGACGAACCAGATGGTCGTATTGATACTAAAGAGAAAAAAGATTCTTTAACCAGAATGTTGTTAAGAGGGGGGCGCAATACCTTATACAATCAACGTCTAACCATGCGATATGATTTGCCGACAAGTAAATTCCCTTTAACAGATTGGATTTTGGCAAGTTATAATGTGTCTACCAATTATAATTGGATAGGCGCTAGCAGGCTAGCAACTAATCTTGGTAATACAATTGAGAATACCATTTCGCATCAAGTAAATGCGCAGTTTAATTTTACGAGTTTCTATAATAAGTCTAAGTTCATTAGATCTGCTTTGTCCAATGCAAGGCCCACGCCAAGGCAATCTAACCCATTGTCAAATAAGCTTATCATAAGTAAAGAAGATGCCTTGAATGGATTAACGGGAAAGGCAAGGGATTCAGCTTATAAAAAATGGAAGGAAGCAAGAAAGCAAGAACGTATTGCAATGAGGGTGCTTAAGGCAAATGAGGTAATGAATATTCCAACACCTGTTAAATCATTTGTTGGATTATTGACGATGGTTCAAAATGCATCTTTAGATTATGCCGAAAACTTTAATAGTCGTTTGCCAGGATTCATGTCGGGTGTTCAATTTGTTGATAAGGACTTTAATGGTTTCGCTCCAGGATTTGATTATGCAATGGGTAAACAGCCTGATAGTAATTGGTTGAACCTACAAGAGCGTAAAGGATTGTTGACAAAAGATGCTAATTTTAATTTGTTGTTTAGACAAGGGTTTGATCAAAGGTTGAGTGCAAGAGTGATGATTGAGCCAATAAAAACATTCATCATTGATTTAAAGTTTGACAAGACATTTACAAAAGAGTATTCTGAATTATACAAGGACACGACTGTCAATATGAATGGGTATCGATCTCATAATAATCCATTGTCTGCTGGAGGATTCAATATTAGTTATATTGCTTTAAAAACCTTCTTTGACAAGCACGATCCAAACACGATTTCTACTCGATTCCAACGTTTCCAAAATTATAGAACTATAATTTCTAATCGTGTAGCTGCTTTGAATCCATATTGGAATCAACAAAAAGATCCTAATGGATATGCGATTGGTTATGGTAAATATGCTCAAGACGTTTTAATTCCATCTTTCATTGCAGCCTATACAGGCAAGGATCCAAAGAAAGTAGCATTATTGAACCAGACGAATACAAATATTCGATCTAATCCATTTACGGGGATGTTGCCAATGCCGAATTGGAATCTTTTGTACAATGGTTTATCTAAAGTACCTGGTTTATCCAATATTTTTTCCAATATTTCTTTAACCCATGGGTACAATGGTAGCTTGTCCATGAATAGTTTTAATAGTTCTTTATTATACGCCGATTTGAACCGCTTAGGCGCGCCTTCTTTTTTAGATACTGTTAGTGGTAATTTTATACCTTATTTCTTAATTCCGAATGTGACAATAAGTGAGCGAATGGAGCCCTTAATAGGATTGAATGTCACTACCGTATCACAGTGGTCAATCCGTTTTGAATATAAGAAAAGTCGTCTATTGGCTTTGAGTTTGGTAGATTATCAATTGAGTGAAAATAATAGTACGGAATGGGTGGTAGGTACAAGTTATCGTAAAAGAGGCTTAAAATTACCTTTCAATATACCGGGCATGAACAATAATAAATTGGCCAACGATTTAACTTTTAGGTTAGATATGGCTATGCGGGATGTGTACAATAGTAATAGCAGATTAGATCAAACTAATGCCTATGGTACAGGCGGGCAGAAAGAAATCACTTTACAACCTTCAGTCGATTATGTATTGAATAGTAAAATTAATTTGAGGTTCTTCTTTGATCAAAGAAAAGCCACACCATACATATCTTCTTCACCTCCAATTACGAACACGAGGGCAGGGGTGAATATTAGGATCGCGTTATAAACCTACGATTTTGCGAATTGTAAAATCATTTCACAAAACCTACGATTTTGCGAATGCCCATTTGATCATTTCTTTCCAGGTGACTTTTTTGCCGTACATTAAAATTCCAGTCCTATAAATTTTAGCACTTAACCATGTGGTCAACAAGAAGCCTCCAATTAAGGTGCCCATGCTTAAAGCCAATTCCCAGTAGGGAACGGTAGAAGGCATGCCATATGAAATTCTTGCCATCATGACCATCGGGGAACTAAAAGGAATTACACTTGCCCAAAATGCCATTGGTGTATTTGGATTTTGTATGACCACATTTGTAATTATGTAAGAAAAGATAATTGGCATGGTCACTGGAAACATTAAACTTTGTGCATCTTGTGGATCTTCGTTCACCACACTACCAATGGCAGCAAATAGAGAAGCATAAAACAAGAATCCACCTAAGAAGTAGAATAAGAAACAGCCAATAATTAAAGGCCAATTAGTTGTGGCTAATGTATGCTGTATAGCGTAGACATTTTTTGCAGACTCACTTGCTTGTGCTAATCCTGCAGCGCCCATTTGACCATTTGTTTCTTGAAGTTGTTGTACTTGGTTTTGTATATCTGATGGCAGCATGCTCATGCCCACACCGGTTAAAGTAATAACAAGGATGATCCACATTAAAAATTGGGTCAATCCAACAGCACCAATGCCAATGATTTTACCTAGCATTAATTCAAAGGGCTTCACGCTGCTTACAATCACTTCGGCAATACGATTCGTTTTTTCTTCCATTACGCCACGCAAAACCATGGTGCCGTAAATAAACATGGTGATGTAAATTAATAAACCACTTGCATAGCCTATACCCATCGCTAATGCAGCATTACTTTCTTTGCTCTTTTTGCCTTCATCTTCATATGCTTTTAGTTCTGCTACTTGTGCAGATTTATGTATTGAATCTAATACGGTTTGTTGAATGCCTGCTTTTTCTAACATTTGGTCCTCTATTGCAGCGTTAATTTTACTACTAATTTTTTCTTGCAAAGTGAAGCCCATTGATTTTTTTGATCTTAAGATATAATCTGTTTTTGCTTCGCCATCAAAGAGGGGCATTAACAAAATATCCGAGTATCCTTTTTCTTTGTAGTTACTCGTGTCTACTCCAGTAGGGAATTCAAATTTCAATTGCTTGGTATTTTTCAATTTTTCTTTAAAGAAACCATTGGGGTCTACGACAGCAATTTTACGTTCTTCCGTGCCTTTAAAGGAAAAATAAGCAGAACCTACAATGAGTCCAACCATTAATAAAGGGACTAAAAAAGTCACAATTAAAAAACGTTTGTTTTTTACCCTGCTTGTGTATTCTCTTTGTATGATAATCCAAATCTTATGCATATAATATTTTTAAAAAGTAATGAACTGTGTTGGTTTATAAAGTTGTAGGACTCTTTTATGATTTTTCCTAGTTAAATATTCTGAAATGCCCTTGCCTTAGCATGTGTGTCTTCTACTAGTTGAATGAAAATATCATTCAAGCTTGGCAAAACTTCATTGTAACTTGAAATTGGTATTTGTTGTTCAATCAAATATTTCAATACTTCATTAGACGCTACGGCATGACTTAATTTTATTAATACTTTATTTGTGTTTTTATCTTCTTTTTCAATCACAGTAAATAAAGCATTATTTTTTACTAGTTCTGGATTGGTTGTTTCAACTGCGAAAATAAATTCCTTGTATTGTTGTTTTATTTCAGCAACGGTACCATCTAATATCTTTTTGCCAAGATTTACCAATACTATATGATCACAAATCTCTTCTACCTGCTCCATACGATGGGTGCTAAAAATAATGGTCGCCCCTTTTTTTGCGAGGGCATAAATTTCATCTTTAATTAAGTTGGCATTCAAAGGGTCTAAACCACTAAATGGCTCATCCAAAATAATCAATTTAGGCTCATGCAAAACAGTGATCACAAATTGTAATTTCTGACTCATTCCTTTACTCAAGTCTTCTACTTTTTTATTCCACCAGCTTTGCATCTCAAATTTCTCGAACCAATATTTGATACGCTCCATTGCCTCAGCTTTACTTAGGCCTCTTAATTGGGCAAGGTATAAAGCTTGTTCACCAATCTTCATCTTTTTATATAAGCCACGTTCTTCTGGCATATAGCCAATCTCACGAATATCTAACAATGGGTCAAAATGTTTGCCATCTAATTTAATCTCTCCACCATCTGGGTAAAAAATACCCGTGATCATTCTAAGCAAGGTGGTTTTACCTGCACCATTAGGTCCTAATAAGCCAAAAATGCTGCCTTTTTGAATATCGAAACTGATATCATCTACAGCTTTTTGAGTTGCATAATGTTTCACCAAATGGGATAATTTTAATAGCGGCTCCATGTTATTTAATTTGACCTAAAAGTACAGTGAATTCACAAATTTGATCGGGAGAATTTTTACAAGTGGAAAAAGGGGGGATATGAGCGTTCATATGCTCGGGATATTGGATTATATTCGTACAAATAAATAGATTATGTTCTCAAAGAAATCCTTGTTGAATCTTTTTTTGTTGGTTGCCATTGTAGGTCTATCTAGTTGGGGCTTTTTAGTGCACCGCACCATACACCAAATTGCAATTTATAATTTACCTGAGCCCATGCGTAGCTTTTTCTATGCAGATATGGATAATTTAGTCTTTAATGCTCCTCGTCCAGACATTAGAAGAAATAAAGATAAAACGGAGGATACCAAGCATTTTGTAGACTTGGAGGCTTTTGGTCCAAATGCTGTAAATGAAATGCCTACAGAATGGAATGCGGCGGTAAAAAAATATGGTAAAGACAGTTTGATCAAATGGGGATGGGGTCCTTATAATGCGATCATGCAATTAGAACATTTGACCAATGCATTTAAATCTAAAAATAAAGACAGCATCTTATTTTATGCAGCAGACCTTGGCCACTATGTAGCAGATTTGCACGTGCCATTACATACTACTATGAATTATGATGGACAGCTAACTGGACAAAAAGGATTGCACCATATGTGGGAGACATTTATTCCTGAAATCAACTTAGATCAATTCATGTTGTACAATACGCATCAGGCGAAGTATGTTAAAAATCCTGCTCAAGCACTTTGGATGGATGTTAGAAAAGCACATGCATTGGTTCCTCAAATGTTGGCGATAGAAACAGAAGTAACAAAACAATTTACACCAGAAACTAAGTACCGCAATCAAATGCGTTATGGTAAGGAAGTGAAAGCGTATACTAAACCATTTGCCGCAGCTTATGCAAAAGCATTAGGTAATACAGTGAATGTGCAGTTGATTGCTTCAGCAAATATGATTGCCGATTTTTGGTATACAGCATGGGTGAATGCAGGCAAGCCTGAATTAACTTTAACAAAAGACATAAGTGGTAATCTTGCCAAAGAATTAGCTTCTTTCAAACAAAATAAATTGATTCAAGATGGTTTGTTGATTAGTAAAAAAGACAAACCTGAAGATTAAATAAACAATCAAAAAATAAATGCTGCGTCAATTGTTGGCAAACATTTATTTTAAGTGCGCCGCAATGCTTTGTGCTAGTTTCTGGCCGTCCATTGCGGCGCTTACGATTCCGCCCGCATAACCAGCCCCTTCGCCACATGGGTATAAATTGCTTATTTGAGGATGTTGGAATGTTACTGCATCTCTTGGTATACGAACAGGGGAAGAAGTTCGACTTTCTGTAGCCACCACAATAGCATCATTGGTATAATAACCTTTCATCTTTTTGCCAAATGCTTTAAATCCATCTTGTAAAGTAGTATGTACAAATTTTGGCAAGACATCCGTTAAATCTGCTGTATTTAGTCCTGGCAAATAACTCGCATCAGGTAAGTCGTTGGATATTTTATTGATGCAAAAATCAACCAACCTCGAAGCTGGTGCAACTTGTAATCCACCACCAGCTTTAAAAGCCTGTTGTTCAACTTGTTTTTGAAACTCTAATAACAAAAGTGGATGGTTCATATCCACTTCTTTATTCTTCGCTTTCTTTAAAAATTGAGCTGCCGTTTCTAAATCAATTTGTACGACCATACCACTATTGGCGTAGGGATTGTTTCTTTTGCTTGGACTCCATCCGTTCACCACAATTTCACCAGCTGCAGTTGCTGCAGGGGCAATGATGCCACCAGGGCACATGCAAAAACTAAATACACCGCGTTCATTCACCTGCTCTACTAAACTGTAAGAAGCAGGAGGTAAATTAGGGTCTCTAGTTTGACAATGGTATTGGATTTGATCAATCACTTGCTGTGGATGCTCCACACGAACGCCTAATGCAAATGGCTTGGATTCAATCAAGACTTTTTTATGGTGAAATAGTTCAAAAATGTCACGAGCTGAGTGGCCTGTTGCTAAAAGTAGTGCGTCTACTTTAAAACTATCTCCATCTGAACAATGAATCCTGTTTATTTTTTCCTTGTCCACCTCAAAGTCTACCATCTTTTTTTCAAATAAAACCTGTCCTCCTGCGGCTTCAATTTGAAGCCGCATGGCAGTGATAATTTGAGGTAATTTATTGGTGCCAATATGAGGGTGGGCTTGGTATAAAACGGTTTCGTCCGCGCCAAATTGATAGAATAGGCGCAGTATTTTATCTATACTGCCTCTTTTATTACTCCTGGTATACAATTTACCATCACTATAGGTTCCTGCGCCACCTTCGCCAAAGCAATAATTGCTCTCAGGATCTACAAGGCCTTCTTTGTTCAATTTAGCAAGGTCTCTACGTCTACTGCGCACATCTTTACCTCTTTCTAATACAATTGGCCTTAAGCCTAATTGAATGCATTCTAGAGCGGCAAATAGGCCAGCAGGACCAGCGCCAATAATATGAACTTCTTTGGCTGTTTTTGGAAGGACGGGGAACTGGTAGGGTTCAGTCAATCTATCTGACACCGGTTCCTCAATAAAAACGAGTAGGGTAAGGTTAATCCAGACTTGTTGACGACTTCTTGCGTCTATGGATTGTTTGAGTGTTTGGTAGCCATTTATTTGGTTACTTGGTCTTCCAAGATGTGCTGCTATGGAAGATAATAAAACCGACGCATTGGCTGCGTCGGTTGGAGTCATTCTAAGTTGTATCGTTGTTTGCATGGGGTTAGGTTTTTATCCTAAAAAATGCGTCTATTTCTTTCCAAATCTAGAAAGGTAAGTCATCACTTGCATCACCTGGATCTCCAGCTGGCATATCAAAATAAGCACCAGCATCAGATGGAGCAGTATCGCTACCACCAAGGGCAACAGCTTCCATTCTCCAAGCATCTAGGTTGGTGATATAGTTGTCTTTACCATCTTTGTTCCATTTAGACCCTTTGATATTGAACAATACTTTCACTGTATCGCCGATATTGAACCTGTCTGGCATAGTTGTTCTATCTTGTACACACTGGAATTTCACGTAATTGGTGATGGTTTTGCCATTGATATCTTCTGATTTTTCAATCACAAATTCTCTCGTTTTAAACGTCTCTTTTCTTTGGATTGTTTCGTATTTGGCAATCAATTTGCCGACTAATTCGTAGCTCATAGTATAATTTATGGCCATAAAGGTAGCATTAAAAGCGCATAACTATTTGGTGCTTAATAAAAACAAATAGGCATTCGTTTTTTAGGGTCAAATTTTCGAAAAAAAGACGCTAAAATAAGTGGATAAACTAGGCTTTTTTAAGAAAAAGTCATTACCTTGAACGCCTGGCTGAAGTATTTGACTAGCTCGAGAATTAGTGTTTACGGTACATGTAAAAAAAACCAAAAAAAAAAGTTTTTTTTTCAACATAAAGTGACCATATTCGCATTCCGGTTTACGAGAAATGATTCCAGGGGAGAAGGACCGATTTTACTTATTCATTATATAAAGGTTTAGAAATACAAAATGGCTAAGAGCGCAGAACTAGTTTGGACGAATTGTTTGAAGATCAT
>JACCEA010677502.1_pt1 | contig 26542 bp, 25 predicted proteins | sample 7449851 | NCBI WGS metagenome assembly JACCEA01 (sample SAMN15323453, study PRJNA562643) | freshwater metagenome | isolation source: river surface water | place: USA:Blue River Watershed | collected 2017-08-18
ATGTAGTACCCGGATGAGGCGTTCTTTGAGATCGCGTTGTCCGCCGTAAAAATCGATCAGTTGGCCGAACGCGCGGGGATTGAGGCGTACAGCCAACGTGTTGATGGTGAAGTCCCGACGGTAGAGGTCCTTCTTAATGGAGCTCTGCTCGACCGTCGGCAACGCCGTCGGATATTCGTAATACTCCGTGCGGGCCGTAGCCACATCTACCTTGAACCCGTCCGGCAGGAGCACAACAGCCGTCCCGAATCGCTCGTGGACCTTCACCCGGCCTGCCCGCTCCTTCGCCAGGGCGCGTGCAAACGCGATCCCGTCGCCCTCCACCACAAAATCGACATCGAGGTTGTCGATGCCGAGCAGCAGGTCACGCACAAATCCGCCGACCACATATGCTGAGTAGCCAAGGCGCTCGCCCAAGTCGCCTGCCGTCTGTAGCAGGTCATGCACTTCACGCGGCAAGCGGTCCCGCAGGAGTCCCCCGACATCGCGTCGGCGCACTGCTCCGGAGGACTCCAGGTCCATCAACGATTTGGCTTTCCCTCGCGCAGACGCAATCACGTCTTCATGGAGACTGCGGAGCAGATCGGTTCGGGTAATCACGCCCACCGTTTTGCCGCCGCACAGCACCGGCACAAACCGCTGATTCAATTCGATCATCCGCATTTCGATGTCGTGAAAGGGGGTCTCCGGGTCTGCACTGTACTGATCGTGTCTGGCCAGATCCTCGACTCGTTGTGCTCCGAGTCGATGAAACAATGCCTTCTGAACGACCTCACGTGAAATCGTCCCGACATAGCGGTCCTTCTGATCGACGACCGGGAGAACGTTGACCCCGTAAGTAGTCATGGAGCGTTCGGCCTCCGCCACGGTCGCATCCGCGACGATCGTTTTGACCGGCTGTGTCATGACATCCCGAGCCACCAGGGTCGGGCGATAGCGTTCCGTCAGGAGACGCGTCAGCCGTTCCTGCACTTCGATGAGCGTTCGGCCCTTCACGCTGGCCGCTGCCGCCACGGCATGTCCGCCGCCGCCGAATTCGCGCGCAATCCACGCCACGTCGATCTCGGGGCGCCGGCTCCGGCCAATCACCTCAACCTTCTCATCCAGTGCAATGGCAACGATGACGGCATCGAATCCCTGTAATTCCGCCAACCGGTGGACGGCCTCCGCGAGATCGCCCTTGTAACGGTCATACGTGCTGGAGGCCACAAGAATTTTGCGGCCCTCCAGATAATAGATTGATCCGGACTGCAACAGATCGTTCAGCAGGGCGATCAGATCGGGATCCAGCGGATGCCGCAAGACCTCCGCCACGACGTTCAAATCCGCGCCGGCGCGCAGCACAACTGCCGCAGCCTCCAGATCGCGCGGAGTCGTCGACGGATAGGCCAATGACCCTGTCTCCTCGTACAGACCAAGCGCCAACACCGTCGCCTCGGCAGCCGTGAGGATAATCTGCTGCGCCTTCAGGCGTTCGATCAGCAGCGTGGTCGTGGCGCCGACCGGTTCGATGTGCCGTTCAGCGAGATGAGGCCACTGAGGTCGAGTCTGCGGCTCCGGCTCATCGTCGGCTCCATGGTGATCGAAAACATGCACCTCCACGTCTGCGCGTGAACTGAGGGTCTTCAATGGACCCAACCGCTCCGGCTCCTGGACGTCCACGAGAATCAACCGTCGCACCCGTTCCAGGGCCACGTCCTTGAGGCGAGCGATATCCAGATGGTGCGTCGCCAGAAAACCTCGCACCGACTCCTGCGCACCGCCGGGCAATACCAGGACCGCCCCCGGATAGAGCTTCCGGGCGGCCACCATCGAGGCCAGTCCATCGAAGTCCGCATTCAGATGTGTCGTGATCAGATCCATGCCGGCATTCTAACAGGATCGAGCGAATCGATTCAGTCCCGCGGTGGAGACAGAGGAGAAGGAAGATTGTGCACAAAGCGAGAGGATTGGCTGGAGAGGAACCCTGCCGTCCACACTTCTTGTGTGGACGGCAGGGGGTTACTCGACAGAATGAGCGAGCGCGGATGCCTGGCTGGGCCGAACCGGTCGCCCGACCGCTCACCACGACATCTGTGATACCATCTACCGTTGCTGGCGGTCGTGCTTCTGGCGAGCAATATGACGCGACGTGCGATCCTGTGCGTGGCTGATCCGGGCCCGCTCTTTCTTCGTCACCACACCGTCCGATTTCGCCTTGTCTTCCATCTTATTGACGTGTTCTTGCTGGTTGTTCAAGCGAGTGGCTTCACGCTCGTTCAACTGACCGCTGGCAATCCCCTGATCGATCCGTTTCTCCTGATTGGCCTGCCGCTGATCGATCCTCGGCGTCTCCGCCTGCGCAAACACCAACGACGTGGCACACACCGACAACAACGCCGCGCCCCACATCACCTGCTTCATACATCCTCCTTTGGTTGCCCCCCGTTGCACTGTCATCCGTTCCAACGTACAAGGACGCCGGCTGGTTGACAATCAAAATGGGGGTTTGAAGGGAAGTGCGGAGAACCAATGTCACGGACAGACCACGCGAGATGGAGATGAAATCAGCGAATGTCCTGAAAAAAGGCGCGTGGGAGATACGGCAGCTTGAACTCCACATGCAAAATGACCAGCAAGACGCGAAGAAAACTCCGCCAGATTCCCATTTTGAGAAACTTGCGGGCATCCGTGACGACCGGTGGTGAGAGAAGCAGCGGCGTGGTGACTTTCAGCAAATTCTCACCGAACGCCACATCTTCCAGAATGGGCCGATCCGGAAATCCGCCAAGCCGCTCGAACAACACCCTCCGCACGAATAAGGCTTGATCGCCGTAAATGATATGGCTCCTGACACATCGAAAATTGTCGAGCCATGAGATCATCCGGAGCCGCCAGTCCGACCCTGAGAATCGGTGTCGGAATCCGCCGGCCTGGATGGTAAGATTCCGCTCCAACGCATTGATCCGACTCAGCGCATCGACGGGTAACAGCGTATCGGCATGGAGAAAGAGCAACCACTCGCCCCGCGCCAGCTTCGCGCCGGCATTCATCTGGGACGCTCGTCCTTTTGGCGCCGTCACGAGCGTGAGCGGGGCCGGCAATCGACTATTGATCGGCCAGCGCCGAACGATTTCGCAGGTTCGATCGTGGCTTCCCCCATCAACCACGATCACTTCATACGACCCGGCTTGTTCGAACAACTGTCGGAGTGTGGCTGGCAGCGCTCGCTCTTCATTGTAGGCGGGAATGACGACGGAGATCATTCCGTCAACCACATGGGCAGGAAGGTACGTACATCGGCGGCCCATGCAGACGCGTCCTCGTCGATCGTCTCGAAGAGATCGCAGAGCGTCAACACCATTGAGTCGGTCAAAGCCAGATAGTCCTGCGTGCGCAAACGAAGCGACTCCAACTCCCTGTGCCCATCCACCATCGCTCGCTCCAACACACGCCGCCCGAAGTCATGATGAGCCTCTTCCTGGTGCAGCAGCACTCGGCGCAACCGGCGGAACGGCGCCTGCCGCTTTTCAAGGCCACCCTCGATTCGGGTCAAAATCGCCTCCCCCAGTCCTTCCAGGATCACCTGTTCAGCCAGGATACTCTCCAGCCAATCCCCTCGTTCGAGCGCCTCCGCGAGAAGGCGGCGATAGTCTTCGAGTGCCGGCAGAAAGGGCGCGTCACCGAGATGACGCGGTGCAAGCCACGCAATTGCGCCATGGAAGACCACGGCATGCATCGCCTCCTGCCTGGCCTGGGTCGTCAAGAAACGACGCGTCTTCGGGTCGGGAGCCAGTGTGGCTTGGCGCTGCGCACACCCATGCGCCATTCGTTCGCCATGTTCGAGGAATGCCAGCAGCCGGGCAATGGGAACTCGCTCACCGGGCAACACCACCATGCGCATCTCCTTCAATAGTGCGGAGGCAGACCGTTCAGCTGCCAATCGTAGTCAAGGAATTCCACCGTGTAACCGCCGGCTAAGAGGTCCTGCTTGAGCGACTGGTCCTGTAGATATTCGCCGACAAAGCCCAGGAGGGTTCCGGACCGGACTTCAAAATCCCGAGCGAACCATTTGAAAATCATCGACAGCGAGGCCACTTTTCTCGATCGGTCGAAACGATTGCGCGAAGGATCGTTCACAAACTGGATTGCGACCCGATTCAGCTGCTCATCCAATCGACGCCCGTCGAACGCCCACGATTGGAGTTTCGGGCAGGAGGCTGACGCGCAGACAATGGCAAAATGCACCCGCGGCTCATGGAACTGCGCAATAAGAATCTCCCGCTCCAGATTGTAGAGATTCACCGGCTGTCCGCCGACGGAGTACTCCCGCGCAATGAAGTACCGGTATCGGCCGAATAACGTGTCCGGAGAATAGCCATCCAGAATACCCGTCACGGCAAAGGCATTGTACGCATTGATCCAGAACGCCAAACGCTCCCCCGCCGACAAGCGGCCCGGATCCACTCGATTCAACAACGAGACATAGGACGGAAGTTGCCCCTGGCGGCGAATGGCCGGGTAGTCAACTACGCCGTCACGGACATGCGTACCCAGTAGTTCGTGCCATACCCGATGGGAAAGCTGCTCCGGCGGGAGCGGGTCTGAGGGGGTGAACGAGGTCGGTACGGCCGAACAGCCTCCCAGGACAATCATCAGCGCTCCGATCAGAAATTTTCGCATGACAATCTTTCTCCTATTGGAATCGCACCGGAGTCCGCCATGCCGAGAGCGGATGCCTCAGGACCGTCCCGACCACGCGCCCATCGAGACGGTTGCAGGAGGAGCAGTCGGAACAGGCTTGAATCTGGGGCCCGCTGAAACGACTCAGGATCTCTCGATAAGGCAACTCCCGAAGGTTCCCCACCGAAGACATCGCCAGGCAGGGAGAAACCTCCCCGGAGGCATCGATCGCAATGCTATACCGTCCGGCATCGCAAGGCTCAAGTTGTTGCCCTCGCAACCATCCGGCGCTGTCGGCGACGAATTTTCGGAAGTACCCGGGAGGGATCAGATCTTCCTTGAGAAGCAACTCGAACACCCCGGCGGCGGCGGAGCGGTCGTACATCAACCCGGTGTCCTCTTTGCCGTAGAGGCCCACGTTCCAGTGGTAGGCTCCCACGACGGGAATAAAGCCCCGAGCCTTGGCGAATCGCACGACGTCGGGCACCTCTTCGCGATTGACCTCGCTCACGATACAGGTAAGGAACTTGGGGTAGGGATACTGTGCCAGAAGACTAAGTCCAGCCAGGACCTGTGGTAACTGATCAGCCCCGCGAATCTGTCGGTAGCGCGTACGATCGAGCGTGTCCAGGCTGACTGATAGAGGCAGGCGCAGGGAGGTAAACCGTGCGACGAGGTCGGTTGTGAGCCTAGTCCCATTGGTGATCACCGTCACATGCAACCCCAGCGAAGACAGGTCCTCCAGGATGTCGACAAGATCCGGACGCAGAAGCGGCTCGCCCCCCTGAACAAGCACGAACCTGATACCTTCGGTATAGAGAAGGCCAAAGATGCCCCGGATCTCCTCTCGCGTCAGTTCATATCGTCCCTGGTTCAGAGGAAGATCGCAGTAGCCACAGGCGGAGTTGCAACGAAGGGTCACCTGAAACGTGGCCAGGACCGGCCGCCCTCGCACGAGATTAGCCAACGGCCGGGCACAGTCGGCAATCATGGCCAGCGAAGGCTTCCTCGTCATCGTGGATTCCCCGGTCGGCCTGAGCATATTTGAACACCTGTTGCCATTTCCATCCGGCCCCGCCGCCCCCGGTTCAGCACAACGCGACACAATCGGCACCAATCCAGGCGATTCTGCACTGCAGGCAACCGGTTTCCTGGCATACGGCTTGCTGAATCACTCTCTACACTGCAGCCTGACTCATCCCAGGGAGGATCGTTATGAACACCAAGCTCCAGGCCTCGATACTCACCATCGCCGCGGCTACCCTTGCAACCGTCGCTTTTGTCGTGGCTCCGGCATCGGCAAAGGACAAGGAGAAGGCCGGCAAACATTCGAACCATGCGACCACCACCTCGGCAGCCGCGGCCTCCTCACTTCTGCGATCAGTCCCTGAGCAACCCCCGGCACCGAAACCCGGACAACATGACTCCAAACCCGGAGTCGCCTGGAAGACCGTGGGCGGCACCGTCAAAGAAATTCACGGCGAGACGTACACAGTCGAAGACTTCGACGGCAGCCAAATGAAGGTGCATGTCGGACAGGGAACCAAGCACCTCCGGGGCAACAAAAAAGTGGGCGACACCATTCGGGCTGAAATTACCCACGGTGGCTTCGCAAATTCAATTCAATAACCCCCTGACTCTGCGAACCCACATCAGCTCGCCGGTGTCCTGGAGAGGCCGACCCTGCACAGGTCGGCCTCCCCGCCTTTCTCAGTTCCGGCAGTTCCCCAGCCCCGTCACTTCAACGCCCTGACGAAGACGATGTCACCGTAATAGGCCACGGCCCGCTCCTTGGTGTTATCCGTATCGCTCATAATCGCGACGCCGCTGATCGCCGGCGGCTCTTCGCCGAAGGCCAGTCGATAATCCTCATACACATTGCGCTCTTCCTCGACCCACGTGCCGATGCGCTGCGGCCCGCTCTCCACCACGATCATCTTCGCAAAGTCGGTAAAGGCATTGTCCACCACCGTCCCGACCGGGCTCTGGCCGTCCCAAATGTAATTCAATGCGCCGATCGGAATATCACCGAACAGCACCCGACCGGCCTGGTACTTCAATTTCCGTCCGAAACTCACCTTTGCCGGTTCATAGGCAAAGGTAATATAGAGGCGCGCGGGATAGTCATCACCGTCCTTGCGGTTCACATTGCCCTTTTGCAGCAGATTCTCCACCTTCCATCGCCAGCGCACGATCGGATACTCATGCGGGTCAATCGACACGGCCTTGGTCAGGCCTGAGGCGGACGCCTCGCTCACAGCTTTCACCACGGAAACCGGCCCGTCCTTCACCACCTCGTATGTCGTGTGCCGTTCGATCTTCTTGAACGTCAGCGGTGCCCACCCATCGGGCAATACGGCGCCTTCAGCCGCGACCGAAAAGTGTCCGACCTCCAGCTTCGCAGAGCCCTGCGCATGTGCGACCATCGCAGCACCCGACAAGCACATGAGCAGGACAATCCCGCGCCGCATCATGTGTCCCCTCATCGCCTCAACCAGGCAAAGAGCCTCGTTAACAGCATCTTAGTCCGCGCCGCAAAGTGCGCCTTGCGCCAGAGGTTGACGACCTTCTTGTTGACTTCCGCCCGGGTGGGATAAGGATGGATCGTGGTGGCGATCGTTTTCGCACCGGCACCGGCCTTCATCGCCACAGAAAACTCACTGATCAAGTCACCGGCATGCGCCGCCACGATCGTGGCCCCAAGAATTTTGTCGGTGCCTTTCTGAATATGGATGCGGGCAAACCCTTCTTGCTCACCATCCAGGATGGCTCGATCCACCTCACCGAGTTTGTAGGTATAGGTTTCGATCTCCAAGCCTTTCTTTTTGGCATCCGCTTCGTAGAGGCCGACATGAGCGATCTCGGGCTCGGTAAACGTGCACCAGGGCATGATCAGCGACTCCATGCTGGCATACCCCAGCCCGAAGGGATGCGGGAACAATGCATTTTGAATGACGATCTGCGCCATCGCATCCGCGGCATGGGTGAATTTATACCGGGAACAAATGTCGCCGGCGGCGTAGATACGCGGGTTCGTTGTCTGGAGGCGATCGTTCACTTTCACGCCGGTTTTGTCGTACTCAACCCCGATCGTCTCCAACCCCAGCCCCTCGACATTCGGGCTACGCCCCACGCCGACCAGAATTTCGTCCACCGTGACATCGTAGTGCTGGCCGTGGGAATCAACCAGCAGCCGCTTCCCGGTGGCCGTTCGTTCCACTCTCAGATCCTTCCCGCAACAGAGCAGCCTGACACCGTCCCGCGTTATGGACTGCTGCACCACCTCCGCTGCGTCCCGATCCTCATTCGGCATGATGCCGTGCATCGCTTCAATGAGTGACACCTCGCTCCCGAAGCGAGCGAAGGCCTGCGCCAGTTCGCACCCGATCGGGCCCGCGCCGATCACGGCGAGACGCGCCGGCAACTCCGTCAGCGAAAACACCGTTTCATTGGTGAGATATCCCACCTCTGCCAACCCCGGGATGGCCGGCGCCGAAGCCCTTGCCCCGGTACAGACTGCCGCGTTGACAAAGGTCAGCGTCCGATTTCCAGATGGGCCCTCCACCGACACTGCATCCCGGCCGGTGAAGCGAGCCTGCCCGATATAGACATCGACCCCCAGCGACTTGTAGCGATGAGCGGAATCCACATGGCTGATCCCGGCACGCAATTTTCGCATCCTGGTCATTACCGCACCGAAGTCACGAGTCACCCCCGGCGGGATATGCAGCCCGAAGGCCGAGGCATCCCGCAACTGCGCCCACGCATGAGCCGCACGAATCAGCGCCTTGGAGGGCACGCATCCGACGTTCAGACAATCGCCTCCCATCAGATGGCGTTCGATCAACGCGACCTTTGCGCCCAATCCCGCCGCCACCACCGCCGTGATCAGCCCCGCGGTGCCGGCACCGACCACAACCATGTTGTAGCGACCGGCAGGCTCGGGATTCAGCCAGTCCGGCGGATGCACATTTGCAACCAACATCCGGTTGTGTTCGTCATCCGGCAGGACCAAACTTTGAACAGGAGCGCTCATTGAAGTCGAATTCTCCCTCTGGTGAATACACATGGCCGCGGTCTTTCGCCCTGACCGCTATGGATGTCGACGAGAACCATCCTGCAGTGAGACCGGCTTACCGGCCAGCTTCCTATAGAGAATAGGCACCAGCGCCAACAGACCGAGTAACGTGAACGCGAGCAACACATTGGGCGAGGCGATTTCCTTGAGTGAACTGATCGTGCCGAGTTGGCGGCCGGCATACGCAAAGACAAAACTGCCGGGAATGATGCCCAAGGAGGTCGCCGCCATGTAGGTCCCCACATTGACCCTGGTCAGCCCCGAGACCATATTGACCAGAAAAAACGGGAACAGCGGGATCAACCGCAGCGTCATCAGATAACTGAACGCATTCCTGGCAAATCCCTGCTGAATCGCATCCAACCGGCTGCCGAATTTCTGCTCCACCCATTCCCTGAGCAGATAGCGAGCCACCAAAAACGCCAGCGTCGCGCCCACGGTCGCACCGACATTGACGTAGAGCGTGCCCAACAGGCTGCCGAAGAGAAATCCTCCGGCCAACGTCATGATCGCTCCACCGGGCAGCGAGAGCCCGACCACCACACAGTAGCCAAGCACGAACATGGCCACCGCGACCGGATAATTGGCTTCTGTAAACGCGAGCAGACGAGCCCGGTTGGATTTGAGCCCATCCAGCGAGAGGTACTGTCCGAGATCAAAGTAGAAAAATGCGGCGAGGCTCAGCCCGACAAAAATCCCCAGCATCAGTTTGCCGAGCCCGGCGCGTTTCGAAGATGAGGGCGATTCTACAGATGTGGTCATGGCACCTTGGGGCGGTATCATCCTGCCTCCTCACTCATGTGTCAATCGTGGACTCGCCTGCACAGACAATACACCGCTCGTGACTGAAAGAATGTCAGCAACCTTACAGAGGGAGGAGCCTGCTTGTCACCACACTGCACCGTATACGGAGAGCGAATCAGAATAGATTGCCCACCTACACGATGATGAAGCACTATGGAATGGGCACGTCGATCGCCCCTTGCCTTTACTTTCAGACCATTTGAGTGACGCTCTGATAAAACGCTTCTCTCTTCCAGGGCCAGTGGACCTCAAGTACCCGTCTTGTCCCTCCGAAAGAACTCTTGAAGACAGGGTGCCAGTGGAGGTAATGTCTCAGATGCATGCGCTGATTGAACTCTTGGACTCGGCTATGCTGACAATACACTCGGTCTCACAGCAGTCCCAGAACTCTCACCCCGTCTATGAGACGACTTCACATGTGTGGATGCGCCCCTGCCCTCACTGCTCCTCGCGCCTGAGAAAGAAATCACCTGAAGAATCATGGCGTTGCGGATGCGGTTGGCACGCAGAGTGAAGTGGTACAATTAGATCATTGTAAGGGGGTGACGTCATGGGACCGCTCTCGGTGCACGACATGAAAAGTGGATTTTTCCTCTTCGCAAGCTTCCTGCTCCTGGCAACGATCTGCGCCATCGCGGCCTTGGGCACGTTGATGCGTCCGCAGCGCTGGTCTGAACGAGAGACCAGACTGCACGTCTGATCCTCGCCAAGAGAACCAACGGCCAGGCTATACGCAGGCCGGGGGTGTACCTGTGCCGTCCGATCACTCGCATCACTTTCTCCTGACTATCCGCCTCGTCACGCTCACTCCGAAGGCCGAACTCCCCGACAATACTGGACTTCTTCATTTCTTAGCGGACAGGTCACGGAGCACCCGCCACCCGATCGAAAGTACCGGCCTTGTAAGATCCTGGCCTCTTGCCCTACTCTGTCTCCAGGAGGCTGGGTATGGATCAGAATGACCGTTTCATCAAGACCAAGGAAAATTGGGCCAAGGCCCGACGCGGCGGGGAAGAACGCGAGGTCTTTTACGAAGGAGATGATCGGCTCCCTCCAGGCCAACATCTCGTGGAAACCTGGCCGGTACTCGACCTGGGCCAAAAGCCCGATATTCCCCTGTCGGAATGGACGTTGACCATCGGAGGTGCGGTGACCACGCCTGCCACTTGGACCTGGGCGGACTTCCTTGCGCAACCGCAATTCAAGAACGTATCGGACTTCCATTGCGTGACGTCCTGGAGTCGTTACGACAATGAGTGGGAAGGGGTCAGCTTCAAACAGCTGATGGCTGTCGTCCAGCCGCTCCCGTCGGCCAAATTCATCCTCTTCAAATCGTACGACGACTACACCACGAATTTACCGCTCGTCGCCTGTCAGGACGACGACGTGCTCCTTACGTACAAATGGAACGGCCGGCCGCTCACCAAAGAACACGGCGGTCCGGTTCGCATGATCATCCCGAAACGGTATGCCTGGAAAGGCGCCAAGTGGATCAAGGAAATCACCTTCTCCGACCACGACGAGAAGGGGTTCTGGGAAGTGCGGGGCTATTCGAACAGCGCCTTCCCCTGGCAGAATGACCGGTACGGATGAACGAACACAATTCTCCGGTGAACGCACCCATCATACAGCGTATCGAAATCTGGCCGGTCGATATTCCGATCACGGATCCGTTCGTGGTCGCCACGGGGGCACGGGTGACGGCGCAAAACCTGTTCATGCGAGTCACCTTGCGGAATGGAACTCAGGGTGTGGGAGAAGCCGCGCCCTTTCCCGAGGTCGGAGGTGAAGATCGGGCAACCTGCTTCGCCGCAGCCACGGAACTGGCGAAGACTATGATCGGCCAATCGGTCGGGGACTACGAGTCCCTGGCAGACCGGCTCAACGAACAGGCCACACTCCACCCTGCCGCTCGTTGCGGCTTGGAAACGGCGATGCTCGACGCCTATTGTCGATCACGGCGCATCCCGCTCTGGCAATTGTGGGGAGCCGCGGACGTCCGCGAGCGGGAAACCGACATCACCATCCCGATCTGCAGTCCGGAAAAGACGCTGGAACTCGCACGTGGCTGGTACGCCAGGGGATTCCGCCTCTTTAAGATGAAAGTCGGGACGGATGTGGAACAGGACATTCGCCGATTACAGGCCGTGCACAACGCGCTCCCCGAGATCGGATTTATCGGCGACGGGAATCAGGGATTCTCCCGTGAGGACTGTCTCCGCTTTGTCCATGGAGTGAAGCAGTTCGGCGGGCGGCTGGTCTTGCTCGAGCAACCGGTCGTGCGCGATGATCTCGAAGGACTACAGGCGATTCGGCACCTGACGGGCATTCCCGTGGCGGCTGATGAGTCCGTCCGGTCGCTGGACGACGCGCGCGAGGTCGTCCGGATGCAGGCCGCCGACTATATCAACATCAAGATCATGAAAACCGGCGTGATAGACGCGTGGCGAATCGCCGCCTTCACCCGCTCCGCCGGCCTGCGTCTCATGGTCGGCGGCATGCTGGAAACCCGTATCGCCATGGGCTGCTCATTCAGTCTCGTGCTGGGCCTCGGCGGCTTCGATGTGCTGGATCTGGACACACCGCTCCTCCTCTCAACCGACCCGGTGACCGGAGGGTATCGATATAGCGGCCCGCGTCTCCAGCCCTGGTCTGAAGGCGGACTCGATATGCAGATCCCTTGTCCCGCAGACCGCATCACCGTCCAGTAGCACGGATCCGGACCTCCTCACGCAACCTGTTTGCTCTCTGATTCTCACCCCCGACAACGCACTGCAGGTTTCCCGAAATATTTTGCCGTTTTTCCACTTTTCTGAAAAATTAACCTCAGGCACAGCGGCTTCGCACAGGCGGAGCACCGATCGCAACGACTGGCACCGTACGTACCCGGGAGGAAGGTCCCATGCAAGTAATCACTCCGCGCCCGATACTCGCGACCGCGTCTCCTCGCAACATCCGTCCCATCGCACTCTTCTGGATGCTTGGAGTCGGTACCTTGATGCTGGGAGGCTGTGTTTCGCAACAAACCTATGAGACAGCCAGGCATGAGGTAAAAACGCGGGCCACTGAACTCGCCCAGACTCAGGCGGACATCCAGAGCCTCGAACAACAACGAGAAGAGACCCACCTCGCCAATCAGCGTGAGGAACGCTCTCTTGCCACTCTCAAGGGCGAACTGAAAAAGATCCAGCTCGCGTACGAACAGCTCCACAAGAGCAACCAGACCAAACTCGCGGCTCTCGAGTACAACATCGCCGCGTTGCGCGCCCGGCATCAGGCCATGTTGAAGGAAATCAGCGAGACCAAACGGATCGAGAAACGGCTGGAAGCGCTCACGGCCCAACACGAACACACGATGGCGACAACACCATCCGGCCCGGAGGCCCGTGTGACCACGGTGGACGGAAGCCCGCAGGAGCCGCACCTGGTCGCGGTCATCACCCCGCAAACGCCACAGATTGATTCCACGCCGACCGCATCGCAGGCGCCCCCAGCCGCCACCAGTGCCGCCACGACACCGGCGGTGCCTCAGCCCGCACCGGTCGTCGCAACCCCGCCTTCACCCAGTACTCCTGCAAAGGCCGCGCAGGCACCCGCTGCGCCACAAGCCCCGCGACCCGCGACCGCAGCAGCCCCTCAGGACGAATCCTGGTTCTCAAGTGTGACGGGATGGTTCACGTCCCTCTTCGACTGGATCTGGGCCTAGAGATCGTCCTCAACGCCTCTCTCCATCAATTCTGATCCAGGCGTTTCATCGCCTTATCAGCCCACCGGAGCCCTCAAGACTGGGCCCCGGTGGGGTCGAACCCGTCGCCCCCTTCTTCACACTTTTTACAATTCAACTCCGTCCCGAGGAACGCTCGCCGCCCCTCCTCCGTCAATACCCACGGACGACTCGTCATAGGCGGCTGATGTCGCACATGTTGGCCATGACCGCAGCGAAGGTCGGCCACCCAATGGCCTTCGTCGTCCTGGTGATACCCGATAATCGCCTGTTGCATACCGGACTCCCCGTGTTTCGTGCCGCTGTTTTGAATTGAGCACTCACCTGACAGAACCAGACGCGTGGATACCTGCATCCAAAGGGACTGTGGTAGACTTCCGCGCCCGGCAGAGTAGCATGTTTTCCAGGAGGTTGCGGATGGCACAGTCAGAATTTCGAATCGGCATCGTGGGAATAGGACGGATGGGGGCCAACATGGCCCGGCGGCTACACGACCTCCACTATGCGATCGTGGCGGTCTATGACACCGACACGGAACGCGCGGGGGCGCTCGCGAAGGAACTCGCGTGCACGGCGGTCACGACTCCGGCGCGTGTGGCTGAGTTGGCCGATACGGTGCTGACGGTGGTGTCGGACGATGCCGCCATGCGCCAAATCTATTCACTCGGCGGGCCAGACAGTTTGCTACGCCACGCCGCCAATCGCCTGTTCATCAATTGCGCCACCCTGTCACCTGAGCTCCAAAGAGAAGTCCATGCGTTGGTCGAGCAACAGGGCGGCCGAATCCTGGAAGCCTGCATGGCCAGCAGCATCACACAAGCGCGCCAGGGCACGCTCTATTTAATGTGCGGCGGACGACCGGAGGTGTTCGAGCGGGCGAAGCCGCTCTTGCAGGATCTGAGCGCACACCTGCGGTATATCGGGCCTGCGGGCGAAGCCGCCAAGGTGAAGGCCCTGGTAAACATGGTCATGAACGCCAACACCGCCGCGCTGGCTGAAGGACTCGGACTGGGGTCGGCCCTCGGCCTGGACCTCACGATGCTTCGAGAAGTCTTTTCACAGACCGGCGCCAACTCCCGCGTGCTCGAAACCGACGGTGAGGACATGCAACAGCGGGCTCACGACTGCTACTTCTCAGCCGCCCACGCGGCAAAAGACTCGGGGATCGCCTGCGCATTGGCCCAACAGGCAGGCTTGGACCTGCCCCTGGCCAAAGCCACCTACGATCAATATCGACGTCTCATCGACCATGGTAAGGGAGAATTAGATAAATCTGCCGTCGCTGAGCTGACCTTCAAAGACCGGCTGAATCATTGACGATCTGACGCCCCACACATTCTACCGATGGAAGCAGCGCCCCGGTCACAGCCGCACCGACCACCCTCGCAGTAGTTCACGAAGCCCGCGCTCGCCGGTCCGCTCCGGGCTAATGCTTTTCGAACGACCGCTCCGGTCGCACGGACGCATCAAGAAATCGCCACCGCTTCTGGGCATCGACATCGAACGCGCCAAGAAATGTGGCTTGGCCGACCAGCGATTGAAACTCCACCAGGCGAAGGCTGCAGTTGGCCGGATCGAACACCCGCGCATCGTACTGCCCCAAGACCGTGATGACGCCCGACGGCTGTTGGTAGACATTCCGCCGCCCGGCATACCCCGTGTCGGGAAACAATTCCGCCGTGACTGAGCAGCCGCGCGACCCTTCAATGCGAAGGGTCAATCGATAGCGGGAGAGAAAAGGGTGCGTGGCGAGGCGAGTCAGGTTCAGCCGAAGCCCGGCCGAGGGAAGATCGAACTCGGCCGGCTCAGGGCGATCACTATTGCAGGCCGACAGGAGGAGGACCAGACCGATCAGAGCCCAGCCCGGTCCTCTCCCTCGTCCCCTCATCATTTGGCCGTAGGCATCTTCGAGGCCGCTCCGATTGCATCAAGGCCCGCTTCGGCGCAGGCATCGTCCAGATGCGTACCAGGCGCGCCCCCGACACCGATCGCCCCGACCACCTCGCCGGCGATTTCGATGGGTAACCCGCCACCGACCATCAGAATACTCTCATTCATCTCTCGCAATGCTTGCAATGCGGGCTGCTTGGCAATCATGTCGGCCAAGTCGCTCGTCGCGCGCCGCAAGCTGGCAGCGGTATAGGCCTTCTTTCTGCTGCTATCGACGGTATGTGGACCAGCCCCGTCGGCCCGCATCATGGCCCGCAAGACCCCTGCGCGATCTACGACCGACGCACTGACCCGATAGCCGTCCTTCTTGCAGAAATCGAGCGCCGCTTGCGCAGCTTTACCCGCTAATGCCGCCGGCAACACAGCCTCTTTGGGTAATTCATCCGCCGCCGACGCCACCACAGGCCACCCGCCGGCCAGGAACAGAACCCCCGCAATCATGCCGACACGCCCCATGCCTCGTTTCAACAATTGTATCGTCCCCACCATCACACGCCTCCTTCGTTCTATATCCCCTGCGTAGTCAACCGAACACCCCTATCCGTATTCCGACGTGCGAGGGTACGGCCATCAAACCGCTCTGTCAATACTCAGCGCTCAAGCTTTCAGATTGTGAACAAGTACCGGCGTGCTAGGAATACAGGGCAAACTTCGCGGCAGGGGACAACTGTTCGTGGCCGACCGATCGAGGGAGGGAATAACGGGCCGCATCGAGTCCGGCATTGGAGGTGTAAACGCCCACCAGGACGATTCGCGGATGCGTAAGCGACCGACCTCCCCGGTGCAGCCCACTCGCATCACAGAGGATGACACTGCCCGCCGGCCCGACGCAGGAGACAGACGGCAACGGCGTATCGTTGATGAGTTGGTCGAGCACATCCTGTTTCGGGTACCGACCGGTCGGGGGAATGGCAGGAAAGAGAGCCCCGTACTCACCGCCCACCTGAGAACGCTTTACATAAGTGAACGGCCCCATCGTCTCATCGACATCGCTCAACAATACAAAGACCTTGATGATGCGCTTATCTTCATGGTCGCGATGCCAGAGCTCCGCAGAGATCGACGGCTCACCCTCACACACCGGGATGTTATGCCAGACGTCCATGTAGTTGAGACGGACCTGCAGCCCGAGATAAGTACTGGCGATACTCAGCAACTGCGGATGGAGAAAGAACCGGATGAAAGACGAGGGAATGGGCGGTCGTTTCGCGCGACGTCCGATCGCCCGCACCACGTACCATTTCGCATCGTTCGGATTGTATCGCTGCCTGATCTTCCGTTGGACATCCTGCCCGGCGAGCATCATCCCGGCATCCCGAGCTAGATCCCGGAACAAAGCCGGATCTTGCGCCAGAGCTTCGACGGAGGTGCGAAAGATCCCGTCGGTATGGAGGGCACGAACCGCCTCGGAACCATGCGGACCAAGCACCTGCGGAATCGAGCGGAATACCCGCCGGGATCGACGATTGATCACCCCATAAAGAGGAGGAGACCAGCGAAGTCGATAGAAGAGCCGCCCGAGGATCGACAAGGGCCAGACGTAGACCATCACACCGCGCACCAGCTGCAGGCAGGTTTTTCCACGCCACAGAGCCCGCCATCCTCCCACTCGATTCACATTATCCCCGCGTGCGATTCACGCAAGGACGCGCAACGAGAGGCCGGCCGCCTGCAACAGGAAACCGGCTTCGCACCAGAGCTCTGAACCCATCTCACATCGGGTCCAATGATAGATCCGAGCCGCAATGGCCTGCGCATCAGACAATCACTCCGTCATGATCAAGGGATTCAGCTCAACAATGTTGAGCTGTTGGGGCACTGAAATGGAGCGAGAACGACGCCGGCGGACTTTTTCAACGGCCTGCTAGAAAGTGGAGATGGGATGGATGACAGCATCCAGCGTGCCGGGACGATGCAACTCCTCGATCCAGACCCTTGCTTGCGCGACGTAAAAGGTATAGTCGCTCTCCGGGTAACTCAGCACCACGGCGTAGAGCAGCTGCTCGGCTTCCTGCTCACGTCCGGCGCTCAGGCTCGTCCGGGCCGCCTGCAAGGTGCACGAAGCGGCCAGCGCTTTGGGATCAACAGTCGTGCGAACCGGCTGTCGCGTGACAAACCGGTCAAGACTCTTGGGAACATCCGGAGCGGGAACCACATGCGTATCAGCGGACTGCTGCAGCTGTTTCGCTGCCGACAAGACCGTCTCGACATCGCCGCTCGATTGGCAATGCCGGTACAATTCCCACATCGACATCACGGAAGCCGAGCGAGGTGCCGGCTGACGCGTCGAGGAATCGAAGAGCTGACAGCCGGTCAGGAATAACCCGGCGGACAGGAGTGCGACAATTGTGACGGATGTGTGCTGACGCATCTTCCTTATCCTTACCGGATCGCTTCTTTGGCTGTCAAGATTTCCGGAGCAGAATCTGGAAGGAACGTGACAAGACAGGAGCACTCACGCGCTCATGTCAGCATGGAACCGGCAATTGATGAAGGAACCGCAACGTCACAATTCAGCGCGGGCTCGATGATCGCTCATGAACCGCGCCGAGATCTTCAATGAGCGCGCGCAAGGGTTCGGCCACGGACCAGGCCTGCGCCACGCAGCCACGCGCTCGATGCGGGTGTTGACCGTCGAAGATCTCCGACACGTGGCCCAGGCAGGCTTCGTGTAAATGTTCGTGCAACCCGTCGAGAAACATGCGCGCATCCCGCCGCACCGCCGGACTATCGCCATAGGTGTTCACCCACGCTGTCACGAACGGGCCGAGCAGAAACGGCCATACGGTGCCTTGATGGTACGCGCCATCCCGCTCGGAGACCCCGCCCTCGTACGAAGCACAGAATCGAATGTCCTCCGGTGCCAACGTGCGTAAGCCCAGCGGCGTGAGCAATCGCTCTCTCACGAGCTGCAAGATGTGTTTAGCCTGCGCCTCCGTCACCAGCTGATCATCCAACGCCAAGGCATAAATCTGGTTCGGACGGAGCGAGGCATCGTCTCCTATCGGCCCGTCCACCACATCGAAGAGATAGCCCCCGGTCCGGTACCAGAAGCGGGCTCGAAACGACTCGGTGGCCCTCGCACGATCCTGCCGGCATTGTGCCGAGTACGCCGGTTCCCCGAATTGCACCGCCAGTTCGGCAGCCACCGCCAATGCCCGCACCCAGAGCGCTTGAATCTCGACCGGTTTCCCGTGCCGGGGAGTCACCACCCAATCGCCGATTTTGACATCCATCCAGGTGAGTTGAACGCCCTCCGCGCCGCCGGTAATCATCCCGTCGTCATCCATGTGAATGCCGAACCGCGTGCCTCGACGATACCCCTCCACAATCTGTTTGATCGCGGGCCAGGCGATCCGGCGTACTCCGTCGAGGTCGCGGCTATAGTGAAGATAGCGGTCCACGGCATGAATAAACCATAACGACGCATCGATCGTGTTGTACTCAGGCTGTTCGCCGATGTCGGGAAATCGATTCGGCACCATCCCTTGCGACACATGAGACGCAAAGGCCTCGATCACCTGCCGGGCCACGTCGTAACGACCCGTCACCAGGCAGAGCCCGGGCAAGGCTATAAATGTGTCTCGTCCCCAATCGGCAAACCAAGGATACCCGGCGATCACCGTCTGCCCGTTTCCCCGCCGGACAAGATACGCGCCGCTCGCAACCCAGAGTTCCTGCGCCAACGCATCGTCGGTCGGCGCCGATACCGGACACTCTGCGCGCCGCCGCCGCTCCGCCGCTACAACCGGCGCGACATCGACGGACTCAAGCTGTTCGGTCGTGAACAGAAGTTCCGCCACCGATCCCGGAGTGAGCGTGAACTCACATTCGCCCGGCGACCACCAGTCCTCCGTATGGTCCAGGCCGCGTTCGCGCTCGATCCGATAGTGAATGTGGCGGTACCAATCCGGCCCATGGTGATACTCCCCGTTGTGGAACGCCAGCACGGCAGGTAGCGCATCGTAGGGTTGCCACGTGACACGGCCCTCGTGAACCGTGGCCTGACTGCGCACCCCGGCGTTCTCCTGATGCAGCGCATGGAAGTCGCGACCCGAGAGCATCGGTCTGACCCGCAGCACCACAGCAGACGGTGCGTCGCCAAGCAACCGCCATCGCACGACGACCATATCGCGGCCATCCGGACAGAGCAGTTCACGCTCCAAGCGGATTCCATGGGAGGCGTAACGCCAGGTCGGCCATGGCAGGGCGGAGAACCCATCGCAATACCGATACCCTTCCGGATGAACCGCGCCGCTATACAGATTTGTCGAGAGCGGAAAGGATTGGCCGCCGACTTCCACCGATTCTTCGAGATGATTCACCAGGACCACACGATCGACCGGCGGGCGTCTGGCCACCAGCAGCAACGCATGGTAGCGTCGCGTATTCGCGCCGGCGACGGTGCCCGAAGCATACCCGCCCCGCCCGTTCGTCTCCAGCCATTCCAGACTGAGTGCCCGGTCAAGGTCCTGACAGCGTCTCGAATCGATGGTCATCCCGTGCCTCCGGCTTACTCGCCCGACTGCTGAATCAACTTGGCCACCAGCCCGGTCCAGCCTGTTTGATGGCTCGCGCCGATCCCGGCGCCGTTGTCGCCATGGAAATATTCATAGAACAAGATGAGATCGCGCCAGTGCGGATCCTGCTGAAACTTTTCCGCACCGCCGTAGACGGGACGCCGACCATCGGGCCCGCGCAGAAAGGTATGCGTGAGCCGTCGGGACAGCTCAGCCGCAACGTCGGCGAGAGTGCGCTTCTGCCCGGATCCCGTTGGGTACTCGACCGTGAAGCTGTCGCCCAAATAATAGTGAAACTTCTGAAGAGATTCGATCAGGAGGTAGTTCACGGGAAACCAGACCGGCCCCCGCCAATTCGAATTCCCCCCGAAGAGACCGTTGGTGGATTCCGCCGGTTGATATTCGACGCTTTGGCTCGTACCCATCATCGAGAACACGTAGGGATGGTCCTTGTGATAACGGGACAGAGCCCGCACGCCATACGGCGACAAAAACTCCTGCTCATCCAACATGTACCGCAGGACCTTGGGCAGCCGGTGACGGTTGACGAGCGATAAGAACCGGCGCACCTCCCCGTCCTGCGACTGGGTTTCAATGTGCAGACTGAAATCCGGCCGGTTTTCGATGAACCATTGCATCCGGTGCTTAAAACGGGGCAACCGGTCGATGAGCTCGGAATCCAGCGTCTCCACCGCAAACAACGGAATCAAGCCGACCATCGACCGCACCTTCATCGGAAACTTCTTCCCGTCCGGCAGGTGCAGCACGTCGTAGTAGAAGCCGTCGGCCTTGTTCCAGAGTTCGATCTTCGCATCGCCGATGTTGTTCATCGCCCGGCAGATGTAGACAAAATGCTCGAAGAACTTGCTGGCGACATCTTCATAGGCCCGGTCTTCCCGCGCCAGTTCCAACGCGATCGACAACATATTCAGGCAATACATCCCCATCCAGCTGGTTGCGTCGGATTGCTCGATGTGTCCGCCTGTGGGCAACGGCTTGCTGCGATCGAACACCCCGATGTTGTCCAACCCCAGAAATCCGCCCTGAAAAATATTCTTCCCCTCGGCATCCTTCCGATTCACCCACCAGGTAAAATTCAGCAGGAGCTTGTGGAACACCCGCTCAAGAAAGATGCGGTCGCCGGCGCCTTTCCGCTTCTTCTCGATCTTGTACACCCGCCAGGCCGCCCAGGCATGCACCGGCGGATTCACGTCGCCCAAGGCCCATTCATAGGCGGGAATCTGCCCGTTGGGATGCATGTACCATTCGCGCAACATGAGGACGAGCTGATCCTTGGCAAAACGCGGATCGACAAGCGCGATCGGCAGGCAGTGAAACGCCAAGTCCCAGGCCGCATACCAGGGATATTCCCACTTATCCGGCATGGAAATGACATCGGCATTGTAGAGATGCGTCCAGTCGGCGTTCCTGCCATGCAGCCGCGCCTTGGGGGGTTCCGGTCCCGCCGGGTCGCCCTTCAGCCAGCGATCGACGTCGTAGTGATAAAACTGCTTGCTCCACAAGAGCCCGGCGAAGGCTTGCCGTTGCACCATTCGCGCATCTTCAGACACGTTCGCGGGGGCCAGTGCGGCATAAAACTCATCCGCTTCCTTGAGACGGGCGGCAAAGACCGCGTCGAATGCCTGCGGATCGAGCGCTCCTTCGGCGGACCCGTTCGTGAACCGCAAACGAATCGTCACAGGCCGATCAGGCAACGCGGTCACCACATAGTGCGCGGACGCCTTCGACCCGATCTGGTCGGGATTGACCGCGCCCTTGTCGCCCTGCACGACGTAGTCATTGATCCCGTCTTTCACCTGCCGTGCGCCATCCACATCGCCGTAGAGACGCCGGGTATTGGTTTCGTTTTCGGTGAACAGCAGATCCGGCCCACCCTCGCAGAGCAACCGTCGCGGCCCGTAATACTCATGATCGAACTCCACAATACTGACCGACGGCGTCGATTCGCCTTTCCGCATCCGCGGGCGGCGCACATCGAGTCCCCACGACCAGGTGTTGCGGAACCAGATGGTCGGCAGCACTGTCAGCTGCGCCGGATCCGGACCGCGGTTGACGATCTGGATCCGCATGAGGAGATCTTCCGGCGAGGCCTTGGCATACTCGACGCCCACGTCGAAGTAGCGGTCGTCATCGAATACTCCCGTATCGAGCAACTCGAATTCCGGATCGGACCGGCCTCGCCGCCGGTTTTCTTCGATGAGTCGCGCATACGGAAACGCCGCCTGCGGATACTTATAGAGAAACTTCATGTAGGAATGCGTGGGCGTGGAGTCGAGGTAGAAATAGTATTCTTTGGGATCCTCCCCGTGCTTGCCCTCGTTCCCCGTGAGGCCGAACATCCGTTCTTTGAGAATCGGGTCCCGTCCGTTCCAGAGCGCCAGCGCGAGACAGACGAACTGGTGCCGATCACAAATGCCGGCCAATCCGTCTTCATTCCAACGGTAGGCTTTCGAGCGGGCATGGTCGTGGGAAACCGTTTCCCAGGCCGTCCCGTACGGGCTATAGTCTTCGCGGACCGTTCCCCAAGCCCGCTCGCTGACATAGGGCCCCCAGCGTTTCCAGTGTTTCCTGCGCAGATCGTCCTCATCCAGGCGCTGCTGCTCAGCGGACCCCGGACGAACAGCCTCCTCTCCCGGCGATGTCGACATAGCACGAGGTCTCCTACCAGTGTGTTGACGTACTACATACTCCGAGCAGAAGTGCGGAAACCAGCAGAGCCATAGACGTTCCCAGAATCCGCTACAGGCTGTTGAGAAAGGCGGTCCAGCAAGGTCGCAGCAGGGGCCAGCATGCGCCGGGCTCGAAAAAGATTCAACCGAGATTCGAGGGCGTCAGGATAGGAAATAAGTCAGCGTCCACCGCGCACGACAGGAGTCGAGTCAGCAAACCGATCATTGCGAGGTCCGGCGAAAGAAAATATGGGTGGTGACAGGGGACTGGGAAGGAACACTCAGCGGGAAGACACAGGCCCTAGCTCCAAACAACGCCTTCTTGGTTCATGAGGTAGTCGATGACTTCGATGCTGTCCCGTAACTGAAGTTGCGCCTGCTCGGACATCGGCAGTATCGCCCCAAGCAGTTTGCCGGATTCCAGTTCCGCCAGGTTGGGAATCCCGTCGGTACTCCGCTTTTCCAGGTCGAATCGAAAGCTGGCCACTTGTTACCTCCAATCCCTTGTCGGTCGTAGTGCAGCAATTCTTGAGCCACACCGGAGAAACCTGGATGCCATGCGTACACTGAAGCATAGCACAAGGACTCTTTCGACTGGATCAGAGGGCTAACCTCTTAATTTGTTATCGATTTACTGACGGCAGTCAGTGCGATCCGGCTAGAGGGGGCAAGGCACCAAGGTAGGGGAACTCACCGATTTTCACCAGCGCGGTATCCGCACGGAGCCTGAAATCATCCCGGGCAGTGTCAACGAATCGTGGATCCACCGTCAAATCAGAATCAGGCTTCAGTTCTGGAGCCGGTTGGTTGGGGGTTCCGGACCGAAGATAATTGGACCCGGAGTTTTGCATGGCATTGTAGGAGAACAGCACCCGGCTGGAGGGGGCCACGACGAACCCATAGGCGTTGAGGCTCACAATATTGCCGGAGGCTTCATTCTGCGAGGTGCCTAAAAACGCCGCCCCGCCACCGTTTTTCACAAAGGTATTGCCGAGCAAGGTCGCCTTCGCTTGATCGTTGACGATGACCGCCTCGAACAGGCTCCTGGTGATGACGTTTCGTTCGAGTCGTACCGTGGATTTGCCTGCGACGCTGACACCATGATCATTGTCATGGATGAAATTGCTCCGCATGACCGCCTGAGAATTTGCGAATTGAACGCCGGTGGTTTCACTGCCGCCGATAATGCAGTCCTCGATGCGCACATCTTCCACCTGCTGCGTAAACAACATCCCTTTGACCCGCACATGGTGGAGCACGATGCCGCGGCCGTTGAACATCCCCATCGCGTGCCCGCCATGTTCGTTGATCGTGATGCCGGAGATCTCGATGTTGGTCGCGCCATAGGGCCACTTCCCGACATGAAACACCCCGACCCGCTCACGGCCCAGGATCGTCACCTGATCCATTCCTGCTCCGATCAGGCGAACGTTCTCCTTGCTGTGAATGGTCACATCCTCGGCATAGGCGCCGGGCCTGATGAGCACGGTGTCGCCCTTCTTTGCGGCATCCACCGCTTCCTGAATGGATAGGAACTGACCCGAGCCGTCCAGCGCCACCACCAGCGGCTGCCGTTCAACGGACGCCGGCTCTTCAGCCTGAGCGATGGGAAGGCTCAAGACCTGGGCCGAGGCCGATAGACACACAAAGAGGACGGCGAATAGACAATTTTTCATGTTCTTCATACAAATGGTCATACCGCCGGGCATGGCGAGAAGTCAATCGAGCGTCATTGCGGGCCCTCGCCCCCCATGGTATCTTCCCGCCCCATGATCCTTGTGGGCCTCACCGGCGGCGTCGCGACCGGCAAGAGCACGGTAGCGAAGATGTTCGAGCGATGCGGGGCGCTCGTCATCGACGCCGATGCGCTGGCCCACCAGGTGGTGGAACCGGGCAAGCCGGCCTGGCGCGCCATCATCAAGACCTTCGGCACGGCCGTTCTCAATCCCGATCGTACCCTCAATCGCCAGTCCCTGAGCGCCATCGTCTTCCGGAACCGGTCCAAGTTGCGTCGGCTGGAGCAGATCATCCACCCCCGCGTCGCACGTGAACAGACCAGACTGACCAGGCAAGCCGCGCGCAACGATCCCAAGGCCATCGTTATTTACGACGTTCCGCTCCTCTACGAAGCCGGCATCGACAAGCGCGTGGACAAGGTCATCGTCGTCACCGCCGACCGTGAAACCCAGATCACCCGCCTGAACAAACGCAACGGATTCACCCGCGCCGAAGCCCTCCGACGCATTCGCAGTCAAATGCCGATCAAACAGAAAGCCGCAGCGGCGGACTACCTCCTCGACGGCACCACGCCCCGCCCACGCCTGCTGACGCTGGTCAAACGGCTCTACCGCGAGCTTCACACCCTGGCCTAACCCGCATTATTCATGAGCGCTTCTGCTGCAATCGCGGATTCGCGGCTGCGACAGGCCTGTCGGCGGGCGGGCTCGCCGCTCGGTCGGTCGACATCCTGTTCAAGGATGCCTCCCTTCCTTACGGCTCCACGCGCCCGTCTGGCTTCGCGACTCCACACTTTCGCGACGAACCGTCATGAATAATGCGGGCTAGATCACAGCTTTTCCCTCGCGGCTTCGGTGTGTTAGCATCCGCGCATGCACAACGTGGTCATTATCGGGTCCGGTCCGGCCGGCCTCACCGCCGCCATCTATGCAGCCAGAGCCAATCTCTCGCCACTCCTCATCGAAGGCTGGCAGTCCGGCGGGCAACTGACGACGACTACCGAAGTCGAAAACTATCCCGGATTTTCCAAGGGCATTATGGGCCCTGAGCTCATGAAGGAGATGCGCGCCCAGGCAGAGCGCTTTGGCACGATATTCCTCACCGGCGATGTCTCAGCCGTCGATCTCGCACAGCGACCGTTTCACCTGACCATCGACGGGGAACAGACGGTGACGGCGGCGACCTTGATCCTGGCCACCGGCGCGTCGGCCATTCCGCTCGGCGTACCGAATGAAACCAGATTGATCGGACACGGCGTCTCGACCTGCGCGACGTGCGACGGCTACTTTTTTCGCGGGAAAGACCTAGTGGTCGTGGGCGGCGGCGACAGCGCCCTGGAAGAGGCCAACTTCCTGACGAAATTCGCCCGAACCGTCACCGTAGTCCACCGGAGGGACAGGCTGCGGGCCTCGAAAATCATGCAGGACCGCGCCATGAAGAATGAAAAAATTTCCTTCGCATGGAATTCCGTCGTCGAAGATATCCTTGGAACAGACCTGGTCACCGGGGCTCGACTCAAGAACCTCGTGACAGGGGCCTCTTCGGAACTGGCTTGCGACGGCGTCTTCGTCGCCATCGGCCATCGGCCCAATACCGATCTCTTCAAAAGCCAACTCACGATGGATGAGAAGGGCTACATCCTCACCTCGCAAGGCACGACCACCAGCGTCGCCGGCGTGTTTGCCGCAGGTGATGTCCAGGATACGAAGTACCGTCAGGCCATCACCGCTGCCGGCTCCGGCTGCATGGCTGCCATCGATGCCGAACGATTTCTGGAGTCGCGTGAAACGTAAAACGTGAAAGGTGAGCGAGTTCTGACCGGAATGAACCGGCGCATGAGCAAGCCTCACAAGCAGCTTGATGCCTGGACGACAGCCGTCGAGCTGGCGCAGTTAGTCTATAAGACGACCGATGAATTCCCGGCGAGAGAGCAGTTTGGCCTCACCAATCAAGCGCGGCGGGCAGCAATCAGCATTCCCAGCAACATCGCCGAGGGAGCAGCCAGACAAACCAAAAAGGAGTTTATCCAGTTTCTCTATATCGCGAGGGGCTCATTGAGCGAACTGGATACACAACTGGAACTTGCCCGGCGACTCGAGTACCTTGGACAGAGAGAGTTGGAATCTCTAGTGGAAATGCTCGAACGGGTCGATAGGATGCTCAGCGGACTGATTCGACATTTAAGGATAAAAGATTAGACACGTGTTGCCTTTTTCATACGTTTCACCTTTCCCGTTTCACGCTGATATCATGCGTTGCGCCATTGTCCACTACCACGAACTCGCCCTCAAAGGCCGCAACCGCGACTTCTTCGAGCAACGGCTCGTCCGCAATCTCAGACTGGCGCTGAAAGATCTGAAGATCCGGCGGATCGAAT
>JACCEA011703655.1_pt1 | contig 26517 bp, 18 predicted proteins | sample 7449851 | NCBI WGS metagenome assembly JACCEA01 (sample SAMN15323453, study PRJNA562643) | freshwater metagenome | isolation source: river surface water | place: USA:Blue River Watershed | collected 2017-08-18
ACCCTGTGCAGAAGAGATTCTGATAAATTCATCATAGTCTTTGAATGGCCTCTTTTCTATAATCTTGTTTGCGATGTTATCAGAAATAAATTTAATTTCAGCTAAACCAAATCGGATAGCATCATCCTGTAAAGAAAAATACAAGTCTGATTCGTTGATGTGCGGAAGAAGAACCTTCAGTCCCAGTCGCTTGGACTCGATTAAGTATTCTGTTCTAGCATCTTTATCGTTTTCATTTTTAAGTATTGAAAACATGAACTCAAGAGGGTAATACTTTTTAAGCCAAGCAGTATAATAAGAAAGCATGGAGTAAGCAACAGCATGAGAGCGGTTAAAAGAATAGCCAGCATGCGCTTCAAAATCGTGCCATAGCTGTTCGGCCTTCTTCTTAGTAATGTGCTTTGAAGCCCCATCAATAAACTTATCTTTGAACTCGTCGAATTCCTTTGCATCTTTCTTCTTACCAATGATCTTACGAACCTTGTCCGCTTCAGACCATGACATACCTCCCAAATACACGCAGGCCTGCATAACCTGCTCTTGATAAATAATAACACCATATGTATTTTCGGTAAATGGCTTCATGATTGTATGCATATAGTCTACTGCTTCATTGCCATTTTTACGAGCAATATATGAAGCTCCAACTGTATTCATGGCTCCTGGACGTACCAATGCGTTAGATGCAACTAAATCTTCAAACTTATCTGTTCCCATTTTTATAAGCAGATTTGTATATGGTGTAGCTTCTGCCTGGAATACACCCTTAGTATATCCTTCGCTAAGCATCTTATATACTTCTTGATCATCCAAAGAAATGTCTGAAAGAATGACGTCCTTACCTTTTCTAGCCTTAATAGACTTTAGGGTGTCTGATATAACAGACAAGGTTTTAAGGCCTAAAGCATCAAGCTTAATAAGACCAATGTCAGCAACTGTATCCATATCGTATGCAACTACTGGAATTCTGCCAGACACCTTATCTTGAGCATCTTCTCTAGACTCTACTGGGGCAAACTTTCTAAGATCATCTTTAGCTACCACAACTCCAGCAGCATGTACTCCAACAGATCTGATTCTTCCACGTAATTTATCTGCAAGCCAAACAACTTCTGGATACTTTGCTCTAAATTCTTTTGTATTAGGAGAAGATATAAAGTCTTCAAACGTATCAATTGATTTCATGGCTCTATTAACTTCTTGAAGCGGTACCATAAAAATACGTGCAGCATCTCTAATTACTCCCTTATCTTTAAAGTAAGTGTATGTAGAAATAGATGCAACGTGCTTAAACTTCTTCTTTAAATAATCTTTAACTTCTTTACGACGACGGTCTTCAAAGTCTGTATCGATATCTGGGAAGTCATTACGCTCTGGATTAATAAAGCGAAAAAACAGAAGGTCATATTTAATTGGGTCAACATCAGTAATACCAAGTGAGTAGCAGACGAGGGAGCCTGCTGCTGATCCACGACCTGGACCTACACGAATATCATTAGTCTTTGCCCAGTTAATCATGTCTGCAATAACCAAGAAGTACGATGCAAAGTTTTTGGAAGCAATAACGCCAAGCTCCTCCTCAACCCTATCTACATATTCTTGATTTTCCAAAAGTCCAAGATTTTTTAAACCAGCATATGACATCTCTCTAAGCTTATCGTCTGCATCTGTCTTAGGAACTGGAAGAAGGTCTAGGTTCTGATTAAAATCATACTCACCAATCTTGTCAGCAATTTCCATGGTGTTGTCATAAATATCAGTACGTAAGATACCAGCTTTATTAAAATCAGCTTCAATTTCTGAGCGTGACTGAATAAAAAGATTGTAGTCTTGGAATGAAATTCTACGGTCTGGATAAAGATAGTTAAATCTTTCTAGCATATCTTTAATGTTTCTGGACATTTCAAAATCAGAATCTTTATCTACCTTTGGTGAAGTAGAGAGAATTAGTAGCGCTTCTTCTAGTATTCTGTCTTCTTCTTTAGCAAAGTGGGCATCTCCAGTTGCCACCGCTTTAATTTTAAGTTCATCTGCAAGCTCAAGTAGCTTTGAGTTTATTTCCTGCGGATTATGAGATTGAACCTCCACATAAAAATCTTCACCAAAAGTTTTCTTAAAATCTTTGAGCGTAAGTTTTGCTTCTGCAAAGTCCCCTCTTTCAATCGACTTACTAATAAGCCCATTAAGGCATCCGCTAAGTACAATAATGCCTTCTGCATATTCTTTTAGCACCTCTCTATCAATACGTGGCTTATGATAAAAGCCTTCGTTCCAGGCAAGTTCCTGGAGTTTATTAATATTTTCTAAGCCAACCCTATCTTTTGCTAGCAAAATGATATGGTTATAAGCTTGAATAGACTTATCAGTTTTTGAAGATCTGTCAAATCTATCTGTGGGCGAAATGTATGCCTCTACGCCTAAGATTGGCTTTACGCCAAGCTTCTTAGCAGCAATCTGCATTTCACGATGAGATGAAAGAGTTCCATGATCTGTAATGGCAATTGCTGTTTGTCCAGCATCTAAAGCAGCCTGACATAGTTCTTCTGGAGAATTAAGTCCATCCATTAAAGAGTAGTAGGAATGAACGTGTAGGTGTGTAAAGCTCATTAGTATCCGCCCAAGCATTCGTTTCTTGTATGATAAAGTCTAATCTTATTCATAATTTTTTTATTTGGTGCATATAGTTCTTCGCCACAACATGCTGCTTTCATATGCCATTCTCTTGCGAAGAAGTCATACAGCATTCCCTTGTAGTCCTTATATTTGTTTTCAACAAAAGTTTCAAATGGGTCTGGTATCTCGTATGAAATCATGTTATCATGATACTAAATAAGTTAGGGGCAGTCAATAGACTGCCCCTAATCATATAGTATTTACCAGACTAAGCTGCTGTCTGAATCAGATGATGCAGGTGCTTCTTGATTTCCGCCTTCGCCGTTAAAGAAAGCTTCCTGATCTGTATATGGAAGGTCACGAACTGCTGTTGTTTCCAAGTCATATAGCTCTAATGATGAATCGTCAAACTTAACTTCATCTTTAGCCAATGGAATGATTGTGTAACTTGTATCTGTCTTTGTTCCAGTTCGCTTGATACGCCACATCAAATCTGAGATAGATCCCATTTCTCCAGCGTATTCAATAAGTGTAGGTGTGATTGTCTTTCCGCTTGAACCCTGAGAAAGAATTGCTACATATGGCTCTTCCTTGCCATCGTCAATTAAAACATTGATGTAAAGTCGTGAGCGGCCCTTCCATCCTGCCTTATAATCCTTACGGTGTTGTTCACAACCATAACACTTGCCCTGATCTTCCATTGAGCAAAGTGCCTTGCGCTTGTAATCTTTTGGATTTGTGTGCTCTACTGCAATAAATCCAAGGCCATTCTTTTCGTTGTATGCTGGTGAATCTGGATCTAGCTCCTGAAGAAAACGAACTTTAACGCTTTCTGCATCTTCCAACTTAGCCCAGCGAGCTTTTACTCCATCGCCACTAGGTTGTGGCTTGTCCATTACTTGATTTAATCCTTTTAGTCCTTTTACGATACCCATTTTTATCCTTTTCCTTTATAGTTGATGGTATAGATCCATCTGTATTTTTATTATATCATGGATTCCAAGATCTGTATTCGATATCGGATACAGAGTTTTTAATACATAACTTTATTTCTTCTTCAGTCATATCGCCAGCATCTTTTGCATCATGTGGATATATAGTACCATATCCATACGAACTCCACAAGATGTCTTTATTTCTTAATTTATTAGATATAGACTTCCCAAGCTCTCGGCCAGCTTCATCTGCATCTGTCATTATAATTATTCTATTAAAATATCTATTTAATAGATTGTGCTGCTCTTTAGACAGAAACCCTCCAAGGGTAGCAACAACGTTTGGGAAGCCAGCCTGATGAATTCTAATTGCATCAAAGTTAGACTCGCAAACAATAACCTGGTCTCCAATTCTTTTAGCACGATGGATGTTAAATAAAGTTTTGCTTTTAGGTAGATTGGTACTATTCTTAAATGTTTTTCCCTCTATTGATCTTCCAACAATGCCGATTGGAATTCCGTCTGGACTGTGCACTGGAGTAACAACCATATTCATGGCATGAGAATAACCTAAGCTAAAATATTCTGCAGACTCTTTATTAATAAATCTTGAGCCTAGGTAATCTCTTGCAGACTTATATCCAGCAAGGTCTGCGTGAAGCCTATCGATTGTTTCCTGTGGGAACTCTTCAAAGTCTGGCTTTTCTTCAAACATGTCGGACATAATTTCGTCAAAATTGTTTAAAGCTTCTGTTTCTTTATTCGCAATCAATCTCAATGACTGAAAGTCATTCTTGTTCATTGTTCTTTTAATAAGTTCTACTAAAGTTCCAGTCTCACTGCATGCAGGATTAAAGCATATGAATGCACCAGATGTTTGACTTACGCTAAAGCTAGACGTATGTCTATTAGAATGAAATGGGCAGTAGCACAGGAAATCATTGCCTGTCTCTCCAACAATATCTAATCCAATTTCTTTTAGGATTGATTTGATATGGCTGGGGGCATACTCCTTGGTATCAACTTGCTTTGAGTTATACCCTCTGATTGCCATGCCTTCCTCTTTCCTACATATACTCCATGAAGTGTCATTAAGAACTTCCATGTTGATCCATTAAATTCTATCGAAAAAGCTGGGTCTATGTCAAGTACCCTGACGTATCCTTTACCACGCATATCATGCGTGAGCAAAGATTCGTACTGCGGTCTAAGACTGATAAGCTGTGCATTATCATGAAACTCAACTTCAATCTGAAATCTTTTAATTCTTTTGTGCGTCATTTGAGAATGGGTTCTCGTATATTTCCTTTACAATACCCCTGTTGATATCCCAATCCAAAAATACTCCGAAGTCATGTCCATGTCGATTCTTTCTAGAAACAACTTCAATCATGTCGGTACCCTTGTATTTATGAATAGCCATAGCCATATCTGCATCGTATTCAATTGCTTTAGACCATGCAACTTGACTCATCATAGGTGGATTATCTTGATCAGTAATATCATCTGCAGTTGCAGCGGTGATATCAATGATTGGAATATTATTCTTTACAGCTAAATTCTTGAACTCACGAGAGATGTTCATGTTACGTTCTGTCGGAGCCTTTGAATTATTATTATCTGTAAACAATTGATGATAATCCAAAATAACAATATCTGGCTTATGCTGGTCAATCTTAGCTTGAATTGAGTTTGGAGTAACTTGTCCAGACCCCTCATTTGATACTAGAATAAACTTATTCTTGTCCGCAAACTTTTTGCTGGACCAAGTGCGGAAGTCATCGATATTAATGTCTCCCTTTGCAAAGTCACTTGCCTTAAATAGACCTGAGCCAAGCATTGTATAGATGCGGTCACGCATATTCTCTGGGGTCATTTCAAGGGAAACGATCATGGGCTTAAAACCCTGCTCCCAGGCTTTGCAGGCTAGATATGACGTAAACCATGTCTTACCACGTCCTGGCCAGCCAATGGCGACTATAAGGTGTCCTGGAGCCATTCCAGTGGGGTATGCAAGGTCGATTGACTGGAAACCAGTCTTAATACCTGGAGATCCACCCATCTCGGCTGTACGGACCTTCAGGGCCTCTAAATGCTTAATTGCATTGTCGGAGTCTGTAATATCTAAGTCACGAACATTATTTGTATATTTATTTAATCCCGCTAGCTGTGACTGGATCTCTGCAATTACTCTAGATGCAGCATCTTCCTTAAGCATTGACCCGCCACGAATTAAAATGCTCTTAAGTCTATTAGACAAAAACTCATTCTTTAAATTATCTAGGTAGTAGGCTGTCTCTGCATTTGCATTTAAGTCTGGCTCAAAATCTTTAAACCTTTCTTGCAACACACCAACTTCAGGGATGGCCTTAAACTTATTATAATAAGCTTTTAAACCTTCCCAGATATCTCCGTGAGAAGTAAATAGCTCATCTACATTTTCAGCCATTACTGTGCTGATATCTTTATTCTTACAGATAGCTGAAATTAATGTTGCTTCTGTATTCATAGTCCGCCTTCCTCTACCATCTTTTTAGTTTGCTCTCTTAGCAAACGACGAGCTTCCATATCTTTTTGAAGCTCCACCCTGGCCTGCTCCATTTTATCAAAATTATAATAGAAGAACTGCAGTGGGTGTCCAAACTTTTCTAATGAAAAGTAATAGTTCATAAGATCAATAGCCTTATCTAATCCCACACTATCTATTACATCTTGCATCGCCCACTTTTCTCTAAACTTATTTAGAGTGGCAGGCTTCTTGTATTTCTCTAAGTATAGGTTTTGATACAAGGTCATTAGCACATATGGCTCTTTGTTACTTGCCACTCTTGAGCTCTTCTTCTACCTCAGCAGTTTTTTGAATTAGCTTGCTTTCAACAAACGCATAAACTCGTTCCGTGGCAGAATCAACTGTTTCTCCTTGACGGACATCATCTTCTACTCCAACGCCTATCTTGATGCTTTCGTAGTTACCAAGATTTCTTGTAAACGATAAGTCTACCTTAACCTTTGTTGTCATTTGTTGTGCTCCTTAATATGTCTGTTTAATGTAAAGTGTGCAAAATCAGATCTTACTTCGATATCCTTCTTGCATATTGGACAAAAAACTGTTCTGTTGCTTGCCATTAATCCGCCTTCCATACTGGTACGAATCCACTATCGGTTTTAGTATACAATATAAAGTTGTGTTTGAGAAGAGCCAGAAGTTCAGCTTTTGAAGGAACATTCTTAGAATGACCTGATTCTAATATATATGCATGTAAATCTAATATATCCTTTTCACTAAACATATACTTATACCAGCCATCTTTAGATCCACCAATAGGGTATATCTTTTGTGGAGTAAGTATCTTACCCTCAAGAATATAGTCCTGAATTGTTACACGGTGTTTGTTTAGCATATCGCCCACTTGCTTTATGCTATAAGCCGTCTCCATGCTTTTAGTAGCATCTGAGTACGGATAAAGAACTCTTTTAGAATCTTCATATCGCCATGCAACAAGTGTGTCCTTGGCTCTAGATGAACTAAGGATCTTGTGTAATTTTCCGTTTAGGAAGAAGTAGCGTATTTCTTTGCGTGGTCTTCTTCTAGTTTCTCTAGCCATGCACCCAACTTATTTGTATTCTTATTCATCATCCAGCGTTTGCCGCACATGATGCAAAACAATTCCATATGTAGCTTTTGTGAAAATACTCTATCAACAAAAACTCTGCCACCGCATTTATTGCACTTAATCATACCTGAAAGAACTTTCCGTCCACTACACAAGAGTAGTCTGGTGCTACGTGGATCATCTGAATATGAGGATAGTCATTTACAATATGAGCTACCGCAAAACCTTTTTGCCAATCGTGGTGCTGTGTATACTTCATTCCTGGACCCTTTTCGTCACACATGTGACCAATTTCATATCCACGAAGAGTCTCACCCTGCCCATTGTTTCTAAGCTCATATGTTACCATATGCGAAGCAATTCTGTGAGAGTGACCACGAATTAATGATACCTGCATATCTTCCATGTCTTTTCGAGCAGAACCAGTTGCTGCAATTGAAAGTCCATGGTGTACGTGAATATCTCCAAAACGACGCTTTGGTAACTCATCATAATATATATATTCATATCCTAATGAGTCCAATGACCATAGAGCTTCTGGAGTTACTTCCTTAGCGTAGTCTGGTAGCTTCTTATCAATATAATCAAAGATACGAATATCGTGATTTCCTAGAGCAGAGAATAGCTGTGCATCTGGAAGCATCTCTCTAGTCTTAGCATAAAAATCTCTTGCACCCTTTGCTTCGTGGCGCATCATAGGAACAATCAGATCACGACTGTCATCTTTATGAAGCTGCATAAATTCCGCAGAACGACCCTCTGTATATTTACTATAGCAAGCTTGGTCGTCTGTGTCACCTAGGTAATCAACGACATCTGGCTTAAACCACTTCATTACCTTAAACCAAAGCTCGATCATCTTATCGTCTTGATAAGGGAATTGCTGGTCGGATGATAGCATCCATTTTAAATCATTTGACATTATTTACCTTAATGTTAATAGGCCATGAATATTCATGGCCTGACAATTAACTAAATTGTAGCATATGACAGAAAGTTGTCAATGCTTTATGTTAAATAGATGCAACCCAAGTCATGTATAGGCTGCCTTCAGCAGTTGCTCCAATTGGAATCATTCTGAAGTTAAACTCTGTTGCTGTAAAAGAAGTAACTACTGGCATATACTTTAGTGTCATTAACTTAGATCCACTTGAGTTCCATACTGAACACACAATGTTAGGAGCCTTATTGAAGGTTTTTTTAAAATAAACTGTTTCACCTTCTCCACCAGTTCCATCTTTTTTGCATGCAACCTTTACTCTGCCAGAATCAGTTACTGTTACTCCAGGGGCAACTGGTGCCCCATATCTACCAGCAGCACTTTCTGTGCCTGTAGTAGTATCAGTGCCAGTTGCTAAGCTATTTACAGTGTTAATATTAGTAATAATATTTTGCATTAATTCAGCTGTTACTGGATCTCCAGCATTTACTGACATTGGTTCTAGTTTTTGTCCTGCCATTTTTACTTCTCCTCTGGCTCCGCATTATTTTGTGCTTGCTGGAGCTGTGTAATTTCTGCACGAAGGATTGCAATATGTGTCTCATACTGTGAGACAATTTGGCCAATACGCTCTTGTAGTGCTTGAATTACTAATTCTGCTTTGTTATCCATTATATACCTTTCAGAGTATTTATTTCTTCCTGTAATGATTCTACCATATCAGATAGTTCTTGTATAGCCTTTGTCATTGGGCCAATAAATTGATGATGCACGAGTGACTGTGATGATTCTGGATCAGATACGTCATCAAGCTGCCATCCACCAAAGTCTTCGACACCAGCATTATCAATTGCTTCTTTTACCTCTTGAGCAATAAATCCCCAATGCGTTCTTTGTCCTGGCCTATCTACCATCTCTGGCTCTACAACTACCCCATCTACTATTTGTTTTTCTTGCCCATCCTTATAAATCTTACCTCCACTAATAAACTTATAGCTAACTGGACGTAAAGATTTTATAAAGTTAAGTCCAAGAGTAGAGTCGTTGATATCAGTTTTAAGCCTTTGGTCTGATGTTGTAGAAACTCCATTAAATGATCTTACAATTTGCCACCTAGCATCAGTAAATCCTAAGCTATAAGCGTTATCTGAGTTTGGCGCAAAAGAGTCATTTATTCTTACTGGAATTGATGAGGATAGCTGAGGGTTTGTTCCGCTTAATGTAATGAGACCAGTTCCGAAAACGCTGTATCCAAATACAGATCCTGTTCCAGGGTTAACAATTATTCCTCTATTTGAGTAGTAAGATATATTATTGCTGTTTCCTACAACACCGATGGCCGTATTATTTGCTTTTGGAAATATTGTAGTGGCAGAAAGTGTTCCTGCTGTACCATTAGACAATGTTCCGCTTGAATCAAAGGTCCATCCGTTTGTAGAGCTACCAATATATCCAGAGCTTGCATTTACTGTTCCAGTAAATGTTCCAGATGAGGCTTGGACCTCGCCAGTGAACTTACCACTTGTAGCCTGAACCTCTCCCTTAAAATATGCAGATCCAGTTGATCCGCTAAGAGAAAAAGTTATTCCGCTAGTGTTATTTGTACTTGTAGAATCATAACCAACAATACCTAGGGAGTTCATTACAACTCTGGCGCCTGAAGTTGGAATAGCAGTAGCAGATGAGTTATTATTTGCAAACATAGTTATGCCCATTGCATTTAAGCCCTGGATTTCATTGCTTGCACTAGTAATTACAGAAGCACTTTTTGTTAATTTATTTGATAATGACGTTCCTTGATTTGTTACTGTAGTGCTAAGACCAGTTACTGTAGTGTTAAGATTAGTAACATTTGTATTTGTTGTCCCCAAATCTCCAGATGTTGCATATCCTGATACAGTTGTTCCAGTTCCAAAGATTGCTCCTGTTGCATAAAGTGTTCCATCTGCAGCAACTCTAAATTTGGCATTAGCGTCTGGTGTGTTATTGCCTGCCCACATAACATAATCTTTAGTTGGAGAAGTTCCTGCAGCTTTTTGAAGATAAACGCTAGTAGCAGCCGCTGCACCTATTTGTATTTTGCCTGCACTATCTATTATGACGTTGTTTTTAGATAGAGTTGATGTGCCTAGCGTCCATCCAGCAATTGTTCCAGCATTTGCAGTTATTGTTCCAGTTGCTGCATCTAAGGTAACAGAGCTTGTACCTTTTGCAACCTTTAGCCCAGATGAGTTTAGCGCAAATCCGTCTCCAGTTAAATTTCCAGCAGCATTAACTGTTCCGCTATAAATAGATGCATTAGCTGTAGACATTAAAATATTACCGCTAAAAGTTCCACCTCTAGCAGTAATATTACCATCTACTGCAAATGTTGAACCATCCCAGAGAAGATAGTTGCTTGTTGATCCACCTACTTTAAGTCTGGCGCTATTTAAAGAATTTATATACCAATAATTGCTTGCGTCAAAGTACAGGCCTTTGTTTGTTGAAACTCCACCAACGCCGACACCAAATTGAAATGGGCCTCCAGTTATATAATTTGCTACAGACGGAGTTCCAGTAACTGTTACATCTGGGCCAGATATATAAGAAGATGAAGTATTGTTATATTCATCGTATGTAGCAACTGCAATCTTATATGTTGATCCTATTGCTAGTCCAGCTAACTTGTATGCGGTGCCAGTTCCTGGAGAATCAACATATGAATACGTTGCATTGTTGTCATTACTAAATCTAATTCGATATCCTCTTATACCACCGCCAGTTACAGCTGGCCAAGAGATGTTTGCGTATGCGTTAAAGCCTAAATATCCAGACGTATCTATTCCGCTACTTGTAACGCTTACAGAGTTTACATTTGCTGGTCCAGTAGTATCAACTACAATTGGGTCGGTAGCCTTAAATGGCCCCTTCTTAACACTCTTCTTGTGATAGTCCTGATCTCTTGTATCTACTCTAATCCACCTATCGTTTAGGTCATCAACAAGTATCGTTGCAGTATTTCCAGTTCCGTTCCAAACTAAATACTCTTCTCCAGTAAATGAACCTGTTTTGCTTTCATAAATTTGTGCATCGATAAACCATTTATTTGCTGCTAGACTTTTGTCTATTGGATCCCACTTAACAACATAAGATAATGTACCTGGAGTAACTACAACATTTTGTGCAGCAACGGTGTAGTCTGGGGCCTCTAAAGTAAATCTAAAGTTTGCTGATCTTGGTCCTAGAATTATATCCGAAGGATTGTCTGTATCTGCGTACCCATACTGAAAAGAAAAAGAATATACTCCGTTAGCAATAACATTTAGCCCAGATTTTTCTACAACAAACGTGTCTGATGTTTTTTGTGAAGCAGCGGCTGCAGCTTTTGCTGCTGTAGGCTGTTGATCTGCTGGGACTGGAGCAGAATAAAAACTATCTAGACCTCCTGCCATTACAAGAATCCTAAATTAATCTTATACTCAATGTCCATCTCTACGCCTAGCTTCTTAACTATTGGCGTTGTCAAAACAGATCTGCTGATTAGGCCGTATTGAGAATTGTATGTATTGTCGTCATTAATTTTAAGTCCATCTAATAAAACAGTTGATGCTGAAGTTTTGGCTTTTATGCCAACTTCTATTTTTGTTATTGAGGAAAGATCTAATGGCTCTGTTGAAGAATATGTAGAGTTAATTAAGTCTGACACAGAAACGTTTAATATTTTATTGCCAACAGACTGTGTTCCCAAAAATCTAATTTCTTTATAAGCTGTTTCAGAGCTGTAAAATTTAACATAAACATAGTCTAAATTAAGGTCAGTTTGATTAAATGCAATGCTGATGTTGTCATTTATTCCATACCCAGACATATCAAAATCAGTATTAATACTGTAATATTTTGTTTGACCAGCACTGGCAACTACTCTAAAATAAGAAGACCCTATCCTTGGAGTTGGCGTACTTACTTTTGTTGGCTGGTTTCCACTTGAGTCTGTCCATAAAGTTGTGTCTTCAAAAGATGATATGTACTGCGATGAATAATCTGTGTTAGATAAGTTTGCTGTTGGAAATAAACCAATCTCTGTTATAATTCCCTCAACATCTGTAGGAAGCGTTGTCTTGTAAACTACAGAGTACGTTGTCTGTCCAGTAGTTGGACTTGTTTGAATATCTGTGCTTCCCAAAAAAACTCCAGATCTATAAAATTCAAACTCTAGATCAGAGTCGTTTGCTGTAGCAGCAGTTGTTCCTATTCCAATTGCTAAATCTTTTCTATTAAAATTAAGACCATTGGCCAAATATGATGTTATAAATCTTTTTCCAAATTTTGTTATCACGCTATCCACACTCCAGTTACTATATCTCCAACACTATTCTTAACTTCAAACTTTACTTTTAAAAATCTATTATTGTTTGCATCATAGTAAATATCTGGGTCTGTTACAACCTGACCAGAGGAATACCTTTTGCCAGTTTTTCCTATAAGAGTTATATCTTCTAGGTTTGGTGCAAGCAGGTTGCTTAGCTCATCGCCTTCGCCAGTTTCATCTGGATCAAATGGGTCTTCTGGCTCCTGTGGATCTGGCAAACTTGGCACATATGTTTTTTCTACCTGATTGGTATATAAATCAACAACGTCATACTGGTCTGTTTTTAAAACTCCAATTAATGGTGAGTCTTTTGGAAGCTGGACCTTTACGCCTCCAGCAACTTGTGACTTACCTATCTTGGGATTCTTTTTAACCATATTAAGATTCTACCATTTCCTTAGACATAAATCGACCTACAAAGTATGCTCGTAGATGGTGACTGGCTATAAGATTGATCAATGTCTAATACAATGTATTTGCCTGCCGTTTTGCCAGCATCTTCAGATGAATATATAGAGTTGTTTGGATATGATATCTCAATTACATCCCCAATTTCAATTATTGGGTTTGGGAACACATCTATATTCAGAACTGTCTGTTGTTTAGACCATTGTGTTCTCATCCACTGTGAAAGCTTTTTGGCTTCCTCTTCTCTTTGAATCCATGTAGACTCAAAGGCCACCTGCTCTTCATTTTTTGTAGATGCAAGATCTGGATCAATGTACTCAAATGGGTCAAGCGGAGCTATTGTCTCTCCAACTACAATAAAGCTTTTTTCTCCACCATCTGTAAAATCAATAAAAGTTCCAGTGTTATTTAATATGTAAGCCTCAATGCCAAATGAGTCTGCAGTGTATCCAAGTATAGAAGCATTTGGATTTAATATTATTTGTGGATACTTTACAAAGCCTGGACGTGTTGCATACTTTGTAGATATCTTTTTAATCTCTCTGGCGACTGGACCAAATTCTTTAATCCATGGCGGCTTTGCCGTACTAGAGTCTGTGCCATTTGCCAAGAAGTCTCCGAAGACATTCTGGATTGCGCTGGCATTTCCAATATATGATCCATAGTTGTCATAAGATGTAACTTTGTCAAACTCGCTCTTATCTATAACTGATGAATAAATATAGTCAAATGAGACTTTGCCATCTAAAGATATTAATGCGATGTCATTTGTTATTGCAATTGGAGCATCATCGGTTGCTGTTATAACTGTATTATTAAACTTTATTTTAAAGACTCTTTTTGATGAGTCCGCCTGCGACACCTTTATGTCTACTCTATAAAGCTCGCCTCCAGATATTCCAGTAATAGAGCTGTCCTCTGCTTTTTGTGTATCAGAAACTGGTGTCTCTATTCCGTTAACAACTTTAAAGAGCTGTACGTCTCTAGCCTTAAGCCCCTTATTGGCTACATTTTGAGATGTTGAAATTTTAAGGATGTATCCATTAATAGATGTTGTGCTGCCAGAAGGAGCAGTTCCTGGTGGAGAATATTCTGGCACAGAGCCAGTAGACCAACCAATACCTATACCAGCTGAAACAAATTGTTCTCCTGTGGTTCTATCATTTTTATCACGAACTAATGAGAAAAACATTGCAGTGCCTACTGAAAAATATTTTTCTGTTGAGAACGGGTCTGCTTGTATTTTAGCTGCATGATATTCTTTTGAGCCAGCTGGAGCACTTAAAGTCATTAGCGATGAAGACACAAGAACGCCAGAAGAGTTTGTAGATTGTAAAGAGAAGACAGAGTTGTCTCCAGTAGAAGTTTTATCTACTGTGTTTATCTTTAGCCCCTGCCATCCGCTTTTCAGATCTGAAAGCTCTACTGAATGAGTCTCACCTACGCCAACACCTTTACCAGTAGCATTAAATGCATTTCTTTGCTTAATTCTATATCTTAATGTTGCCTTTAAAGTACCCAGCTTGCTTTCTCCCAAATACTTAGCTATATCTGAGTCTGCTGTTATCCACTTTTTAACTATTGTGTTAGGCTGGGCAAGCGACTCGTATTGAAATTCCATTGCATCATATTCAATAATTTCATTATTTATAAGAAAGTATCCTGCCTTATTATAAAATGTTGTATCAACAGAGTCACCATAAACAGTTACTGGAGATAGCGTAACCACTCCAAGCGGGCAATCTGTTTCTGCTGTTGCTGTGGCAAAGAGGGTGGTTTGTAGTGCCGCTGCCCCCAATGCTGCTGGAGGAGCGACGTAAAGGTTATCAGATGAAGACTGATAGTTTGTGCTTATAACTGGAGTATATATCACCTTAACGGCTTTTACAGAAGGCACTGTCTCTTTTGTAAGTGAAATTATATTGGCTAAATTAGAAGACTTGTTTTCGCTTCTAAACTTAAATACCGAAGGTTTTGTTTTATCAAATAGGTAATCTCTTGGATAAAATTGCAGAACGTCATTATTGTCAAATGTCGCAATCATTTGTGTATCTTGGCAAAGAGACTGTATATGCTGCCAGACTGTTTGGGTGTCATCTGTATACCAATAAAGGGGAACAATTGTTGCAGAATCTACTACATCTGATTCATTTTTGCCATATGTATTAAAGTTATAATTTGTAAATCCAATTGAGTCTAGCAGTCTTCTAATTATTGCCTGAGATGGAACATCTTGCATCACAATATCTGGTGCAATAATTTCCTGAAGAAATTTTGCTCCATCTAAACACTGTATATCCATTTCGCCAAACTCAGACATCACGAATGAGTCTACATAAAAAACTCCCTGCGGAATAACATCTGAGCCAATTATATTAAATGGTGTAAACTTTACATTTTTATACAGGCTTATTTTGTTTTTATCAAACGCTTGGGTCTTATCGTATTCTATTCCAGCACGATCAAATCCCTCAAGTGAAACCGATAGAGCGTTTGAAGTTACCTGTCCAACTGGGACTATGCCAGTTGAAGAATCTGATGATGTTTTAGAGACTTGAAATGATTGAAGTCTGCTAGACACATCTTGAACATATCTTGCTCCAACTTCTATTACACCAAGAAATGAGTTTGCAACGCTAATTGTATTTACTGTAACAATTATCTTTTTAATATTGACTGGAGCAGATGGAGTAGTAAACTTTGTAGTAGTCCATGAAGAGCCATTATAGTATAACTCAAATACTCCGTTGTCTGGAACTGTGCCGTTTGTAGATATAGTTGACTCTACTCCAGCATGATCTTGAATTTTAATATTCCAGCTAGTTGGCTTAGAATACGATGTCTCAAATTTAACGACTATCTTATTAGATACAGCAGTTTTTGCAACGGGGTATTCCACAGTAAAGTTACAATTAGTTAAAGATGATCCTTCTGCCTGTGGAGAAAGCCAAAATTTATACTGTATTTTTGAGCTAGAAAAATATGTGCGAACTGGCAAGTCTCCAGACACATTATACTTTGGTATATTATTTGATACTGACGGGTTTAATATAAAATAATTTATGCCAGCAGCAGACGGTCTTCTTGGATCAATGATGCTTGTTAGCGGGAATAGCTTTTTAAATGGCTGATATGTTTTTTTAGTAATTGGATCTGTTTTGGTTACTGTTTCAACTGGTGAAGTTATTGTTGTTCCAGCAATTAAATCATTCATATTATATTCAATCCAGCATCCACCAGACATTGAATATGATACAGACTGATTTATTTTATCTAAAGTTCCCTGGCTTACCTGTAACATTATACTTCTTCCAGTGCAATAGTTACATCCCAGAATAGCTGAGCTGTGTCAGCTGCATTTGCTTTAACATTTCTTTTAATAATATTAAATGAGCAAGATGTGAAGTTAGCTACAAACTCTTCTGTTCTCGATGAGTTATAGGCTATTCTTACATTAAATGTTCCTTGGCCTTTAGCGCTTAAATAGAAAGCCTTTAGGTCTTCCGCCCCCCAGCCTCCATCTACCGTCATAGTCGAGTATGAGGGTACCATAGACCAGGAGGTAGACAAGTTCTTCTTATCGGCTATAAACAGCTTTCTAAGGCTTCCATTGGCCATTCTAGAAGTCTGCTCAAAGCGCTCTACATCTACCGATATTGGTGATCTATTATGTTCAGTTAATTTTTGCCAGGTGTTATTAGCGTCCTGTATAAACAGGGCGGAACCTACGGGTAATGTTAAAGCTGCCATTAGATACTCTTTCCTTGTCCAACCATTTTAACATTAACCTTAGCCTTTTGTCCAATAACAACTTCAGCCTTCTTTACGATCATATTTGAAAGTGCTTCAACATCCATTCCTTCAGATGCATAGATGTTTTGATTAACAACATAGGATGCTCCAAGCGAAGAGGTGTCCCTTACACGCATTTGTTCTCTATTAAAGTTATATCTTGGAGAAGCGGCAGCCAATGTGTTCATAACATCGTTTGGCATTATGTTGGCACGATTTTTAAGGTGAACTAATTCTGGACCCTTTTCTCCAACAAGGAACATCCCTCTACCGCCCATAACACCCTTAGCGGCTGCTTTGACTGGTCCCATATAAACTATGTTTCCGTCTTTTTGGCTCTTTCCGTATCTTTGCCCATTCCAAACAAAAGTTTCTTTTAGCTGGAGACCTTCTCGCTTAGCAATTGCTTCTCTGGCTTCTGCATTTAAAACCTTTACCTTCTTGCCATCAAATGTTTTTTCTTCCATGCTATTTGAATAGTTGCCTGTTACAGCTATATCTTTTCTAAGCTTCTTTGGATCTTCAATTCCCTTTACCGCATTAACGACATCCGCAAGTGTCTTTCCACCCTTAATACTATTAGCCAAAGCCTCATTTACACCAGCCTGAGTTCCAGATCCCTTTAAAAGAGCCAGAGCATTTTGATCTGGAGAAACTGGTACCTGTCTTGTTCTTGTAACTGGTCCATTGGCAGTAATCTCTGTAGTTGTTTCGGTCTTGTATCTAGGCATCTTTTTGCCAGTTGCTTCTTCTGAGGCCGCAACAAAACCAGCTGCTTCTTGGCCTCCCTTTACTGTTTTCACATACGCTTCGATTGTAAGTCCAGCAGCAGCAGCATTTCCATAAAGCTTAGTCATTGCATTATTTACTTTATCAATTGCAGCTTTCTGTTCATCATACTTGCCCTTAATCTTGTCTAGGCTTTCTCCAGCTAAAGCTGCACTATCTGCAAGCTTCTGCTGCTTATTACCAATAGCGTCGATTGCAGCTTTTAATGGGGCATTAGCTTTTTCAGTAGCCTTATCAATCGCTCTGACTTGAGCCTCTGTTTGTTGTTGAGATGTTAATGACTCTAAATCAATCCTAAGCTCTTGTTGCTTTTGAGTATCGCCGACGGCACCAGCCTGCTGCATTTGCAGTCTAGTCTTTTCAATCTGTCTTCCAAGGTCGGCGTCGGCTTGTGCTTGAGTTAAAGCTTTCTTTCTAGCATCCGCTAACTTATTATTTGCCTCTATCTGCTTATTAAGAGAAGCTATTTTATCTCTGTCAGATATCTGCTGAGCTACAGTTTGTCCCTTCAATGACTTTGTGTATGCCTTTATTTGTGCGTCTAGCTTTTCCAAATTCTTATATTGAGATTTAAGCATTCCATCTCTATTGGTAGATTGAACACTAGCGCTTATAGCAGAGAATGCTTTGGCTAAAACATTTGCCTGTTCTGCATTAAGCTTAGATAAGTCTCCGTTATAGCCTTGCGCCTCTAGTCTTATTTTTTGCCATACGCTAACAATAGTATCTGATCCATTAATCATCTTCTTAACCTGTGGATTAGTTTTAGCTAATTCATTTACAGTTTCTTGAGTGATTTTTGTAGTAGCCTCTTTTGAATTATTAAGTCTATCAATCATCATTTTTTCAGCTTCTGTATAACTTAAAGACTTAACCTTGCCAGTTGTATCTTTAGCAACAAGTCTTTCTCTCTTTGCAATCAAATCATTAATTGCTGTTTCTGTTGCCATAAGAGCTGTATTCAATGATGCTGCTCTTTCTTTGCTTCCTTCATTTCTTGTTGATTTGCCAAAGGTAGAGACTGCAGACACTGCTGCTGTTTGAGCATCTGTTATATTTTTAAACTGAGCATTGCCCATAGTTGCAGTAATTGCTTGATCTTTCTTATTAGAAAGTCTTAACATTGTGTAAACTTTTTTAGTTGCTTCATCAGCAGACATTCCAGCAGCAATAAGCTGCTCTTTAATTCTGCGTACTGCATCTGGAACCTTATTAGATGGCTGTCTATCCAAAGCCTTTATTTGCTCTGCAAATGTTTCTTTGACTTCTACCTTTAATTTTTTGTATTCAGCAATTGTTAGCTTAAATGGGGTTCCGCCATCCTTCATGCTTTCATAAACAAGTTTATTGGCAGCATCCATATCTCTTGCATCTTGAATTACATCTTTTATCTTTGAGCCAAAGTCTGTATATCTTAATCCAGCTTTTTTAGCCGCTTCTGCAGTCATGCCGAAAGTAGATATATTAAGCTCTTGGCCCTTCTTGTAATGCTGCCACATTTTAAATCCAGCATAACCAGCTGCAGTAACAGCAGCTAATGGTGCAATCAGACCAGCTGCCGCTGCAGCTGTTGCACCAAATCCCACTGATGCTGCACCGCTTGCTGCTGCAGAAAGTGCAGCTTTAGCAGCAACATGTTTTCCAACTGCAGCAACCATAGAAGGACCAGCCATTGAGCCAACCATTGATCCCATCATTGCGCCATTTTGTCCGCCAAGCTTTCCGCCAATAAATCCACCAGCGGCCATTCCGCCTAAAGAACCAGCTAGCATTCCTCCAGCACCTTGACCGAAGTTTTCTCCGTTTATAATACCCTTATTCTTTAAGTATTGAACTGGGTGTGCCATATTGCTGCTTGTATATCTTGCATTTGCCATGAATGAATTTCTCATGTTGTCTCCAGGGCCAGGGGCAACTGTTCCATACAAACGACCAGTTCCTTCTTGCTTAGAAAATACATCCAGTAAATTATTTGGCTGGCTACCCTTTGCTGCTGCCATTTTAATTTTAGTTCCTATTGACTTTATGCTAGTTGAAACTGCATCTATAGAAGACTTGATCTGTCCAGGTATCATTCTTGTGCTAGTAATCAATCTGTTTGAGGATGTCTTTATGCCAGCGCTTATTGATGAGAAGGCCGCATCTAAAGATGCATTAACGCCTTGTAAAGGAAGTTTTAGGGCTGGTGCATATGGCAGAGATCCCTGTACTCCGTAAACACTAGTTACACCAGTTGTATACTTAACACCAGACATTGGCCCAGGCTTTCTCTCTGGAGCGTCAAATGCTGTCTGCTCGAATTCTGCTCTACGTGCTGCTAGAGCAGCATCTTGTTGGGCAGCAAGTGCTGGGTTTCCACTTCTCCTTCTATCTCTTTTACCATAACCATATTTATTGCTTCTAACTAATCCGCCAAGCATGTATCCTGGTATTATTTTTCCGCTTTGCTCAGGGCTAAATATTTCTGGACCCTTTTCGCCTACAAGATAGTTTTGCCCAGGAGAAACTGGTCCTCCCATCTCTCGCTTACCATCAATGCCAAATATCTTCTTCTGTAATTCAGCTGTAATTGGAGTATTCTTTTTTGAAGTCCAATCTAAATATTTCTTTCTCAAAATATCTTTATCAATCGGAGAAAGCTGTCTTGCAATATTTCTATCAGAAATTAAATTGCTAGCAGCCATTCTAATAACAGCATCTAATGAATCTGGCTCAAGTGCTCTTTGAAGATCTCCCTTTGGACCCTTAATATATCCATAAGGCTTTTCTTGTGCTAGAGCTGCTGCAAATTTATCGTATAAAAGTTTTTGTGTGTTCTTTCTTAGTCCAGAACTTGCAAACAACGTTTCAGCCATTTGAATAGAAAGTGAATTCACTCCCCATGGAGCTGACTCATACATGCTAGGTTTTGGTGCACCTGTTGGCCCAAACCCAGCACCAATTCTTCTCATTGCTAAACTCTTAAGTACATTTCCTACTAGTCCTCCGCCATTAAATCCATTAGCATCTGTCTTAAATGAATTGTTGCTCAGAGAGACTAAATGTCCTCTTTGTCTAATTCTTAAATCTGCTTCTTCTTTTAATTTCTGAAGTGCGGCAGGAGTTAATGCTCTAGATGCTGATGGTTTTACGGCAGAATGAATTCCGTGGAATTCCTGCCAGTTAACATTTCTTCCATCTTCTAATCTTCTAATCATTGCAGAATATACTGCAGACTCTTCTGCATTTAAGTTAAATTCAGAAACTACTTTTTTAAGCTTAGGAAGAACTGTGTCAATTTCCTTAATCATTGTGTCATGATATTGCTTAGGAGTCATACCTCTTGGAATATCTAGTGTTGATTCTGCAAAAAACTTCTTGGCTCCGCCCTTTACTCCCAACAAATTAATACGTGCCTGATCTGACATAGAAGTCATATTTGGCTCATATGATCTTCTGCCAGAAGCCATTCTAAATACTCCAGCTGTACCCACGTCTGCGAGTGTGCTTCCGTATAAGTTATCTGCACTTAAGTCTTTGTCGCCTCTTAAGTTTGCTGCAACTAATTGCTTAAAGTAATCTTGTTTTGTAAATGTACCAGATTTTTGAGCAAAGGCTGAGTCGTATGGAGACTCTAACACCAGAAGCTTTCTTCTGCCTGTAGGATCTGTAGGATCAATCATTGTTCTGATTTGCTGAACAGGTGTATTTAATCCATGTGCCTCTCTTGCAATAACTGTTGCACGTTGTTCTGCAAGTGCTGCTGTCTCATCCATTACTGGCTTAACAAATACTCTTGATCCGTCTGGCTTTTCATAAAGCCCACCAATACCTGGGACAGGGAAACTTCTTCCAGATGTAGGAGATATAAGCTTTCCAAAATCAGTTGGAGGCATGTCTGCAAATCTGCTGGCCTTTAGGCCAGCGCTAATCTCTTCCATTGTAAGTCTGGCTTTTCTTTGCTGCTCAACATCTTTAAATCTCTTAGGCATTCCCAAGAATAGCTGTTTGCCGTAGCCGTATCTACCCTTTTGAACAAGCCCTCCAATTAATCCGCCAGAGTTTGCTACTGCAACTCTTCTACCGCCCATCATTATAAATCCAGCTCTTGTAGCCGCTCTTGCTGGCTTAGGTTTTGCAGGAGTCTTTGAATCTCGGAATATCTTCATGTCAGCACCAAGTGCTTTTACTAGACTTTCTGGAATTGGGTTCTTGCCAGTCCATCTACCAGTTGAAATCCACTTTTCAATAACTGGAATATGCTTTTTAAAATCGTTTATGTCTTTAAAGCCAAACGACGTAGCAAGCCTTTGGGCTCTAGTAAGTGCTTCTTCTTTAGTAAGCGGAACAGTATCGTCTATGATATTTCGCATAGATAGTCTATTACCGAACTGGTTATAGGCATCGTGTGCAGCTTCTCCAAAATATCCTCTGGCAGCAATAGGACCAGACATTCTTTCTATGTGTGCACGGTCCCAATTAGGATTAATCACTGCTCCAGGGAATTTATTTCTTAATATACGTAAAATCTTCATCTTTGTTGCAGGATCTGATGGAGACTTGCCTCTTCTTCTTTGTGACCACTCAAGGTCTGTCTCGCCAGGCTTTCTTGTAAGAACTAATTCTGGGAAGTTCTTTTGCATAAATGATCTTTGAGACTCTGTGTAGCTCATACCCTTGCCAGTTTTTAAATATTCTCTATGGCTTTCTAATGAATCATAAACTGCTTTTTCTGCAATTGCTACAGCTTTTGCTGGAGTCATAGCTGGGTCTTTTGAGAACTGTAATATAGAAGCAGCATCATTTTGAATTAAATTAGGAACAATGTGGCTTTCATATGGTGCTGAAACTCCAGTAAGATGATCAATATATGCAGACGCTTTTTGTAGCTCTGACATTCCTCTTTGAGGGCCATCAAACATGTCCTGCATCTTGCCATAATTTCTAATGCCTCTTGTTACAATTCCGCCAATCATTCCGCCAGCGTTTCTTAATTGTACTCTTGAGCCACTATTTGCTTTATCTAAAATGTCTTTATTTGCAGCAGTAAATGCTGGATCAAAGTATGTTTCTTTTGGAGTAAGTATTGCATCAACAACCTTGCCGCCGCCAGAATATCCATTTGTTGCCATGCTTACTAATTCAGGGTTATTGCGTGAAGCTTGCTGGTTAAGGATATAGCTTCCTTCTGGAAGTTTTGCTGGAACCATATCATAATCTATATTTGAAGGTCCTGGAACAATTGATCCGTGCTTAGATGGATCATAAACCATTCCGCCAGAATTCAATCTTCTTGGAATGGTTGTTTGCATACTATAGCCAGCGCCAGATGTTCTGACTCCTAGACCTCTAGCAATTGAGTCTACAAGCTTAGATGTTTCTGTTTTATGGAAAAGCTCTTTCATGTTTGACTTGCCAGCAGCACTAACGACTGGCTGTGTGGTTAATGGTACTGTTGTAAGATTAATATTTCTTGCCTGCGCTGTAGCAATTCCTTGGGCTGTTTGAGCCATCATGGCTTCTACCTGAGCATTGAGTGCAAATATCTTTGTTCTTGCAGCTTCAACAGTAAGCTTGCCAGCCTGTAGCTGCTTAACAATCAATGCTGTTTCATCTGCTGCCATAGATGTTATCTTTGTCATCTGTGGAAGAAGTGCATTGTATGATTCTGACAATGAAGATGTTATAGTTCCAGTAGCTGCAATTTCAGTTTTTAGCTGTGCAATTTCTGCCTTTGATTGCATAGCAAGTGCTGCAGTCATAGAGTGCCACTTAGCAGCCTCTGCTGCAACTACACCATTTGAAACTCCATTAGCTGCTGTAACTCCATTAATTCTTGGCAAATCATCGTTCATGTATGTTTGAGGAGAATTGGAGAGTCTTTGATTTACTGGCTTAGGGCCAGGAACTGTAGAGAATATTGTTTCATTTGCTCTTTGCTCAGGAGTCTTTGATCCCGTTGGAATAAAGTGAGACATATCTCTAGAATAAGCTTTGCCAACTAGTGGGTTATTTCTATCTACTATTCTTCCCCCGCCTGCAAGAACTGGATTTCCAGCAACGGTAGACATGCTGTTTGCAGTAGCAACTGTTGAAGACATTGCGCTTTGCTTTAGCTTTTCAAATGATGCGGCAAGGGTCATAACTGCATCAGAGAATGTAGCAGCAGCCTTTGTGTCATTATAGAATGATTGCTCTACAGTTTCAGCAGCAGCTGATGCCGCCATTAATTCTGGTGTTAATAACTTAAAGCCTGTTCCGCCCTTACCAATATTCTTAAGCGCAAATATGCCCTTAACAATATATCCAAAGAAGTTTGCAAGCACACCAGTAAGCATGATTATTGGTCCTGCAACTGCTGTAAGGCCTCCAATAAATCCTAGTACTGCTTTAATTGGTGCTGGCAGATTTCCAATAAATTTAACTATTCCATCTATTGCGTTTAGTACGAATGTTCCTACCTTTAAGAACTGCTCTCCAATAACAACAAGGTCTGCCTTTACGGCTTCAAGTGCTCTTCTGTACTTTCCAGAAGCAGATTCTGTCATTGTTTTTAATTCTCGCTCAGATATATTTGCAAGGTCTGTAGTGCTTGCCTTCATAAGATCTAAGACTTGTAATGTCTGGCTTCCTTCTTTTCCAAGGTTTTCAAATAATGCATTCATTCTTGCAAACTGGAATTTACCAAATAGCTGCTCGATAGCTCTAGCTCTTTCAAGTGGCTGTAATGAATCTAATGAATCTTTAAGAGCCATAACTGTTGCAGTTAGGTCTCCAGCATTCTTTGTAACAATTCCACCTAGGTCAATGCCCATTCCTTCAAACATTTCTTTTGCAACCTTGGTTGGGTTAATAATAGAAGCAAGTGCTGACTTTAAAGCGTTGGCTCCTTCTGAAGCATTAATTCCACCTTCACGCATTGCTGTTAAATAAAGAGCAAGGTCCTGAACATCTCCACCTAAAGCTTGTACTACTGGACCAGCTTTAGGAATTGCTTCTACTAAATCTTGTAGGCTTGTAGAAGTTTGGTTTTCAACTGCGTTTAAGAAGTCAATCGACTTAGCAAGCTCTTCTGTATTTTGACCAAATGCTGTCTGGATAGAAAGTGTTGCTTTCATTGCTTCTTGTCTATCTACTTCACCAAGAACCGCCAATCTTGTTGTTTGTCTTGTAGCGTTAAGAAGATCATTGCCTTGCTTTCCAGTTGCAGCGATATCAGCAGCCAGACCAATTGTTTCATTAAAGTTTGCGCCTAATCCTGCAGCAAGCTCTCTTGACAATGCGCTTACATCTTTTCTAACTTGCAGTAGATCTGCTGAAGATGTTGCTGTGAGTCCACCATAAACCTTTGTAAGTCTAACTAATTCTGCATCTGCTTCTCTAAATGCTTTTGCTGCTGCCATACCAAATGCAGCTATTGGAACTGTTAAACCTACTGTTAGCTGTCTACCTGCCCACTGAGTATTTTTACCCCAGTTAATTAGCTGTCCCGCTCCATCGTTCATGACCTTGTTCATGATCGAGAGCTCTTGTCTCATTAATGATGCTTTATTTTTTGTTTCGTCTAGTCCAGATTGAACCATGACATTGTATTGCATTAATCCTTGAGCATTTTTACCTAATGGCTGAATAATTGCATTCTCAAGCATTACCTGCTGTTTAGCTAATTCTTTTACAAGCGAACTAGTTTTTCTTGTGTGTCCTTGCCATGTTCTAAAGTAATCACCAAGCTTCATTCTTCCGCTGTCTAGGTTTTGTCCAAACTTAGATACATCAGATGTTAGTGTTACAAAGTGTCTAGCAAACTGGCCAGTGGAGCGCATTGTTTCGTCAAACTGACGATTCATGACTCCAACTTGGCTAGTTAGGTTTTTATTTAAACCAATTGTTGTTGCTTGGAGTTTTAAGAGTTGGGAAGTAACCGCTTGTAACTGCGCTGTTAGGCTACTAAAATTAGCCGTAGCAGTTATGTTGGTTACTATATTTTGATCTGCCAACTTTTACTCCTTTTTGTATCCGAGTCCTGCTCCGATACCAAACCCTGCTTCTGAAGCAAACTGACCTTGTAATGAAACAACATCAGAAGCATCTGCAGTTATTCCAAGAGCTCTTCTTCTTACATCTTCAAAGCTCTTGCTTTCTTCTTGTTCTCCACCATCAAGCTCTATGCCCTGGATGGAAGCCAGAAATTTTCTTTTTTCAGATTCAGTCTTTTGCATTGCTGAGAAGGTTTGAATCAACTCTGGCATTGAAAGACTGTCTTCTAGCTCTTCGTAATTCTTATAGTTTCCTATTAGAAATACTTCTCCTTCTAATGCAGCTAGATCTAGTTCTGACCAGCTAGAACCGCTGCCGCTAGCAAATTTGGATCGTCCATCTTAATTCCGCCACAAACCTCAAGAATTCGGTTAATCGTTGGAACGTCGAGTACATCCTCAAATGCATCTCTATCTGCTACCAATTCTGGAAGCTGCTTTTCAAGTGCTACTGCACATGCATCGATAAGGATAGTTAGGGTCTCATCTTCTGTAGTAACTTCTGCTGTCTTTGCAATAGCTGCCATAAACTTACGAAGCTCTTTAATTGTTAAAGGCTTAAGCTTTACGTTTGCGCCATTCTGTAGTTGAATCTCTTCTACATCATATACTGTTGTTGCCAATTTAATCCTCCTAGGATATTCTCTTAATTATTGTATCATATCAAAAATACCAATACAATAGAAAACCCCCCTAATTTCTTAGGGGGGAATTCATTAATTAATAAATATTAATTAACTGTCAAAACACGGTCTACGATGAAACCATACTCTGCACCAGCGTTTGCTGAGTCACCTGATGGAAGCAAACGGAATGTTACTGGGAATGTTGATGCTGCGTTGCGAGCCAAAGAGAACTGTGACTGCTGTACAGAAAGAACACGACGTGCATAGTATACACGCTCAGTTGCTGTTGCTTCAGATGTTGGAGCCTGTCCTACTGCAATAAGCTGACGCTCTGTTGGAGCCTCACCAAGTGCACCACCAGCAAGTCCGAGCTTGTCGGTTGCTGTCTGGCCTGTTCCTGATGATGCCAATGTTGTTGAACGCTGACCAAATAC
>JACCEA012436226.1_pt1 | contig 26510 bp, 30 predicted proteins | sample 7449851 | NCBI WGS metagenome assembly JACCEA01 (sample SAMN15323453, study PRJNA562643) | freshwater metagenome | isolation source: river surface water | place: USA:Blue River Watershed | collected 2017-08-18
ACACGGGCTGACGACAGCCATGCAACACCTTGTCGAGGCTGGTAAGGTTTTGCGCGGATCATCGAATTAAACCACATGTTCCACCATTTTAAAAAAGCCCCCGTCAATTCCTTTGAGTTTCAACCTTGCGGTCGTACTTCTCAGGCGGGGGGTTTACGCGTTAGCTAAAATAGTAATATATTAAAACTATTTAACCCCCATCGGTCAGGGCATGGACTACCGGGGTCTCTAATCCCGATCGCTCCCCATGCTTTCGTCCCTAAGTGTCAGTCCAACCTTATTAACTGCCTTCGCCCAAGGCCCTCGTCCATCAGTCTACGCATTTTAACTCTCTTGATGGAATAAAGTTAACCCCTATTGGACTCTAAAAAAATAGTTAAAACGCTCATTTAAGGTTACCGCTTAAACTTTAGCCATTTACATACATTTTTTAACCGAAGGACCCTTTACGCCCAGTTTAACCGTATAACGCTCGCTCCCCTCGTATTACCGCGGCTGCTGGCACGAGGTTGGCCGGAGCTAATTCTCTAGGTACCGTCACTATCTTCCCTAGTAATAGAGTTTTACGACCAATAACAAATTACAGCCGTTTTCACCCACACGACATTGCTGGGTCAGGATTTCTCCCATTGCCCAAGATTCCACACTGCTGCCTTAAAAAAGTTGGGGCCTTGTCTCAGTCCCCATGTGGCCGGTCATCCGCTAAGACCGGCTAAGGGTCTTCGGCTTGGTAGGCTTTTAATCTTACCAACAACCTGAGCCTACGTCGAGAAATCAATTGGCGGTTCGGTAATCGGACCTTTATTGGTATAGCTCACGCTATACTACTTATATTTGAAATTCACTACTAAAGTTTCTTCAAACCAAAAGGCATTCTTTCGACGCGTTACGCACCCGTACGCTACTCCTTATAAGCCTGTAATAATTACAGGCTTATAGGGCGTACAACTTGCATGTGTCAAGCATGTCATTAGCGTTCATACTGAGCCAGGATCAAACCCACTTCATCTTTCATTAAAATTACTAAAAAATTTAAATTTTTAGTAATTTATTGCTTCAAACATCTTAAATAATACGCGAGTTTACGCGTATATTAAATTTAACAGGACATTTCATCTTTCCATAAAAGGGATAGCTTCTATGGAATATATATTACTCCTTTACTAGTAAAAAAAGTCATACTTGTATTCACACAACAATTCTTTAAAGGAAAAAAGTATAAAAGCTATTCGAATAACAATGATAAAAAGCTCGTTAAAAACCATAGTGAAAACTGCAACAAGCACATCACTAAAAAAGCCTTCTCCAGTAAAAAAATAAAATACAAAAAGAAAAGCAAAAATACGAAAACATCAAAAAAAATAAAACACATTTCAAAAATTTCGAATAGCTTTATCTTGTTGAACGGGCGTATAGCGTGCATAAATCATTTTAGGAAAGTATTCTATAAATATAAAATAATTCAGCCAAAAAAAAATCAGTGAATAGCTAATATCAAAAAAAGCCCCCCGATACTGTATAAGATGCGAACTATAATCGACCCTTTCAAATCAAAAACCTATATTAGAATTAAAATATGACTGAAGAAAAGAAAAAGTGTCAAAATGCGTTACTATAACTGAAAGGAAATGAAGATAAACAAGGACAAAAGAAATGCGAAAAAGGCTATAATTTGCTATATTAAGGAGACTTGCTTTTAGAATAAAAAAAAATATATAAAAAATAAATGGAAAATAGGCTATTCAAGCAAAAAAAAGAATATTCTGAAAAAGGTGGTAGGCTAGATTGTTTGAGTCTGTTATAAAAAAGGGAGTCTTTGCATTCTCAATGAAAAAATAAATAAAAAATTCGGAATAATTAAAAGAAATGAGTGCAAAAATAAACCTGGAAATTGACCTATAAGTATAAGCAAGCAGGTACCAATTGGTTTTAACTTGTTTTTTATTAAAAGGTATATACCCCCGTATGAACGGTAGAACAACCCTTATATATAGAGAAAATAGACATACTCAAATTGTAAAAAAACCCATACATGTATAAAGAGAATTGGATTCGAACCAACGTAGGGTATACCCAACGGATTTACAATCCGCCGCTTTTAACCACTCAGCCATCCCTTTTAAAACCATAAAATATAGAAACAAAGCAATAATTTTAATATACAATATTATTCAAGAGCGATAGCTTGTAGTGCTGCTAGTAGAGGTTCAAAATCAAGTGTTGACGGAGTCAGCCCGGCAAAAAAGTCTTGACTTGCTATACCTATCGGCCTAAACCCATGGTTAACTCCACAAATTTCACTACATTGACCGTAATAAAGCCCTTTACGTTTAATAAATAGTGATGTTTGGTTCAGACGTCCTGGGCAAGCATCTAGTTTAACTCCAAGACTAGGTACTGCTCAACTGTGTAGAACATCAGCTGAGGTTACCCTAGCGCGAACATGCCTTTCCGTAGGTAGAAATAGATGATTATCTACAGTAAGAAGACGATAAGCTGTTAGGCCTTCACCGGCAACTAGTTCATCATCTGAAAGCCTATAGCTATCGAAACTACCAGAACCCTCCGCCTCAAATATTAGGGATTCATCGGTACCTGCTAGCGATTCGTTATATAGCTGCGCAACTACTTCTGGATCAAGGAACTCATAGCTTCAATATCATTGATGTCCTACCACTTTAACTGTAAATAGAGGCTCAATAATTTCATCCACTGAATAAAGAAGTGAGAAAGACGGGATAGCTATAACTACAAGAATTAGCGCTGGAATAATTGTTCATACGATTTCTAGGACAGATGCATGTACTAGACGATATGATGTACCTTTAGCTGCAAAAGCACCGTAACCGAAGCGGTGAAGGCACACAGCAAGAATATACCTTACAAAACAAAGAATACCTGTTAGAAAAATCCTAAGATCATCATGAAAAGCAAAAATACCTTCCGCAATAGGCGATGCTGGGGTCTGGAACCCCCTTTGCCAGTTACGTGCTGGTTCTGCAAAAGAAAAGGAAAAAATAAATGATATTTGCGCAAACATTAAATAGCTTATCTAAACAAAGATAAATTCGGATAGATTAATTTTTTAATAAAAAATTATTAATTATAAGGCTTCCCCCAATGGAGTATTCCAACTGCCTCCTATTGCACTTACATTAAATACGTTAGAATTCGAGAAGGTCTCTGGTGAGGCTTTCGTGGAGGCTAAAATAAAAACAAAAAAATTAAAATTAAATTTTAAATAACCTATAACTAGAAAGTAAATAGGATTAGGAAAGCCCTCCTTAGCGCAAAAAGAGCGATAGCTTCCGTTAGGGCGAATCCAAGGATCGCAAAACGGAATAGTTCGTCTTTTTCGTTAGGATTACGAGAAACTGCAATTAGAAGTGAGCTAAAAATATTTCCGATACCTACTCCAACTCCAGCTAGGGCAATTGTTGAAACTGCTGCTCCAATTAGTTTTGCTGCTACTACCATTAAAATGATTTAATAAGTTTATAGTGATTGAGTTATTAAAAATAACAAGCATAAATACGCTTGTTATCAAACGTTCAGAGATTATGCAATACCAAACGTTTGAAAAAAAACAGAATAAATGTACAGTTTTCCTGCTACATAAGTCGAAAAACACATTCCTGTCTTATAATAATTATATTTTTTTTTAAAAAGCGCGTGATGAATAAAATGAATATACCTTAGCAAGCGACCCTCGGAATGAATGGTAAATCTCTTCTTGGGAAGGTGTCTGTATTTTTATCGCGCGGAGACTACGTAGATCCCTTTGCATATAAGAAGGTATAAAGAAATGTATATTTTTTAGTCGAACAATCTTTCGCCGTCGTATAATTTTTTTGCGGCGTTTATTCATAAAACGAACCATAACGCTACGCCTATAAGGACGATAATAGCTGCTAAATTGTTTACGGAAAGATTTTTCTTCTTGGGTATTAAACCTTTGCGAATGTACTGCTTTACGTAGTCGAATAACGGAAGGCAGCTGTGTTTTCTGAAGTCGGAGCGCATAAGTAAACTTTTGAAGAGTGTGCAGCTTCTTTATTAGAAGCTTTTTTGACGCATTCTTTTTGCATTCAAGAGTACTCGCTAGCTGCATATGCCTATACCTATAAAACGTTTTTAGTGATTCGCTTAGTTTTACTAGACTACTTAGGCTTTTTTGTCGTTTTATGCGCCCTTCTGCAGTATCCCCACGAGTTTGTATTATATTCAGCTGACGAAATATAGGATTAAACACACTATTACTATTCTTAGAAATAGCACTATTTTCATTAAAAAGGTCTAGCCTTTGTGAAGGAAAAGCTGTAACTAGCGGTTTGGCCCGTATCAGTGTAAGAGAGGAAAGCCGTGAATTAGCGCTTTTCCCAAAAAAAGAAAAACCGGGGGTCTCTTGCGCTAGACGCGACGTTTTCAGTTTTATATACGTATTTATTGTGGAATCTTTTTTTATTATTTTATAAAAAAATGATTTTTTAAATTTTAGAAGTGAACTAGCGAGTGGGAATCGGCTCGTTAGAAGACGAAAAAACACACGACGGCGTCGTGACCGAAGACTAAAAAGTTTTTTTTTTAGCTGTGTATATTGACGTCGGCGAAATATATAAAGGCCCCAACGCCGATAATAAACACGGCAAAATAGATCTCAATAGAGGGGTTTTCAGCTTTTAAATGGAACTGATACCCTATCTCCTACACGTACAATAGCCCGAGGGGATTGTTCAAGGCAACCATTAACGGATAGCCCGTGTTGATAAATAAATTGATGACAAGCAAATATCGTAGGCAGTAGACGCATACGAAAAAAAAACCTATCTAGTCGAGATTCAAGGGATGCAAAAAATGAAGATGTTCGATGGCCTACGCTACTTTGGTGTTGCTGAAAAAGATAGCGAAAAGTATTTTCTTTAACTTTTCCATGGAAAAACCGGAGTTGCTGCTTGGTATAAAAAGAGTCACGATAACGTCGCTTAGATGGTCGCCCAAAAGCGGTTTTACCTCCTACGCCAGCGGCATTATTCGCCCCTGCTCGACGCCTAAACGGGCGTATAAATCGTCGGGCAAGTGACCATTTCCTTGTTGTAGCTACCAGTACACTAGTACGAAAAAGACCGCCTCGCTGCACACGGCGTGCACGTAGAGCATAGAAACGGCGTAGATAAGAATCTTTATATGGCCAAATTTTTGATTTAGCGAGATAAGCTAGAGTATAACGGGGTTTGTACACGTTTCCTTGTGCCATTAATAATAATAATTAAATAAATAAATTAAATACTAACCTTGACGTTTACCTTTTTTTAGTTTTATTACTTCACGGTCATAATGAATTCCTTTACCTTTATACGCATCAGGATTCCGGAATGCGCGTATTTCAGATGCTACTTGATTTAGCACAGAACTATCCTTACCTTGAATAGAAATTAGGGTCCCTTTAGTACGGCCCTCTAGACGCGATGTTTGTATTTTAACATTTTGAGATATATTGAGTGGATAGCTAAATTCATGGCTGAATCCAATTTTTAGTGTAAGTACTTTAATAGGGGCTGCTATAGGTTGTACGGCAAACCTTCGCTTGCGCCTATATGTTTTAGTAAAAAAGGTTTGTGATATAGGGTGTGATTTATCATTGGAATTCAGGGACCTATCACGAATCGTTGCACGAAAACCAATACCCATAAGGCGTAGACGACGGCGGTACCCCCGTACAAGACCTACACAAAGTTGAGATATATGCGAAAGTGCAGTGGATTCTTCTTGGCTAGAATTACCCACCACAAATAGACGAGATTCTTCTTGTTCTTTAACAAGATAACATTGGATACTCCCCAGTTTTTTTAGGAAGTATCCTGACGGACCTTCAAGTTTGATAAAACCAGGTGCAACAAAAACACGAATTTTAGTAGAAAGTAGAAGAGATAGCATACGTAATGACAATACATAGTAAAAATTTTTTAAAAATACATTAAACAACCCCGAAGAAAAGCTCCCCCCCCAGATTCCGCCTACGGGCTTCAACATCCGTCCTGAGCCCCTGTGAAGTTGAAAGAACAAAAATCCCTGAGGATGCCTGAGGTTGCCAAAAACTACGTGCGGAAATGCTAACGCGACGCCCTGAAGTAGATGTTCGAAAAATGGAGCGAATAGCGCTATTACCTATCGCATCATATTTTAGGTAAATAGTAAGATACACGGCACATACGTCAGACCGAAAAGCGTACCCTACTTTATTTTGATTACGGCGTTTAACCATAGAAAAATTAAACGCACGTATATAACCTTCGCGGCGGAGAAGCTCTAGAGAAGAAGCCAGTAGTTTAAAACCCCCTACATGGATAGCCGGCCTCCCCACAGATCCCGACAGTTGAAACACAACTTTCCGTTGCGATGCTTTTTGTCCATTAGAAATAGAAGTAATCCTTTGAGAAATGTAATCCATTAAATCATATGAGTAGCGCTTAAGCTATCAGCTTGCTTTTTTTACACCATTAATTTTACCCTGCCAGGCAAGCATACGAAACATAAGACGAGAAATACCAAAGCGACGATAAACTGCTCGAGGTCGGCCTGTCAGAGTACATCGATTTCGCAGACGAGTAATAGAGCTTTCTCGTGGAAGCCCCATAAAGGCTCGATAAACTTGCGCGCGAAGAGATAGCGAAAGATTTAGATTTTGTATGAGCGATTGTAGAACGTTACGACGACGTTCATATAGTGCAAAAAGAATGCGGCGACGGCGATCTTTAACTAGTAGATATTTCATATAATATTTGCTTATGGAGATAATCGGGATCGAACCGATGACCTAGTGCATGCAAAACACCCATTCTACCAACTGAACTATATCCCCTACTCTACACAAAAAAATAATTGAATCCTTTTTACAAACTTAAAATAGGCCAGAGGCGGAATTGAACCGCCTTCAACGGATTTGCAATCCATCGCATTAACCATTTATGCTATCGGGCCAATAAACATTAATAAATGTGCAGTAATTCTTAGTTCGAGAAACATAAATAAAAGCGAAAATAACTTAGATACACGTGATATTGAAAATATCCTATTTTTAGACGCCGCTTCAAGCATTTTGCAAATAGAAATTACAGGCGTATTGATAATAGATATTTGGTCTAGCGTTGGGGTGTTGGGTGATTCAGAAAGATACCCCTTTAGTTTTGTATATCGCCTTGGGATTAGCGCACCTTCCTTTGTAGGAAAAATAATAGCCACTGGGTTAAACAGGTTGGACTTTACTTCAGAAAAAGCAATTTTTTTTATATTAACAAAAAAATTGCTTATTTGACTTTTAGCGTAACCTATAGCAGCTTCCCGATCCTTTATCGATTCAGGTATATTAAATGTAATAAGCCTTTGAAAAGCATTACCTTTAAGTAGGGATTTAACTTCTTGAAGGTATGTTGAGTGCCTAATATTTTGAGAAAGTGCTGTAGGTAGAAGGGATATTTTTATATTTGAATTCGATATTATACGTGAAAAATCTTTACGAATAATTGCCCGTATTTTAGAAGTGAGAGGGCCCATAGAAACAAACACAAGTATATTTATAGCTTGAATATTACTTGATCAATCATATTGAATAGCATTCCTTGATTTATGTAGATCACGAGATCGAAAAAGTGCGCGATACCTTCGAAGTTCGCGAAATGTAAATTGATTAGCTGAGGATGAAGTCTTCATTAATAAAAAAAATTATTTATTTATAAGTTTTTAAATGGATATATTAATATTAATTTACCAATGATTTTTAAATAGCTCTAGGCGCATTTATTATAGCTAACTGAGTTTGAGCTTAAATAAATTTAAATACGTAAATAACTAAGTAGAAAATCGCACTTAATTGCGGCCCTCCAATAGATCGCGCTATATCTGTTATTACCGCGGCCCATGTCTCGTAAGCGCGATCCGTATACTTCTGTTGGGTATTACGGTTTGCCCTTCCCAGTGCAAAATCGCTAAAGTGGTTACCCATTAAAAAATATATTTAATAACTAAAAACCTCAAATCATCTGAAGAGTCGGAATCTTGCGCTTTTGTATTTGCTTGCTTTGTAATTTCGTGACTACTTACTGTATTTGATGCGCTAGGTGATTGAATGTCTGGAGCATCTCACCAACTAAAAATCACCGAATAAATAAGCCAGACAAAAGGCATTAGAGAAAAAAACCTAGGGAGACCTAGATAAATAGACATAGCAAAATCCTCAATTGACCCGCTTCACTTATCCAGAAACTCGTTAAAATCATTAACTTTTGAATTATCGCTCTCAGCCGTAGCTGAAAAAGAATCTACTTTATTGAAGTAAAAACTAATTGTAATACTTATAATTGTGCAGATGATTATTTTTACCATTACTTAAAAAAAATTAGTATTATAAATTCAAATATAGTCTTTATACCAATAAACTAAGCCTTTTTTTTGTTTATAAGCAGATTCAGCTTTATTAACCGCACTAATAGCAGCTTTCTTATTCTGAATGATTGCATTGAATTTCGTAAAGGTTTCCAGAAATGGCGCGTCTCATTTCTGCCATCATTCTTCCCTTTTTGCCGTTTTTTCAGGAAGACTAGAAGCGTAAACAGCATCCGATTTTGCATATTTATTACTGAAACTCTGTAGTCGTGTTTTTATATCAGCAAAAGACTGGTAACAATTATTAATATTTATTGAAGAAGGGTTAGATATCCTTGTTTGATGACTGGCATAGTAAGCGTCAACCCTCTCTTTAATTTCAGCTCAATCAGCAACGGCCTTCGTCTTCGGCAGCCCAATAAGAGCCTTTATAACGCGAGAAGACCAGTTCTCTATATCATAATTAAAATCGTTAAAAGAACTTGAACAATCCGCTGAAGCTGCAGTTTTCCTTTTAGCTATCTGACCCATTAGGTTAGCTTCCTCAATACATATTTTTTTCAGATGTTCACGTGCCGAACGCAGCTCTGATGGTGCAGGTGCTGGTGCAGCGGAGTTGCCCTTCTTATTCGATTTCGGCTTAGCCCCTCCTTGATTCGACTTAAAAAAAGAAATAAGTGGTATTATAATATAATTTTTTGTAAGAGATCCTATATAAGCAACACTAGATGCGACCATCGGCGATAGGCAACATGCTAGACCGATAACAAGAGAACCCGCAAAAGCTACGCCAAAATGATACCTAAATTTATTAACAAAATTTGATGAGTTAGCTATATGCTCATTTAGCGCCACATCGGCAGATGGATCAATTGTATCTATTTTTTCTATATGAATACCTTTTTGCGATGTTTGTTGAGTTGTTTGTGTTGGATCTATTTTTTGGTCTTCTTTTTTTGACCAAAACCACGAAATAATAAAAAGGGTAACGCCAGTTACAGCGATCCCTATGATAATTAGTTGATTAGGTTGCCCTTCCATTTCAATAAAAACATTAAAGGTTAATAAATGAATATTAACTGAATATATGATAAATCGTCGGCTCTTCAATAATTTTAACAAAAGTTAAACGCATTAACTGTTAGAGCGTCTGATGGTAAATATTTAAGCGTCCTTGTCAATTCTTTATTATGAATATAATGGCTTTAGAGATTAGATGCATTAAGTAAAAAAAAAATGCTCAAATGAATCCAACTATTGCTGAAAAAAAGCTGTAGCAACATCTTTAAAAAACCAGGGAAATTAAAAATATCACGGACAATTCCATAAGGTTCGGCCCTCTCATACTCAAAAGCCTGTCAGATAGGGTGTACTCAACCTTCTACCTCAATATGGTTGCGTGCACCAACACCACTTACACGATAATGTGGTATTGAATCCGATATAGATTCACGCGACCGAGCATTAAAGTTAGGCGATGCTACAAAGCGATTACCCAGGTCAGTATTTGAAGGTGTTGATGGCGGTGGTGGTGGTAGTGTTGGCTTAAACATCTTTATTAGACAGAATCCGACAAGAGTCCCCCCAGCACATATTACTATTCCGGTAGGCACCCAAAGTCACGGATGCCTATAAAGTTGTTCATATAGATATTCAAGTGAACTATCCCCAGCAAAAGATTTAGTTGTTACATTTTTAACTTCAGCAACAGGTACTTCTTGAGTTATTAGTACTTCTTGAGTTGGAAGCGTTTCAGGACGTGGGTGATTTTTTGCACAAAACTTACTATACTCAGAGACAAATATAGCGAGGGCAATAATAGGCATGCTTACAAGTAGAAAAATTTTTTGAGACTCCATCTATTTAATTAATTAGCCTGAAAAAACGAATCAGCCCGGCCTAGGCGTGAATGATCTAGTATATTCATACAATCAATAAGAAAACAATCGAGAATTATATGTGGTATCAGCCCCCTGACAAAAAGAGCAATTATAGGTACAATAAAAAGGGAGATTTCTTTCCGATCTAGATCTTTATATGCCGTAACAGAAAGAACGCTTACATTACCAAAAAAAATACGATTAAAAGTCCATAGGGTATAAACAGCACCAAGAACCCTACTTGTAGAAGCAAAAAGGGTCGCCCAAAAATTTTGCTTAAGAAGCCCTACAAATATTAGAAATTCTCCTACAAAACTACTTGTTAGTGGAAAGCTAATATTTGCTAGAGAAAATAGAAGGAAAATCCTAGTAAACAGCGGATAAAAATGCGCAAGCCCCCCAAAATACTTTAGAGAACGCACACTATAACGCTCATAAAGAGATCCTACGCAAAAAAATAGTGCACCCGAAACTACACCATGGCTTAGCCTTTGAAAAAGTGCTCCTTGAAGAGCTTCGCTTGTTTCAGCCATTATACCTAGAAGAACTACATTCATATGCCCAACTGACGAATAAGCGATTATTTTTTTAAGATCAATTTGCCGAATAGCCGTTAGGCAGGTGTATATAACTCCTACTAGAGCAAAGGTAGATACTAGCGGAGCAAAGTATGCAGTCCCCTCCGGGAATAGTGGAAGAGAAAAACGCACAAGTCCGTAAGTTCCTAGTTTTAGGAGAAGAACAGCTAGTAGAACAGATCCTATTGTGGGTGCTTCTACATGGGCTTCTGGAAGCCAAATATGTAGCGGGAACAGTGGAATCTTAGCCGCAAATGCTAGAAAAAAAGTTATTCATAGAAAACGCTGATCTGTTTCTGTCAGTGCTAGTTGTAGTAGAAGCTCATAATCTGTAGTACCTGTTTTAGAATAAAGATAAAGCAGATTAAAAAACCTAAAAATGGATCCCAGTAGGGTATATATTGAGATCCTATAACTAGCTCGAATACGACGTTCCCGCGAACCTCAAAGAAGTACTAGAAAATATATAGGTATCAGCGTCCTCTCAAAGAAAAGAAAGAACCCGAGCAGATCAAGAAAAAGAAAAGATCCTAGAACACTTCATTGTAGAAAGAATAGATAAAGCAGCGCTTCGTAAAGTCGATATGTAGAAGGATTCAGGCTTAGAATACATAGAAAAATAAATAGATTTGTTAGTATGATAAAAAAAAGGGAAATACCGTCGACACCAAAACGAAGAGCAAAAGAAAATGAAGGAATTAGCGCGAAACGGAAAGTTTCTTGAAAACCCCCTTTCATAGCCCCAAATGCTACTCAAAGAATTAGTGAAAGGCCGAAAGAAATAGCTGCAGCAATAAGTGAATATTTATACTGAAATTTTGATGTTCATGATGAACCCCTTAGAAGGCTTATAAATGTTAGAAGCGGGAAGCCTAGAACTGCCAGAAGGAGATCAGATACTGGATAAGCGGGGAATATTTCGCCCTTTCCAAGAATAGAGAAAGCAATTTGATCGAAAAACACAAATAGATTTGTCATAAAATATTATTATAGTGAGCCGAATAAAACTTTAAAGAAATTAAATGAATAAATTAAAATATATTACCAATAATCTTACATTAAAGGAAAAAAAATACAGGATCCTTTTTACAAAACCAAATTAAACCTTTTTAAAAATTAATAAAGTTGTTTCAATTTTTTAAATGGTTTAAAAAACACCGCAAGAATTGCTGTAAAAAAAAACAGTAGTCCATAAAAAGTAATATATGATCCTACAGAAGCTATCTGATTTCAAGCTAGATATCCATCAGGATAATCAGGGATACGACGTGGCCTACCCGCTAGCCCTAGAAAATGCCTTGGAAAAAAAGTAAGGTTTACTCCTACAAATGTAGTTCAGAAATGGATTTTACCTATAATTGTAGGTAGTTCTACTGCTACAATTTTCTCAAATCAATAGTAAAATCCGGCAAAAATAGCAAAAACGGCCCCCCTTGATAGCACATAATGGAAATGCGCTACAACATAATAAGTATCATGTAGTGCTGTATCTAGACCACCATTAGCTAGTGCGATACCTGTAAGTCCTCCTACAGTAAAAAGAAAAATAAATCCAACTGCAAAAAGCCTTGCTGGTTTTTCAAGGTTCAGTGCGCCACCTCACCTTGTCGCAATTCAGCTAAATACTTTAATTCCTGTAGGTACGGCAATAATCCTAGTCGCTGCTGTAAAGTAAGCACGTGTATCTACATCAAGACCTACAGTATACCTATGATGGGCTCATACGATAAATCCAAGAATACCTATAGATACCCTTGCGTAAACCCTACCAAGATAACCGAAGACAGGTTTCCCTGAATAAGTAGATATAATATGGCTTAGAATACCAAAACCAGGTAGAATTAGGATATAAACTTCTGGGTGCCCAAAAAACCAAAATAGATGCTGATAAAGAACAGGATCTCCTCCTGCAGCTGGATCATAAAAACTCGTATTAAAATTACGATCAGTAAGAAGCCTAGTAATTGCTCCAGCAAACACAGGTAGAGATAGAAGAAGAAGAAATGCTGTTACTAGAACTGCTCATACAAAAAGAGGTATTTTATGCCTAAAAAGACCTGGTGCACGCCTATTTAGAATCGTAACAATAAAGTTGATAGCTCCCCTAATTGAAGATGCTCCTGACAGATGTAGACTAAAAATAGCTAGATCAACTGAAGGTCCTGAATGAGCTTGAATACTACTTAGTGGTGGATACACTGTTCATCCTGTACCTGCTCCTCCTTCAACAAGAGCAGAGGTAAGAAGAAGAATCAGTGACGGAGGTAGCAGTCAAAAACTAATATTATTCCTACGAGGAAAAGCCCTATCAGGCGCTCCTATAAGAATAGGTACAAGAAAATTACCGAAACCACCAATTAGTATAGGCCTTACCCTAAAGAAAATCCTTAGGAAAGCATGCGCAGTAATTACTACATTATAAAGCTGGTAGTTACCTGCTAGAATTTGGTGTCCAGTCCCTCCAAGCTCCCTACGAATAATGAGTGACCTGGCAGTTCCTATAATTCCAGAAAAAGCACCAAAAATTAGATATAGAATACCTATATCTTTGTGATTTGTTGAAAACAGCCAACGTGTAGCTCAATTATGGAAAGTACCAAGACTATTCGCCGAACTTACAGTAGCCATTAATTATAATAGCTTGATATATATTTAACGAATGCATTGGGAATCGAACCCAAGACTAACGAATTAAGAGTTCGTTGCTCTACCAACTAAGCTATACACTCAAGGGAATATAAAATTTATCGAAGGCTAAAAATAGCTGATGGCGAAGTTGCTACAAGACGAGCTTCTTCATGAAGTGATTTACGTGTTGAAAGGAAATACTGAGCTAGATAAGACTCAGAAGACCTTTCAATAGCGTTTTCTTCGCTTTCTTCATCACCAAAACCAAGTAGAAGAGCAGCAAATGCAAAAAAAAGAAAATCTTCAAGCAGATCGATATCAAGTTGTGGCATTTTTATAGAATAGTAAATATATTAAAATTTATTTTAATATTTAATGAGCTACATATAGATCTTTTAGGTAAATACATGTAAGAATAGTGAAAATATATGCTTGAATACCTGCAACTGCCCTTTCTAGAAAAATTAGTACAAAAACCACAAGAGCAGGTAGAAATGCAGCTACAGCATATCCATCACCAAGTGTAAACCTTACATAACTAAATCCAATTAGTACTTTCCTTAGCGTGTGTCCAGCCCTCCTATTAGCAAATAGTCGAACAGATAGGCTAACTAGACGGAAACTATAAGAAAGGAATTCAATTGGGATTAGAAGAAAAATTAGCGGAAGTGGGCAACCTGATGGCCTAAATAGACTAAAGAAGTAATTAAACCCGTGTTTACGTATCCTTAGAGTTACTAGACTTGCAAAAACAGAAAGAGCTACTCAGAAAGTAAGAATTAGGCTACTTGTAGCTGTATCTCCGTAAGGAATCCTACCCCTTAGATTACTTATTAGCACAAAACTAAAAATAGAACACACTTTAAGGTACAGGGCACCATTTTCTGCTATATCTTTTCCTAGATTAGCCACAAACAGTGGCGCTACGATTTCTTCAACAACATCAAGATCACCTTCATCAGCTAGAAGAAAATCAGCTTCATCTTCTGCTTCATTACCACCAATTAGAAAAAAACCTAGAATTAGCGTAATCATAATTTCGTCAATAGAAAAAGTAAGATCAAACTGAGGAGCTAGAATATAGTTTACTTGAACATCAGAATTACCATAAATATCAAAAGACGCATTTATTACAGAAGAAAGTTCTTCTGTTACAAAAAAAAAATCTGTAAATCAAAAGGAAATAAAAGCTCCTGTAAAAATATGGATAGCCGCTAGAAAAAAAAGGTGAGCAAATCCTTCAGTAAATGAAGCAATTTGAGACCAAAGTGTAGGCGCGAAATGCCTAATAAGCCCTAGAAGCAGAACAACTACTCATAGTTGTGACTCATTTTGCCTAAAAGATGCAAAAGAAATTGAAGACGACGATACGCTATAAGGATTTGTATACCTTTGACGAGCATCGAATTCCCTTTCTGAAATAAAAAGAACATAAGGTTCTACTGTTTCAATAACGCGATGTGAAAGCCAAGTAACCTCATCAAATTGTTCCAGCGGAGTAAATAGACCAAAGAAATTATAAATTAGAGACATTAATCAAAATTAGATTATTTGTAGAGCTTTTTTCAACAAAAATTTCTACAAAAGAAATTATAATTTATACAATACAAAATTAGAAAAAAATGGACGGGGGGTTAGCCCTCCTTTAAATACCTCTTACGGGAATTGAACCCGCGTCTTCACCGTGAAAGGGTAATGTCCTAAACCACTAGACGAAAGAAGCCTAAAATTTTACTACTATAAAGAAGAATGTATTTAAATAATATAAACGGCTTCAAGGATTATCAAGATTAAAAAGACGATACTCTTGCGCTAGACTTACTTTTTCGTATATAATCCGTTTACGGAAATCATTATAAGACACTTCTACAAATCCAGTTACAGGGAAATCTTTCCGTAGCGGATGCCCTTTAAAACCATAATCTGTAAGCCTTCGGCGAAGATCGGGGTGACTACGAAAGAAAACACCAAACCTATCTCAAGTCTCACGTTCATATCACCCTGCTGATGGGTATACGGAAACCACGGAATCAACAGCTACACCTTCAGAAACAGATACACTAACAGAAAGACGTTGGTTGTATGCTATGGAAAGGAGTTGGTAAACAATCTCAAACCGCAGTTTACGCTCTGGGTGGTCTATAGCTGAAACATCCCTAAGTTGCCGGTAATTAGTAGGTGTATGATGCTTTAGAAGCGTCAGTAGTTGTATAAGATTAGCCTCATTTGTTTTAATAACCCACTCACCTTGTACGGAATAAAAAAGAATTGGAGGAAATACTTTAGTTAGATTAAACCTACCTTTAGTATTAAAATACATGGAAGATACTCCATTTATAGAAAATTGATCGATATATTTTTGATTCATTAGCATTACTTTTTATTTGATTATTCTTCTCGTAGTAGGATATTACCATAAACACGAAAATAAGCAGTTATTAGTGCTAGTGCAAGCGCTGATTCAGCCGCGGCTAGTGTAAGAACAAAAAAAGCAAATAGTTCACCCAGCCTATCATCCATATATATAGAAAGCGCCACAAGAAAAAAATTTACTCCATAAAACCTCCTTTCAATACAAATCACTGAAAGAAGTATATGACGTTTGTTTATAAGAATTCCAAAAGAACCAAGAAAAGCTACAAGAAGTCCGAGATCCCTAAAAGTATGAAAAAACGACAGCATTAATACAGAATTATTTATAAAAATCGAAGTACTTTTAATACAACTAACGAGAAAGCTCTACAAAGCTATTAAATGACCTTAGAGTCGACGCATATACTAGAAGAAAAGCTAGTGACAGGGGAAGAAAAACCTTCCACCCCAGACGCCTAAGTTGGTCATAACGATATCGAGGTAGTGTACCTCGAACTAGTACAAATAGCGTTACAAAGAACCTAATTTTTACCGCAAATACAACAGATTCTGGTATTGGGAGTATGTCAAAAACCCCATGTCAACCTCCAAAAAATAGAAGAGCGCTTAGGCCTGACCTCAGAATAATATTACTGTATTCTGCCAGAAAGAATAGTGCAAACCCCCTAGCAGAATATTCGACATTATACCCCGAAACCAGCTCAGCTTCTGCCTCAGGAAGATCAAAAGGATGCCGATTTGTTTCAGCTAGCGTTGTAATAAAAAAAATAATAAAAATTGGGAATAGGGGCGCTGCTAGCCAAATATTGGATTGGCCTTCTACTAGTGTAGAAAAATTTAGAGTACCGGAAAGCAGTAGAAGGGATACTAGTGTGGCACCTAGCGATACTTCATAAGAAATCCTTTGGGCTGCAGAGCGAAGTCCTCCTAGAAAAGCATACTTTGAATTACTAGATCAACCCGCCATAATCACAGAGTGAACACTTAGAGATGATAGAGCGAATATATAAAGAATACCTAGACGAAAATCGGCTAGCCTTGCACCCTCACCAACTGGAAATACTATTCAACCTGCCCTTGCCAGACCAAAAGTGAATACTGGTGATAGTAGAAAAAGGAATGTATTCGCACTTTTAGGTAGAATAGACTCCTTAATAAATAGTTTCAGACCATCCGCAAGCGGTTGAAAAAGCCCAAAAAATCCCACTATATTAGGTCCTTGACGGCGTTGAAGCGCAGCTAGAATATGGCGTTCATATAGAGTAAAGTAAGCAATCGCCAGCAGTAGTGGCACAATAAGCGCAATAAATGAAACAATAATCTGAAGAAAAAGCATTATTTTAAATATGAATAAAATTTGATTTGACATAAAAACATTATATTCAAACAATAACATTTGGATTAAACGCGTTTAGTTCCGTATTTTGAACGAGCTTTTTTTCGACCCGCTAGTCCTTGGAAATCGTAAACTCCACGAATCCTTTTATACTTTATTCCCGGAAGATCTTTTACACGACCACCGCGAATAAGTACTACAGAATGTTCTTGTAGGCTATGCTTACCTTCACCTGGAAGATAAGCATAAATACGCCGGCGGTTCGTTAGTCGTAGAAGCGCCAGCTTTCGAAGAGCTGAATTAGGCTTTTTAGGTGTGCGACGTACGAGCTTTATGCAAACTCCTTGTTTTTGAGGACATTGTTCCAGAGCTGGTACTCGTTGTGCGCGTTTTTTTGAAGGGCGTGTACGACCTGAATGAGTTGATAGTTGTGAATATGTTGTCATATATTTAATTTAGCTTATTCAAAAGATACCTATATTTTTTTTAGTGTAGGCGAAATTAGTCTCTTGCTCTTGTTTAGCAAAGGGTTTTGAACGACGTGAAGCATCAAGTGCCCATTTTTTAGAATCACCTTCCAGGATAAGCGTCGAACGAAGATAACTTCAATACTTAACGTATGAACTACCGTCTTTAGTTTGAATTAGAGTATTAGTTGTTAGAGGATGTGTAAATATTTTCATTAAAAAAAAAACCACTTTAAGCAAGAAGGAAGGGATTTGAACCCTTAACTTGTGACTTTGGAGATCACTGCTCTACCATTGAGCTACCTTCTTTATAACATGTCTGGAAAGACTCGAACTCTCAACCTTCGGATCCGTAGTCCGACGCTCTAATCCATTTGAGCTACAAACACAAATACTGTCCTTTTTTTGCTTAAAGTACAGGTATTTTAAAATAACGAAGAAGAAAATATTGTTCTTCAAGTGCCCTAGATGTAAATATAAATTTTACCTCAACTCGTTGAACATCTGGATGTAGTCCAAGCCCAAGTTCAATTGGATAAAAAAGAACGAGTTCGCCGAGGCTAAGAGAATACGATAGCTCAGGTTTTCGCATAACGTTAGCTGCTTTTTTAGTAAATTTAGTTAGAAAGTTCCGAGTTGGTTGGAACTTCTCCCTTCGAGGGAAAACAAGACCAAGTGTGTCTACAAAATCGGAAAGAACTTCTCGGCGGAGAGTTACTTTGCAGCCAACAAGCCTACCCTGACGGATTTTTCATGCTTGAATATTTCGTTTAGATAGACTAGCTATACACTTACGATGTGTTAGAAGCTCCCTTGCTAGGAAGAAAGGCAGTGCTCGCTTTTTACTAAATTCTATAGAACGAAAACGGAACGATACACTAATACGTGATAGTGTACTTATAACATAAGAATTAACGTAAGGAAAAGTAGTCCTTTGATGTAGCTTTTGATTATATTTTTTATTTTCTGCTATAGTAGATATAGCAAAATCACTAGAGAAAGATGACATTACTTTTTTTTGTGTAACTTGGAATACCATTTAATTTTATAAAAAAATTGTTGTTTAAAATAATATAACATGGCGACCGCAAAGCAGCAGAATACGTAGAAACTTTTTGCGACGGAGCCGTCGAGAAACTCAACCAAAAAAACGTGTACCTAGTACACGTTTTTTACGGTTCATTAGTAGAACTACGTTACCTTCACAGCGGCTTGCCGAACCATCTTTAAACCGAGTTTCTTTACGACTTCGTGTTATAAGAGCTAGGTGTATTTGCCCTACTTTAACTTTTCGAAGTAGACGAAGCCGTTTTATAGAAACTAGTATAGCGTCACCTGGGTACGAGAAGCTGCGATGAAACCCACCCAGAGTTTGTATACATTCAACAGAACGTGCACCTGAATTATCCCTTGTTTTTAGTCATGTTTGAACTTGAATCATTAATACTAAATTTGGTTAAAATAAAAACATTAAATAGTATAGAGCTATTCACTTAAAAGAAAAGTTTTTCTTAATAAAGTTAACAAGAGTATTTACCATATAAATAGCGTGCTATTATACTTCACGTACAAAGTTACCTTGGCGCCCAATAAATAGTGAGCACTCACCCCTAATAGATGAATTTGCCGCGATAGGCTCTTGTAGGTAAAAATCACGTATTGTTTGGTGAAAAACAACTAGCTTAGCTACTGAGAATTTAGACATTTCACCTATAAAAGGATTAAATGCGAACGTTGCCGAAGTATTTTCTAGAAGGGACGCGCGAGGAAATTCTTCTGCATACCTAGAAAGGGACTCAGTTCAAGAAAATCACTGAAAAAGCCCTTGTTTTCGTGCTAGTGCGCTAAGTGCGACCTCAAGATTACGCCTTTCAAAAGCTGGGGTTACTGCTTTAAAATGTTTACGCCTACGCCCTTCTAGTGTCCTAACGTGCCCTGTTCGTTCATAAAGAGAAGTCATTGGTAGATAACTCATTTTATTATAATTAATAGTTTCTTTAGAACATTCAGGAAAAGTATCCCTATGCGTACTAAATGAAATAGTATATCCACTATTTTTAAGATATCGTTTATAAAAAGATTTAGATACTGTAGGTTGCCCAAATGTAAAAACAACAGAAGCAGCAGAGGTTCCTTTCTTATAGACATTTTGAGAAGTAATTCCATGGCTAGCAAAAGCAATTGAACCTACAGTACTATGAATAAAACCAAGTCGATCCTCTTTTGAGGTTTTAGTAAAAAATCGTTTACCCAGTGTACGGGCCAGCTTTTGAAAAAAATGCGCGTAGCTACCGCGAAGAGCCTCTACTCCTACAAAAATACCTGTAAATCCATTATTAGCTACAAGTCGTGTTTTAAAAAAAGGGACACGGTTTTCTATTGAAGCTATTAGATCGCGAAACGAATTACCTTCATGTTTATGAAAATAACGAAGACTAGTGAAAGCCCCTATAGTGGTAATAGAAATTGCTCGACGATTTTGTTCGCGACGAAGTATTGTGTTTATTAGAGAAGCTTCATAGCGAAGATTTGTATTTAGGAGAATAAAAGAACTCCTTGGTTTTTCTGTAAGACTCTGTACTGTACGGTTAAATCCATAAAAAAATGGTATATCAACATTAAGTTGCACTGGGCTATACGTTTGAAAAACTGAGTTAAATCCAAGCCTTTTCGCAAATGAAGCTATTGAATAAACTGATTCTAGATTTAGTTGAGACCCTCCGATAAAAGAAAAAGTTGACGAATTCGACGGAAATAGCTTATATGAAAGGTGCCTAATCGTGTCTACCCAAGTTTGTATGCTAAGTTTGTCATTTTTTTGATGAATGATTGGTTGAGTTAGGCGAGAATGCTTCCTTCCATCAAAAGCATACCGCGTACGATCAGATATTCAATTTTCTTGATAAAAACCATTTTGACGCGGAAGAATTCGTAGGATTTCTTCTTGAGCAATTAGCCTCGTTTTTCCTAGAACAGCACGTGGTGCTGTGCGCTTACGAGTTTGCACAGAAATATCGCTACAAACAGCGTCAAAAAAATCTAGAGTATCAACAGCTTGAAGTTCCCAACTACGTGCTTGATATGCGTAGGGTTTTGATGTAAGCGCTCCTACAGGGCATAGGTCTACTAGATTTCCGGAAAGCTCCGTTCGCAGAAAAGAATGGATATAAGTACCTATCTCCATTTCCTCTCCTCGACCAAAAGCACCCCTAACTTCATTACCTGCAACTTCAGTAGAAAAACGAACGCAACGAGTACAGTGGATACAGCGAGTCCTTATAGTTTTAACTATAGGCCCGCATTCTTTATCTTCAACTGAACGTTTAAACTCAAAAAAACGCCCTCGATCCGCCCCATAAGAAAGTGCTTCATCTTGAAGGTCACACTCACCTCCTTGGTCACAAATAGGACAATCCAGCGGATGATTAATTAGAAGAAATTCTAGAACAGCTTCACGCGCTTTACGGACAAGAGGAGTATCTGTATACACAACCATACCCTTAGACACAGGCCTTGCACAAGAAACTACAGGTTTAGGGGATTTTTGGATTTCTACAAGACACCTTCGACAATTACCAGCTACAGATAGCTTTTCGTGATAACAAAAACGAGGAACATCTACACCAGCTGCTTCACAGGCTTGAAGTACAGTGGCTTGGGGACGTACGTATGTTGGGCGGTTATTTATAGTCCTAGAAATAAGCTCCATTACAACTCAGTTTTATGTATTAACTATTGAAGTATACTATTGGGGGTTTAGTGCTCCTTTTACAACTTCATAAAGAAATCCTAGAGTCAGCAGTACTAGGAAAAACACCATAACTATATAACTGGTACTACCAGTTACCCCTAGGGTACTTGCTCAAGGGAATAGGTAAGCTACTTCAATATCAAAAATAAGAAAAAGGATAGCTACGATATAAAATCGTACATCAAATCGGTTACGGGCGTCCTCAAAGGGCTCAAACCCGCACTCATATGCAGAAGTTTTTTCTGGGTCTGGAGTTTGAACAGCAAGCCCGAAAGATAGCCTAAGAATTACAAAAGAAATTATTAGGCTCACAAAAAGAGATATAAATAGTGTCATATAAGTTGTACTTTCCAGCAGAAAAATAGTTGACATTGAACATAAATGATTAAGTTAATAAAACTATACAAGAAAATCTTTTGGGGTAAAAGGAATCGAACCTTTGCATTGCGGAGCCAAAACCCGCCGCCTTACCACTTGGCTATACCCCATTACGAGGAAAACGGGATTCGAACCCGCGACCTTTAGCGCGACAAGCTAACACTCTAACCAGCTAAGCTATTTCCCCTAAGGAATATGATTGGGCGGAGGGTGGGATTTGAACCCACAACTACCAGGACCACAACCTAGTACTCTACCATTGAGTTACATCCGCCAAAAGAAAAGTAAGCCCACGTCGATTTGAACGACGGACCTCACGCTTATCAAGCGAGCGCTCTAACCAACTGAGCTATAAGCTTATATAAATAAACTTTTATACAAATAAGATGAAAAAAGTATATCTGACCTTAGTGCAAGAAGAGGTTTTTGTACAATAAATATATATGCACCTAGTACCAGAATTATAACTACCCTAATTCAAATACGACCCACATGAGAAGGAAACTCCGAAGTATAGGTTACAGACGAGGCTAGACGTACCGAAACGCTGGAGCTATTATTCAGATCAAAAAATAGTATTTTAATTAGACGAAGATAGTAAAAAAAGCTAATTACTGTAAAAATAAAAAGAAGATAATTTGTAAAATAATGTGAATCCCCTAGAATAGCTGTTAGAACATCTAGCTTAATAAAAAAACCACCAAAAGGTGGGATACCACTCATAGAAAAGACTAGAAATGCGAAAATCAGCCCCCTAAATGGATTTTTTGATTTTAGTTCAGCAAAATGTGAAAGATGAGTTTTCGTACGACCCATATTAAGAAGCCTGAATCACCTTAGAAAAGAACTTATAATATATACAGCCAGGTAATGGAATACTGACGAAAACCCTTCGATATTATTCATACTTAGGCCAGCTAGCCTAAAACCTACATGACCCCTTGAGCTATACACAAAAAAGCGTTTTATCGTTTTTTCCGTAAGCGCACCTACAATTCCAATAAAAATACTAAGAATACCGCAAAAAAGCATAAATATTAGAGTAAAAAAAGAGAAGGCGTGCAGGAAGGTGTTTAGCAGTTTAAATAGAAAAAAAAGAACCCTCAGTTTTGAATAAATAGACAGAAAAGTGACTGAAGCTATAGGAGCTTTACCATAAACGCTGGGGGCTCATACATGAAATGGTGCTGACGTTAGCTTAAAAAGCAGATTAAAAAAAAGAAAAAACAGCCCCATAAGCGTTAGCGCCGTTACTGGGGATACTAGTACAAGAAGACTTTCAATATCAGTTTGAAGAAAATAATTATCAAAAAGCCCAAAAAACCCCTTGTTTACCCAATCACAAGATTGTAGCCCCACCCCAGCTGAAGCTTCAATTAGTCCACTACTATTAAACATAGAAGAAATAACGTAAATTTGCTGATCGAATATAGTCGAAATAGAAACGCCTGCTCCCCTAAAACTAGCTACAGATCCAAAAAGAAGATCTAGGTCTTGTATAACAAGTGAACCTCCTTGAAGATAAAAAAGCCCAAAAGACAGTATAAGCCTAGCACTAGGGAGACTTCCCAGAATAAAATACTGAACTCCCGCATAAGTACTGAAACGATTTTGCCGTTCAAAAGTAGCTAGAACATATGATGCTAGTGTAACCCTTTCTAGAGCAATAAAAAGGTCCATAAGTGTATGTAGACGCAGGACAAATATACCCCCAAAATGAAGGAAAAAGATAAGAATAGGAAATTCCATAGCACCCATCTTTGAAAGAAAAAACCGTTCTGCTACTCCAAAAAAAAATAGAGCTACAGTCAGTGTAGCATACCTAAAAAAAAGTCGAAACAGTACAGAATCTTCCTGCCTAACCTCTAGAAAAGCTTGTGAGTCTACTGAACTTACACGAAAAAAAACTCCTGTTGTATCTAGTCAAAGATAATATACTAGATAAGCTGAACCTAGTCGGTGAAGAAACCGCGTAAACTCACCTGAATGATTTACAAAAACACCAAAAAGGAGTAGAGCCGTCGCTATCCTTGCAATAGAAAATACTGGGAAAACAGTAGTAAATAGGGGAAAGGCAATATTCGCGTATTGCTCTAGATTAACAGGCAGATTTGATACATAAAATATATACGAAGTAAAATTCATTAAATAATTATAATAAGGGCGTTTAACACCAATTCAAAAAACTTAAAAAACTACCCTACATATATTAAAGTAGTTTACTTAATTAAATAATTAAAAAGAATATATTAATTTGAGGCCCACACAAGTTCACGTTGAATTACTGCATTTTCAAGAAAACCTGCTAGCGGTAGTAGCGGAATAAAGTAAGCAAAATATGAAAGTGTCACAAAATTGGCCCTTTCAATAAAAGGGCTTTCCACGATTTCTTGACCGATTCAACCTAGGCTAAATGCATCACAGAAAAAAAATCAGAATAGTCATAGGTTCAGTGGTTTAAAAAAGCTACTACGGAAGGATGAAGTATCTACTACAGGTAGAAGCGCTAGTATTACAATCGCAATACCCCTAAGAACAACCCCACCTAGTTTATCTGGAATAGTACGTAGAACTGCATAAAAAGGCAGAAAATACCATTCAGGTACTATATGGGCTGGCGTTACTAGTGGATTTGCTTCAATATAATTATCCGGGTGCCCTAGGTAATTAGGTGAATAGATAACAAAAAAAGAAAAAAATAGAACAAAAAGAAAAAACCCAAATAGATCTTTAACATAAAAATAAGGATAAAACGGGATACGATCATACACTGAAAGAACTCCTAGTGGATTATTAGAACCATTTTGATGTAGTAGAATAAGGTGTAGAAAAACTGCTCCGGCTATGATAAAAGGAAGTAGGTAATGCAGCGAAAAAAATCGATTCAGTGTTGGATTATCTACCGAAAAACCTCCTCACAGAAGTTGGACAATTGAATTACCTATACCAGGTATTGCAGAAAATAGGTTTGTAATCACGGTTGCCCCCCAAAAGCTCCTTTGGCCTCAAGGTAGAACATACCCCCTAAAAGCAGTAGCCCTCCTTAGAAAAAAAATAAGGATACCTGAGTATCACAGATTTGAACGTGGTTGGAAATATGATCCATAATAAAGTCCACGAAACCTGTGAATGTAAACAACAATAAAAAACCTTGACGCACCATTAGCATGAACATAACGAAGAGCTGAACCCCCGCGTACATCACGCCTTATGTGTTCTACACTTGTAAATGCCAGATGAATTTCTGGCGCATAGTGCCTTGCAAGACAAACTCCTGTAAGAATTTGAACAACAAGCGCAATTCCTGAAAGAGATCCAAATCCTCATAGGTATGATAGATTTAGCGGGGTTGGATATCCATCCAGGTGATTACTTATAACTGCTACTAGAGGATTACGTACCCTAGTTGTATATACACTCATTTTAATATAACTGTATTAATTTAAAAAATCTATTTATCTAGAAATTAAGCTGCAGTAAATCGGAAAGAATTTACTAGTAGCGCTGGATGACGCCTTACTTGATGATTAGCATCTTGTACTTTCCTTGCAGGAAATTCTTTCACCTTAAAAATTGAAGTTGATGTTGAAAGAAAAAGCGTTACTGAAAGAGCGCCTACCCTAGAAAGAAATAGAAGGAGACTTGCTAGAATTATAGTTATCTTATATTCTGTATAGAGAATACCACCAAGTGCACGCAGATGGTCTGTACGCTGTAGTAGCTTTGACCAATCAAGGTAATTGTTTGCTTCTAGAAAAGTTGAAGGTTGGGCTAGATCCGATACTGGGTGCATAAATGCAGTTATATCAAAAAAATCTTGATTTGCCAGAAAAAGTACCTCAATAAGAAGAAATCCCAGGATTATATGACGAAAAGAAAACAGTTCCCGAAGACGCCTCGCCACGTTCACCCTTTTCAGCTCCAGCCTCCTAATAATAAATAGGAAAAGTACTACAATAGCCCCTACATATACAATAAGAAAAAGCCTAGCGTAATACTCCCTTTGGAGAAAAAAAAGGAGCAGAGTTCCTAGAAAAAAAACCCTAATCAGGAGTAGTATCGAGTGAATAGGGTTCTGTACTCCAATAACAAGAAGACAAGTACCACACCTAAACGAACCAATAATTTGGACAAAAAGTGTTGAAGAAATACCGAACATTTTTTATAAAAACAGGAAAAGAGGGATTTGAACCCACAACTGGTGGTTTTGAAGACCACTGTTCTACCATTGAACTATTTCCCTTTTATTTTAGCAAAAGCTGGATTTGAACCAACGATAACGGGGAATGAACCCGCTGAGTTACCATTACTCTATTTTGCTTGGATGCATCAACAAAACAAGAATTATTTAAACAAAAAAGAAATACAAGTAGCATTAGGACTTATATGCTTGATTTTTTTTTCAAATTTTCTACACTAAGCCTATCTATGTGGGAGTCTTCCACATACATAACAAAGATTTATCTTAGGATCAATTTCTCGCTTAGAGGCCTTCAGCGATTCTTTCGATAGGACGTAGCTACGCGGCGCTGCTTACGAGTAAACAACCACGACACCAGAGGTTCTCCCTTCCCGGTCCTCTCGTACTAGGGTCGGCTTCCTTCAATCTTTTAACGCCTATGGTAGATAGGGACCGAACTGTCTCACGACGTTCTAAACCCAGCTCGCGTACCGCTTTAATGGGCGAACAGCCCAACCCTTGGAACCTTTTTCAGCTCCAGGATGCGATGAGCCGACATC
>JACCEA010269754.1_pt1 | contig 26508 bp, 26 predicted proteins | sample 7449851 | NCBI WGS metagenome assembly JACCEA01 (sample SAMN15323453, study PRJNA562643) | freshwater metagenome | isolation source: river surface water | place: USA:Blue River Watershed | collected 2017-08-18
ACAGGGTGATTCATAATTCGTAATTCGTAATTTGTGATTTGTGATTTGTGATTTAAAGTTACTTTTCAAGTAATCATAAATAGTTTTATATTTGCATTTCATAAATATGATTTACAAATGACAACATTCACTTCCACACTTCCAGATGATTTAATGAATCAATTGAATGAAAAGGCTCAATCGCTATCAATGCCGAAAAACAAACTGATTGAGAAAGCTTTGCGTATTTATCTTGACCAACTAAATAGAGCTGAATATGTTCGTTCATATAAACAACTAGCAGAAGACACAGATATCCTTTCGATTGCTGAAGAAAGTATGATTGATTACTGCAAAGATTTGGACGTATGAAACAAGGAGAAATCTGGTATGCAAATTTAAATCCAACGAAAGGAAGTGAGCAAGCTGGCCATCGACCTGTTGTGATCATTAGTGGCGACTTGCTGAATGCCCATTTACCCATTGTGATTTGTTGTCCTTTAACAACTCAAATCAAAAACTATAAAGGAAATGTTGTATTGCAGCCAACCAGCAAAAATAAACTTGATAAACCTTCTGAAATTTTGACATTTCATATTCGGTCTTGCTCAAAAGATCGTTTATCTAAAAAGCTGGGAGTAATTAGCAAACAAGAGTTAAATGAAATTGTGACCGGTTTAAACGATTTACTGCGGTATTGAAAACACAGAGTCCATTCCGTGATGTTCAACCAATAAAAAAGCCCCGCAAATTCGGGGCTTTTATCTTGTTGTTTGTTTTGGTTTACATCCATTTAGATGCGAAAACGTTAAACTCTTCTCTAAGATCGTTAAAGTTCTTCTCAAAAGAATCTACTAAATCTTGCTCTTGTGCATGGTATTCCACTTTACGGTGGTCTACAGCTACTGGATTTGATTTAATCTCTTCAATCAAAGCTGCCTCATTTTCTTTTACAGCATGTAGAATCTCATCGATGTTATTGCGTTGAATGATCAATTGATTTTGAAATCTCTCCACTTCTGCCAACGCATCGTTACTCGAATTTTTAGAAGCAATTTCTTCCAATCTGCCTTTCAAAATTGAAACTTCATCTTTGTAGAAATTCAATTTGTTTGTCCATTCTGTGTTTTCCTCGTGTTGCTTGTAAATTGATTCGTTTGTGCTCATAATTCTCCAATTATTTAGTTGAACTTGTTTTTAAATTCTGGGTTAATCACTTTGCTAACCCTTCATTACAAACTTCGCAAAATCGAGCTCCAAAAAACATGAGATAGGTCATGGATGATGCTGATTGATGTCAACAATGAATTTGTGATTCGTGATTTATGATTCGTAATTAGTGAGTTATCTCTTTTCCTTTTCGTAACCGATTTGAGTGGCTTTTTTCAACAAGCTAGCATTTACGGCTGAACCAAAATCATCTTGCCCTTCAGGGAGTTTTTTCATTTCTTCATCAATGTATTTTTGTCGTTCAACAGCCAATTCATTGATTTTGTTTTGATAAGCTTCACGCTCTTTTCGTTTGGCATCCAAAAGAGCATTTTTCTCTTCATCAGTTTTACCTTGAAATTCAGCTGGCAATTGCGCTTCAGGGATTGATGCAACCCCTACTTTACCTTCGTCAACCGCATCTATCAAATCCCAAGAACTATTTGTATACGAAGCCTTAGATTTTACAATTGCACGTTCCGTTTTAACCGATATAGCTTCAGATTGTGCATTCATATCTTGCATTAACTGATTAGATTTTTTTGAAACGCCCAAGGAACCATAACCGTAATAGGTTTTGTTCAATGAATCATTGTACGAATTAATTTGGATATCGTAAGGTGTGTCAATATGTACAACTTGTTTATTTGCATCGATGTTAAAGTAATCTCCTCCCGCTATTGTAGCACAATCTTTCCAAAATTCTCGAATTCCTTGATCGTAATTACCACAATAAATTGTATTCACGAAAATAGAACGACTACCTGCCGTTTTACAGACTTCATTGTAGGCAATTGAGCCTTGATTGAATGGTTCATTTCCTGCAATGTAGATCATCTTTAAATCCAATGGATTCGTTGACCATCCTAATTCTTGCATTGATTTTTGAATCACGGCTCCGCAATATTCATCACCGCCATTTGTTGTTAAACCAAATAATTTTTCGGAGATTAAGTCCAAATCAGTTGTTAAAGCCGTTTGAAGTCGAATGTAATTATTGTCTAGAGACAAGGAGGAATTTCCATAGTCATACAATGCAATTTCAATATTTGGCATTTGTCCTTGATAACGCAATGCACTCAGTTCATTAATAATGCTCCAAATTCTGGTTTTTGCTTGATCTATCAAACCGTCCATGCTATTCGAAGTATCGAACAAAATGGCCACTTGGACTTTTCGTGGACTAGGTTGAATGATTGGTGTAATTTGTGCTAAGCCGGTAAAAGCAACAATAATTGAGGAACTTAAAGAGAGAATTACGTTTTTCATACTACAAGATTTGTTCTACTTTACACCTTGATTTTGAAAACGTTCAAAAGAAATTTACTTCTTCTTATTTTGATGTTCTAGAATTGGATCATAACAACACTTCATCACCACATCCACTTTTTGATTGTTTTTGTTGAGATGAACTTCTTCCATTTTAGGAGAGATATAAGGAATGTCTAAATTCAATCCTCTGAGAATGATTAGCACTCCAACAAGTGTTAACATATAAGGAACAACTTTGGTTAATTTATTACGCAATTGCATGCTAATTTTGTTCGCTGCAAAACCGACGGCAATCATTGTGGCAAATGTTCCAACTCCAAAAGCTGCCATCGCATAAACACTTTTCAAGGGAGAACCAGCAACCAGGGCATTTGTCAATCCAATGTACACCATCCCGCAAGGCAACAATCCGTTCAACATGCCTAACAACGATAGTTTAAAGGGAATTTCAGAAGCAATTACCTTACCTAAGTTTCTACTTACAAAGCCTTGTAAACCGAATTTAGGTCCATCAAATGAAAGATGAATTACAAGCCATTTTCGCCATGCATAAACAATCATGAATACACCAGCGAGAATACTTACCCATTGTAAAAAACCAAATGTTTCAATTGTAATTCCTACACTACCGATAATAAACCCTAGCCATGCGTAGGTTAAAATGCGTCCAATATTGTACTGAAATACACCCGCTAAAATCGTTAGCGAATTTGCTCTGTTAACAGGTACTGCCATGGCGATGGGTCCGCACATGCCTACACAATGTAAACTTGATGCGAGACCCAATACCAAACCCTTTAACAATACATCATCCATTTTAAATGGTCACAGATTCTTTTTGTAAACATGGCTTATTGTCAACCATGTAGCTCAACTCAACCGTGTACAATCCTTTTTGAAGGTCTTTTTTATTAATTAAAAATGATTTCGTTCCTTCAATTTTGAATAATTTATCCATTTTTTGATCATTAGGACGCGCCAAATGCATTTCAATCTTCGTGAATTCACCCTCAGGAACTTTTACGATCACAAATTCTTCGTTTGAAATAATTTCAATTTTTGCATCCAATTTATTTGCGTTTTCTTGCGCAACTATTTCCTGTTGATAATTGATTTCACGCTTGTAGTAATCTTCACTTTCAAGGTCAACTCTGTTTGTCATAAGTCCCACCACCAAAAAGATGATAAACCCCATAAACGTTGCCATTCCAATTACTATTCCTTTTCCCCAATTCATATTTCAATTTTTATAACATTGGACCAATAAACTTGGTTTTAACGGTTTCTATCACCTCACCATTTCCGATGATTTGAACATGTAGAATCGTTTTACCGTGATCTATCTTTTCCATTGGCAATTTAATAATAAATCGCTCTTTTAAGTAGAATTCTTTTTTCAATTTGAATTTATCGACAACCATTTCGATTTCACCATCTGGATCATCCAATTTCAAGGTAACGACATAATCTTTGCTTGTTTTATTGGTCAAGTTAATTTCGAAAATGTTACTAACCATTCCATCATTCGTTAATTGATAAGTTGTTCCACGTTGGCGAATAATTGTAGTTTCAAAATCTTTTCGTGTTATTAATAAAACTAAAAGGATCGTAAACATTGCACCCAATAATACAGTGTATGATTTTACTCTTCTTGTCCATTGGAATGGAGTTCTATTTTTAATTCCATTTTCAGAAACGAATCGAATCAAACCTTTTTCCATACCAACAGAGTCCATGATGTTATCACAGGCATCCATACAAGCTGTACAATTGATACATTCTAACTGCGTACCGTTTCGAATATCAATTCCAGTTGGACAAACGTGCACACAATGTCCGCAGTCAATACAATCTCCTTTCCCTGCTGCGACACGGTCTTCACCTTTTTTAATTTTGGCTCTTCCCTCACCTCTTTTGTGATCATAGGCAACAACCATTGAATTTGGATCTAGTAAAACACCTTGTAAACGACCATAAGGACAAATTGTAGTACAAACTTGTTCTCTTAATTTTGCAAAAACGAGGTAAAAAACAGTTGTAAAAATGACGATTGCTATTAGTCCGCCAAAGTGTTTTCCAACTGGATCAGTTTGAATTTTCAACAATTGTTCACTTCCAATGATGTATGCAAGAAATGTATTTGCAATTAAGAACGAAATCAACCAAAAGATTAAATGTTTGGAAGTTTTCTTAAAGATTTTTTCTTTGGACCATGGAGCATCTTTCAATTTTTTCTGGTGCGTCCAATCGCCTTCAATCCAATATTCAATTCTGCGAAACACCATTTCCATAAAAATGGTTTGAGGACAGACCCAACCGCAGAAAAACCTTCCATATATGATCGTAAATAGGATCACAAAGACGATTCCAACGATTATTGACAATGCAAACAAATACATATCTTGCGGCCAAAATACTTTGCCGAAAAGTATGAATTTGCGTTCAAGTAAATTAAATAATAAAAGCTGGTGTCCTCCTATTTTAATCCAAGGAGCGGTGAATAGAAAAGCAAGCAAAAGATAGCTCACTATTTTTCGTTTGTTGTAATAAGGTCCTACTGGTTTTTTTGGAAAAACCCAAACACGTTTTCCCTTTTCATTCACTGTAGAAATGCGGTCTCTAAAACCTTCTTCATCTCTAAATTCATCTTCTTTCTCAATCATGATCTCTCAAATTTGTATACCGTTTAAAATGTTGTTTTCAGTTTTATTGAGCAGTGGTATACCGTCTTGTAATATTACGTTTAACGATAAAAAGCCGATGCAACTAATGTTACACCGGCTCTTATTGTTAACTTATTTTTTTGCTGGGTAAAGTTTCCCATCTGGGGCTTTACCTGGTGTATTTGGTAAGGATAACACAAAGGATGCAACTTGTTGTATTTGAACAGGATTCAATTTAGAAGCATGTTCAGGCATTCCGTTTGGTGTTCCCAATTTGATTGTTTTAAACAAGTCTTTGATATCAGGACCATAAATCCAATGGTCATCTGTTAAGTTCGGACCGATATTACCTTCACCTTTCGGGTTGTGACATACTACACAGTTCGATTCGAAGATTGCCTTTCCTGAAGAGATTGCAGCGTCGTCAGTTAAGAGAGTTGCATTTGTTTCATCGACATTCATTGCATGTTCTTCTTGGTATTTTTTCACATCCGCTTTCGCTTGAGCAATTTCTTTATCGTATGCTTTGATTTGTAAATCGCTTGTTTGGAAGATATGGTAATTGAATACATAAACTACTGCGAAGATAATTGTAGCGAAGAATCCCCAAACCCACCAAGGTGGTAAGTTGTTGTCCAACTCGCGAATTCCGTCGTATTCATGTTGCATCAAAATTGTATGTTCTTCTTCAATTGCAACAGCATCTGTTAAGATTACATTTATTTTCTTAATCGCTGTTTCCGGAGCAACTTCAGCTGCTTTTGGACGAGCCATTGCCATGAAGTCTCTGAACATTCTTCTTAAGTAGAACAATACACCTAATAAAATCACATTGATGACAACCATGAAATACAAATCCATGTTTTCAACCACTAACCAAGGTGTTCCTTTTTCAGCTTCTCCAGCTGCCATGAATGTTAAAGCGTGAGAGTTATTTCCAATTGTCATTGCACCAAATGCTCCGATGATAGCTAAAATAGAAGCTACAGGAGTTGAGTTGTCACCATTATCTTTTGATTTTTCTTCCAATTTTTTCTTGAAGTAATCAGATTTCACCAAGGTTGTAATTGAAGTTGACATAATGATAATTGCAATTAACAAAACAACGATACTTCCAAACAACCAATAGAACAATGTTAAGTTCTCATTGTAATCTGGAACGAAGGTTACGTTTGCGTTTGGATCTGTTGCTCCAGTTGCTGTACTTGGATCTGTTGGAGGTACTCCAGTTGGTTCATAAGTGTCAATGTAATTTAAGATTGCATCCAACTCTTCGTTTGTAACAACTTGTGGAGTCATGGCAGCAGGACTAAACCCTTTAATTTCGTTTGCCATTTTACTTTTTCCAGAAGCAATCAACGCTTCAGAGTTTTTAACCCATTCGTAGATTAATTCTCCTTCACCTGCATCGGTCCATTTTTGTTTTACACCTTTAAGGTTAGGTCCAGTAGAATTTTTATCTACCATGTGGCAGGTATTACACTTTGCCTTGAATAACTGCTCACCATCTTGAGCAATTGCTTGCTGCCCACCCAACCAAAGGGTGAAGACAGCTAAACTTATATTGAAATACTTTTTCATGACTTTCTTATTAAATGAACATCAATCGATTATTGTTTGTATTCACCAGCGGCATCCTTTTCAAAAGGGATATCGCTTAGTTCTGTTACCTCAGCCTTTGTCATTCGAATTACCATTGTGATAACAACAGCGAAGAAGATGACAAAGATTAACAAAGACAGTAATGGATAAAATTCAACACCATCGATATTTGTTAAGTTATGTTTGATAAATCGTAACATGTTCTTTGTTTTATGATGTTATTTTTTGACTGTTTTTGTTTGTGCTTTGATGTCAGTACCCAAACGTTGTAAGTAAGCGATGATTGCAACTACTTCTTTCGATTTCATTTTCTCAACTTCCGCTTTTTTGTTGAACGTTTTCTGCATTTTCGGAGGTAAAGAATTGTACATTTCATCTACAATGTTTTCAGCGATTGCAAGTGCTTGTTTTTCTGCATCACCTTGTGCTTTTTTCTCGTATCCTTTTGCGTAAGGAACACCAAGCGTTTGCATTGCACTGATTTTCGCTTCGATCATTGATAAGTCAAGTGAATTTTCATCATCCATCCAAATGTAAGCTGGCATGATAGAACCTTGAGATACATCTTTCGGACGAATCATGTGTTGGTAGTGCCAGTAATTACTTCTTAAACCACCTTCACGAGCTAAATCTGGACCTGTACGTTTAGAACCCCATTGGAACGGGTGATCGTAAACAAATTCACCTGATTTAGAATACTCACCGTAACGTGCAGTTTCAAAACGCAATGGACGAACCATTTGAGAGTGACAGTTGTAACATCCCTCACGGATATACATGTCACGACCTTGTAATTCAAGTGGCGTGTATGGTTTCACACTAGAGATTGTTGGAACGTTGCTTTTCACAATCATCGTTGGGATAATTTCAACCAAACCACCAATCGCAACAACTACGATACTTACAATCATGAAACGAATTGGGCGTTTTTCAATACTTCTGTGCCAGTATTCTTTACCTTCTTTCAATTTTACATTTGCGTTTTTAGTCACTGTTGCCTCTGCTTCTTCGTTAGCCAAGAAGTTTCCAGCTTTAGCAGTTTTAATCAAGTTATAGAACATCATAACTGCACCAGCGATGAACAATAGACCACCAATAGAACGTAGGATGTAGTATGGGTGCAATGCATCAACTGTTTTCAAGAAATCTGAATTTACCAACGTTCCATCTGGATTGAAATCTTGCCACATCAAACCTTGCATGAAACCAGCAATGTACATTGGAATTGCATACAATAAGATACCTAATGTTGCAATCCAGAAGTGTTGGTTCGCTAATTTTTTAGAGTATAATTCAACACGGAATAATTTAGGGAATAACCAGTATAACATACCAAATGTCATCATACCATTCCATCCTAAACCTCCAACGTGAACGTGAGCAATTGTCCAATCTGTAAAGTGAGACAACATGTTCACATTTTTCAATGATAACAATGGACCTTCAAAGGTTGCCATACCGTAACATGTTAAGGCAACAACCATGAATTTCAACATTACATCGTCACGAACACGGTCCCAAGCTCCACGCATTGTTAACAAACCGTTCAACATACCACCCCAAGATGGAGCAATCAACATCACAGAGAAAACAACCCCTAAACTTTGTGCCCAATCAGGAAGTGAAGTATATAATAAGTGGTGAGGTCCAGCCCAGATATAGATGAAGATCAATGCCCAGAAGTGGATAATTGATAAGCGGTATGAATAAACTGGACGTTGTGCAGCTTTCGGCACAAAGTAGTACATCAAACCTAAATAAGGAGTTGTTAAGAAGAATGCCACCGCATTATGTCCGTACCACCATTGTACAAGCGCATCTTGAACTCCAGCGTACCAAGAGTAACTTTTCAAGAAAGATACTGGTAATTCAAACGAGTTAAAGATGTGTAAGATAGCAACTGTTACAAATGTTGCGATGTAGAACCAAATTGCAACGTACAAGTGTTTTACACGTCTCGTTAAAATCGTTGCGAACATGTTGAATCCGAACACTACCCAAAGTAAGGTAATTAAGATATCGATCCACCACTCTAGTTCAGCGTATTCTTTACCTGAAGTGATACCAAAAGGCAAGGTTGCAACAGCACATAAAATGATAAACTGCCAACCCCAAAAGTTGATATTACTCAATTTATCACTCCACATTCTTGTTTTTAACAAGCGTTGTAACGAGTAATAAACCCCCATGAAAATTCCATTCCCTACGAATGCAAAAATCACTGCATTGGTATGCAATGGTCTTAATCTACCAAAGGACAAGAAACTGAATCCTAGGTAATCATTAAAAAATTCCGGAAAAGCTAATTGCAATGCAATTATTAATCCGACCAGCATACCCGTGATACCCCAAATAATTGTGGCCCAGGCAAAATTTCTTACGATCTTATTGTCGTAACTAAACTTCTGTACTTCCATCTGATTGTTTATTTGTTTTTTGATTTGTTTTTTGACTTATTTCGTCGTCGAAGAGAATTCTTACTGAAGGCGTGTAATCATCATCGAATTGCCCTGATTTTGTTGCCCAAAAGAACGACGCTAAAAAGAACAGCGCGACGATTAAACTTACGATTAGCATTATGTATATCATTCCCATAGTACAAATGTCATGAGATTGTCAAAAGAAAAGAATGATAGGTGTTAGTCTAAAAACTGATTTCTATCATGTTTTTCAAATAGTGGTTTCTCATTGAGCCAATGTAAGATAGAACTATTTTTTTAAATAAACTAAAAAAGTACTAATTAAAACAACTGTAATCGAGCTGATTGGCATTAAAATAGCGGCTATCAACGGAGTTAAGTTTCCTGAAATTGCAAAGCTTAAACCGACAATATTGTATGAAACAGAAAAGGCTAAACAGACTTTTAATACAGTTTTTGAGAAATTAGATATGCTCAATAAACGATCCAATTGTGCCAATTTTGAAGCCTCAATAATTGCATCTGAAGAAGGTGTAAATCGAAATACATCTTCTGAAACAGCAATACCAACATCTGCTTTTCCTAATGCACCAGAATCATTTAATCCATCTCCAACCATCAAGACACTTTTTCCTTGTTTATTTAACGATTCAATGTAATCGAGTTTGTCTTTTGGTGTTTGTTGAAAAAGCAAAACACTATCCTTTGGAAATAATTTTTGCATGAGCGCTTTATCTTTGTCTTTGTCACCCGATAACACATGTAAACGATAGGATTTTAATGAATGAAGTAATTCTTCTATCCCAGTTCTTAACTCTGAACTAAAGATAAAACGACCTGTTTTCCCATTACTTAAGCGCACAAATGAAGATGTTTCGTTTTCATCAACCACAGTTAATTCGGTAAAAAATGGATTTCCAATCTTAACATTTAAACCGTGAATTGAACCTGAAATTCCCTTTCCTGAAACCTCATCAAAATCTGCTATTTCGTCTGTGCTGGCAATGTTTTGGGCTTTCAAACAAGCAACAATTGCCCTAGAAAGTGGGTGCGTTGACGAATTTGCCAAACAATAAATTGCTTCCTTATCTTCCACTGATAATTCGTCCCCTACAAAATCTACTTTGTGCGTTGTACCAGTCGTTAAAGTTCCTGTTTTATCAAATACAATATCTGTGATCTCATTCATGCGTTCAATAACTCCAGTATTCTTCAAATACAAGCCTTTTCTACCGAGTAAACGCATCACATTTCCAAACGTGAATGGAGCCGAAAGTGCCAAGGCACATGGACAGGCAACAATCAAAATAGAAACTACAATTTGCGTGATTCGCGTTGCATCGACAAAAGCCCATGCAATGGAAGAAACACCTGCAATAATCAAAATAATAATTAAGAAATAGAAGGACAAACGGTCTTGATACAAGAAACTTGTGCGTGTTTTTTTATCTGTTTGTACGTCGTTCCATAATTGCGTCAAATGACTTCTATTACTTTCCTTTTCAACTTGAAGCGTAATTCGTTGGCCTAATAACTTTCCTCCGGCATATATAAAATCTCCTTTCTTTTTATTGATCGGAACGGCTTCACCGGTAACAAAACTATAATCAATTTTTGCTGAGTCGGACAATAAAATACTGTCACAAGGAATCACTTCTTCGTTACGGATCAACACCGTATCTTGTACATTTAACTGCTCAATTTCAACAATTTCCTCTTTTCCATCAATTAATCGCGTAACGGCAACTGGAAAGTAGGATGTGTAATCACGCTCAAAGGAAAGGGTTTTATAAGTTTTATTTTGGAACCATTTCCCTATCAACAAGAAGAAAATAAATCCTGCAAAAGAATCCATGTATCCTGGACCGTAACCAGCCATAATGCTGTAAGAACTTTGTGCGTAAAGAGCGATAATACCAATTGTAATCGGCACATCTAAATTCAAACTTTTGTAGCGCAAAGCTTTGTACGCAGAAATAAAATACTCGGATGCAGAAAATAACAATACTGGAATAGAAACTGCGAAAGACAAGTAAGAGGTAAAATTTCTAAACTCAGGATTATCGCCTTCAATGCCCAGGTATTCAGGAAAACTCCAAAGCATAATGCTTCCAAATGCAAAACCAGCGACACCGAGTTTGTATAAAAATTTCTTATCTAGTTTTTTCTCTGTTTGATTTCTGTTTCCAAAATTAGGTGCATATCCAATTCGATCCAACAACAAGGCTAATTGCGCCAAACTCAAAACTGATTGGTCAAATACAATTGACGCTTCTCGTTTTGCAAAATTAACTTGGCAATTCAAAATGGCAGGTTCAATCTTGGCGATGTTTTCAAGTAAATAGATACATGAAGAACAGTGGATTTGTGGTAAAAAAAGTGTTACTCGAGCAGTCGTTTCATCCTCAAAATCAATGAATTTTGTTTTAATCGATTCAACTTCTAAAAAAGCATATTTGTGTTGGTTACTTTCTGAGGGCTTTGCACCAGCATTTGATTCCAAGGTGTAAAAATTGCCTAAATTATTATCTTTCAATAATTGATAAACAGTTTTACATCCGTTGCAACAGAAAGGTTTTTCGTCAAAAAAATAACCTTTTCCGATTACCTCATCTCCGCAGTGGTAACAAATTTTGTCCGTCATATTGTTTGAGAGAACATGCGTTCTAATTTTGTATTAGGTTCCAAATCTTGATCGAAAATCATGCAGCAATTTCGCACAAATGGAATTCCTTCTGTTGAGACAATTACCTTTTCTCCATCTAGCTTCACCAGGCCATCGGAAATCATTCCTTCAAGACGTTTTTTAATCAATTGATGTACTTCTTTGTAGGGTGAATCTTCTTTAAAAGTCGTTTCGAAATGACACATTAAATCCAAAATATACGTGCGAATTTCAACATCCAATTCACTTAATAAATGTCCTCGGAAAACTGGTAATTGACCATTTTCAATTTGTTCCAAGTATCCTTCAACTGATTTATCGTTTTGAGCAAAACCGAACCAACTATCTGAAATGGCTGACATCCCAAGTCCAATCATTAAATTGGTGTCTTGAGTAGTGTAGCCCATGAAGTTACGGTGTAAATTTTTAGAATTAAAGGCAATTGCTAAATCGTCGTGTGCAAGCGCAAAGTGGTCCATTCCAATTTCCATGTAACCTTCAGCCTCCAACATTTCTTTGGCTTTTTCATACAAGGCACGTTTTACTTCGCTTTTCGGTAAATCTGACTCATCGAATCCGCGTTGACCATTTCCTTTGATCCAGGGAACATGTGCATAACTGTACAAAGAAATTCTGTCAGGACGCAATTCCAAAGTTTTTGTAACAGTATCGATAATATCTTCCAATGTCTGTTTTGGTAAACCAAACACTAAATCGTGACTAATCGACTTGTAACCCATTTTTCGAGCAGAATCATGCACCACTTTTACTTGATCGAAGGATTGAATTCGGTGAATTGCTTTTTGAACCACAGGACTGTAATCTTGAATCCCAAGGCTCAATCTTCTAAATCCGAAGTTATACAACTCAGTTAAGTGTTCATTGGTCGTATTATTTGGATGAGCTTCAATACTCAACTCTACAAATTCTGGATCTACTTTTTCAGCCTTGAACAAGCCTTTCAATAAACGGATTAATTCACTAGGCGCAAAAAAAGTTGGGGTCCCTCCACCGAAATGTAATTCTCGGATGTTTGGTTGAATGTTCAACTTCTCTTGATACATTTCCCATTCTTTCAAAACAGCATTGATGTAGGGAGATTCAACATCGTGATTTTTCGTAATTCTTTTGTGACAACCGCAGAAGGTGCACAAACTTTCACAAAACGGTAGATGTACGTACACACTACAATCCTTTGAATTAAAAACAGTTAGATTGCGTTGAATCGTTGCTAGCCAATCAGCACTTGAAAGTGGGTCATTTTTCCAAAACGGAACGGTTGGATAAGAAGTGTAACGCGGTCCTGGAACATTGTATTTGTCAATTATTTGCTTATCCATGCTGAAAAAAATGTCTGACAAAGGTACGCACCACTCAATTTTAAAAAAAATGATATTTATCATCTTTGAAATAATAATAGGAATATTTTATCTTTACGGTGAGAAAACCGAATAGAATGTTGGATAAATCGCACAAACATGTGTCATGTGAAACCTGTGGAGCACGAAAAAGCTCACTCTTTGGTAGTTTTTGCGACCATGAAATTTCGCACATTGACGAACAAAAATCGTGTGCTTATTATAAAAAAGGTCAACCAATATTTATTGAAGGAAGCTTTCCACGTGGTGTTTTTTGCTTGAATCAAGGAAAAGTTAAAATTTTTACGCGAGGAGACGAAGGAAAGGAACAAATCATTCACATTGCAAAAGAAGGCGAAATCATAGGTTTCAGAGCTATGTTTAGCGGCGAGCCATATAAAGTTGCTGCTTCAACACTTGAAGAATGTAATATTTGTTTTATTGGCAAAGAGGATTTCTTGAATATGATTGATACCAATCCAACTTTGCGCAATGGTATCATGAAAGAATTGTCTAAGGAATTAGGCGATCGCGCGATTTTCATTACCAATATGGCACAAAAATCAGTTCGTGAGCGTTTGGCGTTTGCCTTGTTAATTCTTGGAGATATTTATGGTGATGAACAAATCAATTTGACACGAGAAGACATGGCGAACTTTGTAGGGACAGCCACTGAAACATTGATTCGTTTGTTAAAAGATTTCAAGGATGAGGGCATGATTGAAATTCACACCCGCAAACTTGAAATTATTGATGCTGATAAATTAATGCAATTGGCAGGAAGATAATCCTACCATTTTGCATCAGGATACTTGCTTGGCAAAAATTGCATTTCGGTTAAAATAAACCCTAAATTTTCAGAGTGTTTACCTTGTTTACCTCCATTTAATTGGAATTGGTTTTCTGGTATTGACAAATGAGCCATGTAAAGAATTTCTCTTACTTTTTGGAACCAATGATCCTTTACAATTTCTAAATCTACTCCAACTCCCGCTTTGATCATTGCTGATTCTGCTTCACTTGGAACAAAGAACTCTTGAGAATATCTCCACAAGGTATCCAAAGCAAATTGCGTTTTACCATTTGCTAATTCCGTTCCTGCTCCTAAACGAATCATCCATTCAGAACTACGGCGCAAATGATAAGTAACTTGTTTAATTGCTTTAAATCCAATTGACTTTAGGAACTCATCTTTACTTTTTGTCATTTCAGAATAGAAATAAAAGTTAAAAGCATCTGTTAGGAACTGACGAACCATGATGAATGCAAAGTCGCGATTTGGTTGTTCCACTAGAAGACAATTGTAGAACTCATGTTCACCTCGGCGGTACGGAAAATCGTCTCCAATTCTACCTTTACCTTCGATACGTGCGCACTCGTTGTAAATTGATTCAGCAATCCCAATTAAATCTAAAGCCACATTTGTATTCGCCAAATCCTCTTCCAAAAAAGGTCCATGGCTCGAATATTCACTCAAACGATGACTAAGAATTAATGCGTTGTCTGCAATTTGCAGGTAATAGTTAATTTTCGTTTCCATCGTTGAAATTACATTTGTTTAACACCTTCTGGTAAATCGTAAAAAGTTGGATGACGATAAATTTTCTCATCAATTGGTTCAAAGAAATATTCTGCTTCGTTAATTGTTACTGCAACTATTTCTTTTCCAGGAACAACCCATAATCCAGTTCCTTCACCACGACGCGTATAAATATCGCGTGCATTTTCAACTGCTAAATCTTTGTCAAAAGCATGAACACTTCCTACGTGTTTAAATGCTTGACCTGGTTTTGATTGGATGAAAACCTCCCATAATTGTCCTTGTGATTCTGCTGCTTCCATTTTCTAATTTTTTAATTAATTTCTAAAATCTTGTAGTCGTTGCCAGCATGGGAAAAAGAATCCCCTTTTCCTTTCCCTTTCATTGTTGGGAAAATTGGCGAATCAACTGAAATACCGATGATGTGTTTCCCTTCAAAATCGAAAGGCATGGTTGCATGTCCTACGAAAAAATGAAATTTCTCTGTAGCGACAAATGCACCTGCTTCCACTAACGATTTTTGATCAACATTCAAGTTTTTAAGTTGACTTAATTCAACTTCTGCACGAAAAAGTTTTTTCTCAAACAATTGCTTCATTTCACCTGATTCCGTTTGATGGGATAAATCCTCAGGATCAATCGTATCTGTTTCATCGATATCGACCATACCATTCGACGAAGCAATTTTTTCACGTAAGTCATGAATTATTTCTTCTTGACTTTTTATTAAATGCTGATGCAAAAGTTGTTTGTTCATGTTTTTATTTTTGATTTAAACCAGCTACATAAGCTGTTTCTCTAACCCAAGCTCCATTGTCATGAGCGCGTTTATTATGTTCTAAGCGTTGTTGGTTACAAGGTCCATTTCCTTTTACAACTTCCCAAAATTCGTCCCAATTGATATCTCCGTGCTTATAGGTCCCATCTTCCAATAATTGAAGATTTGAATCAGGAACTTTCAATCCTATTAGTTCAGCTTGAGGAATTGTTTTATTGATGAATTTCTCACGCAATTGATCGTTTGATTCACGTTTGATTTTCCACTTCATTGCATTAGAAGTATTAGCAGACTCATTGTCATGTGGACCAAACATCATCAAGGCAGGCCACCACCAGCGGTTCAATGCATCTTGCGCCATTTGCTGTTGGTCTTTTGTTCCTTCCATCATTTTCCACATGATTTCATAACCTTGTCGCTGATGGAACGATTCTTCTTTACAAATCTTCACCATCGCTCTAGAGTATGGACCGTATGAAGTACGTTGTAATGAAACTTGGTTTGTAATTGCGGCACCATCAACTAACCAACCAATTGCACCAATATCAGCCCAATTCAGTGCTGGATAATTAAACACTGATGAGTATTTTGCTTTTCCTTCGTGTAACCATTGAATATATTGTTCACGACTTACACCAAGCGTTTCAGCGGCACTGTATAAATACAAACCATGACCACCTTCATCTTGAATTTTAGCCAATAGAATTTTTTTACTTCTCAAAGATGGGGCACGCGTAATCCAGTTTCCTTCTGGTTGCATACCAATCACTTCTGAATGGGCATGTTGCGAAATTTGACGAATCAAGTGCTGACGGTATTCATCCGGCATCCAATCTCTTGGTTCGATTTTCATTTCAGCAGCTATTTTCGACTCAAACTCAGCAAGAAGCTGTTCTTTTGAAGGGGCGATAGTACTCATTTTTCAATTCGTTTTAAGTTAATGCTTGAAAGAATCCATGAGGGAGTTCTTCATTCTTGCAAAGGAAACGCAAACGAAGAGCTTGATAAATGATAAAATTCAAATGAAAACATGATAAAAATCATAAATTCATCCTGCGACTAATACCCGTCAAAAACGTTTAAGCGAAAAACAAACTGCTCAGATTTTGTTAAAACACGCACATGGTAAATACCTGGAATTAAGACTGGTAGATAATAGCTTTGATTTATCCAATCTGTTTCGTCTAAAAAAACCTTTTTACCAGTTAAGTCTGTAATTTCTAATTGATCACAGTTCAGTAATTTCGAAAAATAAATTTGTTCATTGGATTGTGCTGGATTCGGATAAACGATTAATTCTTCTTGAATCACCTCTCCCATTCCTGTTTCTCCTTGTTGCATACGAACCAATCCTTTTGAATAGGTTCCAATCCAAACAACATCATTGGAGTCTTTTGTTATTGACAAAATATGATTCTCAGGTAAATCGGAATTGTTTATGGTGAAATTGTACCAAAGTGCATTATGAGTTCTTATTACAACTCCGTTTTGATGTGTTCCGATGATGAAATTCTGGTCACGATCTATTTCAAAAGCCGTTAAACTGTTTGTTGGAAGCGCTGAATTAGCAACATTCAATGAAAGCCAAGTTTGATTTCCGACATCTGTAAATAGCCCCTGAGCAGTGCTTGCAAACCATGGTTTATTCGTTTCGTCAAGTTGTACAGAAATCACGGAATTATCTGGCACTCCTGCATTTAACAGGGTGAAGACTTGTAAGACATTTATGGGATCCATATAAATCAATCCACCATTGATTGTCCCAATGTATTTCTGCTGATTTTCATCAATTGCAAACGTTGTAATATTGTTTGAGAGAATTCCAGCATTCGCGATTGTCCATGTTGTCCATCCAGATTGATTGAAACATGAAAATCCTTCCACAGTTCCAATCCATTTATTGCCAAGTTGATCTACTTTGATTGTTCGAATGAAATTATCTTGTAAACCAGAATTTGAAGTATTATAATTTTCCCAGTTTGCGCCGTCGAATTTAAATACACCACTTAGCGTTGTACCTATCCATAAATTGTTATCCGCATCCACTTCAAGTGCGCGGATATAATCGTCAGTTAAACCTGAGTTTGTTGTATTGAAAATTTGCCAAGAACCTTGGTCTAATTTAGCCAATCCATGATCTGTTCCAATCCAGAGTACATTTTCATGATCAACTAATAAACAACGTATGGTATTGTTAGGAAGCGGTGAATTAGCTTCATCGTATACAGTAAAGTCAGTGATGGTTTGTGCGAAAAAAAAACTTCCGTTACTTAAGAGCAACGGAAGCATAACACTTATTTTTTTAAAAAAATACATTAATCTATAATCAAACGAGTGGTATAATTTTTCCCTTCAAAAACTAGGGTAAACATATAAACTCCTTTTGACAAATTCGATGTATTAACTGAAAAAGAATTCAATCCTTCATGATGATTTAAGCTTGTTGTATAGACTTTTTCACCGACCAAATTGTACATTTCAGCGTAAATCTCTCCTTTATATCCCGTTTGAAATTGAACGTTAAATAGTCCGTTAGAAGGATTTGGTGCAACTTTGATTGAATTTTTAAATGGCGTGTTTTCAGCTAAACCAGCACAAGTACTAACAACAGCAGTTACAGGAACCAATTCACTTGAACAAGTACTGTTTTGTCTCAAAATTTCCCAATCGTAGAAATAGTAATAGTAAGAAGCTCCTGCTGAAGCGCCAACAATTGATAGCACACCCGTCATATCATATGGATAGGTTGCTGAGTTATTGTTTCTATATAATCCAGTACCCGTTGAAATATTCTTTCCAACTAATCGCAAATTGGAATCGATTGGCAGGGTAAAATTTAAATTAACACGACTTGATCCTGCTGGGACATTGGCTGTTGTAGTTGCTAAAACTCCACCTGTTTCATCTTGCAATTGAATTGTTACACTACCTGCACTTTGCGCATATACTAAAACTGAACTTAGTGTAGAATTTATATAACTATTAAACACTTCGTATTGCTCTGAATTCACATATCCTCCTCCACCAATTCCGTTTGTAAACGGCTCAACGTTTGAAGTGTCTGCATAAGTATCAGTGTTTTGAACAAAATAAGTTGTCGACGCTGTTATAGCTGGAGTTGTAAATGTTGAACCTGTTCCAACATATAAGCCATTTTCATCATACCATGTGATATTTCCTGAAGCATTTGCTGATAATTCAGCAATTCCAGAAAAACAAATAGTATCTCCAATCGCACTTGGTGGGTTCGGGATTACGTTATTTACGATAAATGGATCTGAGGTATTCGTACCACAAAAATTAGTTACTTCACATGTATAAGCTCCTGGTTGAGAAATTGTAATACTCTGAGTTGTATCACCCGTCGACCATAAAAAACTTGTACCTGCAGTTGCTGTAAGCGTAATGGTTTGTCCTTCACACAAGTTATTTGAGTTATTTGACGAAATAATAGGAGCTTGAGGTGTTCCAGCAGGATGCTGCATTGTTAAAGTTACTGGTACAGCAGTGTAGTTATTGTCGTCATTTTCTTCAAGGAAGATATTATTTTTATCAACTTCTAAAACAATATAATAGTCACCATTACACGTATTTGGTGGGACATTAATCCACATCCCGTCCAAGTGTTTTCCATAGACATCAGTCCAACCTGAAGAAATTCCTTGCTCAATTACCGAACAATTGTAATTTCCTCCTCCCAAATTCCAATTCGGGAAGTCGACATTATGTAGTGTATTACCGCCCAAATAAACAGTATTATCATCACGACAATGACCATCATATGTGCTTCCATTACTGCCACATTGTCCATAATCCATCAAACAAAATCCAATTTTAGCTCCAGTACCAACAATCGGCCAATTCAATGGATTAGGATCTGAAGTTGGAATTCTCAAAGTCATGACTGCCCAATCATCGACGTGATTATGTCCATGTGAGGGGTGATAAGTCACACTACCTGCATAGTGATCTACATAAGTCATTGCATTACCGTCTTTTTTATATATACGTTGAGTAATTAATTGTTTTGGGTTTTGGTAACCATTTGGACATGTAAATGCTCCACTAGCAGGAACATTAAAAACAGTATCATTGCCGCATAAAAAAGTTCTGTTACCATTATTATCTTGCCCACGAACGGTAAATGAACCATGTCCAATATTCGGAGTTGATCCAGAGACTCTTAAGCGTCCATCATCAGGACCTTGACCTGTGTAATTTGTACCTGCACCTGTTTGAGGATATTCAATATAACCATTGTTGCTTATTCCTTTCCAAGAGGCCGTAATATCGGGCAATAGCAAACAATTAGCAGTGCCATCTTCGCAAACACAAGATGTTGCATTTGTTGTCGTACATTGACCAAATAGATTAGAATTATTGAGCAAAAAAAGCCCAAAAATAAGTAGTAGTTTTCTCATCAATTAATAGTTTTCTCGGTGAAATATACCGAATTTAAACTAAACTACAAACTAATTTTTACCGATTAAGTTATTTATTTGATCACTCTAACAAGCATTAACTTGTAACCTATGTTACTTTTTCAAAAAGCAGAAACAATTACTTTTGAGAAAAAAACAACTATGTTCGGAAAAGGTTCAAGACTATACAGTATTTTCAAAATGCGTTGCCCAAAATGTCAAGAAGGAGAATTTATGGTTTCACATCCTTATGACTTATCAAAAGTTGGTGAAATACATGAGCATTGTAATGTGTGTGGCTTAAAATATTCAAAAGAGCCAGGATTTTATTACGGAGCCATGTATGTTGCTTATGCTTTGGGAGTTGCTTTATTTGTGACGCTTTGGGTTTCATTCAATTTGTTTTTCGAAAATGTTCCAATCGGATGGCAAATTGGCCTTATTATTTTTGCAACTATTCTTTTAGCTCCTTATCTTTATGCCTTGTCTAAAATTATTTGGGCAAATATGTTTATAAAGTATGACAAGGACGCAATTAAAAGAGAACAAGCATGATTATTTACATGACGCACTAGGTTATGTATTAGAAGAGCCATTAATTGATGAGATTATTAAAATCTCACAAGTAAAGGAAGTTATTGCAGACGAGATAATTCTCAATGTTGGCGATTCGATGCAATACATTCCAATTGTATTGGAAGGCTCAATAAAAATTTCACGTGAAAATGATGAGGGAGATGAGCTACTACTTTATTATATAGAAGGTGGTGATACCTGTGCTATGACTTTACAATGTTGTGTTCGCCATACATCTAGTGAAATCAAAGCGACAAGCATGGAAGATTCATTGCTTTTAATGATTCCTGTTGAAATGATGGAAACATGGATGAATAAGTATCGTTCGTGGCGAGAATTTATTCTTCAGAGTTATCATACGCGACTAACCGAATTAATGGAGACAGTTGATGCCATTGCCTTTATGCGCCTGGATGAGCGTTTGTTAAAATACTTAACTGATCAAGCGAAATTACTTGGTAGTTTAGAAATTCATCACACCCATCAGCAAATTGCAGAAGATTTGCATTCTTCAAGAGTTGTCATTTCGCGCTTATTGAAACAATTGGAAATAAAGGGTAAAATAAAAATTCAACGCAACAAAATTATTTTAGACAGTATCTAAGCTGTAGTTTTGATTAACTTTGTTAAAAAAACAAACAATCATGTCAGAAATCCTTATTATCACTGGTTTACCAAGATCAGGAACTTCACTTATGATGCAAATCATTGCGAAAACTGAAATTCCTGTTTTAACTGATGGTAACCGAGAAAAGGACATTAACAATCCAGAAGGTTATTATGAATTGGATGCAGTGAAGGGAATTGTTTTGGACAACTCCTTTTTAAAAGACGCAATTGGGAAAGCCGTAAAAATTGTAGCACCACTTCCTATATACATTGACAATCAATACAAATACCGAGTTGTTTTCATGCGACGTGAAATGGATGAAATTTTGCGTTCACAAGAAAAAATGCTGACAAAGGACCAAACTTCAGAACGCGAAAAGTACCGAACTATTTATGAGTTTCATTTAAAGAAAACATATAACTTTTTCATTCAGAACAAGATTCCTTTCATCGACATCAATTATAATTTATTGGTTAAGGAACCAGAAATTGAATTAAAAAAACTTATCGAATTTTGTTCACTAGAAAGTAAGGTTGAAGAGTTGGCCGTTGTTGTAAATCCTGATTTATACAGAAATAGAAATGAAAAATAAAAAAGAAACCATGTCATCCATCGTTTTAAATGGGAAACCCTACGAAGTTACTCCTGGTGGATCTTTAGGTCTACTGGCCTTAGGAAACATCGGTGTTCGAGCATGGAAAAAGGCGGCCTCTGAGTACAATAAAAAAGACAACAAAAAGGCATCACAACATGAAAAAAAATAAAGTTCTATTAATCGGTTGGGATGCTGCTGATTGGAAAATAATTGACAAGTTAATGGCAAATGGCTTGATGCCAGCCATGAAAAAATTAGTAGATGGCGGTGTTCGTGGTAAATTGGCGACATTGGACCCACCGTTATCTCCAATGCTTTGGACTTCGATAGCAACCGGGGTTAGACCTTATAAACACGGTGTTTCAGGATTTGTTGAACATGACGGTAAAGGAAATGTTCGTCCAGTATCTTCCCATTACAGAAAAGTAAAAGCTATCTGGAATATGATGACGATGGAAGGTTATAAATCCAACATTATTGGTTGGTGGCCATCCAACCCAGTTGAATCGATTAACGGATGTATGGTGTCGAATCTTTTTCAACAGGAACGAAAAGGAAAAGAAACCATTGATATGGATAAATGGGATATTCCTGAAGGGACTATCTATCCAGAACGATTGGTTGAGCGTTTAAAAGAACTTCGTGTACACCCAAGTGAAATAACAGGAAATTTAATAATGCCGTTTGTCCCTCAAGCGGTTAAATTGCATAAGAAGGAAGACAAACGAATTACAGTTATCCGAAAATTCTTGGCACATGCTTCGTCAATTCATGCAGCAAGTACTGAGTTAATGGAAACGGAAGAATGGGATTTTACGGCAGTTTATCATGATGCAATTGATCATTTTTGTCATGCCTTCATGAAATACTATCCACCTAAATTGGAAGGATTGGATGAAGAAGCGTTTTTATTGTTTAAGGATGTTATAACTGGTGCATATATTTTCCACGACATGATGCTTGAGCGATTAATGTCGCTTGTTGACAAGGAAACAACGATTGTCTTAGTGTCAGATCATGGATTTCATTCTGATCATTTACGTCCAACACATGTACCAAATATTCCATCTGGACCAGCAATTGAGCATGCTCCATACGGAGTTTTTGTAGCTAATGGTCCAGGAATCAAAAAAGGAGAACGCATTCATGGTGCAAGTATTTTGGATGTTACACCAACTATTCTTTCCCTTTTTGATATGCCGATAGGTCGTGATATGGACGGAAAACCATTGGTAGATATCTATGACCACCCACGTGCAATTAAGTACATTGACAGTTGGGAGAACGTTGATAAAGATGGCGGACAATTGGTTCATGTTGAAACGAACGATGATAACACGAATGAATCTGCACTGCAGCAACTTGTTGATTTGGGCTATATCGATGAAGTTAAATTGAATGATTCGGATCAAGAGAAAAATGATTACTTGAAAGGAATTTTGAAAGAAAACAACTTCTACATGGCCAAATCCTTTTCCAATGGTGGGAAATACGATGAAGCTTTAGAAATTCTTTTAGAAATCGAAGAAAAATCGAATCCGGATTTTCGTTTCATTATTGAAATAATTAACTGTGCTATAAAAACAAAACGATTTAAACTAGCAGAAGAGTATTTGTTGTTTTCAAAGAAGGCAAATGTTTTTTCTGAAGTTTATAATCATGTCATTGAAGCCAAAGTGCAAATAGGTTTACGTAACCCAGAAAAGGCTTTAAGTTTGCTCAAAAAAGCACAAAAAGCAAATCCGAACAATGATGAAATTTTATTGGAACTTGGTCGTTTGTTGAACAGTTTAAGAGAATCGAAACCGGCACGCACATGTTTTAAAAAAGTAATTAAGCACGATCCAGAAAACCCGTATGCTTATCAGGGTATTGGTCTATCCTACATGATGGAAGAACACTATGAGAAGGCATTGGATTATTTCTTGATGGCAACTGACAAATTGTTTCATTATCCGGTTGCGCATTTGCATTTAGCAGAAACATTGGCTTTAATGAAAGAATACGATTATGCCATTCAATCATTTGAGCTGGTCGCAACCATGACACCTCAAATTCCAAAAATCTATCGCTGGTTAATGGACTTATATGAGCTTGTTGGAAACCCGCAAAAAGCAAACTATTACCATGAGATTTTACGTACAATGGAAAAAGGTGAGAAAATCATCATAACAGGATTACCATCAACAAAATTGAAAAACAGTTTTAAGCAATTAAAATCTTTAGGGTATTCAATTGGAGGTGATTTGGATGATTTATTGGGAGAAAAAACTTCATTGCTTGATAAAGAATGGTTTTCTAAACAAGCAGATCGAATTGTGTATGTGCCAATGCAATTTTTACCAAGTTTAAACGCATTTTACTCTTATAAGTTTGTGTACATCAATGAGGACATAAATACTGTGGCTGAGGATATAAATTCACAGTTGAAGATAAAAAAAGGAACGTTCAATACAGAATTAATGGATGCATTAGAAAAACAGGAAAGGGTTTCACGTTTATGGATTTCACAACAACCGAATCTGGATATCGTTTACATAAATAATCTGAATGATTTAGAAAATGAATTAATTAAGAAATTTTTAAATTAATTGGTAATTAATTTTTTTTACGTTAATATTGCCTTGATTTTTAATTACTCAAAAAATAATCTATGAAAAAAGAACTACAAAACAAACTTTCACGTTATACTGCTGCTGCTGCTGCTGTTGTTGCTGCAACAAGTGCAACTGCACAAATTACTTACACTGACGTAAACCCTGATTACTCGGTTGATGATGATCAAGATGCAAACGGATTTACAGCTGTAGCATTAGATTTAAACAACGATGCTACTCCAGATTTCATCTTGGCTTCAAGAGATACAGTTACAGCGTCTCACGTTCGCTTTACATTAGTTGCGCCTTACGGTTCTGCAGGTAATGCAATTGCTGGAGAAAACCCAGGAGGATATGACTATGCATTAGCATTGAATTTGAATGACATGATTGACAATTCATTGAACTGGATTGCAACAACAAATACAATGGCATACAACGTTGATAGCAGCAACCCATACAACGAAAACTGGAATGGTGTTACTGACAAATATTTAGGTTTGAAATTCATCGTTGGAGCAAATACTCACTACGGATGGGCACGTTTAGACGTACAAGCTATCGGTGATGTTTGGACATTGAAAGATTACGCTTACAACGCTACTCCAGACGGAGCTATCATGGCTGGTCAAGTTGCTGGTGTCAACACAATGGAATTAGAGTCTTTGTTACATTTCGTTAACCAAGCTGATAACTCAGTTAAAGTTGTTATCAACGGTGGTTTAACTAACGGTAAAATTTCTTTGATTTCTGCTGCTGGACAAGTTGTTTCAACTGGAAATGTTGATTCTAACGAGTACAATGTTAGCTTGAACGGATTATCTGCAGGTATTTATGTTATCTCTGCTGAATTCGCTGAAGGAACAATGACTAAAAAAGTAATCGTTCACTAAGAACAACTACATAATTAGAAGGAAGTCCCGCAATTGCGGGACTTTTTTTTGCACACTACTTTTGCTTTTAAGGTGACAAACAAAAAAGCCCCATTCTGTGAATGAGGCTTTAATCTATTATTTAGAAATTATTAGTTTGTTCTTCCTGGATAAACCTTCAATGCTTCTTCCAAACATTTTACAGCTTTACGCAATGAATCTTGGTTCAAAACATAAGCAATTCGAGCTTCTTGTTGTCCAGCACCTTTTGTTGAATAGAACCCATTTGCTGGTGCCATCATTACAGTTTGACCTTCGTATTCGAAATCTTCTAACAACCATTGACAGAATTTTTCAGCGTCATCAACTGGGAATTTCGCAACTGCGTAAAATGCACCACTAGGTCTTGGACAAAAAACACCTGGAATCGCATTCAAACCGTCCACTGTAATGTTTCTACGTTGCACATATTCAGCAACAACATTATCAAAATACGATTGTGGTGTATTCAACGCTGCTTCAGCGGCAATTTGATCCACTGTCGGCGGAGACAAACGTGCTTGTCCAAATTTCAACGCTGCTGCCATGATTTCTGAATTCTTTGTAATTAATGCACCGATTCGAGCTCCACACATTGAATAGCGTTTCGAAACAGAATCAATCATGATCACATTGTTTTCCAAGCCTTCCAAATTCATTACTGAAAAAGGAATTGCCCCGTCGTAACAAAACTCACGGTAAACCTCATCAGCAAATAAAATCAAGTCGTGTTTTAATACGATATCGCGTAACTGCTCCAACTCTTCTTTTGAATACAAATATCCTGTTGGATTTCCTGGATTACAAATTACGATTGCTTTCGTTTTCGACGTGATTTTTTTCTCAATTTCCTCAACTGGAGGCAATGCAAAACCTGTTTCAATTGTTGAAGTTACAGGAACAACATTTAAACCTGCAGTCACAGCAAAACCATTGTAATTTGCGTAAAATGGTTCCGGAATAATTACCTCATCACCTGGATCACACGTTGTCATGAAACCAAAAATCAATGCCTCTGAACCACCAGTAGTGATTAATATATCTTCTGGATTAACATTAATCCCTGTTTTCTTATAATACGCCGACAATCCATTACGGTAACTTTCAAATCCAGCTGAATGACTGTATTCAATCACCTTACGATCCATGTTCTTAATTGCATTTAAAGCAACTTCTGGCGTTTCAATATCTGGTTGACCAATGTTCAAATGGTAAACAATTTTACCATGCTTTTTAGCTGACTCTGCGTAAGGTACTAACTTACGAATCGGAGACGCTGGCATATCAATAGCCTTCTGTGATAATTTCGGCA
>JACCEA011202826.1_pt1 | contig 26502 bp, 23 predicted proteins | sample 7449851 | NCBI WGS metagenome assembly JACCEA01 (sample SAMN15323453, study PRJNA562643) | freshwater metagenome | isolation source: river surface water | place: USA:Blue River Watershed | collected 2017-08-18
GTCCGTGGGGGAATCGAACCCCCCTTACCAGGATGAAAACCTGGCGTCCTAACCGATAGACGAACGGACCTCAATTCTGTAATGCGGATGCAAAAATACAACTATTTTTTAGACGCACAAGAGTAGACACGAAAAAAAAAATATTTTTTTTAATAGGCTTTTGCAAATAACACTCTACCAGCAGATTCCATACCTGTTAAAACACATTTTCCTTGCTCTTCTACCCTATCTAAAGGGATACAACGAATAGTTGCTTTGGTTAAATCCTTGATTTTTTCTTCTGTTTCAGCAGTTCCATCCCAATGTGCCGAAATAAACCCACCTTTATTCTCTAATACATCTTTAAACTCATCAAAAGAATTTACTTCAGTAATATGATCTTGTCTGTAATTTATTGCGCTTTGGAACAAATCATTCTGGATAGTTTCTAATAAATCATTAATATAATTCACGATTCCATCTTTAGCCACTACTTCTTTACTTAAAGTATCTCTTCTCGCTACTTCAAAAGTTCCATTTTCCAAATCTTTAGGTCCTACTGCAATACGAACCGGAACTCCTTTTAATTCCCATTCAGCAAATTTGAATCCTGGTTTTTGAGTAGTTCTATTGTCAAATTTGACAGAAATTTTCAACTTTTTGAATTGCACCATCAAATCATTCACAACTGAAGTGATTTTTTCTAATTCTTCGTCTGACTTATATATAGGAACAATAACTACTTGAATTGGCGCTAAATTAGGAGGTAGCACTAATCCATTGTCATCAGAATGCGTCATCACCAATGCTCCCATCAAACGAGTCGAAACTCCCCATGAAGTTCCCCAAACGTATTCTTGTTTTCCTTCGGCATTAGCAAATTTAACATCGAATGCCTTAGCAAAATTTTGACCTAAAAAGTGGGAGGTTCCAGCTTGCAAGGCTTTTCCGTCTTGCATCAAGGCTTCAATACAATAGGTTTCATCAGCACCTGCAAAACGCTCTGTTGGTGTTTTCAATCCTTTTACAACTGGAATAGCCATAAAATCTTGAACAAAATCAGCATACACATTCATCATTTTTTCTGACTCCTCAATAGCTTCTTGACGTGTAGCGTGAGCGGTATGACCTTCTTGCCATAAAAATTCAGCAGTTCTCAAAAACAAACGTGTTCTCATTTCCCAACGTACTACATTCGCCCATTGATTAATCAATAAAGGCAAATCACGATAGGATTGTACCCAACCTTTATATGTTGACCAAATAATAGCCTCACTTGTTGGACGAACAATCAATTCTTCTTCTAATTTAGCATTAGGATCGACCATTAATTTACCAGGTCGAGTTTCATCGGCTTTTAATCTATAATGAGTAACAATAGCACACTCTTTTGCAAATCCTTCGGCATTCGTTTCTTCAGCCTCAAACATACTTTTAGGAACAAACAATGGAAAATATGCATTTTGATGCCCTGTTTCTTTAAACATTCGATCTAACTCTGCTTGCATTTTTTCCCAAATAGCATAGCCGTAAGGTTTTATTACCATACAACCTCTAACTCCTGAATTTTCGGCTAAATCAGCTTTAACAACTAATTCATTATACCATTTTGAATAATCTTCTGATCGCGTAGTAAGGTTCTTACTCATATTATATAGTTTGGCACAAATTTTGTTTTCTTCTTAAATGACTCAATAGTTTGGCAAAACTAACTATTTTTGTAATGTGCAACAATAAAAAAACCTACAGATATGAAAACTAATTTTATTTCTTTCCCAACGCCCTCACTTAATTCCATAATTGGTTTTTTAAGCATTTTATCAATTACAGCATGTGGTTCCTTCCAAAATAGTTCGTATTACGATACTGATGGTATTTATGGTACAACGGAAGCCGGAATGCGTAAAAGAGCTATTGCTGAAGAATCGGCTATAGCTTATCAAAATTATTTTGGAGCCCTTCAAGACACTAAGGATACAACGACTGTATTTACAGATATTGATAGCTATTCCTCTTACTCTAATACAGAAAACCAAAACGATCAATCCAGCTACCCAAGTTGGGGAAGTAATTCTCAAGATATTAACATCAACTATTATCCAAGTAATTGGGGGTTTTCTTATGGTTTCGGATTTCAAAATTATGGTTTTGGTTGGAGAAACCCATATTATGGAGCTTATTTTCCCTATAATTATTGGTACGATCCTTACATGATTGGTTGGGGTTACAATAATTTTTATGGATTCAACTATTATCCAAATTATTTTTGGGGATACCAAAATAATTATCAATATCATGGAAGTTACAATAAAGGAACATCCTATAGTTATAATTCTAGTCGAAGAGGCTCTAACTATAATACTATAAATCCTTCAGGAAGCCAAATTGGACGAAGAGAAATTCAAAACTCATCTTCTAACTATAATACTCGAAGTTCATACCGAACAAATTCTGCACGAACATTTAGCAGAAATCCAAATAATTTCCAAAATCAAAATTATATAAACAACAATATAGGTAGATCAAGAGAAAACGCATCAGGGAATTCCAATGTGACACCTGTTCGCTCTAGTACTAGAAACAATAATTCGACTAGATCTTATACACCATCAAATAACGATAGCTATAGCACTCCTCGTTCTATGGATACAAACTCATCAAATTCTGGAGGAAGTAGCGGTGGAAGATCGTCAGATGGTGGTGGAAGACGCGGAGGAAGATAATGTTTATACTTACTATTTTAGAATATAACTTGTATTAAATCTCAAACCTTAAATTATGAAAAAATATATTATACTCTTTATAACAATAATTTCTGTTAATACCTTTCAAGGTCAAGAAATTAGAGATGCCTTACGATATTCCCAAGAAAACCTCAATGGAACAGCACGTTTCAGAGCAATGAGTGGTGCATTCGGAGCGCTTGGTGGGGATTTATCAGCTATTAATGTTAATCCTGCTGGATCAGTGGTGTTTTCAAATAACCAGATGGGATTTACTTTAAGCAATAATGCCATCAAGAACAACTCTACCTATTTTGGTGATGCATCCGAAACAAAGGATAGTTCCTTGGATTTAAATCAAGCCGGAGGTGTTTTTGTTTTTAAAAACCAATCTCGTTCAAGCAATTGGAAAAAATTCTCGGTAGCAATTAACTACGAAAACACAAACAATTTAAATAATAACATTTTTTCAGCTGGAACTAACCCAACTAATTCGATTGCATCTTATTTTTTGTCCTATGCCAATGGCGTTCCTTTGAATCAGCTAGAAGATTCTTATTATGACGAATTGGGTCACGGAGCGCAACAAGCCTTTTTAGGCTATCAAGCGTACATTATTAATCCTGTCAATACCAATGCGACGAATACAGCATATACCTCCAACGTTCCCGCAGACGGAAATTATTTTCAAGAAAATACGATCACTACAAAAGGGTATAATGGAAAATTATCTTTCAATGCCTCAAGTTCTTATAAAGACAAAGTTTATATAGGTATTAATTTAAATTCACATTTTACCGACTTTAAACAGTCTACTCGTTTTTACGAAGACAATGACGCATCTTTAAGTCCAAATTACACCGTTTCAAGAGTACAATTTGACAATGAATTGTATACCTACGGTACAGGGTTTTCTTTTCAATTAGGCGCGATAGCGAAAGTCACTAAAGAATTGCGATTAGGATTAGCTTTTGAATCGCCAACATGGTTTAGACTAAATGATGAGTTTGCTCAAAAACTGGTTGGTGTTAGTGCAAATACCTCGGGTGAATTAGCACCAGATGTTGTAGATCCAAAAACGATCAATTATTATGAACCATACAAATTACAAACTCCAAGTAAATGGACTGGAAGTGCAGCCTATATTTTTGGCAAAAAGGGTTTAATTAGTGTTGATTATGCTATAAAAGATTACAGTGCTACAAAATTCAAACCTGAAAACGACACGTATTTTAGAGGTATAAATAGCAATATGAATTCCTTATTAAGCAGCACTAGCGAATTACACATTGGTGCCGAATACAAAATTAAAGCTTGGAGTTTAAGAGGTGGTTACCGTTCGGAACAAAGCCCTTATAAAAACAAAAGGACTATTGGCGATTTAAAAGGATACTCAACAGGATTTGGATATAATTTCGGTGGAACTAAATTGGATTTATCATATGCAACATTCAAAAGAAATACCAATCAAGGATTTTTTGAACAAGGTTTTACTGATGCTGCCACTATCAATTCAAAAAACAACACGGTAACTTTAACTCTTTTATTTGAACTGTAAAACACTGCTTATCATAATATAAATAACATCTTGTACTAAAATACAAGATGTTTTTTTTAGCCCTGATGGAAGTGAAAATCCTCCCGATTTTTCTTCGGGAGATTGTAACGTACAGCAGGAGTAAACGCCATAAAAAACCAAAAGATTTGTGCTCCTAATAATAAAAAACGTAATTTTGCCCACCTTTCAAACTATAGAAAGCCTACTACTATGAGAACGAAATCTTTAAAGAAAAATAAAATCAACGTAATTACTCTTGGGTGTTCTAAAAACATCTATGATAGTGAAGTATTAATGGGACAACTTCGTGCTAGCGGCAAAGAAGTAGCACACGAAGCTCCAGAAGCAGAAGAAGGCAATATTATTGTAATTAATACCTGTGGATTTATTGACAATGCAAAAGCGGAATCAGTCAATATGATTTTGGAATATGCTGATAAAAAAGAGCGCGGACTAGTAGATAAAGTTTTTGTAACTGGGTGTTTGTCTGAACGTTACAGACCCGATTTAGAAAAGGAAATTCCAAATGTGGATCAGTTCTTCGGAACAACCGAATTACCTCAACTTTTGAAAGCTTTAGGTGCAGATTACAAGCACGAATTATTGGGCGAACGCTTAACTACAACCCCAAAAAACTATGCGTATTTAAAAATTGCCGAAGGGTGCGACAGACCATGTAGCTTTTGTGCTATTCCATTAATGAGAGGAAAACACGTTTCGCAACCTATTGAAAAATTGGTAAAAGAAGCCGAATGTTTAGCCCGAGACGGTGTTAAAGAATTGATTTTGATAGCTCAAGACTTGACGTATTACGGACTTGATATTTACAAAAAGCGAAATCTAGGCGAGTTATTAGAAGCTTTGGTTAAAGTAGAAGGAATTGAGTGGATTCGTTTGCATTATGCCTTCCCTACTGGTTTCCCGATGGATGTTTTGGAAATTATGAAACGCGAACCCAAGATTTGTAATTATATCGATATTCCGTTGCAACATATTTCAGATTCCATCTTAAAATCTATGAAACGTGGAACAACACAAGCTAAAACGACTCAATTATTGAAAGACTTTAGAGCGGCTGTTCCTGGAATGGCTATCAGAACAACTTTAATTGTGGGCTATCCTGGAGAAACGCAACAAGACTTTGAAATCTTGAAAGATTTTGTTCAGGAAATGAAGTTTGACAGAATGGGCTGTTTTGCATATTCTCACGAAGAAAACACCTCAGCTTATGTATTAGAAGATGATGTTCCAGACGAAGTGAAACAAGAACGTGCCAATGAAATAATGGAATTACAATCGCAAATTTCATGGGATTTGAACCAAGAAAAAGTGGGGCAAACTTTCAAATGTATTATTGACAGAAAAGAAGGTGGACACTTTGTAGGACGCACCGAATTTGATAGTCCGGATGTAGATAATGAAGTGTTGATTGATGCTACTCAACATTATTTAAAAACAGGTGAATTTGCCAACATCAAAATCATTGAGGCAACTGAATTCGATTTGTACGGAGAACCCGTTTAATTTCAATTGATATTTTATTATATTTGACTCTAAATTAATTTGTTATGAAAAATAAACTTACCATCACAAGTATACTTTTTTTACTTTTTAGTAGCACTACCCTTTTCGCGCAATACGGAGGTTATGGCGGTGGGTACGGTGGATATGGAGGTGGTTACGGAGGTAGAATGAGCCAAATGGGAGGAATGGGCGGCATGAATCAGCACCAAGAAAAGCCAAAAGAAATTCCTATTGAAGTAACCGTTGGAAAAATCATGGAGCAATTAAAACCCGAATTACAATTAGATGCACTTCAGGAAATTGCAATAGCAAATATTCTAACCGGAAGTATAAAATCACAAGGAGCAATAATTAAACAAGAGATAAGTCAAGACGATAAAGTTAAAGAAATTCAGACTTTATCAGAACTTACCGACTCTAAAATCAAGCAATTGTTGACCCAATCTCAAAAAGAGAAGTACAAAGCAATGCAAGAAGACGCAAAAAATCCAAAGAAAATGAAGAAAAAGAAAAAAGACAACTCTGATTCGAATTAATTTTCTCAAACTGTATGAAAAATATTTTTTTTTACTTTTTTCTAATGCTAGTTATTATTAGTTCCTGTACGACTAATCCATACAGATTAAGTAATAAATCGTATAATAAACAATTAAGAAAAATCCAAAAAACAATTTCTACTACAAAAGCAATCCCTTTGCAAAACGGTAGTAATCCTAGATGGGTAAGCACCGTTAATTTTAACCTTAGAAAACCCAATTTTATAATTATACACCATACCGCTCAAGATTCCTTACAGCAAACATTAAAAACATTCACGTTAACCCGAACACAAGTTAGCTCCCATTATGTAATTAGTGATGACGGAGAAGTTGTTCAAATGCTCAACGATTATTTAAGAGCATGGCATGGTGGCAATGCTATTTGGGGAAGAAATACTGATATCAATTCTGCTTCCATTGGGATTGAGTTAGACAATAATGGATTTGAGCCATTTTCTGAAGCACAAATGAATAGTCTCTTAGCCTTGTTATCACGATTAAAAAAAGAATATAACATTCCTACTCAAAATATAATAGCACATTCTGATATTGCTCCTACGAGAAAATCAGACCCTAGCGCTTTTTTTCCATGGAAAAACCTAGCTGAATTGGGTTATGGACTTTGGCCTGAAGACACTTTAGAATCAGCGCCCGAAAACTTCAACATCGAACACGGTTTACGAATTATTGGTTATGACACACGTAATCTATCATCTGCTATTAAAGCATTCAAACTACATTATATTCAGAATGAAGTTGATGATGTATTGAATGAAAAAACAATCAATACTATTTATTCGATTTACAAAAAACAATAACTACTTCTATACAGTTAATTCGTTTTAATAAAAAAACTGCCCAAAAACTTGAAGTACTTGAGCAGTTTCTTACTATTTAAAACACTTTGTTTCTAAGAAACAATTAACAAACCATTAAATTAAAAACCATATACCATTGCAAGAGCAAATTGTGATGCTGATTTAGTTGGATTTCCATTGGATGCATAAAAACTATCTTCTGTTGCACTATCCAATCTAATCTCAGGAATAAAAGTTAAACCACCCGATTTTAAGTTTGCTGACAATGTGAAAGCAGAAACCGAAGTGTCAGTAGTTTTAGATTTGAATGACTCCGCACGTAGACCTAATCCAAAATGATCTGAAATTGCAACTGAAGGATATAGTGCTACTCCTGAATACCCTGTACCACTTACTGGTCCTGAATAATCAGCAGCATTCAATCCTAACTTGAATTTTGGTGACATTTGGTAAGCAGCAGTCAAATCAACAATAGTACCACTTTCTGAACCTGTTAACAAATTGAAATAAGCGGTAAAACCTTCCGCAGGAGTTACAGTTAATTGAGCACCAAAAGCATTTAATCCAAATTCTGGAGTTGCTTGATAGGTATTCCATTGGTCATTAAACAAACCTACCATCAAACCTACCTTAGAAGAAACAGCATAATTAGCTTTAATTCCGGCATTTTGGAATGGACCAGTTGTAAATAAATAAGACGTTGAATAATGAAAGTTGGCTAATGGAGAAATTACTTCATAACCAATAAAAGTCCCCATATATCCAGCCGTTACACTTAATTTTTCTGATGCAGCATAAGTAGCATATAAATTTTGAATATGAAAAGATTGCCCACCTACGTCTGGAATAGATTGTCCCGCACCTCTAGGCCCAAAAGACACCTCTCCAACAAATGAAGTTTTTCCTGTTTTCTTTTTCAAAACCACATCTATCATTCCTAAAGAAACAGAGTTTTGATCGGTTGCAAAGCTAGTTGGGATATTTGCTGTTTTTGCGAAATCATATTTCCAATACGCATCAGCAGAACCTGAAATTTCTAAAGGTGTGTCTTGTGCAAATGCAAATGTACTTGTTAGTACTAAGGCTAAAATGGCAATTACTTTTTTCATGTTTAATCGATTTTAAATTACTGTTTAATTTGTTAAGAAAAGAAAGAGAAAACAACTTTCAATACAGGTTGAATTATTTCTTTTTTCTGAAGCAAAACTATCAACTTTTATCAGCATAAAAGTCAAAATGATAAATTTTATTCAACAAATAGCGCATTTTTACCAAATTGAAAATAAAATTCGCAAAAAATAGAAATGCACAATTCAAAACTTGCTTTTATTACGATATTAACAACTGAAAAATAACAATACCCCTTAAAATTTTAGGGTTATTTAATTATAAAGAATTAAAAAAATGATTTTTTTATTCAATTTTATATAAAAAAACGAAATGTACCCCTATTTTTTTAGGGGTAAGAGATATATTAAATTATAATACAAAAAAACCACCTTATAAAAGGTGGTTTTGAATTATAAAATTTCAAAAAACTATAACGGAATATTACCGTGTTTTCGTTTTGGCATTACACTTTCTTTATTTTCTAACATACTGAATGCCTTGATCAATTTTTTACGGGTATCTTGAGGTAAGATCACCTCATCCACGAAACCTCTTTGTGCCGCTGTATAAGGATTAGCAAATAAATCAGCATATTCAGCTTCTTTTTCTAATAATTTGGCAGCAGGGTCAGCCGCTTCGCTTATCTCTTTTTTGAAGATAATCTCACTAGCCCCTTTGGCACCCATTACAGCAATTTCAGCTGTTGGCCAAGCAAAATTCATGTCGGCACCAATGTGCTTCGAATTCATTACATCATACGCTCCACCATAGGCTTTACGTGTTATCACAGTAACCCTTGGTACGGTTGCTTCGCTCAATGCATATAATAATTTAGCTCCATGAACTATAATTCCATTCCATTCTTGATCTGTTCCTGGTAAAAATCCTGGCACATCCACCAATACTAATAAAGGAATATTAAAACAATCACAAAAACGAGTAAATCTTGCGGCTTTGATAGATGAATTTACATCCAAAACACCTGCCAGAATCATCGGTTGATTCGCAATAATTCCGACACTGCGTCCACCAATTCTTGAGAATCCTACAATGATATTTTCTGCAAAATTTTTATGGATTTCGAAAAACGAATCTTCATCGATAATCCCTGAAATCACTTCGTGCATATCGTACGGCTTATTCGGATTATCGGGAATAATAGCGCCTAATTTATCTCTTAATTCATCTTTGAGTTCATATGACAAGTTCTTTGGCGTCTCTTTATTGCTTTGTGGCAAGTAACTCAGTAAACGCTTGACATCTTCCAAACACTCTACATCATTTGCCGAAGTACAATGTGCCACTCCAGATTTGGTTGAATGAGTACTTGCCCCTCCTAACTCTTCTGAAGTCACGGTTTCATTAGTTACTGTTTTGACGACATTAGGCCCTGTAACAAACATATAACTGGTATCTTCTACCATCATCGTAAAATCTGTCATCGCTGGCGAATAAACAGCTCCTCCGGCACATGGTCCCATAATAGCTGAGATCTGCGGGATAACTCCCGAAGCTTGAACGTTTCTGTAAAAAATATCGGCATAGCCTCCAAGTGAACGAACCCCTTCTTGGATACGCGCTCCACCTGAATCATTTAATCCAATCATTGGTGCACCTACCTTTAGTGCCATATCCATCACTTTGCAAATTTTCTCCGCATGCGTTTCAGATAAGGAACCACCAAAAACAGTAAAATCCTGAGCGAAAACATAGACTAAACGTCCATTAATATTTCCGTATCCTGTAATAACACCATCTCCTAGATAGACCTCTTTTTCTATACCAAAATCAGTTGTACGGTGTGTGACCAACATTCCGATTTCTTCAAACGAACCTTCGTCCATCAAATAATCGATACGTTCTCTAGCTGTTAATTTTTTATTTGAATGCTGTTTTGCAATTCTATTCTTCCCTCCGCCCAAATGAGCTTCGGCAATTTTATCGTTTAAGATTTTTATTTTAGATTCCATACTTTATTGAATTGGTAAGCGTACGATTTTTTGATCTTCAAAATACTGTTGTAACGCTACCATAGCAGCGATTTTAGCCTCTTTTTCTGATTGAGCTTTCAGTTTTTCAACACTATAATATTTTTTTACAAAATGAGTGTCAAAATTCCCTGAACGAAAGGCTTCGTGTTCAAAAACAAATTTTCCGAAAGGCAAAGTAGTCGAAACTCCTTCTACTTTATAGTTATCAATGGCTTGAATCATGGTTTGAATTGCTTCTTCTCGAGTCGCTCCATAAGTGATCAATTTTGACAACATTGGGTCGTAATAAATTGGAATATCCATTCCTTGTTCAAAACCATTATCAACACGTACTCCCTCACCGGTAGGTAATTCATACACATCCAAATGACCTACACTTGGCAAGAAATCGTTCAATGGATCTTCGGCATACACACGCAATTCTAACGCATGACCCTTAATTTTTAAATCTTCTTGTTGGATGGCCAACGCTTCTCCACGAGCCACTTGAATTTGCATTTCGACCAAATCCACTCCCGAAATAATTTCGGTTACCGGATGCTCTACCTGCAAACGCGTATTCATTTCAAGGAAATAGAAATTATTGTTTTCGTCCAATAAAAATTCAACTGTTCCCGCTCCTAAATAATCGCATGATTTAGCTACTAAAACAGCCGCTTCACCCATTTGCTTACGCAATTCAGGCGTTAATACTGATGAAGGAGCTTCTTCAATTACTTTTTGATGGCGACGTTGAACACTACATTCTCTTTCAAAAAGATAGAGTATGTTTCCGTGACTATCCGCCATGATTTGAATTTCGATATGACGCGGCGAAGCCACATATTTTTCGATAAAAACAGAACCATCTCCAAAAGCCGAAATTGCTTCACTTATAGCTCTGTCCATTTGCGATTCAAAGTCGGCTTCTTTCTCTACCACACGCATTCCTTTACCTCCACCTCCAGCAGAGGCTTTGATCAAAATAGGAAAACCTATTGATGTAGCAACTTCTTTTGCTTTACTTACATCTGTAATCGCTTGATCGTAACCAGGAACCATTGGAATATTGTAATCCTTAACCGCATCTTTAGCGGCTAATTTACTTCCCATGATGCGAATCGCTTTGGATTTTGGCCCAATAAAAATGATATTGTTTCTTTCGGCTTCTTCTGCAAAATCAGCATTTTCACTCAAGAAACCATAACCTGGATGAATCGCATCAGCGTTCAATGCTTTGGCGACTTCTATTATTTTATTTCCTAATAAATACGATTGATTGGATGGTGCTTCACCAATACAAACTGCTTCATCAGCATATTTCACGTGCGGTGCATTTCTATCGATTGTTGAATAAACTGCAACTGTTTTTATACCCATTTTTCGAGCTGTTTTCATTACTCGAATGGCTATTTCGCCTCTATTGGCAACTACTATCTTTTTCATTTTTACTCGAATTCAATTAATAATTGTCCTTTATCCACTGCATCTCCAACCGCTACCGAAATAGACTTAATTATACCATCACGTGGAGACAGAAAACTATTTTCCATTTTCATAGCGCCAAGAATAATTAAATTGTCATTTTCTTTCACTTCTTGTCCAACCACCACACTAATTTCTAGAATCAATCCTGGCATTGGCGCTTTAATTGCATTGACTTGTTTAGCCAATCCCGTTTCAAAGCCCATTTCTTTGATCAGAATATCCAAAGGATTTGCAATAGCTACAGAATAACTATTTCTGTTAACTACAACCGTGTACTTTTTTTGATTAAAATCAGAAGCTATAATACTTGCTTTGAAGGGAGTTTTTTCTTGTAAAATGTGGAAATCATTTGGCCCTACACTTACCGCATCGAGTTGCGAAACACTTTCTTGGTCCATATCAAAATGGAAAGTGTCGTTTACATTTAATTTATAACCAATACTCATAGGTATATATTTTTATTGGTTGTAAATGTATCTATTTATCTAAATTTTATTTAGATATTAACGTATATCTTTGCTAAATTGATATACTTTTAGTGAAAAATGAATTAATACTACAAAATGATCAAGCCAAACTCTTTCAAAGTTTGAATCGGTTTTGAAAACCAAAACAATTCAAAATCTTCTAAATGAGTTTCATAATCAGCTTTTAATTCTTGAAGTTGAGTGATTTTTGCTTTAGTAATCGAACAGTTTAGTAAAGTTCGGACAAGCCATTCTCCTTCTTTTTGCGAGGTCTGAATAATGAATGTTTCTTTTTTATGGTAAAAAGTCAAACTCATCATTTCCCACGAGCTGCCCTTTTTGGTTTTGGTAAAGGATTCAACGCTTGGCTTTCCGCCTAACCAAACTACTTTAGCATTGGGTTTACTACTAAAATTAGTTTCTTCCTCCAAAGCATCGAATATAAAATCAGGATGAATCGTAGTATTAGGAATTGTAAAATCAAACCATTCTTGCAAATCGTAATCCAAACAAATGCCGTGCATAAAGTTAAATAAGGATTTCTTTAAACCAAAACTAAATTGTTCGTGATCGATTCCTGTAGAATCGGTATAAGTAAGATCATTATTTGCAAAAGTGCCAATTACATCTGTTTCCTTAGTTACACCAAATTTTTCAGGATACATCCCTACCGGACTGTGAGCCGTCATTGCAAATTGATGCCAAAATCCGGATTGCAACACGCCCGCTTCAAACAATTGACGCACCATTTCTAAGCTATCAACCGTTTCCTGAATGGTTTGTGTTGGATAACCATACATTAAATAGGCATGAACCATCACTCCTGCTTCGGTAAAATTACGCGTTACTTTGGCAACTTGTTCAACCGTTACTCCTTTATCAATCAATTGCAATAATCGATCAGAAGCGACTTCTAAACCTCCAGAAACAGCAATACAACCGGACGCTTTTAGTAACAAACACAAATCTTTGGTAAAGCTTTTTTCAAAACGAATATTCGTCCACCAAGTCACCGCTAATTTACGGCGCAAAATTTCTAAGGCAAGCTCTCGCATCAAAGCGGGAGGTGCTGCTTCGTCCACAAAATGGAAACCAGTTTCGCCAGTTTGAGCTATCATTTCTTCCATTCGGTCGCACAAAATTCCGGCAGCAATGGGTTCGTATATTTTAATGTAGTCTAACGAAATATCACAAAAAGTACATTTTCCCCAATAACAGCCATGCGCCATAGTGAGTTTATTCCAACGTCCATCGCTCCACATTCGGTGCATTGGATTCACAATTTCAATTACCGAAATGTATTTATCTAAAAGCAAATCTGAATAATCCGGTGTTCCTACTTGGGACTGTTTGTAATCTGTTCTTGAAGAATTATTTTTATACACCACTTGTCCGTTTTCCAACAAAAAAGTACGTTTGAATTCAGAATTCAGTCCTGATTCTATATTCTCAATAATCAATTCAATCGGCAATTCGCCATCATCTAAAGAAATAAAATCGAAAAATTCAAAAACTCGTTCGTCTGAAAGGGATCGCAATTCGGTATTGGCAAATCCACCACCCATCAATATCTTGATTGTTGGATGATGCTTTTTCAACCATTGCGCCGAGCGAAAAGCCGCATATAAGTTTCCAGGAAAAGGAACTGAAATTAAAAATATAGTAGGTTGAATCGTTGCTATTTTTGCTGCCAAAATCGAAAGCAAAATAGTATCTATATAAGTAGGTTCTTGGTGTAAGGCTTGGTACAATTCATCAAACGAATTGGCAGATCGCCCCAAACGTTCGGCATAGCGACTGAATCCAAAATTAGAATCCACACATTCTACAATAAAATCAGAAATATCTTCAAGGTACAACGTAGCTAAATGTTTCGCCTTATCTTGGGTTCCCATGGTGCCAAAAGCCCAATCCAATTCTTCTAATTGGGCAAAACGTGATGCTTCTGGGAGAAAATCTTCTTGACAAATTTGCAGTGCCAAAGTAGGGTTCTTTCCCTGTAGAAATGCAACAACCGAATCTATAGTTTTTACGTATTCGTCTTGTAAGGCAAAAATACGTTTGCCATTTTCAGAAAATTCGTGTTCTTGAAAATTAGAAACCTGAAACAAATCTTGTAGTCCTTTTTTCGAAAACAAAGCTAAGATGACTTCTATTCCTAAATCAGCTTGAACAGATGCTATATTTTTGGTATTCAAAAAACCTTTGATATAAGCCGTTGCTGGATACGGCGTATTCAGTTGTGTAAATGGTGGAGTAACTAAGAATAGTTTTGTTTTCAAAGGGATACTATTTGAAAACAAAAATAAAGGATATTTAATGTTTATTTAAGAAAAAGAGTATTAATTATAAAAGTTTAAGGGTAATTATTTTATATTTACATCAAGACTCAAATCATATTTAATGAAATATAGCCTATTTTTTATTTTATTATTAACCTCTATACTGACGATAGCGCAAAACAAAAACCAATCTATCGGATTTAAAGAAAACAAAGGTCAAATTGTCGATCAAAACGGAAAATCTAACGATGCCGTAAAATATCTTTTAAACTCTAGTGGATTGAATGTCCAATTAAAAAAACAGGGATTTTCTTATGATGTTTACGAAATAAAGAAACGAATTAAAAAACATCACCATCAAGAACAAAACTCTTTAGTTTCATTACACAATAACAAAAATCTACCTGATTATACTTTAGAATATAGTTTTCACAGAATTGACATTGATTTTATTAATGCAAACACCAATGTAGAACTTATCACAGAAGAAAAGTCGAACGATTACGACAACTATTATAATGTCCCCAATAAACCCGAAGGGATTACCCACGTACATCAATACAAACAAATAACCTACAAAAACATTTACCCCAACATTGATGTCATTTTTTCAATTCCAAAAGATACTTTAAAAACTGTAGAATATAATTTTGTAGTCCATCCAAAAGGAAACATTCAAGATATTCAGTTGAAATTTAGCGGTGTAACAACTGAATTAAATCACGAAACTCTTTTATTGAAAACACGTTTTGGAAAAATGGAAGAAACCCTTCCAGCTAGTTGGACAGAAGATGGAAAATGTAAAAAGGAAATTACTGTGGGTTACACCAAAATCAAGAACAATGTGTATGGATTTAAAAGTTCTGAAAATGTATTTAACAAAACGGTTGTCATTGACCCAGTACCGATGAGATTATGGGGAACTTATTATGGTGGAGAAGAAGAAGAAAACAATTTTAACGGAATCGTCAAAACAAACAATCAATTTGTTTATATTGGAGGGTATACTAATAGCTTGACAAACATCTCTACTAGCGGAAGTTCCCAATCAAATCTTACTTTCTATAATGATGGCTTCATTGCTAAATTTGATTCACAGGGGCAAAGAATTTGGGGTACTTATTATGGCGGATCCCATAATGACATCTTTATGGCGATCGATTTTGACTCAAATGAAAACATTTATGCAACAGGATATACAAGCAGCACAACTAACATTGCCACACCTGGCTCACATCAGACAACTTATAATGATTGGTACGATGGAATGTTAATTAAATTTGATTCCAGTGGGCAAAGAATATGGGGTACCTATTATGGAGGAGAAGGCATAGATCAAATACTAACTATTAAAATTGATCATAACCAAGACATACTTGTCGCAGGAACATCTCATAGTATAAACAATATTGCTACAGTCAATAGTTTTAAATCTGTTGTCCCCAAAGCTTCATATGGCAATAATCAGGGTGAAGAGGGCTTTTTAACAAAATTCACAGCAAATGGACAAAGATTATGGGCAACATATTATGGAGGCAATGACGGACACGATTGGATTTCTTCAATTGATGTCGATACAAATAATAATATTTTTTGTTCAGGAACAACTAGTAGTTTTAATGGAATTTCAACCACTGGCGCTTACAATGAAGTATTTCATTATGACACTATATTATGGAATGACACTTTTGTTGTGAAATTCAATACAAATGGACAAAGATTATTTGGTTCTTATTATGGTGGTACTGATTATGATTATAACACTAGCATTAAAGTTGATAACGAAAATAACTTTATCATAACCGGTTATACCAGAAGTATTGATGGCATAGGAAAAACAAATTCTTTTCAACCAAACAACGGAGGAAGCTTTGATTCTTATCTAGCCAAATTTACCAATAATGGAAATCTAATTTGGAGCACATTTTACGGTGGAAAGGGAGATGATGGGCTTTGGGGAAAAAATTCGATAGATATAGATGAAAATAATTCAATCTATTTTTACAGTAGCGGTACAAGTAATAATAATATTTCTACAATTAGTTCCTATCAGGAAAACCTAAAAGGGTATGCCAATTTATACATAGTCAAATTTAAGCCTACTGGTGAACGGATTTGGGGAACTTATTACGGAGGGCAAGTATCCGATTATTCTGGTGATATTTCTTATTACAAAAATGGGATTTTTTATATTTCCGGATGGACTTATAGCAATTCAAATATCGCATCATCAGATGCATTTCAAAATAATATTCATGGTATTTTTGATGCGTTTCTGATAAAATTTAAAGACTGCTTTTCAACAACAATAATAACATCAAACTCTCCTATTTGTGGTGGTACTGCTCTAGAATTAAAAGCATCAGGAGGAACCAATTACAATTGGACTGGACCTGATGGTTTTAGTTCTACACTTCAAAACCCTATAATACCGAATACATCTATATCAAATAGCGGTCAATACAGTTGTGCAATAACAGGGACTGGTGATTGTGATAGTACACTTACAACCGATGTAATTATAGGAGATACTAATCCACCTATACCTAACATCACTACATTACCAACTATAAATGGTGATTGTAGCACTATAATACTTATTCCTTCAGCAACAGATTCTTGTGATGGTTTAATACTAGCCACAACTTCTAATCCAATTACTAATCTTTCTCAAGGAACTCATACAATTGTATGGAAATACACTGACTCTAATAATAACAGTGTGACACAAAACCAAATAGTAAATATTTCAAACCAATCTATTACCTCAGTTTCATCCCCGCAAAATTTCTGTATTCAGCAAAATACTACTTTAAACAACGTAATTATAACGGGTCAAAACATAAAATGGTATGACGCGTTAACCAATGGAAATAATTTAGCGAACACATCCTTATTACAAAACGGGACAACCTATTACGCATCGCAAACCATGAATGGTTGTGAAAGCGACAGAGTTCCTGTAAGCATCAATATTCAAAATACTGCAACTCCTTTTGTAGATTCGAATCAATTTTTTTGTGCAAGTCAGAGTCCTACCCTGTCTTCTATCTCAATTACTGGAACTACTATTAAATGGTATGATGTCAATGGAAATAATTTGAACATTACTATTCCTTTACAAAATAACCAAACGTATTACGCTACTCAAACCGTTAATAATTGCGAGAGTAGCATTAAATTAAATGTAACTGTCTCTTTAATAAATAGTTTGCCTGCAAATAATTATTCGAAAGCATTTTGTGATAATTTAAATGATGCTACTGAAGCTATAAATCTAATGAATTACAATACAAATTTAATAGCTAATCCTAATGATTATAGTTTCAATTATTACACCACTTTGATTGGCGCAGAAAACGAATTATCCAGCGATAAAATAACAAGTCCAAATAATTACAACATACTCCCTGGAGAAAACATTATTTATGTACGCATCAATTCAAACACACCTTGTTTCGCAATTGCGGAACTAAAATTATCGCTTTTTCCCAAACCGAATATCTTAATTAATGATTTGATGCCTATATGCGAAAAAAGTTCGATAACTATCAATGCAGGTTCTAATTTTACAAATTATCTATGGTCAACAGGCGACACTAACTCTTCTATAATTATAACTAATCCAGGAGATTATTCAGTTCTTGTTTCTAATGATTATGGCTCTATTTCTTGCTCATCTACTAAAAGTTTTGTTGTTAAAAAATCAATTATAGCTACTATTACTTCTATAGAAACTAAAGATTGGACAGATACTAATAATAGTATTATTATTTACACAACAGGGATTGGTGATTACGAATATTCATTAGACGGAATCCATTATCAAGTTAATAATGAATTTTCAAATTTAGCTAATGGAAAGTATACCGTATCTGTAAGAGATAAGAATGGTTGTGGGATTGTTAATGAAACTGTTTATCTTTTGATGTACCCGAAATTTTTTACTCCAAATGGTGATGGTTTCAATGATACTTGGAAAATAAAATTTTCAGATAATGAAAATGATATCGTAATAAAAATATTTGATCGTTATGGAAAATTGATCAAAGAATTAAGTCAAAACAATACTTGGGACGGGACTTACCTAGGAAACCAACTACCTGCAGATGATTACTGGTTTACGGCTACCCGCCCTAATACTGATACCGAATACAAAGGACATTTTAGCTTAAAAAGATAAAATCAACTAAAACTGATGCTCTTTTTTACTAATGACCAATAATGAAATCACAGAAATAATGGCAGCGGCTGAGAGATAATACCCCACGAAGTCCAAACCGTAATTAGACGCAATCCAAATGGCAATCATGGGAGCAAAAGCAGCTCCAATAATTCCTGCTAAATTAAATGTCAAAGAAGCACCTGAATAGCGAACTGTTGTTGGGAATAATTCTGAAAGAAAAGTTCCGATAGGGCCATAGGTAAATCCCATTAAAGCCATGCCTAAACACAAAAAGAGAGTCACTAAAGTAGTACTTCCTGAATTTAAAAACAGAGAAAAGAACAAGCCAAAAACAGCAATTGCTCCCGAAGCGTAAATCAGCATTTTTCTACGCCCTATTTTATCGGCAATTACTGCTGAAATAGGAATAAATGCAGCGAAAAACAGAACTGAAAACAATTGCATTAATAGCGCTTCTTTATTTGAAAATTTTAGCTCTTTAGTATTCCAATTCAACATAAAAACCGTCATTAAATAGAAAACTACAAACGTAGTCACCGCTGCAAAAGTGCCAAAAAACAATTCTTTTCGGTAGGATTTTAAAAGCATTATAAATGGAATTTTAACTTCTTCTTGCTCTTGTTTAGCTGTTTCAAATGCGGCTGTTTCAGTTATTTTTGAACGGATATAAAAACCAACTAAAACCAATAAAGAACTAGCAATAAAAGGAATTCTCCAACCATAATCCAAAAAATCTTCAGAACTCATTGTGTTAGTCAATAGTAAAAAAGTTCCTCCTGAAAGAATTAAACCAATTGGAGCACCTAATTGCGGAAACATTCCATACCAAGCGCGTTTATTAGGCGGTGCATTTTCAATGGCTAATAAGACCGCTCCTCCCCACTCTCCTCCTAAACCTACACCTTGACCGAAACGACACAACATTAACAACATCGGAGCAGCAATCCCAATACTAGCATAACTAGGTAAAAAACCGATACAAACCGTCGAAATTCCCATAGTCAGTAAAGCCACCACCAAGGTCGTTTTTCTACCAATTTTATCTCCATAATGTCCAAAAACTGCCGAACCAATTGGTCGTGCAAAAAAAGCAATCGAAAATGTCGCCAAAGATTGTAAAACTGAGATGGTGCTATCAGTTCCGGGAAAAAATAATTGGGGAAATACTAATACAGCAGCATTAGCATAGATATAAAAATCAAAAAACTCAATCGTAGTTCCAATTAAGCTTCCAAAAAGTACGTGTTGTAAAGAATTCGTTGGTTTTGATGTAGCACTCATTTATTTTGGGAATTATCCGTTTTCAATAAAGTATAAAAATGCTACTATTTTTCGAATGCCACAACTATTTAGTTCCAATATTTTTTTAGTATTTTTACTCCAAACAAAACCCAATATGCCAACTGACTGTATATCCTATCAAAATTCAGGCTATTTCACTACTTTAATCAAGGATTATTTAGATCAACAACCGAATCTAAGTAATTTGTACAATAGGTTTCCAACTGCAGCCAATTTTGAAGGACAAATTCTCGAAAAAGGGAACAACTACAATCAGAAAAACCGAAAAATATTGGTTGCCGAATTACAAAAGCAATACCAAAACACAACTACATCTAAAGCTACACAAAATAACATTACTGCTTTAGAGCAATACAATACGTATACAATCACTACGGGGCATCAATTGAATTTATTTAGTGGTCCCTTGTATTTTTTATACAAAATCATTTCTACTATCAATTTAGCAACTGAACTAAAAGCGAAGTATCCTAATTCGAATTTTGTTCCTATTTATTGGATGGCAACCGAAGATCATGATTTTGAAGAAATCAATTATTTCAATTTCAAAGGCAAAAAATTCCGTTGGAACATAAACAGTTCAGGACCCGTTGGCCGATTATCAACTGAAGGGTTGGATGCTGTTTTTGAAGTGTTTGCACAAGAATTAGGCTCCAGTACCAACGCTCAAAAAATTAAAGAATTATTTCAAAAATCGTATTTGGAACATGCTACTTTAGCTGAAGCTACTCGGTTTTTAGCTAACGAACTTTTTGGCGAATTCGGTTTAGTAATAGTAGACGCTGATGTTGCCGAACTAAAAAGCACACTAATTCCGTATATTAAAGATGAATTAGAAAATCAAACTTCGTTTAAAGAAGTTGCTGCAACTATCGAAAAACTAAACGACTACACTATTCAAGTTAACCCTCGTGAAATCAATTTATTTTACATTGAAAATGACTTGCGAGAGCGAATCATCCTTGAAAATAATAGTTATAGAGTAAACCATACTGACTTGTCTTTTTCGAAAGAAGAACTATTTCAATTAGTAGAAACCCACCCTGAAAAATTCAGTCCAAACGTTATTCTACGTCCATTGTATCAAGAGGTTCTTTTGCCTAATTTATGTTACATTGGTGGCGCGGGAGAAATTGCGTATTGGTTAGAACTACAGGCTTTTTTCAATGCTTCCAAAATTAGTTTTCCAATGTTGTTGGTTCGCAACTCTGTTGTATTGACTACTGAAAAGCAAATTAAAAAAGTCGATGCTTTAGACCTTTCTTGGGCTGATTTGTTCAGCAAGCAAAAGGATTTGGTTAATCAAAAAACAAAGGCACTTTCTGAAATCGACTTGGATTTATCCAACGTAAAAGAACAACTCAAAAAGCAATTTGAAGCACTATATACAATTGCCAATCAAACCGATGATTCATTCATTGGCGCACTAAAAGCACAAGAAATCAAACAAATTAAAGGAATCGAACACTTAGAAAAACGATTGCTAAAAGCACAAAAACGAAAGTTAGCCGCGGTTTTAGAACGTATTACTCAATTGCAAAACGAATTGTTTCCCAACCAAAGTTTACAAGAACGTCAAACTAATTTCTCTGAATTCTATTTAGAAAATGGCGAAGCTTTGATTCCGACTTTGCTAGAAAAACTACAACCTTTGGAGCAACGTTTTGAAATAGTTCAATTATAATTATTTAAAGATTAGAGTAACATATTATTTAATTAAAGACTAATTATTTTTCTATGGATATATTTATAATAGATTAGTATCTAAAATGATAAAGTATTTTACCCTACAATTTAAAATGTTTAACAGAAAACTGACCGAATGGGGAGTTGAACCTATATTGGGTTATACTTTAGGATTGTTTATATTTAGCATACTGTCTTTTCAATTATTTAATAAAACACAATTTGCCGATATTATCTATATTGTGTTAGCATTAAGTCAAGTAATAAAATCAAATGAAGTAGTACGAAATAACTTTCTTAAACTCACCTATTCTACTATTGATTATTTAAAACTGCGAATTATTGAAAATTGGATTATTTCCTCACCGTTTGTTATATTTTTAGTTTATCAAGAAAATTATTTATTTGCTATTTTATTATTAGTTTTTTGTGTGTTCTCTGTATTGTTTGTTCTGAAAAATAAATCTAATTTTTACCTCCCTACTCCTTTCTTCAAATATCCTTTTGAATTTACAATAGGTTTTAGAACTAATTTTATTCTCTATATATTTGCTTACTTCTTGACAATCATGTCGATTGTTGTTTCCAATTTTAATTTAGGTATTTTTTCTTTAATAGTAACAATAATGGGTTGCACGACCTATTTTACAAATTCAGAAACCAAATTTTATATTTGGATTTATTCATTAAATCCAAAAGAATTTCTTTACACTAAAACAAAAATGATTGTGCGATATACAACCATTTTATGCTTACCAATACTCATTAGTTTATGCATATTCTTTTACAATAAAATCGACATAATTTTAGGCATACAATGTCTTGGATATTTGTTTATTTATATGACTATGCTTGCTAAATATTCGATTTATCCTGAGAAATTAAACATCCGATTTGGAATTGTAATTGCCTTAACAATATGGCTTCCACCTATCTTAATTATAATAATTCCTTATCTATATATTGAGTCTACTAAAAAATTAAAAGAGATTTTACAATGATTACTATTGAAAATTTATCCAAATCATATGGAGATAAAATTATATTAGAAAATATAACTTTGGATCTCAAAAAAGGTAAGGTATATGGAATTGTTGGCGAAAATGGCGCAGGTAAAACTACTTTATTCAACTGTATTTCTGGATTAGAAAAACATAGCGGGACAATTAGTTGCGAATATGGAAATCCTAAAACGAGTCTTGGCTATTTACAAACAGAGCCTTATTTTTTTTCAAAAATAACAGGCATGGAATATTTGAGTTTATTATGTAATGCTAGAAAGATTGAACCAATAAATAGCATAGAAAAAAACATATTTGATTTACCATTAAACGAATATGCTAGTAACTATTCTACTGGAATGAAAAAAAAATTAGCCATTACTGCTTTACTGCTACAAAAAAATAAATTTTTCATTTTAGACGAACCTTTTAACGGAGTTGATATTCATAGCAACATGATTATTACAGAAATCATACAACAACTAAAACAATTAGAGAAAACTATTCTCATTTCTTCCCATATTTTTTCAACTTTAAACGAAACTTGTGATGAAATTTTTCTTTTGAAAAACAAAACAATCGATATGCGAGTTAAAAAAGATGAATTTGGTATCTTAGAAAATGAATTGAAGGAATTTTCAATTGGAAACAGAATTTCAAAATTAAATCTGAAATAATTTATTTGTTTAAATTATTCTTTAATCTAGATTCCTATTATTACAAGAATATCAAATAAAGTAGTATTTTTGCACTCTAAATTTATAATTACACAAAATAATGGCAACAAACAGAACTTTTACCATGATTAAACCTGATGCGGTTAAAAATGGTCATATTGGAAACATCCTAGCAATGATTAACAATGCTGGATTTAAAATTGTTTCTTTAAAATTAACACAATTAACTGTAGCTGATGCACAAGCTTTTTATGCTGTACATAGCGAACGTCCTTTCTATGGCGAATTAGTTGAATTCATGTCAAGTGGACCAATTGTTGCTGCAATTTTAGAAAAAGACAATGCAGTAAGCGATTTCAGAACTTTAATTGGAGCAACTAATCCTGCTGAAGCGGCCGAAGGAACTATTCGTAAATTGTATGCTACTTCTATGGGAGAAAATGCAGTTCACGGTTCAGATAGTGATGAGAATGCAGCAATCGAAGGTGCGTTTCACTTTGCTGGAAGAGAGCAATTTTAATCTAGAGAGTTAGATTTATAGAAGATTAGACTTCTTAGATTTTTATAAAAGAGAAACCCACTTCAATGAAGTGGGTTTCTCTTTTTATCTAACTTTCTAAAAAAATCTAATTATTCAAGTAATCTATCGCAAAACTACATCCTTAATCACCTCTCGTTGTAATTCTTCATTAATCATAGCTATAATCTTTGATTTACCGTGACTTAATTCCTCTCTTAATACCGAAGAAGTTAATTCTACATACAACGTATTCCCACGTAAGGCAACGTTTCTAGTATAACTATTGACTCCATTACCCATTAAGTTTTGCCAAGCTTCTTTCACATCAATCTGATCCATTCCAGGCTGCAATTTATTCACCTGAATAATTTGCTTTAACACATCACCAACGGTACTTTGATTACTTAGTCTTTTTGCCATCACCCAAAATATTAATAGCAGTTGCTTTCTTGTAATGGTATTCTTTTTTTTGTGCATTCAACACCACTAATTCGTCTGCTGTCAAAGCAATAATTTCTTCGGTATATTTCATATACGGAGTGGTATAATCCAAATAGACTTTATCCTCTTGAAATCGAACATTTACTTTTTCAAAAGAATTATCGACTAAAAAAGTTCCATCTAACTGAGGAGCTACTTTTTTTCGGATCCCTTGATTATTTTTATCCATTTGGAAAAAATCGTAATTCTGATTAGCGCCATATTCTTTGTCTTCGCCTTGATCAAAAACTACTTTTTCAATTTCCCAGTACCCGTTAATTTTAGAAATATCATTTGATTGGATTTTTTGCTTACAACCTACAAAAGCTAAGGATATTAATAGAACTTTAAATAAATGTTTCATGCTGTTATTTTTTAGAATTAACTCTTTTATACAAGCCCAAAAAGAATAAAACCAGCCCAAGTACAAGTGCCAAATAATAAATGGACACATTTTTATCACGAATTACATTGGCAAACAAAAAACACAGTACACTGCTAAAATAGTAAGCAATAGGACTTAACTTTCCGAAAGAAGACCAACCCATACTCAATTATTTAAAAAAACTATCTACAAACTCGTATTTATTAAACACTTGCAAATCTTCAATACCTTCACCCACTCCAATGTATTTCACTGGAATTTGAAATTGGTCTGAGATTCCAATAACCACACCGCCTTTAGCAGTTCCGTCTAGTTTAGTAACCGCTAATGAAGTAACCTCAGTAGCTGCTGTAAATTGCTTAGCTTGTTCAAACGCATTCTGACCTGTAGAACCATCCAAAACTAATAAAACATCATGTGGAGCATCGCCTACCACTTTTTGCATCACGCGTTTTACTTTGGTCAATTCGTTCATCAAATTCACTTTGTTATGCAAACGTCCTGCCGTATCAATAATTACAATATCCGCATCTTGAGCCACTGCAGATTGCAAGGTATCAAAAGCTACCGAAGCTGGATCGCTTCCCATATTTTGTCGTACGATTGGCACACCTACTCGATCTGCCCAAATTTGCAATTGATCAATAGCTGCTGCTCGAAAAGTATCTGCTGCACCTAATACTACTTTGTGTCCTGCTTTTTTGAATTGGTACGCTAATTTTCCAATTGTAGTGGTTTTACCTACTCCGTTTACCCCAACAACCATCAACACATAGGGTTTAGTTTGGATTGGAGTAACAAATTCAGTTGCCTCACCTGAATTCGTTTCAGAAAGTAAACTTGCAATCTCTTCACGCAGAATCTGATTCAACTCGCCCACGCCTAAATATTTGTCTGAAGCTACACGAGCTTCAATACGTTGGATTACTTTTAGCGTAGTATTCACACCCACATCAGAAGAAATAAGGATATCTTCTAAATTATCTAAAACTTCATCATCTACTTTTGATTTTCCCGCTACCGCTTTGGATAACTTCGAAAAAAAAGTGGTTTTAGACTTTTCAAGACCTTTGTCTAAGGATTGCTTCTCTTGTTCGTTAAGACTCTCCTCCTTCTTCTCAGAAGAGAATATTCTTTTGAAAAAACTCATATTTCAGTATTTAAATAAGAATGATTTGGGATTCGAAAATGAATTTAATTTTCGAAGGGTAAATATAGAAAATAAAAAAGCTACTTCCGAATGAAAGTAGCTTTTCTATATACTGTAAAAGTAAATTATTTCTTTTTCAAGAATTCATCAACTGCTTCAGGAGCCATAATAGATTCAACGAATGTATATGCACCAGTTTTTGGAGATTTTACCATTTTGATGGCTTTTGATAATCTCTTAGAAGCTGTTTGTAACGATGCTACGGTTTTCTTTGCCATGATTCAAATGTTATTTGAAATTTAATACTCTTCAAATGAAATCATTTGCGAGGGTATCTAATCTCTAATTATTATTTAATTTCTTTGTGAACTGTTACTCTTTTCAAGATTGGATTAAATTTTTTAATCTCTAATCTATCTGGAGTGTTTTTTTTGTTCTTAGTTGTAATATATCTTGAAGTACCTGCAACACCAGTTGTTTTGTGCTCAGTACATTCTAAAATCACTTGGATTCTGTTACCTTTCTTTGCCATCTTGCTATCTATTTATTGAGGAAACGATTATTTAATAAATCCTTGAGCTTGTGCTTTTTTCAAAACAGCAGCGATTCCATTTTTATTAATTGTTTTTACTGTAGATGCAGCTACTCTAAGAGTAA